>ERZ761602.6065-NODE-6065-length-13824-cov-6.128985_pt1 | contig 13824 bp, 18 predicted proteins | sample MGYA00512165_ERZ761602 | MGnify/ENA primary metagenome ERZ761602 (study PRJEB28899, sample SAMN02445085) | bioreactor sludge metagenome | biome: EBPR sludge; isolation source: Thorneside wastewater treatment plant | place: Australia: Brisbane, Thorneside...
CATCAAGAATGATTGAAACTCCAGCAAGAACCCATTTATGTGGAGGAGCTTTAGTCTTCAACTATGCGAAGAACACAAATGTTGATGCTCTTTGATCAGTCTTGTAAACTGGGCATTGATAAGTTGTCTTGTCTTCCTTGTTTGCACCTTCAGGAATCAAGAGAGCCTTGCAAGTGACAACTGGGCAGACTGAGTAAGGTCTTTTTGGATATGATTCTTCAAGTACTCCGACTGCAGAATCCCATCTTGCACCATCAACGTGGAAACCGAATGTGTAGGCTCCCTCTTTGAGTGGAGGAAGTTGGTCAGCTTCTTCATAGAATTTCTTCTAGATGTCTGTCTTGATGTAAAGCTTGTTCAACTCATAACCGAATTCTCTTGAGGCAACTTGTTTAATGGCAGTTAAAAATGATTGAGGATTGAAGAGTCTGTTAAGGAACACAACCTTTGGAATTTCAAGAGGATCATCCTTCCAGATGTTGATCTAATCAAGTCTTCATTTCAAGTTCTACATCCATGAGCTGAGTCCTCTTGTTGAAGGATAAGCAAGTTTAGTCCATTGAGCAGGTACTCTATCAAGGTACATTGAGTCAATCAATTGTTCAAGTTGATCTGTCATTGTCAGCTCTCCTTTGAAAGCCAAGAGAAGATCGGCAACTGATCTTTGCATTTCTTCGATTAAGACTGACATGTACTCGCATTCTTGAACAAATACGTTTTGATATGGCTTTCTGTCTTCGCCTAGTTTAGAGCAAATGTCTTCAACATTTGGTTTGTTACCATCAATGTTGACTTCGTTGTTCAACTTTTCGATGTATTCCATTGCTCTATCAGTTTTAGCATTAGCACCACCACCACTGCCTCCTTCTTCATCATCTCCATGTTCAACAGGCATAAGCTCTTGCATTGTCTTCATCAAAATATTACATCTTGAAGTAGCATAGTCAGTTTCAGCATTTGGATGCATACCGAAGGCAAGAGGAGTTTCTGGAGGTAATTGTTGTTCGATGTACTCAATGTATTTGTCATAAGGCATGACTGTTGGTACTTTGAAGGAAATATTCTTTCCGTCAACGTAAGGAAGAAGCTCTGCTTCATCAAGAAGTTGTTCTGTCATAAGATAATCAAGGTAGCTCATACAGAGTTTACGATCAAGATCATCGACAATGTGACCTCCGTACATGATTTCACCGAAGATATATTTGAGATCGTCCCATGGTACTTTACCTTGAGTTCTTTCCATATAGTTGTTTAAGACCTTTGCTGAATCTCTTAAATCTCCCAATGAGAATGGATAAATCATGTTCCATCCTTTTGGACCGAACTTTCTTCTTTCTAGTAACACTGAATGGAAATAGCAAAGTCCGAAAAGAATAGTCTTGATCTTTGATTCTTTTTCTTCAATTTCTTCTTTAGAGAAGAAAGTAAATGCTCTCTTCATGTTAGCCTTTAATCCTGTTGGTGGTTCATTTGTCAATTTGATTGATCTTTCAAGAATACCAATAGGAATACCTTCAGAAGGTTCGGCTGAGAGGAAAATTCTGAAGTTAGGATGAGATCCTTCTAATGCCATGTCATCTAGTTTCTTTTCAAGTTCAACTAACCATTTTGGCATTAAATGAATGTTTTGGAGGAAGATCCAATGTCCTTCTTTATGAGACATTTCAAGTTTATTCATAGCGACAACATCTTGTCCTTGACCAAGGGCAATATTGTGGAATGCTTTCGAAAGGTCGACATTAAATTTCTTTGCGCATGCTTCCACATCTTTAACTGGATTTGCTCCTGGACTTAAGATGAAGAAAATAGGTGTTGTTGTTGTTGAGTTAAATAATGATGCTTGAAGAATTTGCTCAAAGTTGAGAGCTGAATCCATGTTAACAAATTCATGTCCATTTGGTAGAGTTCTTGAAATGAAATTGGCTAAAGCGATGGTGAGTCTATCAGGTCTGAGACATCTCAAGACCAAGAGTTTTTGGAAAGGCATGCTTTCAAGTCATTTCCATTCAAGAGGTAACTTTTCAGTTTCAGGTGTAAGATCATTATACCAATCCTTAAATCTTCCCGGATTATCTTTCAAGTCTTTTGCAAAAGTATCAAACTCTGGAAGTTCAATAAGTTTTTGAATTGATTGCCATGCAAGATCAGGTAACCAATCAGGTAATGGATTCACCTCAAGTTTAGTTGGGCAATAAATAAGGAAATCTAATTCTTGTTTAGACCACTAGAACACAAGGACTTTCTTTTGCATCAATCTGAACGTAATCTAAGTCTAAAGAATTTGCTTATGTCTTTCAAACAATCCTCTGGCAACCCATTGATAAATTGTGATTCTGATTTGATCTCTAAGAGCAAGCACTCACTTCTCATCTTCATCGAATTCCTCAGTCTTTTCAAATGCTTTAAAGAAGAATTTAGTGAATGATTCAAGAGAGTATTGATACATATGATCAACAACGCATAAAGAAATCAATAAGAAGTAAAGCATTGAACCTTCAGCAGCGACTCTTCTGTAAACATTTCTTGAAATGTTAATCTTTTCTTCTGTGACAACTGCAATCTTTTGCTTCTCTGAAATTTCTTTTGAAGTTTTCTTTGTTCTTTCTAATGATTCGATCAAAGCTTTATTCTAAAGAATTGTTGTTGGATCAGCATTTGAAAGATTGTTCAAAAGTTCTTCTTCAAGTCTAGCCAATTCGATCATGAATTCGTTTTGTTCTTTGACAAGCTAAGATTTAAGTTGTTCGAGTTCTGGTTTTTCTTCCTAAACAACAAGAGCAAGTAACTAATCTTCAAGACCTGATTCTGTGACAATAAAGTTGATAATTGTGCATTGAGCAGCTGTTTCTGGTTTATAATGGGGATTTGAAAGTTTAGTTTGAATGAAAAGTCTAAATTTGGGATCATAATCGATTTCTTCAGTACCAAGTTTAATGAAGAGATTGTTCTTTCCTCTCTTAATGATTGCTCTTGAGAGTAATGGATCAAGCATTGGATCAATTTCTTGACCTGCACCTTCAATAAGTAAGGTAAGACCCATTTGCACAGCACTTTCAACCTCATTCATCCATTTCTTTTGACCAATTTGAATAACTTTGAGCTATGATCCAACTCTTTCTCAGATCCATTTAATACCTTGGAGTTGTGGATCAATAATCAAAGGCCATCTTGAGCATGATGTGAATACTGCTGCGTTTTCAAGTGAGACTCTATCAGCTGGTAATCCTTCTTTCTTCCACAATGCCTAATCTGAAAGATTAGCAAGTACATATAATGGATCAACACCTTCAGTGTATGGAATCTTCTTTTGTTTGATATCTTCAAGCCAATTTGTTCTCCAAAGTTTCTCTCTGAAAGCAGCATTGAATGGACCAATATATGAGACGAATGCAGCTGAGAGTAAAGCATTACCAATCATTGTAATTCCTTCTTGACCTAATGTGAGTACGTTCTCGCTCCATCTCTTGTTTTCATCAGCAAGACCATTTACAAGTCTTTCAGCAAGATCTAATTGATCCTAGAATGCCTTAGCTTCAGCTTCGACTTTTTCTTTGGTTGCAATAGCTTCATCAAGTTTACTTCTTAATTCTGCAACTTTTCCATTGATTTCTGCAACAGCGTCTTTGACAATCTTAAGTTTTGCTTCAGCTGTTTTAACCTCTGCTTCTGCCTCAGCAGCCTTATCCATCAATGGTTTGACTCTCTTGTAAATCTTGTTGAATTCAAGAATGTTGTTTGCCCATTTACACAAGTTAGCAGCAGCAGATGAAACACTGATCATTGCTTCATATGTGAATGTTGGTTTGGTAACAATAGGTTGGACCATTGTGAGCTTCCAATCTTCAATATCTTCTCCTCTGAAACCTTTACATTCTTCTTTAAACTTGGCTGGGTTATTCATCATCTTTTGAGCATTTTACCATTGATGATTCTTCTTTTCTGATTTCAAAAGAATGAGACAAACTGTTGAAACATCAACAATTTATGGAAGAGGCTTAGCAAATCCTTTCATTTCTCCAATAGAATTCTTATCTAAGCAATCAACGGCATCCTAAGCTCTCTTCATTGCTGGTAATGCTTCTTCAAGTTCTTTGTTGGCAACAGCTTGAATTTGAGCAGCATTGTTTGCTAATTGAGTTGTAATTTCTTCTTCAGCATTTGCTTTTTCTTGTTCACCAGCAGCAATATCACTCTCATGAGTGACGACTGAGATCATTTTGTTTGTGTCTTCTTGCATTTGTCTGACAACAACCATTTTATCCTCAAGTTGTTATTTTAGTTTTTCGACTTCTGTTCTTGTGCTTTCCATTGTTGAAAGACCGATTTTAAGTCTGTTTTGTTGATTGTAAATTGCATCAACTTTCTTCTTCAAGAATGCTTTATAAAAGTTGATAAGTTCAAGGAATGATGTTGGAGTGGTATAATTGTGTCTTCTTTCTTTTGCTAAAAATTCTTTATTGGCAGCTTCAATTGATGTATGGACGTATGCCATATTCAATCCAATAGCATCTCTAATTTCTTCAGTTGGAACTTCAATATCATTTAAGAATCTTTAAGATACTCCAATTAGAGCATCTTGTGGCCATTCATGATACCAATCAATTTAAGTGCATGAAATAATAGCGGGGAATTTTCTTGATCTGAATCTAAATTGATCACCGACTGGTGAGAAACAAAGAGCAAGATGGAAATTCTTCTTTGTCTTTTCAAGGAAATATTCAAAGAGTTGATCAGGTGTATCAAGATAACCTGCAGATTTAGCTTCATTTCTGATCTTTCCAAGAAGGGCATCTTTTTCTTCCTTGGGGAACATATCAGGTACCCAACCTGATGACAAAATATCATTGATGTAAACTAAGAACTTTTCATTTGTAATTTGAGAGTCTGTCAAGATGAATAAAATAGAAGCACCTGCAACACCAGCCTTTGTGTACATTCCTTCAAGATCAATTCTCAATTCGTTCATTCCATAACTTGCATTTGGCATGATTCTCATCACATCAAATTCAAGAATGAAGGCAGCTAACTTAGTCAATGATTGTTTTCCTGAACCTCCGACTCCGACTAAGAGAGCGTTACCGCTTGGTTGATCAATGATTCTTGCAACTCTGCAAACATGCTCCATAGCCTACTAGAATAACACAAGGTTCATTGCTGAAACATTATCATTGTATTCCTAAAGTTTGTCTTCAAGTACTTTCTTCAATGAAGCAATATCTTCAATTTCTAAATAGTTCTTTTCTTGTCCTCTACAAGCTGCAATAAATGAAGTGAAGATGTTTGGTTCCTTGAATAACTCATCAGTATTAAGTTCAAGTGCCTTTGCACCATCTTTGCATGATTGTTGGAAAATTTCAACATCTTTTTCAAAGAGAAGTCTATCGAGATACACTCTGTTACATTCATGAACCCATAATCTTCCAAGTTTATCTGGTTGAGCCTTATAAAAGTTTGGATTTGAAAGCATAAGATTTTTAATGATCTTTGAGAAGTCCCTTAAGTTAAATTGATAATGGAATTTCTTTGCTGTTGGTCTTAAAGTTGGATCCTTTACCATTTTTTTGAATAAAGTGGTTGTTGCTTTGATGAATTTCTCAGTGTATTTTGCACAAATTGGATCGAATCTTGCTAAATGAGCATCAAGAATTTGATAGAAAATAGTATTCAAAACATCATCAGTTGGGACATCACAAGCGACTACTGTGTAATGTCTTTGCAATCTTGAATCAACATAGAATGATCCTGACTTTGGATTCATACATCCAGTGAAGAGACAATCAACTAAGTATTTCTTTTCTTCAAGAGCTTGTCTGTTATAGAGAAGACCATTAAAGTCAATAATTTGTCTAAGTAAGGCGATTGGTGATTGAGTACCATATTTATCAACTCTTGGCATGTTCAAATCATCCATGAAGTAAATTAGTTGAGTATTTGGAGGAGGTCCATAATTCTTTCCGAATCTCTTATCGACATTACTTTCCATAATTTGTTGAAGAGAAAGAGAATCAGTATAAGAGTTAAAGTTGATTGAAGCAGTTCTAATCTTTTCCTTGTCAACTTCTCTGAAATAATCTTTAATGTAGGTTGTCTTTGCAGTTCCTGCAGTTCCGACAAATAAGATTGGCTTTCCTCTGTTGATGTGAAGATCAAGAAGGAACTTATTTTTGACAGTTTCAGTTGTTGGGACAACGATTGATTCGAAGAGTTCACCTTCTGTGTATTTGTATTGATTAACACTTTGGCTCCAATTTACCCATTTACCTTCAAGCATATCATAGTGGAATTGGAAGCATAAGTCTTTAGAATCAGGGAACTTGATATTTTTAACATTTGATTTGAGTGAATTTGAGAACTTTACTTTTCCATCTTCAGGAAGTACTGCTCCAAATGACCACATTAAAGCAAAGATGAACATTGTTTCATAAATGATTTTAAGTTGATCTTCATTCTCACTCTTCAATTTTCTGATCAATTCCATTTTCTCCTTTGATTGTTTCATGTTTAAGAACAAGAAGTCAATGATTGTTGTCAATGACTAGATGTATGAAATAGGAACCATTGGTGCGATTGTTTCTTCATTCTTCATGTTATCAAGGAAGTTATCAGAAAGATAATTTCTGAAGCAAATATCGAATACAGTTCTAACAATTTCATCCTCATTTTTACCTGATTTTCTGAATTGACCCATCCATGAAGTGACATAAGGTCCCCATCCAATATCGTTATCATTGATGAACAAGACTCCTCCTCTTGATACTGTAGCAGGGGTAGCATTTCTCAAGTTAGAAACCTCAAGCAAAAGTCTCATTGAATTTGTTAATGGGATTCTTTCCTAAGACACAAGTGTCAACACTTTATTATCATCCATGACTGTGTTACAGGATTCAATCCACTCAGGATCGATGTCTCCATCGAGCACAATCCATTTATTCTCGTGGGTCTCCTTGAATGGTGGGTTGCATCTGTTCATGTTTCTCATGATTGTTGAGAGTACTCCATCCTTCCATTCTTTTGTCTTTGGATTCATATAACCAAACAATTCATCAGAAGATACTGCCTTTGGATCAATAATTTCATAAATGGAATCTCTGCCAAGAACCTTTTCTGCTTCAGCAAGAATCTTCCATACTTTAGTCTTTGCATTTCCTGTTGTTCCAATAATGAAGCATGAATGTCTGACTTCAAAGATTTCTTTAAGATTGACACACTTTTTAACAAATCCATCCTCAGCCTAAAGACCGGCTTTGATTGTTTCTTATCTGACAGCGTCATTCAATTCAATGTCAACTTTTGTTGCGATTTCAATTCCAGGGAACAAATCTCTAATAAGACCTAAGAAGATTTGAATATCGTCATAAATAATCTTTGGAAGGTTGAAATCTCTTAAAGCTCTCATTAAAATCCAGTTTTCATCGAGATCTGGATCTTGTCTCTTTAGTTTACCTGCTTGTCTTAAGACTGATTTGACGGCTCTGAGACCCCAATCATAATGGGTTTGCTTGGATAGCAATGATTTACATAAATCATAAAGAGTCATAAATTTCTTTGATAATATTTTAGCCTCAGCAAAACCTTCTGACATAAGCATGTTTTCACAAATCAAAATAATATCAGGAACAACCATTGCACAAGATCTAAACAAAGCCTTAAGATTTTCTGGAAGTTCAGTTCTACCTGCATAACCAGGATTCATTGTAATGAACATACCAGATGTCTTGACAATATAAATTTCTTCTTCTTAGAAAATGAATCTTTGTTTCTTTGGATCCATCTTAAATTCCTTTAATGCATCAAGACAAATCTTAATTTGAGTTGAAACGACTGAGAGTACTTCAATAGCAATTCTGTTAAACTCGTCGAAGCATCCCCAAGCACCAGTCTATGAAAGTCCCATGAAAATCTAGGCCATTGATTCATAGTTCATTTGATCTGAGCAGTTAAAGACCATGACTGGTAGACCAAGAGCTCTTCCCAAATCTTTTGTTGTTTCCGTCTTTCCAGTACCGGCTGGTCCTGCTGGAGCACCTCCCATTGTAAGATTCAAAGCTTGAGTAAGTGTGATATAGCATCTATCGGTTAATGGAGTAATGACCAATCTACCACAGTTACCAACATATTCATATGAATATCTAGTCTACCAATCAGCGATTTCTGGATAACAAATTGGTTTATCATCTCCTTTCATCTTATCAAATTTGAACTTCAATTGAGATTGCCATGAGAAAGCTTGCATGTCTTGGACTTTATTGAGGTAGAAGTTTTCAATGACATCTCTTCCATGGACATCGATTGTGATGATTGTAATGATTTTAACTCATAATTCAGGTGTTAAATCAGTTCTAACTCTTTCAATAAGATCTTTGATTCTTGCCTTTGAAAGTTCAAGGTATGATTTCATTGCAGTTTCTGAACCACTTTCGACTTCATCAAATACTTTGATGACTTCTTCAGTCCAGATAATTTAGGTTGAAACGAGAGCAATTTAAGCACAGTAATCTTCAAGCCAAATATGTCTCTTCTTTTCAGTTTCCCAGTAATCTGCTGTATGTTTTGCTTCAACGAGAATATCTTATAAGGTCACTCTCATTTTCTCTTGAACGTCATTTAAATAGCTTTCAACTGGACCTTGGAGAGTGATATCTGATGAGAATGGAACATATTCGAATTCTTTAGAGAACATTCCCTTTGATCTTCTCCATGGTCTTGGATCTTCCTTGTACCAATCCATTGCTTTCAATCCATCAAAGCAATCACCAAGATAAGCTCCAACTTTTTCTGGGTTGTTACCGTTAGATAAAATATCAAGTAAGGCTTGATTTGAAACAAAGTAGAATCTCGGGAACATCTTTTTCTTTTGTTCAAGATAATCATTCAAGCTCTTTTCGCAGAGTTCGATGTCGGCAAAGAATTCTTTTAAGGTTTCAACTCTTCCATCAACTGTACATGCGTTAATGACTAAAGGATCTTCAGATGCTTCTTGCATTAAGGTCTTCCAGTCACCATCTACTTTCTAGAATCTCTTTGTGTCATCTGGAAGTTGTGCTTTGATATCTTCTGAAGCAAGGAAAATTGTTTCAAATCTCTACCAGTTCTTTTGGACTTTGATCCAAATGCCAAGCATTGCATCAACTTTCTTCAAATTTTGTTGCCATTTAAGAACTCTATCTTTGAATTCTTCAACATCTTTTGATGATAACATTGACATCAATTCCATTGAATGGGTTTCAACAAACTCAATCGTTTCGTCTAATTGTCCAAGAATGAAAGTGTCTTTGTATTCAATGAAGTCAAGTTTTTGAGAGTCCCAAATACCTTCAATCTTATTCAAGTTAGTCTCAATTCTTGCTTCTTTTGTTGCAGAATCAACTAGATCTGATACTTCTTCTCCATACTTGTAAAGCTCAAGTTTAATCAAATCTTCAAGACAGAATCCAGGAGAAGTGAAGTTAATATTCTTTTGAGTAATAGTCATGAGTCTTCTCCAATGTCTATCCATCATGTATTTAGAGTGTAACTCAGAAATAAGAGGAAGAATAGTTCCCATGTTAACGACTCTCTAATTCATTGCAATGAATGCTTTCCATGATTTAATGTCTTTATTTTGTGGATTAAGAGGATTTGTTTGACGTTTTTGCATTTCTTTGATTGTTGCAAGTAAACTATCAGTATCAATCTTATCCCATAACGTGCTTCTCCATGATGTGAAGAGGAATTCAACAAATGAGATTAAATCCCAGAGATATTTAAGAGAAATCAATTCATTTCTACATTCTTTAAGCTCCTTGTAGGTTGATTTATGTAACTCAAATAGAGTTTCAAGATTGTTAAATGCTTTAGCTTCATTCTCAAGAGAGATCATTTCATTATAATATTGTGTGATTGTAGCATAAGCTCTATCAATAACATCAGGTGTTGCAGTTTCAGTGTGATATGGGCAATTTTCAATGAATCTTCTTCTGAAATCCTCAACTTTGTGCTTGAATTCATCAATTTCATGCTTGATGTTATCAGCTTGAATCTTTTGAAGAGGCAAGATTTGCTCTTTGACCGGTCCAAGAGCGTTTTCAGAGACTTCAACAAGTCTTGTCTTCATGTTTTCAAGATCAATCAATAAATCTTCTTCATAAGAAACTCCATGTTTCTTTAAGAGTACAACTGTTACCTTCATAGGGTCAATTTCAGACATGGTCTTGTCTTTAATCATTTTAACGTCTCTTAAATGAGTCATTACTTTCATTAAAAGATCCTTTTCGTATTGAGATTCGGCATTTTCTGGAACTTTCTTGATTCCATCTGAGACTTCTTGGATGAACTTTTTAATGTTGGCAATTTCTTTTAAGGTGTTGTTAAGCAAGAAGTTTGTGTACTTCTTGATCCAAGAATTAATGATGTTTTGTATTCCTGATTTCAAAGGAGCAGAGTTTACTTTCAACCATCCAATGTCATTTGTTGTGATAAGTTCATCAATCTTATGTTTGATTGTGAATAAATATGAAATCTTCTCATCAAACTTATCTAATGAAGGCTTTTTGACTTGAACTCCAGTTAAAATTTTGTTTGCCATCCATTGGTAAGCTTCATCAATCTCCTCTTCTTCGTCTCCTTCTTGTCCTTCTTCAGCGTTAGCTACTTTCTTTTTCTTAATTCCTGCTGGCATTTCACCTGAATCGATGAACTTCTAGAAACTTTCTTCAAGATCTTCTTTCCACAAGAAAGAGAAATCTTCATATTGAGTGATGAATTTATTAGTTTCCTTTTGCATTTCTTTCATGTTGAAAGTAATCTTTTGAAGGGAGAAATAAACTTAAAATTGATCTTTGATTTCAACCATGTAATCAAGACCTCCTGAAGTTGCATCGATTGTTGAATCAAGTCTGTTGATTTATTGGGCAACTTCAATGAAGTTGGATACGAATCCAAAAATGACGTTTTGAATACAAAATCCTTCTCCAGTCATTGGTGGGGAGAATGTTAAATCTCTTCCTTTGAGTTCAACTTTAACATCAAACATTGGTTGAAGATTGTTTCTCTTGTTGTATTCAATGCTGATCTATTCGGCAAGATAATCTAATGAAGAGCAAATTGCAAATGAGATTCCATCAATTACAAGTGTATTCAAATAGTCAACATATTCCATCCATTGCCAACTCTTCTTATCAATTTTAAGAGCATCAAAAGTATCTTTCATCTTTTTGTGAATTTCTTTACCATCATCCTTGATCTTTTGAATCTTTGGTTCAACTTGAGCAGCATGAGTTTGTTCAACTTCTTCTGGAGGGAATGGTTTGTTTCTTCTTTCAAACAACTTTTTATCAGCCCATTGTTACATGAAGTTTTGCATTTCCTTTACATTGTCTTTCATCTTCTTGACAAGTTGATCGACATCTGAAACAATATCCATGTTGTATTGGATAAATGGATCAATTTGCTTTCTATCACCATTCCATTTGTATTCAACAATACCTTGTTGAATTTCTTTGTTAATTCTTTCAATCTTTTTAGCGAGTAATGGTTTTTCTACTGGAAGAAGGGTTGACAATATATGATTGTACATTCCAACAATTAAATCAAGGTTTCCACTTTGAGATCTGTAGATGTTAACATTTTGATAAAGTGTTTCAGCTTGCTCAGGAACTTTATGACCAAGAAGTTTCAAATATTTGATTTCTCTTAAAAGTCTGACTAATAATGGATCAAAATTGACGTTAAGGAAGCCATCATCGCCTTCTTTTAATGGGGCATCTCATGTAAGTAAAAACATATCAAGTTTTGAATCAGTGTTTTCTTGAAGAATGCTTTCCCAGACTTCAATCTTTTGTTTTTCGTATTCCTTGAGATTATTGCAAAGTGAAGTATAGAGTTTATGAACATCTTTATATTCTTCTCTATCTTGGATAGCTTGTGAAAGCTGTGAAAGCTTATCCATGGGTTCCTTGATTCTTTCATAAAGACCGGTAATCCAGAACAAGGCTCCAGCAATAGGAGGCATGTTGATTGGAATTGGTGCTCTTTCATCAACCTTATCAACAAGAGCTTTTCCTTCAAGGAAAATAGATTGAACAATTTTAAGATCTTGTTTGTACAACTCAAGCAGTTGAATATGTTTCTTTTCAAGTTCATCTTGTATGATTGGTCTGTTTAGAAGGCCTTCGAATGATTCAAGAAGTTTGAACTTTCCAATGATTGTGTCTTGATCATCAAATCCTTGAGTCAAAACTGATGCAAGTCTTCTTTCTAATTCTTTTATTCTGCATCTGAATTTATAAAAATCATCATCGAATTTTCTATTTGAAATATCAATCATATCATATTGTTCATTAGTTGCTAAGAAGTTTTGTTGAGCAATCTCAAATTCTCTGAAAATTTCGTTGATTGTTTGAGTAAGAATCTTTCCTTTAGTTCCTCCGATTTCAATTTTAGTAAGCTTGGTAAATTGCATGATTGTGCTTGTGAGATGCATAATGTCTTGACATCTTTCTGCAAATGAATCAATTCAGACAAATAATGCAGCGGCAGTAAGCTTCCATTCATTATCAGCTTTTGCTTTATACTCATAGTAGGCTTCCTTAAATTTAGAGCAGACTTCAAGAGTATTTGAAAGCATCTTATTAGCTTCTCCAGTTTGTTCTCCCATGATCATTGCAACAATTTCTTTTCCACTCACATAGCCCATAGCTCTTGTGATGATTGCATTGCAAATTTCTCGAATTAATACGACAAGTTTGCTTGGAGTGTTGTAATACTATGAATGTTTCCAAATCAAAAGAATCAAATGCATAATTGGAATGAAAAGTTCTGGGAGCTTTGTAAATTCATAGTCACCCTCAAGGTCAAGGAACTTATCTCATAAAGTAGAAAGATATTTGAAATTGTCATTTGCTTCAGCTCAAGCAGTTGAAACATCTTTTTAAAGCTTTCCAAATGGTCCAGTGTATGTGCTCTTGTTTTGCTCAAGGAACTTGATTACTTTCTTTACAGAATCCTGTTATAATTGATCGTGAATAAGATTTAAGTTCTTCATTCTATTGTCCCAGAACTTAAGTTCCTCTGAAGGTCCAGGATTATTTCCCGCCTTGAGTGCGGTCTCAGGGTCTTGCTTCAATACGTTTTTGATTTATCTTGTCCATGTGTTAATTGATGCTTCTAAGATATGAGCCTTATCTTTATTTGACTTTGAAGTATCTGTCGTTATATCTTTTGAAGGTAATGGGAGTTAGGTTCAGCCTTTGATTTGTCCATTTGTTACTACTATCTAGGCAAGGAACACGTTGAACTTGTCCATAAGGTCTTTAAAGTTTATCGATACGATCTCATTGTACTTTGATTGATTCTTCGGGCATGTCAAGACAGGAAGGAACACCTCATTAGTAATAGCAGCAAGGTTCTCAAGAACTTTCTTGGTCACTTCCATGAATGAAACTCTTTAAGCAATGTCATCATCAAGCAGGGGATCATTTTCATTATCCGTCTTGAAGCAAATAGCAGACTTTTGCTTCACCTGCCCGATGTGGGGTAGTCCTTGTTGGAAAACAATCAAATCAGCAGATTCCTTGACTGCAAACAGCATGTTATTAAAAGCATAGCTGACGAATCCGTTCAATACATCTCTAAACAATGTTAAAATTTGAATTTTCTCAAAAATTGTCTTCATATGAAGGCGAATACTTACTTGTTTTCTTTGTTCTCGACGATTTTCTTGCATCTGTCCTCAGTTAGTCTCTTCATTCCAAAGATCGAACCGAACCTTTGAATGATGAAATATTCTCAGGGGATTTTATCTGACTTGTCCATCTCTCTTATCGCCTAAGAAATAAAATTATTATC
>ERZ761602.6066-NODE-6066-length-13821-cov-7.162792_pt1 | contig 13821 bp, 13 predicted proteins | sample MGYA00512165_ERZ761602 | MGnify/ENA primary metagenome ERZ761602 (study PRJEB28899, sample SAMN02445085) | bioreactor sludge metagenome | biome: EBPR sludge; isolation source: Thorneside wastewater treatment plant | place: Australia: Brisbane, Thorneside...
CGGCGAGGGCGCGCACCTGGGGGTCGGCGTCGCGCAGGCGGTCGGCCACGCGGCGTGCATCGGCCATGGTGCCGACCTCGGCCAGGCGCGAGACGCCGGCAGCACGCTCGGTGGCCTGCGGCGCATCCAGCGCGCGCAGTGCCTGCTGGCGGCCCAGCGGGGCCGACCACGCCGCGGTCGTGGCCAGCGCCAGCATGGCCGCCAGCCGCCACGCCGGCAGGCGGTGCACCAGGTGGTGCATCAGGTGACGCATCAGGTGGCGCAGGAACTGGCGTTGCGGCATGGTGGGCTCGGTGGCGGCCATTCTGGACCGCTTGCCGGCCGCGACGTCACACCAGGCGCAGCGCCCCCGTCGGGCACAGGGGCAGGCAGTCGCCGCAGCCGGTGCAGCGCGTGGCGTCGATCACCGGCAGCGCCACGCCACCCAGGCGTGGCGGAAAGCGGATGGCGCCGGCGTCACAGCCGTCGCCGCACAGCCGGCATTCCACGCGCTGCGCGGCCAGGCAGGCCGGTCCCCATTGCGCCCGCTGCGGGGCCGGCTCGCCCGCGGGCGTGACCCGCCGCGCACCCGGCAGCAGGAAGGATCGGCGCGAAGGGTCGATCGGACGGCCTGTCATGGGACGCAGTATCTGCACACCTCGGACGGGCGGCATGACGCGAATCAAGTTCGATCCGAAATTGATGCATCTCAAGACGCGCTTCCTGCCTCATCGCGACACTGGCGCGGCACGTGGGCGCATGGGGGATCCTGGACGCCGCGCGGCCAGCTTCCATCCGGAGCGCATCTGATGCACGATCGCCTGTACGACCTGTCGCCTGCCGGGCAGCTGATGCTGTTCGGCGGCCTCGTCGCCCTGCTCCCTCTGGCCTGGATCCTGATCCGCCACCGCGGCACCTCGCTGGAAAGTCGCTGGCAGCTGGTGACGCGGCTGCTGTTGTTCCTGACCTTCGACCTGGTGCTGTTCGGCGCCTTCACGCGCCTTACCGATTCGGGGCTCGGTTGCCCTGACTGGCCTGGCTGCTACGGCAATGCCAGCCCGTTGGGGGCACGCCACGAGATCGCGACGGCGCAGGCCGCTATGCCCACCGGCCCGGTGACGCACACGAAGGCCTGGATTGAGATGATCCACCGCTACGCGGCCACCTCGCTGGGCGGGCTGATCACGGCGACCATGATCGCGGCCTGGGTGCTGCGCCGGCGCGACCCGGGCTCGGCGCTGTCGCCCTGGTGGGCCACCGCCACGTTTGTCTGGGTGTGCGTGCAAGGCGCATTCGGTGCGCTGACCGTCACGCTCAAGCTCTACCCGGCGATCGTCACCTTGCACCTGCTGGGCGGCTACCTCGGCCTGGTGCTGTTGACTGTCATGGCCCGGGACCGGGCGGCGCCACCGGCCATGCTGCCGGTCGGCCTGCGGCGCGCGGCCTGGGCCGTGCTGCTGTTGCTGTTCGTGCAGAGCGCGCTCGGTGGCTGGGTCAGCACCAACTACGCGGTGCTGGCCTGCAGCGAGTTCCCGCGCTGCCAGGGCTCGTGGTGGCCGCCGATGGATTTCGGTCCCGGCTTCACGATCGGCCGCGACCTGGGCATGACGGCCGGCGGTGAGTTGCTGCCCTTCGCGGCCTTGACCGCGATCCACTACACCCACCGCTTGGCCGCGTATGTGGTGCTGGCGGCCATGTTCGCGCTGGCCTGGCGCTTGCGCCGCACGGGCGATCCGTTGCTGGGCCGCTTCGGCCTTGGCGTGGGCGCGCTGGCCATCTGGCAACTGGCCAGTGGCTTGTCGAACGTGGTACTCGGCTGGCCGATGCTGGCGGCGCTGGCGCACACCGGCGGAGCTGGCGCGGCCATCATGTGCCTGACGGCCCTGCTGGCCCGTGCGCAGCGGGTGCCGCTGGCGGCTGAGCGGGCGCCGTCGGGCTTCAGGCGAGCCGCGTCAGCAGGGCCAGCAACAGCGCAGCGGTGAGGTTATGCAGCAGCACCTGAATCAGCGGCAGGCCGGCACCGGCCAGCAGACCGCCGACGAGCAGCTGCAGTGCCAGCAGCATCCACAGCGCCGTCGCTGCGCCGCGATGCCCGTGCCGCCGCGCCGACAGGCCGACGGCCATCAGCACCGGCAGCAGCAGCAGGGCGCCGGCGCGATGCAGCACATGCAGCCAGGCGCCGCGCGCGGCATTCGACGCTTCGGCCTCGAGCGCCGGCTGCTGCCAGGGGTTCAGCGACTGCCAGTCCCAGCCGGCCGACAGGGCCAACCGGCTGCAGTCCGGCCAGCCACTGCAGGCCAGCGCGCCGTACGTCCCGCTGATCATGGTGCCGAGCGCAATCTGCACCACCAGCAGCGCCAGGCCCAACCGCGCCCATCGACTGAGTTCGATCGCTGGCGCAGGCCGCCCCGCAGCCGCAGCAGCCAGTCGCCAGCTCAGGGCCAGCATCACGAAGCCGCCCAGCAGGTTGCCGAGCACCACGGCAGGCAAGGTGGTGCCGCGCGTCACCAGGCCCAGCGCGGCCAGCGCCAGTGCCAGCACCAGCAGGCCGGCCGCGAGCCGCCCCTCCCGTTGCAGGCGGGGCCGGGTGCCCAGCGTCGCCAGCACCAGCACGATGACCAGCACCAGCACCACCGAGGCCACGATGCGGTGCGCCAGGCGCGCCAACGCCAAGCCTGCGCCGCTCGCAGGGGATGCGCCGTGCGCGGCGTCGCGCAGTGGCTGGCCGTAGCAGGCCGGCCAGTCGTCGCAGCCGAGGCCGGCCAGCGACAGGCGCATGAACGCACTCAGCACGATGGTGGCGAGCATCAGACCCGCGCACCACAGTGCGAAGCGCCGCGTCAGACGGCGGCGATGGGCGATGCCGGCAGTGACGTCGGCATGAGGGGTCTGGGCCGGCCCTTGGCCGGCCAGCGCTTGTTCATCGACGTCCATCGCCAAGGGTCACGCAGCACGTTGGAGGGGAGATGCTAGCCGCACCCGTCGAGCGGCCGGCGCTAGACGCCGAGCCGAATTGCAAATCCTTGACCTGGTTCATGTCCGAGCGTTTGAGTCGGGAAAAGAATGCCCGCAGCGCGGAGGACCGTCCATCCAACCGCCGACACCACAGAAGGAGCAGCCATGACGACACCTGAACACGACGACCCCAACGAACCCGTGCCCTGGATGCAGCAACTGCTCGACAACCCCTTTCTGCTGCTGTTCCTCGGCGTCTTCATCCCCATGGTGGTGTACACGGTCTGGGGGGTCTACGACATCCTTACCCTGCCGACGGCCAAGTAGACGGAGACCCACATGAGCGCCATTCTTCCTCCGGCAGAGCGCCTTTGGTACAAGCATCCGATCGATCGTGTCGAGGGCACGTGGATCGTCATTGCGCTGACCTGGTGCCTGATCATGTTCGCGATGATGGTCGGCTGGCACATCTGGGGCTCCCAGAACCTGTCGACAGAGACCTACCGCACGACGCCCGACAAATTCATGGCCAAGACACAGGCCATGGTGGACAAGTACACGGTGCGCACCGAAACCGACGAGAAGATCCCGGTCGTCGCGCCGCCCGCGGGCAGCGACGTCTACATGCTGGCGCGCCTGTGGAGCTTCTACCCGATCCTGGAGCTCGAGAAGGGCAAGACCTACAAGCTCCATCTGACGGCCATGGACTACAACCACGGCTTCTCGCTGCAGCCGGCCAACATCAACATCCAGATGGTTCCGGGCTTCGAGCACGTGGTCACCGTCACCCCCAACCAGAGCGGCACCTATTCGGTGGTGTGCAACGAATACTGCGGCATCGGCCACCACAAGATGGTCGGTCGCATCTATATCAAGTGAGGAGCGAGGGATGACCACCGCAACGAGTTATCGCACCTGCCCGCGGTCCGGGCTGCAGTTCGAGCGCCAGGCCGAATTGCTGATGAAGGCGAACGCCTTCTTCGCCGTGGTCTGGCTGCTGATCGGTGGCCTGCTGGCCATCGGCGTCGTGCTCACCCGCTGGCCGGCCGTGCGCTGGCTGGAGGCCGACACCTTCTACATGGTGCTCACGGCCCACGGCATCGACATGCTGATCTTCTGGATCATCTTCTTCGAGGTCGCGATCCTGTATTTCTGCTCCTCGACGCTGCTTCGCTGTCGCATCGCGACGCCGAAGATCGCCTGGCTCGCCTTCGCGCTGATGCTCATCGGCTCGGTGGTCACCAACGTCGCGGTATTCCGCGGCGCTTCCAGCGTGATGATGACCTCGTACGTGCCGATGATGGCCGAGCCGAACTTCTACCTCGGCCTCATCCTGTTCGCCGTCGGAGCCCTGATCGCCTGCTTCGTCTTCTTCGGCACGCTGGTCGTCGCCAAGCGCGAAAAGACCTACCAGGGCTCGGTGCCGCTGGTTACCTTCGGCGCCATCACCGCGGCCATCATCGCCGTCTTCACCATCGTCTCGGGCGCCATCATCCTGATCCCGACCTGGCTGATGTCGCTGGGCGTGGTCAAGTCGGTGGACCCGCTGGTCTACCGCACCATCTGGTGGGCTTTCGGGCACTCGTCGCAGCAGATCAACGTGGCGGCGCACATCTCGGTGTGGTACCTGGTGGCGGCCATCGCCTTCGGCGCCAAGCCGATGAGCGAGCGCGTCAGCCGCACCGCGTTCCTGCTCTACATCCTGTTCCTGCAGCTGGCCAGCGCGCACCACCTGCTGGCCGACCCGGGCCTGTCCACCGGCTGGAAGGTCGTCAACACCAGCTACTTCATGTACTTCGCGGTGCTGGCGTCGATGCTGCACGGCCTGACGATCCCCGGCGCGATGGAAGTGGCGCAGCGCCAGAAGGGCTTCACCAAGGGCCTGTTCGAATGGCTGCGCAAGGCCCCGTGGAGCAATCCGACCTTCTCGGGCGTTTTCATCTCGATCATCGGCTTCGGCTTCCTGGGCGGCATCTCGGGCGTCATGATGGGCACCGAGCAGCTCAACATGATCATCCACAACACGATCTACGTGCCGGGGCACTTCCACGCCACGGTGGTGGTGGGCACCACGCTGACCTTCATGGCGCTGACCTACTACCTGATCCCGGTGCTGTTCAAGCGCGAGATGATCGCGCCCAAGCTCGCGCAGTGGCAGCCTTACCTGTTCGGCTTCTCGATGTACTTCTTCTGCCTGGTGATGATGGGGGCCGGCACGCTGGGCGTCTCGCGCCGGCACTGGGACATGGCCTTCAGCGGGCATGCGCTGGCTTATGAATGGCCGGGTGCCGCCTACCTGATGATGGCGCTGGTGGGCCTGGGCGGCATGGTGGCGATCGTCAGCGGCGCGGCCTACATCTACATCACGGTGGGTTCGCTGCTGTGGGGTCGCAAGCTCGAGCCGGGCGCGAGCAGCCCGAAGTTCACCCCGATCCCGCGCGCCGCGCCGTCGGCCGTCGCGCAAACCTACGGTTCGATGGGCTTTGCCGCCCCCGGCACCTTCGTTCTGGCGATGGTTTTCCTGGTCGCCTTCGTCCTGTACTACTTCATCAACTGGAAGTACCTGTCGACGCTGTGGGGCCTGAGTTGAGACCTGGCCCCGGCACCGCCCCGACACCCCAGTGCAGGAGAAGGCCATGAACCGATCCGACCTGTCCCGTGCCCCAGCAGTTGACCTTGCCGCGGCGGCCATGCCGGCCGGCGTGCGGCTGCGGCTGGTGCTCGGCGTGTTCAAGCTGCGCATCGGCATGCTCATCATGCTGACCGCGATCGGGGGCTTGGCCATCGTGCCCGACGGGTCGGTGACGGTGCTGCAGGCGCTGGTGTTGGCGCTGTCGGTGTTCGTGGCCTCGGCCAGCGCCGGCGCCTTCAACCAGTTCGTCGAGGCCGACAGCGACCGGCTGATGTCACGCACGCGGTCGCGAGCCTTCGCCAGCGGTGCGTTGCCTCGCAGCAAGGCTTGGCTGGCGGTCATCGTGGGGCTGCTGGTGGCGGCGGTCGCCGCTGCTGCGTGGTGGGTCAACGTGGTGGCGGCGAGCTTCGTGCTGCTCGGGGCCCTGACCTACGCCGTGGTCTATACGCTCGGGCTCAAGCGGCGCACGGCGTGGAACATCGTGGTCGGCGGGCTGGCGGGCAGCTTCGCGGTGCTGGCCGGCGCAGCCGCAGTCAATCCACAGATCGGGCCGCAGGCCCTGATGCTCGCGCTGGTGCTGTTCCTGTGGACGCCACCGCACTTCTGGAGCTTGGCCATCGCCAGCGAGGCGCAGTACGCGGCAGCCGGCGTCCCCATGCTGCCGGTGGTGGTGGGCACGGCGCGTGCCGCGCGCATCGTGCATGCCAACACCATGGTGCTGGTGGCGGCGTCGCTGCTGCCGCTGGCCTTCGGCGCGGGCTGGGCCTACCTGGCCGGGGCGTTGATCGGCGGCGTGCACTTCCTGCGCAAGACTCAGGCGCTGGTGCGTTCCCCGCAGCGCAGCACGGCGATGGCGGCATTCTTCGCGTCGATGGTGCAGCTCAGCGCACTCATCGGCGGGGTGTTGATCGATGCGGCGCTTCGTTGATGCAGCCGACGCGGCACGTTCGGCCTGGCGGCGAACGCTGTGTGCAGGGGTGCTCGCCGGGCTGTGCCACGGCCTGGCCGGCGCCAACGCCGGTGCCGTCGTCACCGATGCGCAGCCGACGCCCGCAGCGACGTCTGCACCTGCGCGTGAACCCGGCGTCGTGCCCTCGATCGACGAGCGCGAGGCCGTGCGCGCGGCGGAGGCGGCGGTCGGTCGCATGGTGCCCGACTTCGTGCTGCTGGACCGCAAGGGCCAGCCGCTGAGGCTGTCGAGCTACCGCGGCAAGCCGCTGCTGGTCAGCTTCATCTACACCGGCTGCTTCCAGGTCTGTCCGACGCAGACGCGGGCCCTGTACGAGGCCGTCAAGGGCCTCGACCGCCTGCTCGGCGAAAACCAGTTCAACGTCGTCAGCATTGGTTTCAACCAGCCCTTCGATTCGCCCGACGCGATGCGTTCGTTCGCATTGCAGCACCGCATCCAGCACCGCAACTGGGAGTTCCTCAGCCCCGCACGCGACCAGGTCGACGTGCTCACGCGTGCGTTCGGCTTCAGCTGGGTCGCGACGCCGGCCGGCTTCGACCACGTGCTGGGGGTCACCGTGGTCGACGCCCATGGCCGCATCCACGCCCAGGTGTTGGGGGACCGCATGCGCGCCGACCGCCTGGGCGAGCCGCTGCGTCAGCTGCTGCTGGACCAGCCGCCCCCGGCATCGAGTGCGCTGGCGGCGATGGTCGAGCGGGTGCGCATTCTGTGCACCGTCTACGACCCCGAAACCGGCGAGTACCGCTACGACATCAAGCTCATCCTCGAACTCATTGGCGGCATGCTCTTCTTCGTCAGCATGCTCATCTATCTGCTGCTTGAATGGCTTCGTCAGCGGCGTGCCCGTCGGACATCATGTCCCCCCCCGCATCCGGCATCCGGCAGCGCGGCCTGAGCGGCTGGCGCGTCCTCGAACGGTCGTTCGACACGGCGTTCGGATCCGGCCTGAACCCGCTCCGCCACCTGGGTGCGATCGGCTTCCTGGCGTTCTGGCTGCTGGCGGCCACCGGCATCGTGCTCTACATCGTATTCGATACCTCGGTGGCGGGCGCCTGGCGCTCGATCGAGAGCCTGTCGCGATCGCCCTTTGGCCTGGGCGTGCTGCTGCGCGGCGTTCACCGTTACGCGGCCGACCTGCTGATGCTGGTTCTGCTGCTGCACCTGCTGCGCGAGTGGCTGCATGGGCACGAGCGCGGCGTGCGGCGCTTTCACTGGTTGACCGGTGTGCCGCTGATCATCTTCGTCTTCGTCAGTGCGATCGGCGGCTTCTGGCTCAACTGGGACGCGCTCGGTCAGTTTTCGGCCGTCGCCACCGCCGAATGGCTGGACGCGTTGCCACTGCTGGCCGCGCCGTTGGCGCGCAACTTCCTGGGTGTCGAAGCCGTCGGCGACCGTCTTTTCTCACTCTTCATCTTCGTGCACCTGGGCGTTCCGCTGCTGCTGCTGTTCGGTCTGTGGTTCCACATCCAGCGCCTGACGCGGGCCGCAGTGATGCCGCCGCGTCCGCTGGCCCTGGGCGTAACCACGATGCTGTGCCTGCTGTCCCTGGCATGGCCGGTGAGCAGCCATGAGCCGGCGGCGCTCGACCGCGTGCCGGCTGCGCTGCAGCTGGACTGGCTGCTGCTGTGGCTGCACCCGCTCACGGAGGCCACTTCGGCGGCCTTCACCTGGGCGCTGGTGGCGGGCGCCCTGCTCCTGCTGCTGGCCTTGCCCTTCCTGCCGCAGCCGGCGCGCGCGCCGGTGGCCCTGGTCGACCCCGACAACTGCAACGGCTGCCGCCGCTGTTTCGACGACTGCCCCTATGCCGCCGTGACGATGGTGCCGCATCCCAACCAGCGCATCGGCCGCACCCTGGCCCGCGTCGACCCCGACCTGTGCGTGGGTTGCGGCATTTGCGCCGGGGCCTGCCCGTCGTCGACCCCCTTTCGCAGTGCCGAGCGCCTGGTGACCGGCATCGACATGCCGCAGCTCGGCGTCGACCCCTTGCGCCGCCGCCTGCAGCAGGCGCTGGCGGCCTCGCGCGCCGAGCGGCCGCTGGTGCTGTTCGGCTGCGATCACGGCGCGCGCTGCGCGGCCGTCGTCGACGCCGACGTCAGTGTCTTCAGCCTGCTTTGCGCCGGCCAACTGCCGCCGTCCTTCGTCGAATATGCCTTGCGCGACGGCGCCGCCGGCGTGCTGGTGTCGGCCTGTTGCGAAGGCGGATGCGAGTTCCGCCTCGGTGAGCGCTGGACGGCCGATCGCCTGAGCGGTCGGCGCGAACCCCATCTGCGCGCCCAGGTGCCGGCGGCGCGTGTCGAACTCGTCCATGCCGGGCCCGGCGACGAGGGTGCGGTGGATGCCGCGCTGCAGCGCCTGCGCAGCCGCGTGCAGGCCATGACGATCGAACCCCATGAGATCCCCCACCGACTCCGCCCGGTCTGACGCGCCTGCGCGTCCGACCGCCCCCGCCGGTCCCGTCCGCTGGTTCGGGCAGGTGCTGCTGTACGGCCTGTTCGCGCTGGCGATCGGCATCTTCTCGCACTGGCCGCCTTACCACCCTCTGCGTTCCGACCAGGCCGTGATCAAGCTCAGCTTCACGCGTGTGGGCAAGCCGGTCGGCGACTGCCGCCGGCTCAGCGACGCCGAGCTGGCGAAGCTGCCGCCCAACATGCGCGCGCCTCAGCAATGCCCGCGCGAGCGGTCGCCGGTGACGGTCGAGGTCGACATCGGCGGCACCACCGTGCTCAAGCGCGTGGCGCCGCCGACCGGCTTGTCCAAGGACGGCGCCTCGGCGGTCTACGAGCGGCTGATCGTGCCGGCCGGCGAGCAGCGCATTGCCGTGCGCCTGTCGGACGACGTGCGGGCGCGCGACAGCGCCTACCACCGGGAGGCCACCGTCAAGCTGGTGCCGGGGCAGGTGCTGGTCATCGATTTCGACGCCGAGAAGGGCGGCATCACACTGCAATGAATATCGTCGACACGCTGATGCAAGGCGGCCGCCAACGGTCGCGCTCGATGTCCGACGCGGGATCGCCCACCGCGTCGAGCCCGGCCGACTACGCCTTGCCCGCGGTAACCGCCGACCGCCGGGCATTGGCGCGTGCCTGGCTGCTGCTGGCGCTCGCGGCGCTGCTCGGTTCGGGTCTGTTCTCGGTGCTGCTGGTGCTGGCCCGCACGCCGGGCGTCAATGCGCTCCTGCCGGCAGGTGACTTCTTCCGCGTCGCCCTCGTGGTGCACGTCGACCTCTCGGTGCTGGTGTGGTTCGTTGCCATTGCCGGCCTGCTGTGGAGCCTGAACCAGCGGCCGTCCGCCACGCGCGCCGGCCGCCTGGCGGCGCGCGCGCCGCTGCTGCTGTGCGGGCTGGGCGCGTTCGGCATGGCGCTGGCCGCCTTCGTCGACCCCGGGCAGGCGGTGATGGCCAACTACATCCCGATGCTCGACAGCGCGACCTTCCGCGGCGCGCTGTGGCTGTTCGCGGCCGGTGCGCTGCTGCTCGTGCTGCAGGGCCTGCTGCGGGCGGCCCCGGTGGGTCCGGTGGTGGACGGCACCGGCGCGCTGCGCTTCGGTCTGCACGCCAGCGTCGTCGCCGCCGGCGTGGCGCTGCTGGCCTTCGCCTGGTCGCTGGCGGTGGTGCCGACCTCCTTGCCCGCCAAGGCCTACTACGAGATCCTCTACTGGGGCGGTGGCCATGCACTGCAGTTCACCTGGACGCTGATGATGCTGGTGTCGTGGCTGGCGTTGGCGCAGGCCTGCGGCGGCCGTGTGCCGCTGAGTCCGCGCATGGTGCTGATGCTCTTCGCCATCGCCCTGGTCAGCGTCTTTGCCACGCCGTTGGCCTACCTGATGCACGAAGTCAGCACCGTCGAGCACCGCGACATGCACACCTGGGCCATGCGCTTCGGCGGCGGCCTGGCGATCGCGCCGCTGGCGCTGGCCGTGCTGCTGGCGCTGGCCCCCTTGCGGGGCCTGGCGCCGGCACAGCGGCCGCTGCGGGCGACCCTGCTGGCCTCGATGCTGCTGTTCGTCGCCGGGGGCGTCATCGGGCTGGGCATCCAGGGCAGCAACGTCAAGATTCCGGCGCATTACCACGGCTGCATCGTCGGTGTCACCCTGGCCCTGATGGGCGTGGTGTACCAGCTGCTGCCGAAGCTCGGGTATGCCGCCCCCGCCGGCCGCATGGCCGTGCTGCAGCCCTGGCTGTACGGCGGCGGACAGTTGCTGCACATCGTCGGCCTGGTGTGGTCGGGCGGCTACGGCGTACAGCGCAAGGTGGCCGGCGCCGAACAGGTGCTGCGCAGCGCCGGTGAGGTGGCGGGCATGGGCCTGATGGGCCTGGGCGGCCTGCTGGCCATCGTCGGCGGTCTGCTGTTCGCGCTGGTGGTGGTCGGCGCGATGCGCGGCGCGCGGTCGCAGGCTCTTGACGGATCGACCGCCCGATGATCGGACTCCTTCAACGGCTGCTGCGCGCCGGCTTCATGCGCGCCGAGTCGGTGTTCAACCACGCCTTCGGCGACCGCTTGAACCCGCTGTACCACCTCGGGGCGATCAGTTTCTGGCTGTTCTGGGTGGTCGGCGCCACCGGGCTCGTGCTGTATGCCTTCTTCGACACCAGCGTCAACGGCGCCTACCGCTCGGTGCAGGCCATCACCGACGGCGCCTGGGGTGCGGGCAGCGTGCTGCGCACGGTGCACCGCCATGCGTCCGACGCCATGGTGCTGAGCATGCTGATCCACCTGCTGCGCTACTTTGCCTTCGACCGCCTGCGCGGGTTCCGCTGGTTCTCGTGGGTCACCGGCGTGGCGCTGCTGTGGCTGGTCTACGTGGCCGGCGCCAACGGCTACATGCTGCCCTGGGACCGCCTGGCGCAGTTCGTCACCCAGGCCAGCTTCGAGTGGCTGGACTGGCTGCCGGGCTTCGGCGGCACGCTGATCCGCAATTTCATCCTGCCCGAGCATGTCAGCGACCGGCTGTTCTCCCTGCTGGTCTTCATCCACATCGGCGTGCCCCTGGTGACGCTGCTGCTGATGTGGGTGCACGTGCAGCGCGTGCCCAAGGCCAGCACGCAGCCGCCGCGGCCGATCTGGGTGGCGCTGGCCGTGATGCTGGTGGTGCTGGCGCTCGTCGCCCCGGTGGCCAGCCAGGGGCCGGCCGACCTGCACACCGCACCGGCGACCCTGCAACTGGACTGGTTCCTGCTCGCGGTCTTTCCGCTGCTCGATGCCTGGCCGCTGGGTGCCGTCTGGGGGCTGGTGGCGGGCGGCACGCTGCTGCTGCTGGCCTTGCCCTGGCTGCCCCCGCGGCGCGGGGCCGGTGCCCTGCGCCAGCTGACACTGCACCCCGGGCCCGCGCGTGTCGCCGCGCGACCCGGCGAGACCCTGCTGGAGGCCGGCCTGCGTGCCGGCCTGGCGCTGCCCTACGACTGCCGCGCGGGCGGCTGCGGCGTGTGCACTTGCACCGTGCTCAACGGGCGGATCGACCCCGGCCCCTTCCAGGCCGCGGCGCTGACGCCGGCCATGCAGGCGCGCGGCCAGGCGCTGATGTGCTGCGCAGTGGCACTCGACGACGTCGAGATCGAGGTCGAGGGCGTGGCCTCGCTGGCCGTGGCCGAGGCGCAGACCCTGCGTCGCTGGCAGGCCCGGGTGCAGCGCATGGAGCGGCTGTCGCCGGACCTCATGCGCCTGTTCATCGCCCTGCCCGACGGCGAGCATCTGGCCTTTACCGCGGGGCAGTACATCAACATCCTGCTGCCCGACGGTGCCCGGCGCGCGTTTTCCTTCGCCAATGCGCCCGCCGATCCCGGCCAGCCGCCTTCGACGGCGGGTGATGTCATCGAACTGCACGTGCGCCTGATCCCCGGGGGCCGCTTCACGACCCATGTCTTCGAGGCCATGCAGGTCGGCGACCGCATTGACTTCGAAGGTCCGCTGGGCCGTTTCACGCTGCATGACAGCGAGCGACCGATCCTGATGCTGGCCGGCGCCACCGGCTTCGCACCCATCAAGAGCATCCTGGAGGAGGCCTTCCGCCGCGGTGTCCGCCGGCCGATCGAGCTCTACTGGGGCGTGCGAACCGAGCGCGACCTCTACCTGCAGGACCTGCTGGCGCGCTGGCAGGCCGAGCACGGCAACTTCCGCTACGTTCCGGTGCTGTCGGAGGCCGGCGACGACGCGGCCTGGGCGGGGCGGCGCGGCTTCGTGCACGAGGCGCTGCTGGCCGACCACCCCGACCTCAGCGGCTACGAGGTGTATGCCTGCGGTTCGGTGCGCATGGTGCAGGCGGCGGTGCCTGACTTCCTCGCCCATGGACTGGGCGAGCAGTTCTGCTTCTCCGACGCCTTCGTGCCCAGCGCGCGCGTGGCCACCTGATCGACCCGGGCGCGGGATGCCGGCGGGCCGTGCCGCCGGTGACGACCGGCGCTCGCGCGCGGCGACGATGACGGACGCCGGCCGAAGGCCCGTCCGATGCGGGCGATCCGCGGGTCGCATGCGGCGCCCGGCCGCTGGTGACGACGGGCAGGCCACCGCTAGAATCGATTGACGTTGACGTAAACGTCAACCCAGCCGCGGCGATGGGGGCACCCGCGCCGTCGTGTACAAGACGCGGCGCAGACAGCCGCGCGCACCCGGAGACCCCATGCCCACGCTCACCTCCCAGCTCAACGTCCGCTCCGAGGAGTTCAAGGCCGCGAGCACGCTGATGCGCCAGCTGGTGGCCGACTTGGGGCAGAAGCTGGCGCGCAATGCCGAGGGCGGCGGCGAGGTGGCGCGCGCCAAGCATGTGGCACGCGGCAAGCTGCCGCCGCGCGAGCGCGTGGAGATGCTGCTCGACCCCGACACGCCCTTCCTCGAGATCGGCGCGCTGGCGGCGCTGGACCTCTACGACAACGCCGCGCCGGGTGCCGGCATCATCTGCGGCATCGGGCGCGTGGCCGGCGTCGACTGCGTGATCGTCTGCAACGACGCCACCGTCAAGGGCGGCACCTACTACCCGCTGACGGTGAAGAAGCACCTGCGCGCGCAGGAGATCGCGGACCAGAACCGCCTGCCCTGCATCTACCTGGTCGACAGCGGCGGCGCCAACCTGCCCAACCAGGACGAGGTCTTCCCCGACCGCGACCATTTCGGCCGCATCTTCTACAACCAGGCCAACCTCAGCGCCAAGGGCATTCCGCAGGTCGCGGTGGTGATGGGCAGCTGCACCGCCGGCGGCGCCTACGTGCCGGCGATGAGCGACGAGACCATCATCGTGCGCAACCAGGGCACCATCTTCCTGGGCGGCCCGCCGCTGGTGAAGGCCGCCACCGGCG
>ERZ761602.6067-NODE-6067-length-13821-cov-7.046346_pt1 | contig 13821 bp, 14 predicted proteins | sample MGYA00512165_ERZ761602 | MGnify/ENA primary metagenome ERZ761602 (study PRJEB28899, sample SAMN02445085) | bioreactor sludge metagenome | biome: EBPR sludge; isolation source: Thorneside wastewater treatment plant | place: Australia: Brisbane, Thorneside...
GCTTGCTGGCGATGATCTGCCGAAATCGCCCGCAAACGGGGTCAAACATCATCAAAATATTGATTTTAAGATAGAATTTTTTCGACAATCTCTTACGGCGATGGCCTCGGGCCAGACGGCGGCGGTCTCGCTCGTTGCCGATATGGGCACCCTCTCGTTGTCGGAGGACATTATCACGAAAAAATTTACAGAACCCAAAACGCTCCCGGCCGGGAGCGGTCCGGCTGATTACATCTTGTAAAACAGGTAATCGGCCTGATACGAAACCTGTTTCTTGGCGCCGATGGTGGCGGCGGTGCAGGGATCGGCGGGCGCCACGCCGCCTTGGGTGTTGAGGCGCTGGATGTAGGTGACGCCGCTCATGGCGCCGTCGCCGGTGGTCGGCTCGGCCTTGACCAGTTGCAGCGGAATGTTGCCGGGCGCGGCGGGCGCGGTGGCGACCTGTTTGCCGGTCACTTTGCTGCCGTCGGCCGCCTCCCAGGTCGGACCGGCGTAGTATTTGCCGACCGGTTTCTTGCTTTTGTCGGTCAGCGTCGCCACCGGCGCGACGAACGCCCACTCGTGGGTATCGGCGGTGCTCGCTTTCAGGCGACATTCGTAGGTGATTTCGCCGGCGCCGACGGTGTGCAGCGTCATCTTGTGGCCGGCGGGAGGCCGCACGGCTTCGGGCACGTCGGGGGTGGCGGCGAGCGCCGCAGTGGAAAGAACGGCGGCGGGCGCCGTGAAGCAGAGTGTTTTACGCATGGATTTCTCCTCCAGTCAGTTTCGAGAGTGCAGGCCGGGAGCTACCGATCACTGCGTGCTGGAGGAGCGCTTTGGATGCGCTACCGAAAAAATTTCAGGTTTTCTTCGGATCGCGCATCGCGCGTATTCAAAAGATGAGCCGACAACGACCCGAAACATCCCGTCAACGAGTACGGGTGGGCGGGCCGTTTCGGCCTCACAACATCTTGCTGCACAAGCCCCAAACAGGCTCTTGGCCAAACTCAGATTCAATGCCCACCGCACTCATGGCGGAAAAGCGATCGCGCTCGAACGCGATGCGGGCTTCCGCGCCCGATGCTGGGTGGTGGAACGCGCCTAGCGAAAAATTGCTTTTTTTGTCCCGGCGCTGATTGCTGTAACCAGCGCTTCTTCGATGATTGCCATGATCATTTCACTATTTTCCCAACCTTTTTTGGTTGCGGCGACCTGTAATGCCGTACCGATGACCGGCCCCAAAATATTTTCGGTCAGCAGATCGACTAACGCTGCTCTCGCCACCTTAAAAGTTCCGTTTAACAACCTTCTCAATGCGGTATGCCTGAGTTCGGGATCGCGCATCAAGACGGCAGTTTGTTGAAGAATTTCCGCAGCCGCAGACTCTCGCGCAAGCTTGTCGGTCCCATACGTAAAGGGGGTCCAACTTATAAACCACTCGGCCCACGAAACTGATCCATCCAAGTTGATATCGGATTTATTTAAGAGCGGAAAACAAGCCACCACCTGATTAAATGAACCGCCTCTGCTTTTATAAACCACGAGGATATCGATCTGATTTCCGCCTGAGCGGAACGCATGGGAAATGGTTTTGCTCTGAAGGGCCATCGAATTAGCCATAGATTATCGTCCTCTGCATCCTCGCCCGAACGGTAGAACGTATTGGCAGCGAGGTTTTCAGCGAGCGGTATGCGGCCCTCCGGCGATTCTTCGAAGAGCCAATTCGCGGAAGATTGCATTACGTCCTCTGCTTGCCCGGTTGTTCCCTCGCCGGTGACCATCGGTTCAAAGCGGGCAAAAATTTTTAGCGCGGTGTGTTGGCATCAAAATGGCTCGCCTCGACGCAGATGCATTGATGCGATAGCATCATGTCATCTCTACCGAAGGAGGGTTTGCCATGCGTACCACGATAGACATAGACGATGATCTGCTCGCCGCCGCGCGAGAAATCGCCCGGCGCGAGCGTGTTTCGGCCGGGCGAGTGGTTTCGCGCCTGTTGCGCGCCGCGCTGGCTGGAGCGGTGACACCATCGCAACCCTCGCCGACACCACCGACGGTGACGGGTGGCTTTCGACCCTTCGCGTCGCGCGGCATTCCGGTCACCAATGCCGATATCGACCGACTGCGGGACGCCGAGGGCGCGTGATGCGGGCGCTTCTCGACGTGAACATGCTGATCGCGCTGCTCGATGCCGCGCACGTGCATCATGCGCTGGCGCACCGATGGCTGGCGCGCGAGTTGGCGCACGGCTGGGCTTCGTGCCCCCTCACCCAGAACGGCTGCATCCGCATCATGTCGCAGCCGGCTTATCCCGGCGCGATGCGCAGCGCGGAGGTGGCGCAACGGCTGGCGGAGGCCGCCAGCGGTCCAAGGCACGAGTTTTGGCCCGACGACGTCAATCTGCTGGACTCGGGCGCGGTGAACTGGCAACGGGTTCTGGGGCATCGGCAAGTGACCGACGCCTACCTGTTGGCGCTGGCCGTGCGCCACGATGGGCGGCTGGTGACGTTCGACCGGCGCATCGCGGTCGAAGCCGTTGCGGATGCGCAAAACCGGCACTTGGCGACCTTGGACGATTGATGTTTCCGCCCTCGGGTCCCAGATGACCCAAAAAGCCGGCGCGATCAGCGGGCCAGCCAAACGGGTATTTTGGCTGGTGATCACGTCCGTCACCTTGTTGGATACCACGCAGAATCCGAACCGCTCAACTTTCGTTCTCGCGGCTCGCATCCAAACGGCGCGTTCTAGCGCAACAGGCAAGGAAGCCATCGGTGCTTCATCCGGCGACATCCGACAAGTCGCCTCACCGAACCATTTGCCGAGGAGGAACACCATGCCCCGCGCGTTTACCCGCACTTGCCTCAGTCTGGCTCTGACCCTGGCCGTCGCCACGGGCGCTCAGGCCGCCAACCACCGCGAAGCGCCGCTCACCGCGCTCGACCACAAGGCCGACATCACCGACTTTTTCGCTTTCGTCAGCTACGACGATCCCGGCAAGGTCACGTTGATTCTCAACGTCGATCCCCTGCTGGAGCCGAGCAACGGCCCCAACTACTTCCCCTTCGATCCCGAGATCGTGTACGCCATCCGAGTGGACAACAACCATGACGCCGTGGAGGATGTGCGCTTCGAGTTTCGCTTCACCACCGAAATCCGCGCGCCCGGCGTGTTCACCAGCTTCGTCGGCGCCGGCAACGGCATCCCAGCGCCGGCCAATTCCCCCGCGCCGGTCGCGCCCGGCACCCCGCTGATTCCGCCGGCGATCACCGCGCTGGACGGTCCCGGTTCCGAAGGTTTCAGCCTGCGCCAGCGCTATTCGGTGACGCTGGTGCGCGGCAAGGAACGGACCGAGCTGGCTAACAGCCTGATCGCGGTGCCCACTAACGTCGGGCCGCGCACCATGCCCGATTACGCCACTTTGGCGGGCCAGGGCGTGTACAAGCTCGACGAGGGTATCCGGGTATTCGCCGGCACGGTGGACGATCCGTTCTGGATCGATCTGGGCGCGGCGTTCGATTCGCTAAATTTCCGCAACCTGCCGAAAGGTACCGGTATCCCCGCTGTACTCACCAAGGAACAGGACGCCGACGACACCCGCAATTTCGCTTCCGACGATGTGGCCGGCTTCAACGTCAATGCCATCGCCATCGAGGTGCCCATCGCGCTGTTGACTTACGACGGCAAGACGCACCCCGCCAACGATCCGCTGGCCACCATCGGCACCTGGGGCACCACCTCCCGGCCGCAAGCCAAGGTGTTTCGGCGTCCGGGCGAGCCGGCGGCGCTGTCCGCGCGGCTGACGCAGATCCAGCGCATGGGCAATCCGCTGTTCAACGAGCTGATCATCGGCACCGGCGACAAGGACAAGTTCAGCATGAGCCCGCCCAAGGACGACAAGCAGTTCGCCAACTACGCCCTGGACCCACTGCTGGCGCGGGCGCTGAACGCGATCTACAAGGACGCGCTGCCGATTCCGGCCCCGCCGCGCACCGACCTGTTGCCGCTGGTGACCTACATGGCCCCCATCGCCGCGCCCGGCACACCGGCCGGCCCGGTCGCCGACCTGCTGCGCCTGAACACCGGCATCCCCGCGACCCCCGCCGAAAAGCGCAGCCGGCTCGGGCTACTGGCCGGCGATGCGGCGGGCTTTCCCAACGGTCGGCGGGTATCGGACGACGTGACCGACATCTCGGCCCGCGCCGTGGTCGGCGTGCTGGCCGGCGGCCAATTCGGCGGTTTCCCGCACAACAGCATCGGCGATGGCGTCAACGCCAACGATGTGCCCTACCGGGAGAACTTCCCCTATGTGGGACTGGCGCATTCCGGCCGCAGCAGCCGCCACGTTGACCCGCGCGAGCCGGGTTGCGCGGACGGCAACTGCCCGGTGGATTGACGGCCGACCCGTCGCGCGAGATCGCTCATGAATCGACTCCTCGCCTTGCATCCCGTTCGCGCGGGAGCCGTCGGGCGGCGGTTCGCCCCGCTGCTCGGCGTGCTACTGAGCGTCGCCGGCCCGGCGCTGGCGACGCCGTTTGTTCCCGTCGATCCCGATCAGGTGTTGGAGAGGCTGCCGCTAGCGGCGACCGATTCCAAAACCCGGGAACTGCAAGGGTTGCGCCGCCAGTTGGCCGAGCGGCCGGACGATTTGGAGCTGGCGCTTCAGGTCGCTCGCCGCAACCTCGAAATCGGCCGCGCCGAGGCTGACCCCCGCCATTACGGCTACGTCCAGGCGGCGCTGGCGCCGTGGTGGAATCAGTCTTCACCGCCGCCCGAAGTGCTGGTGCTGCGCGCCGTGCTGCGCCAGAATCGGCACGACTTCGACGGGGCGCTGGCCGATCTGCGGCGAGCGCTGGCGGCGAATCCCCGCCAGCCGCAAGCCTGGCTCACCCAGGCGGTGATCCGGCAGGTTCAGGGAGAACCGGCGGAGGCGTTGCGAAGCTGTCTCGCCTTGCGGTGGTCCGCCAACTCGCTGTTGCTCAACACCTGCCTGAGCGGGGCGCTCGGCCGCAGCGGTCAGGCCGAGTTCGCCTACGCCAGCCTGCGGCGGGCGCTGGAGAACGCGCCCGAGGCCGCTGTCGAGGATCGGCTGTGGGCTCTGACGGTGCTGGCGGAAACCGCCGAGCAGCGCGGCGATGCGGCGGCGGCCGAGGCGCATTTCCGCGATGCGCTCGCCCTGGGCCGGCGCGATATCTACCTGCTCGGCGCCTACGCCGATTTCCTGCTCGACCGGAATCGCCCGGCCGAAGCGCGCGAACTGCTCCGGGACGAGCAGCGCGCCGACAACCTGCTGTTGCGGCTGGCGCTGGCGGAACGGCGCTTGGACGATCCCGCTTGGCGGCGCCACGCCGAGCTGTTGGAGGCGCGATTTGCCGCCGCTCGCGAGCGCGGCGACGACACCCACGTCGCCACCGAAGCCCGGTTAAAGCTCGACCTGCGCCAGCAACCCGCCGCAGCGCTGGAACTCGCACGACGCAACTGGGCGCAGGGACAGCGCGAACCCCAGGATGCCCGCCTGTTGCTGGAAGCGGCGCTCGCCGCCAGGCAGCCGGACGCGGCGCGCGAGGTGCTGCATTGGCTGGCTCGCGTCAAGCTGGAAGATCAACGCTTGGCCGAGCTGAGCCGGCGCTTGCGGGAGCCTGCGTCATGACCGGTCATCTTCCAGAAAATCCGATGGCCGGCGGCACGCCCGAAGCGCGCGATGCCGGCACGGTGCGGCTCGGCGGGTGGTTCGTCCCGCTGATGCTGCTCATCACCCTGTGCGTGCTGTTGCTGGGATCGATCCGCGACGCCTTCGCCCACAAACCCAGCGACAGCTACTTGAGCCTGACGCCACGCGAGCGCGGCTGGGACGCCCGCTGGGACATCGCGCTGCGCGATCTGGAATACGCGATCGGCCTGGACGCCAACGGCGACGGCGCGATCACCTGGGGCGAGTTGCGCGCCCAGCACAGCGCCGTGACCCGCTACGCGCTGGAGCGCCTGACGCTGCGCGCCGACGCTGCGGCCTGTACCGCGCGACCGGACACGCTGCGGGTGATCGAGCACAGCGACGGCGTCTACGCGGTGCTCGACTTCGCCCTGGACTGTCCGGCCGCCGGCGCGCAAACGCTGGACTATCGGCTGTTCTTCGATCTCGATCCCTCGCACCGGGGCCTGCTGCGGGTAAACGCGCCGACCGGAACGGAAACCGTGGCGCTGTCGCCGGATCGGCCGCAGCACGCGCTCGGCGCCGCGCCGGTCAGCGGTTGGCGCCAGTTCGCGAGCTACTGGCAAGAAGGGGTGTGGCACATCTGGATCGGTTTCGACCACATCCTGTTCCTGCTGGCCCTGCTGCTGCCGGCGGTGCTGTGGCGGGAAAACGGCCGCTGGCGACCGGCGGCGGCGCTGCGGACGGTGCTGCTGGAAACCGCCGCCATCGTGACCGCTTTCACCCTGGCCCATTCGCTGACCCTGAGCCTGGCGGTGCTGGGCGTGGTCGATCTGCCCGGCCGGCTGGTGGAAACGGTGGTCGCGTTTACCATCGTGCTGGCGGCGCTCAACAACCTGTTCCCGCTGGTGACAACCCGGCGCTGGTCGCTGGCCTTCGGGCTGGGGCTGATCCACGGCTTCGGTTTCGCCGGGGCGCTGCGGGATCTGGGGCTGCCGGCGGACGCGCTGGCGCTGGCGCTGGCCGGCTTCAACCTGGGGGTCGAAACCGGGCAACTGGCCATCGTCGCCCTCGTGCTGCCGCTCGCTTACGGCCTGCGCCAGACCTGGCTGTACCGGCGGCTGGCGCTGCCGGTCGGTTCGGCCGCCGTCGCTTCGCTCGCCCTGGTGTGGTGCCTGGAGCGCGGCCTGAACATCGACCTGCTGTCGGCGACCGCGCGCGGCACGGCCGCATCGATGCTGGTCGCACGCTGACCGCGCGGAAACCGAGCCATGCACGCGAGTAACATCCTGCCCTTCCCGCCGGCCGGGCAGCGTTGCCGCGCGTGGCGACGCCCGTTAGAATCCCGAGCATTTAAACTCGGAAGCAAGCGAAGCATCGTGGACCCGGCCGGCCCATTCTCATCCTCTCAGCCCGATCCGCTGGTCGACCTGTTGACGGCTACCGCTCGCGGCGACCGCCAAGCTTTTTCGGAGCTGTACCGGCTGACCCGAAGCCGCCTGTACGCCATCACGCTGGCGTTGCTGCGTCAGCAAGATGCGGCGGAAGACGTGTTGCAGGAAATCTATCTGGCCATCTGGCGCACGGCCGGGCAATACCAGCCCGAACGGGCGCCGGCCCTGGTCTGGATGATGGCCATCGCCCGCCACCGGTCCATCGAGCTGCTGCGCCAACGGCGCCGGCGCGCGGCGGAAATCCACGCCGAACCGCTGGCCGAAGAGGCCTTGCAAATCCCCGATCCGCAACCCTCGCAGTCGGTCGAGCATTTGGCTCACGCCATTCAAGAGTGCTTGCGGCGCCTGTCCGCCGATCAAGCTCAGGCAATCGCGCTGGCTTTTTTCCACGGCCTCAGCCACGAGGAGCTGGCGGTGCGGCTACGAACCCCGCTGGGTACGGTCAAAAGCTGGGTGAGGCGGGGTTTGCTGCAACTGAAGGGGTGCCTGGAGTCATGAACCGGAACGAAGCCGAAAGCTTGGCCGGCGATTACGTGCTCGGCACGCTGAGCGGGCCCGAACTGGCCGATTTCGAGGCGAACTTGGCTCGGGACCCGGCGTTGCAGCGTCTGGTGGCGGCTTGGGAGCGGCGCCTGACCCCGCTGGCGGCCACCTTGCCCGAGGTGGAGCCTCGCGCATCGGTCTGGGACGCCATCGAGGCGGCGCTGGACGAAGCGGGTCCGCCCGCCACCGTGACCGTGCGCGCCCAGGAAGGCGAATGGCGGACTCTGGTGCCCGGCACGGAAATCAAGGTGCTCATGGTGGACCGGGAAGCCGGTTTCCAGTCTTTTCTGTTGCGGCTGGCGCCCGGCACCCTGCTTCCTCCACACGACCACGGCACACTGGAAGAATGCCTGCTGCTGGAAGGCGACATGCTGATCGGCGACCGGGCCTACAGCCGGGGCGACTACCACGCGGCGCTGCCCGGCTCGCGGCACGCGCCGATCTCCACCCGCAACGGCGGCATCGTGTTCATCCGCAGCGAGCTGCGACCGGAAATGCTGGGTTGAGCGTCTGGCGGCGATTACGGTGCGCCCACCACCTTCCCGCCCATGCCCAGCACCAAAATGCCGACGGCGGCCACCCAACTGCCGGCCACGCGCACCGCGACGCGCGGCCAGTTCGGTTTGAGGCGCGACAGGGCATCGGCGACGACCAAGCCGTAACCGGCCATCAGCAGGGCGGCGGCGACCAGCCCGAGCGCGAAAATCGGCGGCGACAAATCAGCGGGTAGCGCCGCGCCGTTGGCGTAGCCGTGCGTCGCGCCAAACAACAGCGCCAGCGCGTACAGCAGCGCGGTCGGCAATCGCCACGCCGCCGCGACTAAACCGCCGATCACCACCAGCGACCCGACGTTGAGCGGCGGTATCCAGCCGATCCAGGCCGGCGCGGCGCCCGGTGCGGCCAAACCCGCGCTCGCCGCCAGCGCGACGACGAAGGCCAGCAACACGCCCTGCCCCTCGTTCAACCCCCGCTGACCGGCCAGCAAACCCAGCGCCAGCATCGGCAACACATGCTCCAGCGCGGTGAGCGGATGGAGCATGCCGGCGTAAAACGCGCCGGCTTGGGCGCTGGCCACATGAGCGCAAGCGGTATCCGCGCCGAACGCCAACCCCAGCACCGCGCCGGCGGCGAGCGCCCGCAACCCCGCGTCCACGGTCATCAGGTTCCGGCGAGATGCGGCAGCAGAAAATAGAGCCCGCAACCCGCGATGATCGCACCGCCCGCTTGCAGCGAGGGCACGCCCCAAGGCCAGCGCCGGATCAGGCCGATGGCGATGCCGACCAGGTGCAAGCCGCCGGTGGCGACGACGAAGCCCAGCGCGTAGGCGAGCGGATCGGCCGACTCGGGCAGCTCCGCTCCGTGCGCGTAGCCGTGAAACACGGCGAACAGCCCGACCAGCGCGCCGGCCACCCACAGCGGCGGACGCAGCGCCAGCGCCACCATCACGCCCAGCACCACCGCCGATGCCGCGATGCCGATCTCCACGCCCGGCAGCTCCACGCCCAAGCCGCCGAGCAGGCCGCCGAACGCCATCACCAGCGGAAACGTCACCGGCAAGATCCAGATCGCTGGCGCTCCCAACTGCGCGCCCCATAGGCCGACGGCGATCATCGCCACCACATGATCCAGCCCCAGAAGCGGGTGCGTGAAGCCGGCGGTAAAACCGCCGGACAGTTCGCCTTGGCCGACATGGGCCAGCGCCAGCGCGGGTAGCAACGAGCCGATCAGGGCGGCGAGGATCGGGTATCGGTTGGAGATGGTGCGTTTCATGGTCGATCTCGCTTCGAGTGAATGAGGGTTATTGCCCCATGCGCTCCCGAAGCGCGTTTGGATGCGGCTCGACCATTTTTTCCGCCATCGATCAGCGCCACGGCGCGGGAATGAACTCGGTCTCGCCGGGAATCGGCGCGAACCGCCCTTCCGCCCAGTCGGCCTTGGCTCGCTCGATGCGCTCCCGCGAGCGCGCCACGAAGTTCCAGTAAACGAAGCGCTCGCCATCCAGCGGCGCCCCGCCCAGCAGCATCAAACGGGCTCGCGTTCGCGCTTGCAGGCGCACCGTCCGGCCCGGCGCCAGCACCGCCAGTTGGCCGGCCGCCAGCGGCTCGCCTTCCACCGTCAGTTCCCCTTCGGTCAGATAAACCCCGCGTTCCGGATAATCCGGCGGCAGCGGCAGCGTCCCGCCCTCGGCCAGCTTCACGTCGGCCTGGAAAGTCGGCGAATAGGCGACGACCGGTGATCGGAGGCCGAAGGTCGAGCCGATCAACAGTTGCAGCGACGCGCCCCGAAACGCGAGCGCGGGCAGCGCATCTGCCGGGTAGTGGTGAAACGCCGGTTCCATTTCCTCGCGTTCGGCCGGCAGCGCCAGCCAGATTTGGATGCCTTGCACCGGCTCTTGACCGGCGCGAACGTCGGCCGGCACCCGCTCCGAATGGACGATGCCGCGCCCGGCCGCCATCAGGTTGATCGCGCCCGGCTCGATGCGCTGGACGTGGCCCAGGCTGTCGCGATGCATCATCGCGCCGGAATAAAGGAAGGTCACGGTGGCGAGGCCGATGTGCGGATGCGGGCGCACGTCGCCCGCCGAGCCTTCGCGCTCGAATCGGGCCGGCCCCATGTGATCGAAAAACACGAAGGGACCGACCGACCGGACTTTCTCCGCCGGCAGCAACCGCTGGACGGGGAATCCGACATCGCTGGCCTTGGGCAAAATCAGGTGTTGGATAGCGCTCATCTCGTTGCTCCTAATTACCGCAGGACTTTCGCTGGAAACTTTGATCGTCATACCCGTGAAAACGGGTATCCAACTTTTTCAACGGCTTGCTGGATTCCCGCCTTCGCGGGAATGACGAAAATCTATTGAGAATTGGTATTACAGCCGCTCAAAACCGCCCGTCGCGATAATCCGCCAGCGCGGCTTCGATTTCCTCCCGCCGGTTCATCACGAACGGCCCCCACTGGACTATGGGCTCGTGCAGCGGTCGCCCGGCGATCAGCAGCAGCCGCGCACCTTCCGCGCCGCGCAATAACACGCTGTCCGCGTCCGGCGCGTTGGACAGCACCGCCAGTTGCCGGGCCTCGACCCGCTGACCGCGCTCGCCCACTTCTACCCGCCCCCGATAAACGTAGATGAAGGCGTTATGGCCCGCCGGGATGACCACCGAATGCGCCGCGCCCGGTGGCAGTTCGATGTCCAGATACAGCGGCTCGGTGGCTTCCCGCCGCACCGCTCCCGCCACGCCGTCGCTTTCGCCGGCGATCACCTTGACCGCAACCCCGTTGTCGGCGGTATAGCCCGGAATCGCCTCCGCCGGAATGTCGCGGTAATCCGGCGCCGTCATTTTGTCCCGCGCCGGCAGGTTCACCCAAAGCTGAAAGCCGTGCATCAAGCCGTCTTCCTGCTCGGGCAGTTCGGAGTGAACGATACCGCGCCCGGCGGTCATCCACTGCACTCCGCCGGCAGTCAGCAAGCCCTCGTGGCCGGCGTTGTCGCGGTGGCGCATCCGTCCAGCCAGCATGTAAGTCACGGTCTCGAAACCACGATGTGGGTGGTTCGGAAAACCCGCCAGGTAATCGTCCGGGTCGTCGGAGCGAAATTCGTCCAGCATCAAAAAGGGGTCCAGCCGCCGTTGCAAATCGCCGGTCAGCACCCGGAGCAGTTTTACTCCGGCGCCATCGGATACCGGCACGCCCGCGACCAGGCGTTCGACTTCGCGGCTGCGAACCACGGTTTCAAGCATAGCGTTCATCGGATCGACCTCCACTCGATGGGTTGATGGCCGGCATTTTCGATCTTGTCATTTCGATAAAAAAGCGCAAAATTTAGCGCATATTTATCTAATTTTTCGATTATATGAAATGCAGTTCCCCAAAACGTCGCTGGAACAGTGGCGGGTGTTGCAGGCCATCGTCGAATGCGGCGGTTTCGCCCAGGCCGCAACCGCGCTGAATCGCAGCCAGTCGGCGATCAGCTACGCCGTGGCGCGCTTGCAGGAACAGCTCGGCGTCGCCTTGCTGGCCCCGGATGGACGCCGCATGAAACTCACCGAAGCGGGCGAAGCGTTGCTGCGCGATGCGCGGCCCTTGCTCGATGCCGCGTTCAAGCTGGAACGACGCGCCCGGTCGCTGCGGGAAGGCTGGGAGCCGGAAGTGCGGCTGGCGGTCGATGGGCTGTGCCCGACCGGGCCGCTGCTGGATGCCCTGGCCCAGTTCGCCGCGCGCTGCCCGGTCACTCGCGTCGCGCTGCACGAGGAAATTCTGTCGGGCGCCGAGGAGGCCCTGTTGCGCGGCGAGGTCGATCTGGCGGTGGTGAACCGCGTTCCGCCCGGATTTCTGGGCGACCGGGTCGCCGAAGCCGAATTCATCGCGGTGGCCGCGCCCGATCACCCCCTGCACCGGCGAGACGCTTCGCTCCACGCGGACGATCTGGCCGCGCACACCCAGGTCGTGGTGCGCGACTCCGGCGCCCGCCAGCCGCGCGACGAAGGCTGGTTGGGCGCGGCCCGGCGCTGGACGGTCGGCAATCCGGAAACCGCCGTCGCGATGGTCCATGCCGGGTTGGCGTTTGCCTGGCTGCCCCGGCATCGCATCGCGGAATCGCTGGCGGCGGGAACGCTGATCCCGCTACCGCTGGCGAGCGGGGCGCGCTATCGCAACGCGCTGCATCTGGTGGTGGCGGACGACGCGAGCGCCGGACCGGCAACGCGGGAACTGGCGGATTGCCTGAGAGGACAGCTCGCTGTTCGCGCGTTCGCTCCATAGCCGTAGCGATTGCCATGATTAACTCGACATGTAATAATTTACAATCATTTATTAAATTATTTACCATTAGACCAATCACTTTACGATCAATGAAAATTCTGGAAATACACGATGAATCTGTTAAATAAATTGACAATTTGGCAGAAGCTGGCTTTGTTGGTCGCGATGCTCGGCGTGCCCATCGCTTTGTTGGCCTATCTGCTGGTGACGGAGAAGAACGTCGCTATCGACTTCGCCCGAAAGGAAATCCTGGGCGCGCAATACCTGCGACCGGCGCGGATGCTGCTGCAACATTTCGCCGAGCATCGCGGCATGAGCAACGCCTACCTGAGCGGCGACGCCTCGTTCAAGGACAAACTGGCCGCCAAGCAAAGCCAGCTCGCCGACGACATCAAGGCGATGGACGCCGTCGACGCCCAGCACGGCGCTGCGTTGAACAGCACCGGCGCATGGCAAGCCATCAAGGCGGACTGGCAGAATCTCGGCTCCAACGTTTTGAGCTTGGCCGCTCCGGACAGCTTCGCCCGGCATACCGCCCTGATCGAGAAGCTGCTCGACCTGTTCGCGCATGTCGGTATCACGTCCAACCTGGTTTTGGATCCCGATCCGGACAGCTACTACCTGATGAATGTCGTCGTGGGCCGGCTGCCCTTTTTGGTCGAGCACCTGGGCCGACTGCGAGGCATGGCGACCGGGATCGTCGCGCGCCGCCAAATCTCGGAAGACGATCACGTCCGGCTGGCGAGGTCGGTAGGCCAACTCGAAATGGTGCAGAGCGGCATCCATCAAGACCTGGATACGGCATTCGCGCATAACCCATCGCTCAAACCGGTTTTGGGGGCTCAGAAAGAAGCCCTCGTCGGACCGATCAGCGCGTTTCTGACCATCGTGGCGCAACTCGCCCGCAGTGAGCAGGTGGATACCGCCCTCTCCCCGAGCGGCGTTTTCGCGGCCGGCACCAAAGCCATCGAAGCCGGATTCGCGCTTTACGATGCCACGTCGCCCGCTTTGGAGGGGCTGTTGCAAAACCGCATCGCCGACCTGGCTGAAAAGAAATTCACCACTTTGGGCGGCGTTCTGGCGTGCGTGGTGTTGGCGCTCCTGCTCGCCTACGGGATCATCCGGGTGATCGTCCGGTCGCTCCGGCAAGCCAGCCAAGTGGCCGAAAATATCGCGGCCGGCGAACTCGACCGCACCATCGTCATCACCGGTCGTGACGAGGTCGGCCAGTTGCTCGGCGCGCTGGCAACCACCCAGCGCAAATTGAAAGGCATCGTCGCGGAAATCAGGTCGGCGACGGATACGGTCAGTTCGGCGGCCGGAGAGGTCGCCCAGGGCAGCGCCGACCTGAGCCAGCGGACCGAAGAGCAGGCCAGCGCGCTGGAGGAGACCGCCTCCAGCATGGAAGAGCTGACCGGCACGGTCAAGCAGAGCGCCGAG
>ERZ761602.6068-NODE-6068-length-13818-cov-12.367798_pt1 | contig 13818 bp, 12 predicted proteins | sample MGYA00512165_ERZ761602 | MGnify/ENA primary metagenome ERZ761602 (study PRJEB28899, sample SAMN02445085) | bioreactor sludge metagenome | biome: EBPR sludge; isolation source: Thorneside wastewater treatment plant | place: Australia: Brisbane, Thorneside...
TGATCTGCGTGGACAGGCGCGCGCCCTTGGTGCCGATGGGGTCCTTGATGACCTGGACGGTCAGCGTCTGGCCCTCGAAGACCTGGCGCTCGATGGGCAGCGGGGGCGCGTCGTCGGTGCGGCGCGAGGGCGGCAGGCCGTGGCCGGGGTGCAGGTCGGCCACGTGCAGGAAGGCGGCACGCTCCAGGCCGATGTCGACGAAGGCGCTCTGCATGCCGGGCAGCACGCGCGAGACCTTGCCGAGGTAGATGTTGCCGACCAGTCCGCGTTCGAGGGCCCGCTCGACGTGCAGCTCCTGCACGGCGCCGTTCTCGACCACGGCCACCCGCGTCTCCTGCGGGGCCCAGTTGATCAGGATGTCCTGGCTCGGCATGTCGGGCGGGCTCCGGCAGGGGGTGTCACAGGGTGGCGGCGCGCCAGGCCATGTAGGCGGCCAGGCCGTAGAGCATCACGGCGAAGACGCGCTTGAGCTGCCGCGTGTTCAGCCGGTGCGCCGCCCAGGCGCCGACCGGCGCCATCAGCACGCTCGCGCAGGCGATCAGCACCAGGGCCGGCACGTAGATGTGCCCGAGCGCACCCGCCGGCGCCCCGGCCACACCCGGCGCGGCGATCAGGTGGCCGACCGTGCCGGCCACCGCGATCGGGAAGCCCAGTGCCGCCGAGGTGGCGACCGCGGCGTGGATCGCGACGTTGCACCACACCATGAACGGCACCGAGATGAAGCCGCCGCCCGCGCCGACCAGCGCCGACAGCACCCCGATGCCGCCGCCGGCCGCGAACATCCCCGGCGTGCCGGGCAGCTGGCGGCTGGGCTTGGGCTTGCGGTCGACGAACATCTGCGTGGCCGAGTAGCCGACGAAGAGCGCGAAACACAGCGCGAGCGCGGCCGAGGGGATCCAGCGGACGAACTGCGCCCCCAGCAGCGAGCCGATCACGATGCCCGGCGCGAGGCGGGCGACGATGTCCCAGCGCACCGCGCCGCGCTTGTGGTGCGCGCGCACCGACGAGATCGACGTGAAGACGATGGTCGCCAGCGAGGTGGCCACCGACATCTTGACGACATAGGCCGGGTCCAGCCCGTGACGTGCGCCGAGCCAGGTCAGCCCGGGGACGAGCAGCATGCCGCCGCCGATGCCCAGCAGCCCGGCCATGAAGCCGGCGAAGCAGCCCATGGCCAGCATCAGGGCGATCAGCGAGGGTTCGAGGTCGAGGGGATTCATCGAGGGTCCGGGTGTGCGTGTCGATCGCGCGGTGCCGCTGGGCCGCGCCCGTTCATCCGAGGGCCGTGGCCACACCCGCGCGACGCAGCAGCTGCGCCGTCTCGTGCAGCGGCAGGCCCATGATGCCCGAATGGCTGCCCTCGATGTGCGCGATCCAGCCGGCCAGCGCGCCCTGGATCGCGTAGGCGCCGGCCTTGCCGAAGGGCTCGCCGCTGGCGACGTAGGCGTCGATCACCGGCGGCGCCAGCTCGGCGAAACGCACGTGCGAGACCGACAGCGCCGCCAGCGTGCGCCGACCGGCCTGCACGGCCACCGCCGTCAGCACGCGGTGCGTGCGGCCCGAGAGCGCTCGCAGCGTCTCGCGCGCCTCGTGCGCGTCGGCCGGCTTGCCGAGGATGCGCCGGCCCAGCGCCACCGTCGTGTCGGCACACAGCAGCGGCGCGCCCAGGCCACCCGAGCGTTCGAGCCGGCGGCACGCGGCGGCGAGCTTGGCCCGCGTGACGCGCTGCACGTAGCGGTCGGGCAGCTCGCCGCGGCGGTGCGCCTCGAGCGCCTCGGCATCCTCGCCGTCCTCGGGCGGCAGCGGGCGGAAGGCCACGCCGATCTGCCCGAGAAGCTGCGCCCGCCGCGGGCTCTGCGACGCCAGGTACACGAAGGGGTGCGCGGCCATGGAGACGCATTCTTGCCGAGTTCCATCGAGCCGGGCGGCGCTCGGCGCCCGGCCCGCGTGCCGGATCGGGCTCGACGCGGCGTCGGGCCTGGGCCGCCCAGGCGCCTACTCGCGATGGTACGGGTGGCCCGCGGTCAGCGACCAGGCGCGGTACAGCGCCTCGGCCAGCAGCACGCGGGCCAGCGCGTGCGGCAGCGTCAGGTCCGACAGGCGCAGGGTCTCGTCGGCCGTGGCCTTCAGGGCCGGATCGAGGCCGTCGGGGCCGCCGACGAGCAGCACCACGTCGCGCCCGTCGCCCAGCCAGTGTGTCAGCCGCTGCGCGAGCGACGCCGTGGTCTGCCGGGTGCCGTGTTCGTCGAGCACGACGCGGCGCACGCCACGGGGCAAGGCCGCCTCGATGCGACGCGCCTCGGCCGCCCTGCACTGCTGCGGCGTGCGGCCGCTGCGCGGCTCGGCCTTGGGCGCCACGAGCTCCAGCCGGCACTCCGGCGGGAAGCGCCGCGCGAACTCGTCCCAGGCAGCGTCGGCCCAGGCCGGCTGGCGTTGCCCGATCGCGACGACGACCAGGCGCATCGGCCCTCAGCCGCCGCGCGCGGACCGGGCCGGGGCCTTGCGCGCCGCCTTGGCGGCCGGGGTGGCCGCGCCGCGCGTGCGCGATGCCGCCTTGCGGGCCGGTGCCGGGCCCGCGGACGTCTTCGCCGGTGCGCCGGTGGCCTTGCGGGCCGGAGCGCCGGTGCTCTTCTTCGCCGACCTGCCGACGCTCCTGGGGGCTGGCGTGCCGGTGGCGGCCGTCGACGGCTTCTTGCCGGCGACCTTCTTCGCCGCCGCGCCGGTGGCCGTCCGGGCCGAGGTGCCGCCGGTCTTCGGGGCGGACCGGCTCGCGCGCGATGCGCCCGCCTTCGCCTTCGCCGGCGCCGCCGGGGCCGTGGCCGACGCCGTCTCGCCGGCCTTGGGCAGGCCCTTGCGGACCGCGGTGGCCAGCGACTTCAGCACCACCGGCTTGATGCCCCAGATCTCCTCGAGGCGGTAGTAGTCGCGGATCGCCGGCTGCATGATGTGCGCGACGGCGGCGCCGCAGTCGACGATGATCCACTCGCCGTTGTCCTCGCCCTCGGTTCGCGGCGCCGGCGCGCCCGCGGCCTTGACCGCCTCGCGCACGCTCGCGGCCAGCGCCTTCGTCTGGCGGTTGCTGGTGCCCGACGCGATGATCACCCGCTCGAACAGCGGCGACAGGGCCTCGGTGTTGTAGACCACGATGTTCTGGGCCTTCACGTCCTCGAGCCCGTTGACGATGGCTCGTTGCAGCTTGCGGATGTCCATTCAGCGCGCGGCGGCGTCCTTTCGGTAGAGCTGGTGCCGGGCAATATAGCGCGCCACGGCGGGGGGCACGAGGTGGTCGACCGGCTCGCCGTCGCGCACGCGCCGGCGGATGTCGGAGGACGAGATGTCGAGCATCGGCAGCGGCACGGCGTCGTGGGCGACGCGCCGCACCTCGGCATCGACCGGCAACACGACACCCGGCCGGTTCGCGACGGCCAGGCCGACGCGGCCCAGCAGCTCGCGCCAGCCGTTCCAGGTGTGCAGCCCGGCGAACTGGTCCTGCCCGATCAGCAGGACCCAGCGCGCATGCGGCTCGCGCGCCTGCAGCTCGATCACCGTCTCCAGCGTGTACGTGGGCCCGCTGCGCTGCAGCTCGCAGCGCTCGAGCACGAAACCCGGCTCGCCGGCGATGGCCTCGCGCACCATGGCCTCGCGGTGGGGGGCCGCGGTGACGGCGCGCGACTTCTGCCAGGGCTGGCCCGCCGGGATCCAGCGCACCTCGTCGAGGCCGAGGGCCTGCAGCGCGGTGCGCGCGAGCTCGAGGTGCGCGCGGTGCGGCGGATCGAAGGTGCCGCCGAACAGGCCGATGCGCCGCGGGGCCGGCGGGCGCGCCGGCGCGGCGTGCCGGGCGTCAGGCGCCGTCACGTGCGGCGTCGCCGGCGGCCGCTTCGGCCCAATCGCGCGGACGCAGGAAGTCGCTGTACAGCCGCGCCTCCGGCGTGCCGGGCTCGGGCTTCCAGTCGTAGCGCCACTTCACCACCGGGGGCATGCTCATCAGGATGCTCTCGGTTCGCCCGCCGCTCTGCAGCCCGAACAGCGTGCCGCGGTCCCACACCAGGTTGAACTCGACGTAGCGACCGCGGCGGTAGGCCTGGAAGTCGCGCTCGCGCTCGCCATAGGGCGCGGCGCGGCGGCGCCGGACGATCGGCAGGTAGGCGTCGACGAACGCGTCGCCGACGGCGCGCGTCATCGCGAAACTGCGCTCGAAGCCGAGCTCGGCGAAGTCGTCGAAGAAGACGCCGCCGACGCCGCGCGGCTCGCCGCGGTGCTTCAGGAAGAAGTACTCGTCGCACCAGCGCTTGAAGCGCGGGTACAGCGCATCGCCGAAGGGCGCGAGCGCGTCGCGGCAGACGCGGTGGAAGTGCACCGCATCCTCCTCGAAGCCGTAGTAGGGCGTCAGGTCCATGCCGCCGCCGAACCAGACCACGGGCTCCCGGCCCGGCGGCAGCGCGGCGAACATGCGCACGTTCATGTGCGCGGTGGGCACGTACGGGTTGCGCGGGTGCATGACCAGCGAGACGCCCATCGCCTCGAAGGGCGCGCCGGCCAGCTCGGGGCGGTGCTGCGTTGCCGATGGCGGCAGCGTCGGGCCCTGGACGTGGCTGAAGTTGCAGCCGCCGCGCTCGAGCACGCCGCCTTCCTCGACGAGGCGCGAGATGCCGTCGCCCTGCAGCCGCTCGCCCGGCGCCTTGCGCCAGGCGTCGCGCACGAAGGCGTGGCCGTCCTCGGCCTGCAGCGCGTCGATGATGCCGTCCTGCAGGCCGAGCAGGTAGCGCCGGACGTCCTGGGTGTCGATGCTCATGATTCCTTCAGTTGGACAGGGGCGGCCAGCTCGTGGCGCAGGCCACGCACCGCGGCGAGGTGGCTCGCCGCGGCCTGCATGTCCAGCGCGCGCTCGCCGCCGAAGCGGAAGAAGGCCGTCACGCCGACGCGTCGGCGGCCGAAGTCGAGGTAGGCCAGGCCCACCGGCACGTCCGCGCCGACGGCGACCCGGTAGAAGCCGCTGCGCCACCCGGCCCCGTGCGAGCGGGTGCCTTCCGGCGCGACGACGAGCCACAGGAAACGCCCCGCTTCGCGCGCCTCGCGCATGCGCTGCACCATGTCGTCGACCAGCCCCCCGGGCGCGCTGCGGTCCACCGGCACGCCACCGAGCCAGCGCAGCCAGCGGCCGAGCAAGGGCACGCGGAACAGCGAGTCCTTGGCCCAGAACGTCACCGGGATGCCCATCGCCCACTTCGCGAGGACGCCGACGACGAAGTCCCAGTTGGAGGTGTGCGGGTACACCGTCATGACCCCCTGGCGCGAGGGCAGCCCGTCGAAGTCGAAGCGCCAGCCGGCCAGCCGCAGGCAGGCCTTGGCCAGCGGACTGCCGTGCAGCTGCACCGGGCGTTGCGTGAGCAGCAGCGGCCCGTCGCCACCGCCCGGCGCACCCGCCTTCGAGGGCCCGTCGTCCATGTGCTCAGGCGCGGCGGATCGCGCGGTGGCCGATGTCGCGCCGCCACTGGGCGCCGGCGAAGCCGATCGGGCGCAGCACCTCGTAGGCCCGCTGCTGCGCCGCCAGCGCCGACTCGCCGAGCGCCGTCACGCACAGGACGCGGCCGCCGCTGGTCACGAGCCGGCGCTGCTCGTCCAGCCGCGTGCCGGCGTGGAAGACGCAGGCGTCGTCCGCGGGAGCGGGGATGCCGGTGACCACGTCGCCCTTGCGCGGCGCGGCCGGGTAGCCCGCCGCGGCCATCACGACGCCCAGCGCGAAACGCCGGTCCCACTCGAGCGAGACCCGGTCGAGCGTGCCGTCGGTCGCGTGCATCAGCATCTCGAAGAGGTCGCTCTTCAGGCGCATCATCAGCACCTGCGCCTCCGGATCGCCGAGCCGCGCGTTGAACTCCACCGTGCGCGGCTGGCCCTCCGCGTCGATCATCAGGCCGGCGTACAGGAAGCCGGTGAAGGGCGTGCCCTCGCGCGCCATGCCGGCGATCGTCGGCTGGATGATCTCGCGCATCACCCGCGCGTGCACGTTCGGCGTGACCACCGGTGCCGGCGAGTAGGCGCCCATGCCGCCGGTGTTGGGGCCCGTGTCGCCGTCGCCGATGCGCTTGTGGTCCTGGCTGGTGGCCAGCGCGACGACGTGGCGGCCGTCGCTGGCGACGATGAAGCTGGCCTCCTCGCCGGCCATGTACTCCTCGATGACCACGCGCGCGCCGCCCTCGTTGTGGACCACCCCGAGCGTGTTGGCCGACAGCATGTCGTCGATCGCGGCGTGCGCCTCGGCCAGCGTCGCCGCGACGACGACACCCTTGCCCGCGGCCAGGCCATCGGCCTTGACGACGATCGGCGCGCCCCGGGCCGCCACGTGGGCGTGCGCGGCCGCGGCGTCGGTGAAGGCCTCGTAGCGCGCCGTCGGTATCTGGTGGCGCTGCATGAAGGCCTTGCTGAAGGCCTTCGAGCTCTCGAGCTGCGCGGCGGCCTTCGTCGGGCCGAAGATGCGCAGGCCGCGAGAGCGGAACAGGTCGACGACACCGGCCGCCAGCGGCGCCTCGGGGCCGACGACGGTCAGCACGACACCTTCGCTGGCGGCGAAGTCGGCAAGGCCGGCGGGATCGGAGACCGGCACGTTGGTCAGCCGCGCATCCAGCGCCGTGCCGCCGTTGCCCGGCGCGACGAAGACCACCTGCACGCGCGGGCTCTGCGCGAGCTTCCAGGCGATCGCGTGCTCGCGGCCGCCGCTGCCGATGACGAGGACCTTCATGCAGCCACCGGGCGGGCCGCGGGCTCAGAGTGCCGCGTTATGGTAGACCTCCTGGACATCGTCCAGGTCCTCGAGCACGTCCAGCAGCTTCTGCATGCGTTGCGCGTCCTCGCCGGAGAGCTCCACGGTGTTCTCCGCGCGCATCGTGACCTCGGCGACCTCGGCCTTCAGGCCGGCGGCCTCGAGCGCGCGCTGCACGGCCTCGAACTCGCCCGGTGCGCTCAGCACCTCGATCGAGCCGTCCTCGCCGCTGATCACGTCCTCGGCGCCGGCCTCCAGCGCCACCTCCATGACCTGGTCCTCGCTGGTGCCCGGGGCGAAGAGCAGCTGCCCGCAGTGCTTGAACTGGAACGCGACCGAGCCTTCGCTGCCGAGGTTGCCGCCGTACTTGCTGAAGGCGTGGCGCACCTCGGCCACCGTGCGCACGCGGTTGTCGGTCATGCAGTCGACGATGATGGCCGCGCCGCCGATGCCGTAGCCCTCGTAGCGGATCTCCTCGTAGCTGACGCCCTCGAGGTTGCCGGTGGCCTTGTCGATGTTGCGCTTGACGGTGTCGGCCGGCAGGTTGACGGCCTTGGCCTTCTCGATGGCCAGCCGCAGGCGGGGATTGGCCGCCGGATCGCCGCCGCCCTGGCGCGCGGCCACCATGATCTCGCGGATCACGCGCGTCCAGGCCTTGCCGCGCTTCTCGTCCTGGCGGCCCTTGCGATGCTGGATGTTGGCCCACTTGGAATGTCCGGCCATGCTGGTTCCCGGCGCGATGAATCGCTGATGGACAGGCGCCGCATTCTAGGCGGGCCGCTGCCAGCGCCCGCGCCCGTCAGCCGGCATTCGCCCGGGCGCCCTGTGCCAGCAGCTCGTCGCGCCAGGCCAGCGTGATGGCGCCCAGCATCAGCAGGCCCAGCGTGGCGTAGCCGAGCACCAGGGCCGCGAAGCCGATGACCGGGATCAACGCGCCCGCGGCCAGCAGCCCCAGCGGCAGCGTGTAGATCGCCAGCATGCGCACGCCCATCACGCGCCCCCGGAAGCGCTCCTCGGAGGTGCGCAGCAGGATGATCGACAGCGCCAGCATGCTCAGGCTCTGCACGAGCCCGGCCCCGAGGTACAGCACCATCGCCGTGCCCACGCCGATGGGCAGCGCCAGGCCCATCAGGAACAGGTACCACAGCGCGCAGGTCAGCAGCATGGTGCGCGCCGGCGGCAGCCGCGCGCCGAACGAGCCCATCGCCAGCGACCCCAGCAGCGCGCCGCTGGCATAGCTGGCCACCAGCCAGCCCAGGCCCTGCTGGTCCAGGCCGAAGACGTCGCGCGCGACATAGGGCATCAGCCCGCCGGTCAGCGGGAAGGCGCACAGGTTGACGAGCGCGGCCACCGACATCGAGGCCCGCAGCCGCGGCGTGTGCCAGACGTGCCGCAGGCCTTCCTTCAGGTCCTGCCAGGGCGAGGCCGGCCCGGCCGCGGCACCGGCGGGGACACCCGGGACTGACGGCCCGGCCGTCGCCGCGGCGCGTGCAGCGGCCACCGGTGGCCCGACGGGGCGCCGGGCCTGCACCGCACCGGAGCGCCAGGTCAGCACGGCTGCCAGCAGGTACAGCGCCGTGATGGCCACGTAGGCCCCGGCCATGCCCAGGCTGGCCATGAAGCCCGCACCGGCCAGCGCACCGCCGATGCGCGCCGAATCCTGCGTCGTGCGCGAGATGCCCATGGCCGCCACCAGCTGGGCGGCCGGCACGCTGGCACTGGCCAGCGCCGTGCGCATGCCGATGTCCGAGGGCTTGATCAGGCCCACCAGGAAGGCCAGCGCCAGCACCGGCGTCGGACTCAGGCGCCCGGTGAGGGCCAGCAGCAGGATCACCGACGCGAGCACGGCGTACGACAGCCGCATCCCGGCCAGCAGCCGGCGCAGCCCCATGCGGTCCCCCAGCGTGCCGATCAGCGGCGACAGCAGCGTGCCCATGTACATCAGCGCGCCGAACAGCGTGAGCGTGACCACCGAGCCCGACTCGACGAGCACGTACCAGCCGAGGATCAGGGTCTCCATCTCCAGTGCCCACGCGGTGCTCAGGTCGGCCGGCCACTGGTAGCGGAAGGCGCGCGTGCGAAACGGCGCCAGGGCCGGCCGGTTGCTCAGCCTGCCCAGCGTGAAGAAGGATCCGGCGGGTTGCGCGGGCCGCACCATGGGCGCCGATGGTAACGACGGGCCGCAGGGGGCCGATCGCGCGAACGCGACACCGCGAAGCCCGGCACTGGAGCGGGTCAGGTCCGCTGATTAGACTTGCCGGATCCCGCAACTCGTCTCCGACAGGTTCACACCATGGCCGACCCCATCCTCGTTGCCCGGCACGGCGAGATCGAATGCCACCTGCTGCCCGCGCTGGCCAACCGCCACGGCCTGATCACGGGGGCCACCGGTACCGGCAAGACCATCACGCTGCAGACGCTGGCCGAGAACTTCAGCAGGATCGGCGTGCCGGTCTTCATGGCCGACGTCAAGGGCGACCTGACGGGCATCACGCAGACCGGCTCGCTTCCCGACAAGGTGCGCAAGATCCTCGCCGACCGCGGCCTGCCCGCGCCGGAGCCCGCCAAGTGCCCGGCCACGCTGTGGGATGTCTTCGGCGAGCAGGGGCACCCCGTGCGCGCGACGGTCAGTGACATGGGGCCGCTGCTGCTGGCGCGCATGCTCGCGCTGAACGAGACGCAGACCGGCGTGCTGAGCATCGTCTTCAAGATCGCCGACGACAACGGCCTGGCCCTGCTCGACCTGAAGGACCTGCGGGCGATGCTGCAGCACGTCGGCGACAACGCCAAGCAGTTCACCACCGAGTACGGCAACGTCAGCGCGGCGAGCATCGGGGCGATCCAGCGCGGGCTGCTGCAGATCGAGGAACAGGGCGGCGACAAGTTCTTCGGCGAGCCGATGCTCGACATCGCCGACTTCCTGCAGACCGAGGGCGGCAAGGGGGTGATCAACATCCTGGCGGCCGACCGGCTGCTGACCGCACCGCGCCTGTACGCGACCTTCCTGCTGTGGATGCTGTCGGAGCTGTTCGAGACGCTGCCCGAGGTCGGCGACCTCGACAAGCCCAAGCTCGTCTTCTTCTTCGACGAGGCGCACCTGCTGTTCAACGACGCGCCGAAGATGCTGGTGGAGCGCATCGAGCTCGTCGTGCGGCTGGTGCGCTCCAAGGGCGTGGGCGTGTTCTTCGTCACGCAGAACCCGCTGGACATCCCGGACACGGTGCTCGGCCAGCTGGGCAACCGCGTGCAGCACGCGCTGCGTGCCTTCACGCCGCGCGACCAGAAGGCCGTGCAGTCGGCCGCCAGCACGATGCGCGCGAACCCGAAACTCGACGTCGCCACGGCGATCACCGAGCTCGGCGTCGGCGAGGCGCTGGTCAGCTTCCTCGACGAGAAGGGCCGGCCCAGCGTGACCGAGCGGGTCTACGTGCTGCCGCCGGGCAGCCAGATCGGGCCGATCAGCGCCGCGCAGCGGCAGGCGCTGATCGCCGGCTCGCTGGTCGCCGGCACGTACGAGAAGGTCGTCGACCGCGAGTCGGCCTACGAGAAGCTCAAGGGTCGCGCGGCGCAGGGGGTCGAGATCGCGCAGGAGATGGCCGCCGGTGCCGCGCAGGCGGGCAAGGACGCGGCAGCGGCCGAGGCCGGCGGCGGCTTGATGGGCAGCCTCAGCAGCGTGCTCTTCGGCCGCACCGGCCCGCGCGGCGGACAGTACGACGGGCTGGTGCAGACGGCGGCCAAGACGGCCGTGCGCACGGTGGGCTCGGCCGTCGGGCGCGAGATCGTGCGCGGGGTGCTCGGTTCGCTGCTCGGCGGATCGCGGCGCCGCTGACGCGGCGTCGCGCGGCCGCGTCGAGGCCTCAGGTGCGCAGCGAGCTGCGCCGGCGCTCGCGCGTCGTCGCAGCCGGCTCGCCGGCCTGCAGCTGGCGCAGTTGCTGCTCCAGGTGCGCGGCCGGCACCGGCTTGCCGTACAGGTAGCCCTGCAGCTCGTCGCAGTCCAGGCGCAGCAGGTGGTCGCGCTGCGAGCGCGTCTCGACGCCCTCGGCGACGACGCGCTTGCGCAGCGCCTTGGCCAGGGCGACGATCGAGCGGGCCATGATCTCGGCCGAGGGCCGCTTGCCCAGGTCGCGCACGAAGCTGTGGTCGATCTTGATCACGTCCACCGGCAGGCGGTAGAGCGACGACAGCGACGAGTAGCCGGTGCCGAAGTCGTCCAGCGCGAGCTGGATGCCGACGTCGCGCAGCGGCTCGAGCACCCGGCACACGGCGTCGACGTCGCCTGCGAAGACGCTCTCGGTCAGCTCGAGTTCGATGTCGGTCGGGCTGAGCCCGTAGCGCGCCAGCAGCTCCAGCACGGTGGCCGCGAATCCCGGCGCCATCAGCTGCCGCGCGGAGACGTTGATCGCGACGCGGTGCAGCGGCAGGCCCGCGGAGCGCCAGGCCCCCATCTGCTGGAAGGCCGACGCGAGGACCCAGTGCCCCAGCCGGTCGATCAGGCCGGTCTCCTCCGCGGCGGCGACGAACTCGCCGGGCGGGATCATGCCGCGCTGCGCATGCGGCCAGCGCAGCAGCACCTCGGCACAGACGATCTGGCCGGCGAAGGCCTCGACGCGGGGCTGGAAGTGCAGCTCGAAGTGGGCGCGGTCCACCGCGAGGCGCAGCTCGCGCGCCATCCAGGCGCGCTGCGCGTTGCGCTCGTCCATCGCGTCGACGTACCAGCTGAAGCGGCCCCGGCCGTTGCCCTTGGAGACATACATCGCCAGGTCGGCGCGGCGCATCAGCTCGCCGCGGGTCTGCCCGTGCTGCGGGAAGGCCGCCAGGCCGAGGCTGCCGCCGATCTGCTGCTGCACGCCGCGCAGCGCGAACGGCCGCGCGAGTTCGGCGCAGATCGCCATGGCCGCCGCCGAGGCCTCGTCCTCGGTGCCGGGCAGCAGCAGCACGAACTCGTCGCCTCCGGGACGGGCGATCTGCGCCCCCGGGGACACGCAGGCACGCAGCCGGTTGGCCACCGCGCACAGCAGCTCGTCGCCGGCCTGGTGCCCCAGCGTGTCGTTGACCTCCTTGAAGCGGTCCAGGTCCACGAGCACGAGCACGAAGGGGTTGCCTCGCGCCAGCATCGCGTCGACCGCATCGTGCAGCCCGTTGCGGTTCAGCAGGCCGGTCAGGCCGTCGTGCACGGCACGCTGCAGCAGCGCCGACTCGCGCGCCACCGCGGCCAGCGTGACGGCGATGCGGTCGCGCAGCTCGGTGATCTCGCGCGCGACCTCTTCGTCGAGCTCGAACTCCGAGCGCGCACCGATCGCGAGGAAGGCGACGACGCGCCCCTGCCAGCTCACCGGCACCCAGCACAGTTGCGTCAGCATGTCCGGCGGCACGGCCAGCGCGCGCGCCGCCCACGGCGGCATGCGCTCGGCACCGCGGAAGGACAAGGCCCACTCCCCGTCGCGCAGCGTCGGAAGCGGATCGGCCCTGTCCAGCACCCAGGGCCTTTCGCCCGCCACGTGGCTGACCCAGCCGCGCCCCTTCGCGCCGGCCACCACGACGGCGGCGCGGGCCTGCGGCACCAGGGCCTGCAGCCGCCGCGCCACCAGGTCCATGATGCGCGAGAGGTCGAGCCCGCCGAGGATCTCCCGGTCGATGGCCGACTGCACCTGGATCGCCCGCATCTGCTGCCCGATGCGCTCGGCCATGCGGTTCAGGGCCTGGCCCAGCGGCTCGAACTCGTCACCGGCGCGCACCTGCACGCGCGCGTCCCAGTCCTGAGCCGCCCAGCGCTGCGTGCCGTCGATCAGGCTGGCCAGTGAGGTCGCCGTACGGCGCCACTGCAGCCAGCCGATCGCGCCGACCACCAGCAGGGTCAGCGCGCCGCCGAGCAGGCTGCTGCGCACGAGCATCAGGCTGTCGAACTGCGCGGCATGGCCCGCCGGGGCCAGCGTGGTGATGACCCACTGGCCGCCGCCGAACTCGGCATCCCAGTACAGGCTGCGGCGCAGCGAGGGCGCGGCGGCCAGGGACCGCTCCGCAGCCGCGGCCGGGCACGACAGCTGGCGGTGGCGCGTGTCCGTGACGCACTGCAACAGGTGGCTGCGCGCATCCGGCAAGGCCGCCCACAGGTAGGCGGGGTCGACCTGGGCGATCCAGCGCGAGCCGTCCGCGGCGGCATGCAGGAGCAGCACGTGCGACAGCCCCGTCCCGGGGGCATCGGGTGACCATCGCAGCCGTGCCTGGGCGGCGGCGGGGCCGTCGCGCGCCTCGGCCGAGGGGGCCTGCTGCCAGCGCGCCCAGGTGGCGGCGTCGCCGGCCACCACGTCGCCGGCCGGCGAGACCTGGACGAGGCTGCGCAGCACGCCACCGGTCGCGCCGCCAGCCGTCGGGCTGCGCTCCGCGTGGGAGGACGCCTGCGCCAGCGCCGCCAGCAGCGCGGCAGCCGAGCGCATGCGTTGGTGCAGCAGGTCGGCCCACTGGTGATTCTCGCCGGCCAGGTGCGCCTCGAACTGGTTCTTGGCCTCGCTCGACAGCCAGGCGTAGCCGATGGCCGAGAACAGCATCATCGGCATCAGCGTCGCGACGACCATCACCGCGAAGATGCGCCGGGCCACCGCATCGCCGGGAATGCGCTGGCGCGCGACATGGCCCTTCCCGGGCGCAGGGCCTGGGGGGGCCGCGCTCGGGGGATGACGCAAGTCGACGGGAAGTGGCATGCCTGCACCGGAACGCACGAAGCCGGTTCTTCGGCCGCCGTGCCGACGCACTTGAGCGCCGGGTACCGCCGGGGGCGCGCAGGTCGCGCCCGGGCGGGCGCGATGCGGCAATCCGCACGAAGCCCCCCGATAAAATCACGGCCATGCCTGCTGACCCGAAAAAGCCTGCGGAGCTCGCCCGCCCCGCCAACTTCCTGCGCGGCATCATCGAGCGGGACCTGCAGTCCGGCACCTACGCCAACCGGCGCTTCGGCGGCAGCCCCGGCGACGCGGCGCACCATGCAGCCGGGCAGCCCGACCCGGCCGCGATCCGCACGCGCTTCCCGCCCGAGCCCAACGGCTACCTGCACGTCGGCCACGCGA
>ERZ761602.6069-NODE-6069-length-13818-cov-5.669040_pt1 | contig 13818 bp, 10 predicted proteins | sample MGYA00512165_ERZ761602 | MGnify/ENA primary metagenome ERZ761602 (study PRJEB28899, sample SAMN02445085) | bioreactor sludge metagenome | biome: EBPR sludge; isolation source: Thorneside wastewater treatment plant | place: Australia: Brisbane, Thorneside...
GGGTTCCGGTGGCACGGGGGGGGCGGGCGGCTCGGGTGGATTTGGTGGTGCTGGCGGCGGCGTGGAGGCCGTGGAGATCCAGTTCGCAGGTCAGGTCGGCAACGCGGCCTTCGACTGCGCTTCGACCTACCAGCTCGGTTCCGCTTCGACCGACGTGACGATCACCGACTTCCGGCTCTACGTTCATGACGTTCGTCTGATCACGGCGAACGACGAAGAGGTCGCGGTCGAGCTCACCCAGGACGGCCTCTGGCAGCACCAGAACCTCGCGCTGCTCGACTTCGAGGACAAGACGGGCGCCTGCGCGAACGGCACGACCCCGAAGAACACCAGCGTGCGAGGCGCGGTGCCGCCGGGCGACTACGTCGGGTTGGCATTCCGCGTCGGGGTCCCTGCTTCGCTCGATCAGCTCGACGCGAGCAACGCCAACACGCCTTCACCGCTCAATCTCACCGCGATGTATTGGAGCTGGACGACGGGCTACAAGTTCCTCCGCATCGACGCAGCGCGCACGGGCCTCACGCCCTTCAACCTCCACCTCGGCGCGACCGGCTGCGCGGGGGACCCTGCCCTGGGCGAGACGCGGGTCTGCTCGCGCCCGAACCTGCCCTCCGTCGAGTTCGCGAGCTTCGACGCCGCGAGCGACGTCGTGATCGTCGACTACGCAGCTGCGCTCGCCACGACCGACCTCTCGCTCGCCGACGCAGGCGGCGCGCCGGGGTGCATGTCTGGCCTCACCGATCCAGAATGCACGCCGATCTTCCCCCGTCTGGGCCTCGACCTCGCGACCGGCGCTTCCGACCCGTCGCAGCAGGCCCTCTTCCGCATCGAGTGACCTTGCCATGCTCTCGAGCCGCCTCCCCGACGCACTCCGCTACCGCCTGTACCGTTCGAGCGCCCTGCTTGGCCTCGCCGTCGTGACCGCGTCGCTGGGAGGGGCTTGTGGCGACGACGTCACCGATGGTTCGGGGGGGGAGGGAGGTGCGAGCTCGAGCAGCTCGTCCTCGGTCGGGGGAGCTGGCGGAGAAGCGGGCGGCAGCGAGGCCTACGACTGGGGCCTGCCGCCTGGCTACCCCAAGCCTCGCGTGCCCGCCGACAACCCGATGAGCGCCGCGAAGGTCGAGCTCGGGCGCAGGCTCTTCTACGACACCCGCCTCTCCGGCAACCAGACGCAGTCCTGCGCCTCGTGTCACGAACAGGCGCTCGCCTTCACCGACGGTCTCGCCGTCTCCGTGGGCTCGACCGGGGAACAGACCCCGCGCAGCTCGATGAGCACGGTCAACACCGGCTACCTCTCCTCGCTCACCTGGGCGAACTCGAACCTCAGCTCGATCGCCATCGAGTCGGGGCTCTTGCTGGAGACGCAGGCCATGGTGCCCCTCTTCGGAGAGGACCCCGTCGAGCTCGGCCTCTCCGGCATGGACGAGGTGATGCTCGAGCGCCTGCGCGCCGAGCCCGTGTACCAGGCCGCGTTCCCGGCCGCCTTCCCCGACGAGAGCGACCCGTTCAGCTTACAGAGCGTGCTCTACGCGCTCGCGGCCTTCCAGCGCAGCATCCTGAGCTACCGGAGCGCCTACGACCGCTACAACTACGGCGGCGACCCCACGGCGCTCAGCGCTTCGGCGCTGCGGGGGCGCGAGCTCTTCTTCGGTGAGCGGCTCGAGTGCTTCCACTGCCACGGAGGCTTCAACTTCTCCGACTCGGTCGCGCACGAGGGCACCACCTTCGACGAGGTGATGTTCCACAACAACGGCCTCTACAACGTGGGCGGCACGGGCGACTACCCCGAGGACAACACGGGCCTCTACGAGCTCACCGGCGTGCCGAGCGACATGGGTCGTTTCCGCGCGCCGAGCCTGCGCAACATCGCGCTCACCGCGCCGTACATGCATGACGGCAGCATCGCGACGCTCTCGGAGGTGCTCGATCACTACGCCGCCGGCGGACGCACGATCGAGACGGGGCCCTATGCGGGCGACGGGAGCCAGAACCCCTACAAGAGCGAGCTCATCGCGGGGTTCACGCTCACCGAGGAGGAGCGGGCCGACGTGCTGGCCTTCCTCGAGAGCCTCACCGACGAGGCCCTCTTGACGGATCCCCGCTGGTCGAACCCCTGGAAGGAGTGAAGGTGACACGAGTGAAGACTTCGGTGGTGCGGAGGCGAACGGTGCTGTCCCTCGCCGCGGGCGCGGTTGGCTCGAGCCTGCTCTCGGCCTGCGGCGACGACCACTCCCACTCGCACGACGGCGAGGGCGGTGGCGTCGTCGATCCGAGCATCTCGGACGTCGTGTTCGAAGGCGGCGCGACCGACGAGGCGCTCGAGGCGCTGATCGCGAAGGGCGCGACGACCGACGCGACGCAGGGCACACGCTTCCTCACGCCGACGGCGGGCGCGGTCATCGACCCGAGCTCGCCGGTCGTGTTCACCTGGGCCGTGGGCCAGGCGTCTGGGCGCGCACCCCTCGCTCCGCGTGGGCGCGGCACACGCCTCGCTCGCCGGGCGCCCTCGCTCGTCGAGCGTGTCGTCGGGGCGACCCTCGGCGTGCGCACCGCGCACGCGCACGGCACGCCCATCGACGGCCGCGCCTACTTCCTCGTCTTCCGCACCGAGAGCAACCCGCGCCTGTTGCGTGTGTTCACGACGCGCCTCGACTACACGCCCTCCGCCGAGGCCTGGGCGAAGCTCACCGGCGAGGGCGGCGGCCCCATCACCGCCGAGATCACCGGCGCGATCTTCGAGCAGAACCGCATCCCTCAGGACGGCGGGCCCTGGCTCGGCGAGGCGACGAGCTTCGAGTTCGCCGTCTGAGGCGCGCGCCGCGGGGGCTCCGCGCGTGCGAGGGCTGCGCCCCGAGGCGTCGCACGGCGAGGCGTCAACCGTCGCTGCAGTCGACGCTCGTATCGAGCAGGTGCTCGAAGCGCGCGTCGGTGAGCGCGCGCAGGAAGCACTCGAGCTCTTCGAGCTGTGTGTCGCTGAGCGGGTCGCCCACCTCGAGCAAATCGATGGCGACCGTCTCGGGGACCTCGGGCGAGGCCCAGGGCTCGCCCGTCTCGGGGTTCCGCGCCCGGAGCTCCGGCTGGTTGTGGTGGTCGTAGAACTCGAGCACCGTCCGGAGCTCGCGGAACACGCCGTTGTGCATGTAGGGCCCCGTGACGGCGACGTTTCTCAGGGTCGGCGTCTTGAACTTGCCGCGCTCGGACGCGCCGCTCGCGGCAGGCTGGCCGAACAGGCCGAGATCGGTCGAGGTCACGCCGCTCTGGGCGCGGACCTCCTCGTTCGCGGGCACACCGAGGTTGTGGAACTCGAAGCCGCTGAAGGGCTCCTGTCGCTCCTTCGTCGGGTCGCCCTCGCCGTGGAGCTGGTGGCAGAGGCTGCAGTTCGTGAACTGCGAGAAGAAGAGCGCCTTGCCGCCGAGCTCCTTGTACGAGAGCGCGAGCTCGCCGCGCAGGGATCGGTCGTAGCGCGCGTCGAAGGGGGCGAAGCGCTCGGTCCGCTCGAAGGCGGCGATGCTCCGGGTGATCGCGGCGAAGGCCTCCGCGTCGCCGTCGAGCACGCGCTCGCCGAACAGGTGCGGCAGCGCGCTCCGGTAGGCGGGGTTCTCGAGCACGCGCGCGACGACCGAGGCCTCGTCGGGCATGCCCATCTCGAGCGGGTTCACGAAGGGGCCTCCGGCCTGGGCCTCGAGGTCCGCCGCGCGACCGTCGAGGAACTGCCCGCCGAGCGCGCCTTCGTAGCGTCGGTTCTGGCGCTGCTTGTTGTGCCGCTCGCGCACGCCGTAGTGGAAAGGCGGCGAGAACGACGCGTAGGCGACCGTAGGCGCGTTCCTGACTCCGAGCGAGACGCCGTCGTCGCCGAGCGACACCGCCGACGAGCTCCCTGCGCGATCGAGGCGCGCGTCGACGAAGGCGTGCTCGGGGTCGTGGCAGGTCGCGCAGGCCTGCGTGCGGTTTTTCGAGAGGTTCGCGTCGTGGAAGAGCGCCTCGCCGAGCGCCTCGACGCCGTCGAAGGGGCTCGGCGGCTCCGCTCCCTCGGAGCAGGCGTTCGCGAGCGCCGAGAGCAGCAGCACGCCCAGAGGCGCGCGGTTCGTCACGGTCAGTCTCCGTCCGAGAAGTTGATGCCGAGCTCGACGCCGAGCCCGTCGGGGATCTCTCGCTTGAGGTTGCCGTCGAGCAGCGCGATCGCGTTCGTGAGCGCGACGCGGTCCTCGGCCAGGGCGGCCTGCTTCGCGGCGTCGAGGTTGGCGCGCACGAGCTCGACGTCCTCGTCGAGGCCCTTCGCGAGCAGGTAGTCGAAGATGCCGACGGCCTCCTCGGGCGCGGGCTGCTCGAAGAGCTCCTCGAGGGCGAGCAGGGTCGCCATCACGTTCGCGTAGAAGTGCCCCGAGCGCTGCGCGTCGAGCGTGGCCTCGAGCTTGCGGACCTTCACGTAGTCGAGGTGCTGCTGCAGGGCGATGAGCAGCCCGACGATGGGCTCGCCGCCGTCCGGCAGGCTCGTGCCGAGCATGGCCTCGCTGAAGGGCTCGCCTCCTGCGAAGGACTCGGTCCAGCCGGCCTCGACCGTGCGCGCGTCCTCGAGCAAGCGGTCTGCGATGCCTCGCAGGTACACGCACTTGCGAGGCTCCTCGAGGTAGTCGGCCAACACGTCGTCGGTGAGCTGGGAGTGCCCGGCGCGGGCGTCCTCGAAGGCGAGCACCTCGAGCGCGAGCAGGCCGACCTGGTTGAAGGTCAAGGCGTCGAAGTGGGCCTCGTCGAGCGTCGCGCTGCCCCCGAGCGCCGCGGCGTAGGTCTCGCGCACCGTGTCGGTGTAGTCGACGCCGCGCTGGCGCATCGACTCGATGAACAGGATGCGAGGCGTCACGACGTCGTCGTCGAGCGGGCCGAGGTTGTACGCCGCGACGGCGTTCCACGCGCTCGAGAGCGCGCGCCAGTCGCCCTGCAGCCGCTCGAGTCCTGCGGCGTCCGGCGCGGCGCAGAAGCCGTCGACCTCAGCGCGCATGCCCTCGGCCGCCTCACGGAAGCCGACGAAGGCCGGCACGATCGTGTGGTCGACGGTGCTCTGCATCACCTCGGGGCCGCTCGGTCCCGAGGGCGTCGGTGCCTCGGTGCTGCAGGCAGCGAGCGAAACGAGCAAACCGAAGTGGGCGGCGCGAGGGCGCGCGATCTCGCCCGACGAACGAACGTGCAAGCGCTTCATCGGTCTCTCCGTCGGCGCAGGACGACGAGGTGGTTGTCCCACAGGGTGTCGGCGTAGGGGCCCGGCGGCTCGGCGAGCGGCGCGAGCGTCTCGGCGTCGACGAGGCGCGCCTGGGCGTTTCCGCCGGTCAACACGAAGGCGCTCCGCTCGGGCGAGGCGGCGATGCCGCAGACGTCGAAGAGCTCGAGCTGACCGAGCATGGCGCCCGTGTCGACGTGCCAGAACAGAGCGAGGTCGCCGCGTGGGCTCGTCGCACCGACGACCCTGTGCGCGGAGTCGACCGCGACGCTCCCCGCGTAGTCCTGCATCGCGGCGACGAGCTCGAGGCCCGCGTCGAGCGGGCGCAGGCGCTCGCCGAACCTGTGCACGAGCACCAGCGGCACCACCTCCTCGTGACTCATGGCCTCGCGCTGCACCTGCAGGGCCGCCACCACGGTGCCGTCGTCGCAGACGTCCAGGTGGCGGATGCTCGCCTTGGGTTCGGCATGGACCTCCTCGTGCACGAGCGCGCCGGAGGCGAGGTCGACGTAGGCCAGGGAGGAGCGCATCGAGTCGAGGTTGAGCACCTCGTCGCCCGACTCGGGGCGCGTGTGGAGGCCGCCGTTGGCCACCACGATCGTGCGCTGGTCGGGCATGAGCGCGATCTCGTGCGGCCCGACGCCGTGGCTGTCGAGCTCGGCCACGAGCTCGAGCGTCTCGGCGTCGCGCACGGCGAGCTTGCCGAGGCTTTCGCCCTCGTCGGCCTCGGAGGTGACGAGGTGGGCGCCGTCGGGCGTGTAGAAGCCGTGCCCTTGCAGGGCCCGACCCTCGGCGACGCGCAGTCGCCGCACGACGCGCCGCTCGCCGAGATCGACCTCGATGGCCTCGCGCCCAGGCCTGCGGCCGAAGAGCACCACGCGGTCGGGGTGACCCGGACGCAGGCACACGTCGTGGCCGCGGAAGCCGCTCTCGATGCGCGCCACCACGCCCTCCGCGCTCGCGACGAGCAGCGCGTAGCTCGCTTGGTCGCCGCCATGGGCCGAGAGCCAGAGCTCACTCGGCTCCGCTGCGGTGTCGCCCGCGTCATCCGGCGCGTGGCACCCCGAGGGCAGGAGCCACGCTCCGCCGAGCCCCGCGAGTAAGGCGCGCCGCGTAGGCCGATCGGAGCGTCGTGACTTCACAGGGACCTCACGAACGTCATGACGACCTCGCGATCGCCCAGGTCGAGCGCCGCGAATCCGTCCCGGCTCCGTGTCGCCTCTCCGCCGTGCCACAGGATCGCCTCTTCGACGGTGCGCGCCCTGCCGTCGTGGAGGAAGCCGACGCCATCGTCGATCTCGAGCGCGAGCCCCACGCCCCAGAGCGGCGCGGTGCGCCACTCCGAGCCGCTCGCTTCGAACGCCTCGCGTCCGTCGGAGAGCGCCTCGCCGAGATCGTGGAGCAGCAGATCCGTGTACGGCGCGATCGCCTGCCCCGAGAGATGGCGGTGGCTCGGATCGTCCTCGGTCACGAAGTGGGGCGCGTGACAGGCCGCGCAGCCGATCGCGGCGAAGAGCTCGCCTCCTCGGGCGACGCGCGGATCCTCGGGCGCGCGGCGCTCGGGCACGCCGATCGAGGCGTTGAAGAAGGCGACGAGCTCGAGCAGCTCGGCCGAGATCTCGTGCCCGTCGTGGTCGTTGCCGTGGGGCGCCTCGAGGCAACGCGTCTGCGCGTCGGTGCACGGCTGCCCGGGGAAGAGCGGGCTCGTGATGCCGAGGTCGTTCACGAAGGCCGCGGCCACCTGGGCGCGCACGGTGGGCTGATCGGCCTTCCAACCGAAGCGCCCGAGGCGCTTCGTGGAGGTCTCCAGGTCCCAGACCCGCTGCACGCGACCCGAGACGCCGTCGCCGTCTCGGTCGAGCGGATCGGCGAGCGCCTCGATGGCGGCCTCGGGGATGCGCTCGAGCAGTCCCACGCCGGCGAGCGAGGGCGCGTGACGCAGGCCGAGGCGAGCTTCGGGGTGGAGCGGTCCGTAGGCGAGCTCCGACAGCCTCGGGGAGGGCGCGCGCATCTCCACGCTCGCGCCGTCCGGGTAGGTGTAGCGCGAGCTCGTCCAGCCCAGCGCGAGCCTCGCTTCGGCCTCCGGCCCGTCGTCGCGGTAAGCGTCGGCGCCCGGGCGCCCGCGGAGCTGGTGAGCGAGCGAGATCGAGCGCGTCTGGATCTGGGCGCCGTACACCGGGTCGGGCAAGGGGCCGCCGTGCACGTCCTCGCCCGGCACGCTGATGCGGGCGACGGTCGCCACCGCGGTCTCCGACGCGGATTCGGTCGTGCGACCGCGCCCGCCGTTCACGTGGCAAGCGAGGCACGTCGGCGCGTTGTAGAGCGGCCCGAGGCCGTCGCGCGCGTCGGTGACGCTCGGCGCGCGCACCCAGGGCTGGGTCGCGAGCGCCTTGCCGGCGTAGAAGCGCGCCTTCTGTGCGTCGTCGAGGTTCGCCGCCGGGCGCAGCATCGTCAGCCGCTGCTGGAGCGCGACGGTCGTGTCGCCGCCGGGGCGTCGCGCGCGCTCGCGCTCGGCGCCCACGGTCGGGCTCGTCGGGTCGTGGGGCGCGGCGACGGTCGAGCGCAGCGCCGACGCCCCGAGGCCCGCGCCTGCGGCCAGCGTCGCCACCGCGAGCGCCGCCACTGCCGCGCGTCGCGCGCAGATGCGACCCATGACGGAGCGCTCGAGGGGGCGGTTCATCGCGGCTCAGGCCCTTCGAAGCCTCAGCACTCCGAGGTGGGATCGCTCGTGTCGCACTCCGAGGCGTCGGGATCGACGACGTCGTCGGGGCTGCCGACCTCGAGCGCAACGGCGATGTTGGCGATCTGGGTCGACTGCGCGTTCAGCGAGACGATCGCGTCGCGCACGGGCTTCGCGGCCTCGGCGCTCGCGTCCATGATGATCACGTCGAAGGGGGTGCCGGCGCGTGCCGAGGCGTCGATGGCGACGTAGGCCGTCTCGGTCGTCGCGAGCGCGGCCTCCATGGCCGAGGCCGCGTCGCCGAGGCCCAGATGACGCAGGTAGTCGTCGATGCCGTAGCCGTTCACCGCGTTCGAGGTGACCTCGTCGCTGCCGTCGAGATCGCCGTCGTAGCCTGCGTAGGTGCCGAAGTAGGCGTTCGAGACGCCGCGCGCGTTGAGCACGATGTCGCGGTGGGTGTTGTCCGAGAAGCAGGAGTGCTCGTCCTCTTGTGAGTTCGCCGACAGGGCGATCTGCATGCGCTCGCCGGCGAGCTCGCCCTCGGACAGGGTGCCCATGCCGATCAGGATCTCGAGCAGCTTGGCCTTGCCGTGGTCGACGTCGTCGATCGTGGTGAAGGCCGTGCGGTACGCGGCGCCCGGCGCCCAGCCGTCGCGCACGCCCTCGAGGTCCTCGATGAGCTTGGTCACCGCGACCCTGAGGTACTGGCCTCGGCGCTGGCAGATCTCGGGGCTGCCGTGCACCACCGCGCCGCTCGTGCAGGTGGCGTCGAGCGCGTAGTCGCTCACGGGGCGGTGACCGCCCGTGTCGGTGCCGGTCTCGCGGCTGGTCTTCGTGTCGGCGCTGCCGTCGGCGTTCAGATCCTGACCCCAGAGCAGGAACTCGATGGCGTGGTAGCCCGCGAGCACGTCGCGCTCGTCCTCGGCCGAGAGGCCGCTCTCGAGCAAGGACGCGTCGATCGGGATCGCGGTCGCGCTGATGATGTTGTTCGGCGGGATGGGCGAGGCGACGCCCGTCGCGTGCGAGCTCACGCCGATCTGGTCGGCGCCGAAGTCGCTGCCCTCGACGACGTAGTCGATGAGCGCCTCGCCGAGCGGCCAGGCGTTGATCGCTCCCTCGGGTCCGTCCTCGCCGTCGGCCGCGTCGTAGTTCGTGTCGTCGATCGGGCTCGCGCGGAAGCGGTAGACCTCGGTCTGGCCGTAGGGCTCACGCGCGACGCGCCAGGCGCGCTTCGCGGCGGCGAGGTTCGCTTCGGTGGGGGAGGCGACGAAGGCGTCGATGGCGGCCGCGAGGGCCTGCGCGGTGGTGACGGAGTCGCCGTAGGCGGCGAAGGCCACGTCGGCGTTGGTCTCGAGCACCTGCCGGAGCTTGTCGAGATCGTGGCTCAGGCCGCTCGGGCCGCCGCCGCCCGTGCCGCCGGTGTCGTCGCCGCAGCTCGGCGCTGCGGCGAGAGAGAGCGTAGCGAGCAGGACCATGGGGAAGGGGAAACGCATCCGTAGATGATAGTGAAGATGAAAATTGTTTTCAATATGCTTCGGTGCCACGAAGCTCCGCCGCGCGTGCGAGGCGCGTGGTCGGCGCGGCTCTCGCTCGCGCTCAGCCCCAGCCGAAGAGCTTGCCGCCCTGGTAGACGAGCAGCGCGGCGCCGTAGGCCAGCAGGCTCATGTACGCGAACATGAGCCCGGGCCACTTCCACGAGCCGGACTCGCGCCGCACGACGGCGATCGTGCTCATGCACTGGCAGGCGAGCACGAAGAAGACCATGAGCGAGACGCCCGTGAGCGGCGTCATGAGCGGCGCGCCGTCGCGTCGCTTGGCGGTCTTCAGCGCGGTGCGCAGGCTGGTGCTCTGCTCGTCGGCCTCGCCGACGTCGAAGGCGATGCCGAGCGTGGAGACGAAGACCTCGCGCGCCGCGAAGGCGCCGAGGATGCCGATGCCGATGCGGTAGTCGAAGCCGAGCGGCTCGATCGCCGGCTCGATCGCGGTCCCGATGCGGCCGCCGATGCTGTGGCGCAGGGCGGCGCCCTTCTCCTCGGCGTCGAGGGCCGAGAGGCGCTCGTCGCGCTCGCCTTCGTCTTCGATCGCGGCGGCGGCCTCGCGCAGCGGGGCGAGGCGCGCGGGCGTGGCTTCGTCCTTCGGGTACTCGAGGCCCGCCCAGAGCACGATCGTGAGCGCGAGGATCACCGTGCCAGCGTCGACGAGGAAGCGCCGCACGCGCTCCCAGGTCGCGAAGGCCACGTTGCGCAGACGAGGGCGGCGGTAGGGCGGCAGCTCGAGCAGCATCGTCGGGCGAGGGCCGCGCAGCACCGTGCGGCGAAGGACCGCGGCGGCGCCCACCGCGGCGAGCACGCTGAGCGCGTACATCGAGAAGAGCACCACGGCGCCGAGCTCGAGCAGACCGAAGACCTTCGCGCTGCCGCTGAAGACCGCGCCGATCACGAGCACGTAGACCGGCAGGCGGGCCGAGCAGCTCGTCAGCGGCACGACGAGCATCGTGAGCAGGCGGTCGCGCCGGCTCTCGATCGTGCGCGTCGCCATCACGGCGGGGATGGCGCAGGCGAAGCCGCTCAGCATCGGCACGAAGGCCTTGCCGTGCAGACCGACGCCGCCCATCACGCGGTCTATCACGAAGGCGACGCGCGCGAGGTAGCCCGAGTCCTCGAGCACGGTGACGAAGACGAAGAGCAGCGCGATCTGCGGCACGAAGACGATCACGTTGCCGACGCCGGCGATCACGCCGTCGAGCAGCAGATCGCGGAAGGGGCCCTCGGCGAGCGCGCCGCCGACGAGCGCCTTCACGACCTCGACGCCCGCCTCGATGAGGCCGATCGCCGGCTCCGACCACGAGAAGAGCGCCTGGAAGACGAGCGCCATCACGAGGGCGAACACCACGAGGCCCCACACCGGGTGCACGAGCACGTCGTCGACGCGCTCGCTGAGCGGGCGCTTCGCGGCCTTCGGCAACCTGAGCACCTCGTCGAGCAGGGCATCGATGCGTGCATAGCGGGCGGCCACGAGCTCGGTGTCGAGCTTGCGGCCCTCGCTCGCCGCGAGGCGGTGACGCTCGCTGACCGCCTCGCGCAGCGGCGCGCCCACGTCCTCGATCTCGTCGTCGCCCAGCGAGAGCAGCGCCCAGGCCGCGAAGCTGCGCCGCCGGGCGGACTCACGCGCCTCGCTGAGGCCCGCGTGCGGCTCGAGACGCTCGACCACCTCGGAGACGGCCGCGAGATCGGCCTCGAGCGCGGGCGGCAGCGGCGGCGCCGCGCCGCGCGTACCCGAGCGCGCCTCGGCGCGAGCGATCGCTCGCAAGAGCTCGGCTCGGCCCTCGCCTCGCGAGGCGACCATCGGCACGACCTCGCAGCCGAGCGCCTCGGAGAGCGCGTCGACGTCGAGCTCGAGGCCCTGCCCGCGCGCTTCGTCCATCATCGTGATCGCCAGCACCGCGGGCACGCCGGTGTCGAGGACCTGCGTGGCGAGGTAGAGGCCGCGCCTGAGCGTGGTCGCGTCGGCGAGCAGCACGACGCTCGACGGCGCCGGCAGGCCGCGGCCGAGCACCGCGTCGACGGCGACCTCCTCCTCCATGGAGCGCGAGGTGAGGCTGTAGGTGCCGGGCAGATCGACGAGCTCGAGCGTGCCTGTCTCGAGCTTCAGCGGTGCGCTGCGCCTGTCGACCGTGATGCCCGGGTAATTGCCGACCTTGCCGTTCGAGCCCGTGAGCAGGTTGAAGACGGTCGTCTTGCCGCTGTTCGGGTTGCCGACGAGCAGGACGATGGGCCTGGCCGAGCCCTGCTCGACGCCGGCCGGCGGGGCAGCTGCGTGCTCGCCGCTCATCGCCGAGCCCCCGGGGCGCGCCGCGCGACGCTCACCGACACGGCGTCGGCCTTGCGTACCGTGAGCGAGAAGCCGCGCACGCTGAGCTCGATCGGGTCGCCCAGCGGCGCGCGCCGCAGGACCTCGATCTCGGTGCCGGGCACGAGCCCCATCTCGAGCAGGCGCACCGCGACGGGCCGCGCGCAGTCGACGCTCAGGATCGCCGCCCGCTCCCCGTTGGCGAGGGAGGCGAGGGTCGTGGGGTCCTGCGAGCCGTTCGGAGGCGTGGGCACGGCGGAGGTATAGTGAAAACGGTTTTCGACTTCAAATGCGACCGCGCCGAGCGGAGCACCACGGCTTCGCGAGGGCGGGTGAGCGCGAGCGCCGGGATGGGGTAGAGGGTCTGGGGTGAAGGCGAAGATCGAGAGGGGAGGCTCGGCTGCGCGCTCGATCGGCGTGGCCGGGCTCGTGGTGGCGAGCCTGTCGGCCTGCAATTGCGCGCCGCTCGGTCCGAGCGGCGCGGGGCAGGGCTGGGACGGCAGGGGCCCGGCGCCGAGCGGCACGGCGCTCAGCGAAGCGCTCTCGAGGAGTGAAGCCGGCCCGATGCGCGTCGACTGCGTTCACCGGGGCAGTGGCACCGACTACGCCGTCGGGCCGGGGCAGAAGTACGCGCGGCTCGGCGACGTGCCCTTCGAGCGGCTCGGCGCCGGCGACACGGTGCGGGTGCACCACCGCGCCGAGCCCTACCGCGAGAAGCTCATGATCGGCGGCATCGGCACGGCCGAGCAGCCGATCCGGATCTGCGGCGTGCCGGGGCCGGGCGGCGAGCTGCCCCTGCTCGAGGGGCGCGACGCGACGACGCGCAAGGAGCAGGTCTTCCCCTTCGATGGGCACCAGGCGCGCGGCGTGATCGTCGTCGGCCGCCCGAACGACGCGCCGTGGGCGCACCACCCGAGCCACATCGTGATCGAGGGGCTCGACATCCGAGGCGCGGCCCCGCCGAACCAGTTCATCGACCGCGAGGGAAAACGCACGACCTACGCCGAGCCGGCCGCTGGCGTCTTCGTGCAGCGCGGCAGCCACATCACCGTGCGAGGCTGCGCGGTGAGCGAGAACCACAACGGCCTCTTCATCGGCTCGGCCGGCGACGTCGAGCTCACGATCGACGTGCTCATCGAGGGCAACCACGTGCACGGCAACGGCAACCCCGAGGCCTGGTACCAGCACAACGTGTACAACGAGGCCTCGGGCGTCTTGTACCAGTTCAACCGCTTCGGTCCGCCCAGGGGCGGGCCGCGCGGCGTGCTCGGCGGCAACATCAAGGATCGCAGCGCGGGGATCATCGTCCGCTACAACTGGATCGAAGACGGCGCGCGCCTGCTCGATCTGGTGGACGCGCAAGAGGCGGTCGACCGCACGCTCACGATGCCGAGCTATCGGGAGACCTGGGTCGTGGGCAACGTCTTCGTGCGCGGCCCGGTGCCGAACGGCGCGATGATCCACTACGGCGGCGACAGCGGGATCATGGAGCGCTACCGCAAGGGCACGCTCCACTTCGTGCACAACACCGTCGTCGTCTACAACGATCACTACCCCGACTGGCAGGGCGCGGCGGTGTTCGAGCTCTCGACCGACGAAGAGAAGCTCGAGAGCTGGAACAACCTCTACGTCACCTCGTCGAAGCCTTCTCGTAGGAGCGAGATCATCCTCTTCGGGGAGCGCGATCAGCAGGTGCGCGGGCGAGGTTTCTCGCACGGCGACTTCTTCAGCGAGGGCATGCACGTGCACGACACGCAGCGCGCGGCGAAGCTCGACGTCACGGCGAGCTTCGAGGGCTTCGACGCGGCCATGAAAGGTGGAGACCCAGGCTTCGTGGACCTCGCGGGCGGCGACTTCCGGCTGAAGGACGACGCCAGCGTGCTCGGCAAGGGCGTGAAGCTCGACGCCGTGCCCGAGGAGCGCAGGCCCACGATGCAATACCAGCGACATCGCCAGGGCAAGCCGCGCACGCTCGGGGACCCGCCCACGCCCGGCGCGCTCGGGCGCGCGAGCGACTGAGGCCGGAGCTCAGTCGGCGCGCTCGACCGCCTCGCAGGCGCTGCGCCCCGGCGTGCCG
>ERZ761602.6070-NODE-6070-length-13818-cov-4.485650_pt1 | contig 13818 bp, 9 predicted proteins | sample MGYA00512165_ERZ761602 | MGnify/ENA primary metagenome ERZ761602 (study PRJEB28899, sample SAMN02445085) | bioreactor sludge metagenome | biome: EBPR sludge; isolation source: Thorneside wastewater treatment plant | place: Australia: Brisbane, Thorneside...
GCATGGGCGTCGGCGGCTCGTGGTTCTCCGGGATGCTCCCCATCCCGGCCGGTGGCCAAGGAGGCCCGCCGACGATCGCCGACTTCGACGGCGACGGCCTGCCGGAGATCGCGTCCGCCGGCTCCGGCGCGTACGCGGTCTACGATCCCGACTGCATCGACACCCCGATCGCGGGTCGCGAAGCCGGCACCTGCGACCGCATGGAAGGCACCACCGGCGCGATCCGCTGGTCGGCCTCCGTGCAAGACCTCTCCAGCTCGCGCACCGGCTCGAGCGTATTCGACTTCCAAGGCGACGGCATCGCGGAGGTCGTCTACAACGACGAATGTTTCCTCCACGTCTTCGACGGACGCGATGGTCGCGGAATCCTGATGGAGCCCTTCGCGAACAGCTCGCGCACCGGCTCGGAGTATCCGATCGTGGTCGACGTGGATCGCGACGGAAACAGCGAGATCGTGGTCCCCGCCAACAACGATCAGATCGCGCGCGACGACTGCCGCCCTGCCTGGCGCGCGGCGTTCGGCTACGCCTCCGATGCCGAGATTCCCGAACGTTTCCGTAACGGTACCCAAGGCATCTTCGTCCTCGGCGACCCCGCGGACCGCTGGGTTCGCACGCGCCCGATCTGGAATCAATACGCTTACTCCGTCACCCACGTCGACGACCTCGGCGGTGTTCCGGCGACTCCGCCAGACAACTGGATGGTCGAAGGGCTGAACAACTTCCGCCAGAACGTCCAAGGAGAGGGCGTGTTCAATGCGCCGAACCTCACGGTCGAGCTCGAGGTCGTGGCCGCGTGCGGAAGCCGAGAGGTCCGACTCTCCGCCGTCGTGCGCAACGCCGGAAGCCGCGGTGTCCCGGCGGGCGTTCCGGTGGAGATCGTGCAGACCGCGCCCGCGCCTGGCGGCGTGGTCGCGACGTTGATGACGACGCGGCCGCTGCTGCCCGGCGGCACCGAGCGCCTCACCGCGGTGGCGAGTGATCAACCGACGGACGTTGAGCTGCGCTTCGAGGTCCGCGTCGACGGAGACACCGCGACGAGCACCGTCGTCGAATGCAACGAAGAGGACAACGCGGCCGAGGGCACCGAGATGTGCCCGGGCCTCGTGTGAGCGCGTCGGCGAGGTGAAGACGGCTCGGCGTGAGCGGCTCACGGTGTCCGTCGTAGTCGTGGTCGTGAACGGCGAGGCGTTCGCGAGCGCCTACGATTCCTCGTTCACGTCGCCGTCGCCGCTCACGTCCACGTCCACGTCCACGTCCACGTCAACGCTCACGTCAGCGCCGCGTCTTCGCCGACGCCCCCGCGCTCAATGCGTGAACTTCGCCTCGAGTCGCGCCTGCATCTCGTCGAGCCCGCTCTCGTCCACGCCACCGACGAGCTGGATGCGGATGCTCTGCTGACGCCCGCTCTTGCGATCGAGCGCGCGCACCGAGAGCGTCCCGTCGGCGTCCAGCATGAAGGTCACCTCGATCTGAACGCTGCCGCGTGCGCCGGGTGGGAGCTCCGTGAGCTGCACCTCGCCGAGGAGCTGGTTCTCCTCCAGACGCCGCGACTCTCCCTGACAGACCCGCACCACGACCTCGCTCTGATCGTCCATGCCGGTCGAGAAGATCCGCACTTGTTCGGTGGGGATCGCCGCGTTGCGCTTGATGATGTGCTCGCAATAACCCGCGACGGTCTCGAGCCCGAGCGAGAGCGGCGTCACGTCGAGCAAGAGGGGCGGCGCAACGGGCGCGGGCGGCACGTCGTACACGACCGGCTCGGGCGCGCTCAGCGGGGGCGGCGCGTCGAACGTCAGCGGCTCGAAGGGCGCGTCGAACGCCGGGCTGGCCGACGGTTGGGGAGCAGCGGGCGGCGCGCCGAAGTCCGTGAGGGGCGCAAATCCCGGATCGAGCCCCGGAGGCAGACCGAGATCGAACGCGGGAGCGCTGCTCGGCACCCCGACCGCGAAGGCGGGCGCGGGGCGAATCGGCTCGAGCGGCGGCGGCTCGGGCAGCGGCGGCGGAAGACCGAGCTCTTGCCCACCCGGCTTCGCCATGGTCGCCACTGGCGGCGGAGGTGGTGGCGCGGGGCGAGCGCCTGCGCGCGGCGGCGGCGGAGGTGGTGGCCGGTAGTCGCCCTTCAGCGCCGCTGCGGGCGGCGGCGGTGGCTGCTTCGAGGGCCGGTCCGACGCCGCGCTCCGCGGATCGTGCGCGAGCCCCTCGGCGACCTCTTCGATCGAGATGCGCGGCTGCGACATCCGCGAGGGCTTGAGCGCGACCTTGCCGAGCCGCGACTTCGCGCGCGAGGTCGCGAGCGCCTTGCCCTGGATCGCCGCGCCCTGCGCCACGACCACGTCGGGATCGATGTCGGCCAGCGGCGTCTTGCCGAAGTAGTCCGCGACCAGCCGATGCACGAGCGGCATGCGCGTGGAGCCACCGACGAGGATCACGTTGTCGAGCTGGGTCGGACGAATGCCCGCGACCCGCATCGCCTCCTCGCAGACGTCGAAGGCGCGCGCGAGCAGCGGCGTCGCCATCGCCTCGAGCGCCTGACGCGTGAGCCCGAACGTCAGATCGAGCGACACGCCGCCTGGGCCGTACGCGAGCTCTTCGACGCGAAGCTGCACCTCGGACTCGTTCGTGAGCTGACACTTCGCCCACTCCGCCGCCGCACGCAGGCGCTCGTAGGCCTGCCGATCGTTGCGGGGGTCGTAGCGGTGGTGCGCGAGGAAGGCCTCCGCCATCTGCTCGGCCACGAGGGAGTCGATGTCGTCGCCGCCGAGGTAGGTGTCCCCCGCGGTCGCGAGCACCTCGAAGACCTCGCCCGCGAGCTCGAGGATCGTGACGTCGAAGGTGCCGCCGCCGAGATCGAAGACCGCGATGCGCTCGCGCGATCCGCGCCCGTAGCCGTACGCGAGCGCGGCCGCGGTCGGCTCGTTGAGGATGCGCAGGACTTCGAGCCCCGCCACGCGCCCCGCGGCCTTGGTCGCACTGCGCTGCAGCTCGTTGAAGTTCGCCGGCACCGTGATGACGGCCTTCGTGCACGGCTCGCCGAGCGCTTCCTCCGCGACGCGCCGCACCTCGCGCAGCACGAACGCGCTGATCTCCGAGAGCGTGTAGCTCTCGCCACGCGCTGACACGAGCACGCCGCCCGAGTGGCTCTCCGTGAGATCGAACGCGAAGCGCGACTGCGCGCGCCGCACCTCTTCGCTCTGGAACGGCCGACCGATGAGCCGCTTGACCGAGTAGACGGTGTTCGGCGCGTCGAGCAGCCGACGATCACGCGCCGCGCGGCCGACGATCACGTCGCCGTTCGGATGGAACGAGACCACGGACGGGATCAGCCGATGCCCCTCCGCGTCCGTGAGGACTTGAACCGCCGTGTCGTCTGCGATGGCGACGACGGAGTTGGTCGTTCCGAGATCGATGCCGAGGACGGGGGCGCTCAAACCACGAGACCTTTCGCGTAACGCGCGAATGCTACGCCGCCCACGGAAGAATCGGAAGCGGCGCGTGCGGGGAGAACCCCCACCCCTTGCCGTCCGTCGCCCACCGAGTCGAAGCGGAGCCCCTCACCCCTCACCCCGCACTGCTTCGCTGGTGGGGAAGTAGCCCTCCGTGAGCAGCGGGGTCTCCACCCGCGCGTGCGCGCCTCCCGGACCGTGGCCCTTCACCGCCTTCGCGAGCTCGTCGTTCGACGGTACCCTCCGCGGCTCGATCGGCTGCGGCTGCGCGACCGTCTGCAGATGCAGCGTCTGCGTGGGGAACGCGAAGTCGACCCCGAGGCGCTCGGCGAGACGGAGGATCTCCAGCAGCACGTTGTGCCGCTGCCGCAGCTCCTCGCTCCACGAGGGCACCTTCAGGAAGAAGTAGACGAAGACCTGCAGCGACGACGCGCCGAAGTGGCGGAAGTGCACCTCGTAGGCGTCCTGTCGAACCGCCTCGTTCGCGCGGAGGATCGCGCGGATGCCTTCCACGAACGCCTGCACCTGCTCGGCCGTGCTGTCGTAGGTGATGCCCACCTCGAAGGTCTGTCGACGGAAGCGACGGCGCCCGTAGTTGTCGATCGACGCGTCGGCCACCTTCGCGTTCGGGATCGTGATGAGCGAGTCGTAGAAGGTGCGGATGCGGGTCGAGCGCATGCCCACCTCTTCCACCACGCCTTCGTGCCCCGCGACCACCACCCAATCGCCGATCTGAAACGGCTGATCGGCGAAGATCGAGACCGATCCGAAGAGGTTCGCGACGGTGTCCTTCGCCGCCAGCGTGAACGCGAGCCCACCGAGCGAGACGCCCGCGAGCAGCGAGCCGACGTCGACGTCGAGGTTCTGCAAGACGAAGATCACACCGACCACCGCGACGAAGACCTTCGCGGTCTTTCGCACCAGCGGCACGATCTGATCGTCGAACTTCGTCTCCGTTCCGGCCGCGCGCTTCGCGAAGAGATCCGCGCCGAGATCGACGAGCCGGTAGAGCAAGAGCACGGTCGCGCTCGTCGCCATCACGCGGAGCGCGACGCCGCCGATCTGGTTCACGCGCACTCCGAAGCGGAGCATCGGCAGCACCCACCAGAGCGCGCCCGCCATCGCGAGCGTGCCGAGCGGTCGCGCCGCGCGCCGCACGATCTCGCCGTCCGAGGTCTGTCGCATCTTCGCGAGCCAGCGCGTCACCTGATGCACGAGCACGAAGACCACCACCGCGCGCGCGAGCAGCCCGAGGAGCAGCGCGACGAAGACCCCGAAGAGCTGCCAGACCTCGACCCCGAGCACGCGATGCTCGAGCCAGGCGGGCCCGCGCTGCACGAGCCCCGACACGTCGACCGCGAAGGCGCGCTCGTGCATCGCGTCGATCCGCGTCAGCCCCTCGCCCGCGATCCACCACGTTCCGTCGGGCGCGCGCTCGACGTGGAAGTCCGACGCGAGCCGCGAGAGCGCGGGGGTCTGTACGGCGTCCTCCGCGAGCTGCACGACGTCTGGCAGCGCCTCGAGATCGACGTACCAACCGTTGCGATCGAAGACCTCCTTGAGCTTGCGCGCGTACCGGGGCGCGTCCGCGGCGGACACCCCCGCCGAGGCCCAGTCGAAGCAACGCGCCGCGAGCTCGGGTCGGTCACCGCTCGGCGGCAGGTTGGTGAGCCAGGTGCGCGCCGCTTCGCGCGGCGTGGCGCACGGCGAGGATCGTTCGGCGGGCTCGCCCGCAGCGACGTCCTGCGCGACGCCGAGCGTGGTGGAGGACAGACTCGCGAGGACCACGAAGGCCGCACGCACGAGGTGTTGGGTTCCGACCATGGGCCGGGAGGGTACCCGCTACGACCCGTCGAGGCGGCCGGGTCGACCGCCGACGGATCCGACGGTCACTGGTCGCAGCCGTATTCGTAGACGAACGCGTAGTCGAACGAGCCCGACGCGGTGGGATCCCACTCGATGCGGCTCGTGCGACCGCGGTCGTCGAAGATCACGTGCAGGCTCTCGCCGTCGCGCGTTCCCACGAGCACGCGGTTGGGTGCGAGCACGTCTCCGTGGACGTCCGCACGCGCACGCGCACGCGGCGCGCACCGCATCGGTCGCGCGGCGTAGTCCTCGAAGTCGCGATCGCACTCGTCACGCTCCGACCAATCGTCGACGAAACGCTCCACCACGACCTCACGCCGCACCGGCGCGGCGGGCGGCTCGTTCTCGCGGTCGTACTCCACGAAGACGCTGCGCACGCGACACGGCGCTTCCGAGTCGGACACCGTTTCCGGATCGGACGCGGTTTCCGCTTCCGTTTCGGTCTCGGTTTCCGTGGCGGTCTCCGTGGCGTTCGCCGACGCCTCGGTCGCCGAGCTCGAAGCCTCGCTCGTCGCGGTCACCGCCGCGCGCCCACACGCAACACAGGTCAGGAGCCCGACGACGAGCGCACGTCTCACGCCCCCGAGGACGCACGAACGCACGCTCGTCATTCCGACCTCACTCCTCGCCGGTCGGCTCACCGGACACGTCGCCGCCGTCCGCTTCGGTCGACGCGCTCGCTTCGTCGTTCGGTTCGGACGACGCCTCGCCCGCGCTCACCGACTCCGACGCCTCGTCCTCCGCTTCCTCGGCCGACACCGGCTCGATGTCGACCACGCGCTCGCCTTCGTTGAGCCGGATCACGATCACGCCCTGCGTGTTGCGCCCCGCCTCGCGGATCTCGCTGACCCGCGTGCGGATGATCTGTCCGCCGTCCGTGATCACCATCAGGCCGTCGCTCGGGTCGACGAGCCGCAGCCGCACGAGCTCGCCGTTGCGCTCGCTCGTCGCCATCGCCACCACGCCGAGGCCGCCGCGGTTCTGCACCTTGAACGAGCGCTCCGACACCGGCTCGCCGTCGTCGCCGACCGTGAGCAGCGGGGTGCGCTTGCCGTAGCCGTTGACGCTGATCGCGAGCACCTGCTGGGTCGTCTCGTCTTCGATGACGTCCATGCCGACCACGCGGTCGCCTTCGCGCAGCTCGATGCCCTTCACACCCGACGAGTCGCGCCCCATCGGCCGCGCGTCGCTCACCGCGAAGCGGATGGACATGCCCTGCGCGGTGCCGAGGATCACCGTTTGATCCTCGCGCACGATCTTCGCGGTGAGCAGCTCGTCGTCGTCGCGGATCTGCACGCCGATGATGCCGTTCTGGCGGATGCTCTCGTACGCCTTGAGCTCCGTGCGCTTCACGCGCCCGCCCTTGGTGCACGTGAGCACGTAGCCGTCGTCCACGAACTCGCGGATCGGCAGGATCGCGGCCACGCGGTCGTCGGGCTCCATGCCCATGAAGTTCACCACCGGACGCCCCGGCGCGGTCCGCGACATCTCCGGGATCTCGTAGACGCGCTTGAGGAACGCCTTGCCCTTGTCGGTGAGGAAGAGCAGGTGCGCGTGCGCGTTCACCGCGAAGAGCCACGAGATGTAGTCCTCGTCGCGCGTGCTCGCCGCGCGCACGCCCTTGCCGCCGCGGCCCTGCGCCTTGTACTCGGAGAGCGGGACACGCTTGATGTAGCCGCGGTGCGTGACCGTGACGACGACCTCCTCGTCGGGCACGAGGTCCTCGATCGAGATGTCGCCCTCGGCCTCCACGATCTCGGTGCGGCGCGGGTCGCCGTAGCGCTCACGAATGTCTTGCAGCTCCGAGCGGATGACGCCCATCAGGAGCGTGTCGTCGCCGAGGATCGATCGCAGATACGCGATGAGGTCCGAGAGCTCGCCGTACTCGCCCGCGAGCTTCTCGCGCTCGAGGCCGGTCAAACGCGAGAGGCGCATCTCGAGGATCGCCTTGGCCTGCCGCTCGGAGAGGAAGTAGTCGCCCTTCGCGCGCGCCTCTTCGATCTCCGCTTCCGGCCGCCCCGCGCGGCGCACGAAGTCCTCGAGCCCCTTCAGCGGGAGCTGCATCAAACGCGCGCGCGCCTCTTCCGGATCGCGGCTCTCCCGGATGGTCTTGACCACGAGGTCGACCTCGGTGACCGCCATGCCGAGGCCTTCGACGATCTCGCGCTGCGCGAGCGCCTGGCGCAGGTCGTAGCGCGTGCGGCGCGTGACCACCTCGCGGCGGTGCTCGATGAAGTGCTCGAGCAGCTCCTTGAGCGAGAGCACCTTCGGCCGCTGGCCGACGATCGCGAGGCAGTTGTAGCCGAACGTGCTCTGCAACGCGGTCATCCGGTAGAGCTGGTTCAGGACGATCTCGCCGTGGGCGTCCTTCTTCAGCTCGATCACCATCCGCATGCCGTCGCGGTCGGACTCGTCGCGCAGATCCGAGATGCCCTCGATGCGCTTCTCCTTCACGAGCTCCGCGATCTTCTTGAGCAGCTCGGCCTTGTTCACCTGGTAGGGGAGCTCGGTCACGAGGATGTGCTCGCGACCCCGGCTGCCCGGCATCTCCTCGATGGTCGCGCGCGCGCGCATCACGATGCGGCCGCGGCCCGTCTCGTAGGCCTGGCGGATGCCCGCGCGGCCGTAGATGAAGCCCGCGGTCGGGAAGTCCGGCCCCTTCACGCCGAGGCGGCCCTTCTCCGGGTCGTCCTGCATCAGCTCCGAGAGCGTGATGTCGGGGTTCTCGATCACGCGGATCACCGCGTCGACGACCTCGCGCAGGTTGTGCGGCGGGATGTTGGTCGCCATGCCGACCGCGATGCCGCTCGTGCCGTTGATCAGCAGGTTCGGGACGCGGCTCGGGAGGACGAGCGGCTCTTGCTCGGAGTCGTCGAAGTTCGGACCGAAGTCGACGGTCTCTTTCTCGATGTCCGCGAGCAGCTCGGAGGCCATCCGCGACATGCGGACCTCCGTGTAACGCATGGCCGCCGCGGGGTCTCCGTCGACGCTGCCGAAGTTGCCCTGGCCGTCGACCAAGGGCATCCGCATCGAGAAGTCCTGCGCCATGCGGACGAGCGCGTCGTAGACCGCGCTGTCGCCGTGCGGGTGGTACTTACCGAGGACGTCGCCGACGATGCGCGCGCTCTTCTTGTAGGCCGAGCTCGCGGTCACCTTCTGCTCGTGCATCGAGTAGAGGATGCGGCGGTGCACCGGCTTGAGGCCGTCGCGGACGTCCGGGATGGCGCGTCCGATGATGACGCTCATCGCGTAGTCGAGATACGACCGGCGCATCTCGTCTTCGATGGTGACGGGGAGCTTCTGAGCCATGAGCCTCGTGGGGGGAACGTCGGCGGCGCGCGACGACGGCGTGGGACGATCGAAAGACGTCGGCGCGCGAAGGCGGAGCGACGTGGTTGACGCGGCGGGGTCGACCGCCGCGAGACGGCGTGGGACGGCGTGGGACGGCCAGGAAGCCGGCGGAAGTTGCCGAGGGGCGGGAGGCCCGCTCGAACCCGCGAGACGACCCGCAGGGCCCCTCGACGGCTTCGCGGCGGCCGCGGGGCGGCGCACGGTACCACGCGCGCGCACGCGCGCACACGTGCGCGGATCATAACGTGTGGTCTTTCGGGTCCGCGTGACGGTGGTGGTGCGCGCACGAGGTCTCGGGCTGGGCGTGCCAAGACCGCTCGGAGCTGGCATCTTGGTTTCCACTGTCCCCCGATTGGAGATTGGCGACGGCGCGAACGACTCACGATCCGAGCGCCGAGAGATGCCCCAAGTGTTCGATGCTACGACCCTTTCATCGGCTCCGCGCTCACGCGCGGCCCGATAGTTTCGCGGAATCGTTCAGCTTCGCGGACTGCGTCCGCTGCGCCTCGAACGATTCCGCTTCAATTGCCGCCGACGCCTCCCCTGCCTCGTCGCGCCCCGTCGCGTGTGGCACCCGAGGTGCAGCACACCCGGCGGGCGTCCCTCCGAGCCCCGAGCCCCGCATGACCGAAACCCGCCCCGAGGACCGACCCGCGCCGTCGTCTCCCGAGTCCCCCTCGCCCCACGCCGTCGAGGCGTCGTGGTGGGCGATCGCGAGGACGAAGAAGCGGACGCTCGGAAGTCGGCGGCTGACCCCGCCGACTCAGGCGACGAGTGGCGGATGGCTCCGCGCGGGCCTCCTCGCCGCTCTGGTCGCCCTCGGCGTGGCGTGCTCGTCCGGGGCCTCGCCGACCCTGCCCATCCCACCCCCCTCGGCCCTCACGAGCGCGCCCGACGAAGACGGAGTGGTCACCATCACGGGCAACGGCGCGATCGAAGGCGCGCTCGTCAGCGCCTACAACGAGCGCACCGAGCGTGGCGTGATCGAGACCGCGGACGACGCGGGCGCGTTCGTGCTCCGCCTCGAAGCCCAGACCGGCGACTCGATCCTCGTGTGGCAACGGGTCGGCACCCAGTCCGGCCAGGTGCTCTCGCTCGGCGTGCCCTGACGGACGTCCCAAGCCCGGTTCGCGTTCGGGTTCCGGAGCGCCGACCTCCGACTGCGCCGTGACGCGGGAAGCCGCGCGTCGCTCGCGTTCGCGATGGCATCGACGCAGGTCGGCCGCTTCGTCAGACGCCCACGAGCTCGAGCACCATCATCGCGAGCCACGCGATCGCCGCCGAGAGCGGGAGCGTCAGGATCCACGCGATCACGATGTTACCCGCCACGCCCCAGCGCACCGCAGACAGCCGCTTGCTCGCGCCGACTCCCATGATCGAGGCGTTGATCACGTGGGTCGTGGAGACCGGAATTCCGAGGTTGCTGGCGCCGAGGATCGTGAGCGCACCCGCGGTCTCCGCCGCGAAGCCCTGCAGCGGTGAGATCCGAATGATCTTGGTGCCCATCGTCTTGATGATGCGTTTGCCACCCGCCGCGGTGCCGAGGCCGATCGCGGTCGCGCACGCGAGCACGACCCAGCGAGGGACCTCGTCGCCGGTCGGCAACACCCACGAAGGCAGCGTGCTCGCCGAGGGATCACCGCTCGCGACGAACGAGAGCAGCGCGAGCGTGATGATGCCCATCGCCTTCTGGGCGTCGTTGCTGCCGTGGCTGAACGCCATGAGCCCGGCGGAGAGGAGCTGCATGCGCCGCGAGCGCCGGTGCACCACGCCGGGGCGCGCGCCGTAGAGCGCGGGGAGCCCGATCGCGAACGCGAGCGCGAGGCCGATCGCGATGCGCGTCTCGATGCCCGAGTCGGCGAGCCGCTCGACCAGGGTCGGCGCGTTCCACGCGGCGAGCCCGGCCACGACGAGCGCGATCGCGCCGAGCACCACGAACGCCGCCCGAGGCCACCGACCGCGGCAGAGCCAGACGATCCCGACCATGAGGAAGAACGCGGCGACGAAGCCGATCGCCGGTGAGACGACGAGCGGGACGAGCACCTTCCCGACGAGCGCGCTCCAGCCGAAGGCCTCCACCCCGGCGTGCGCGACGACCGCGCCCGCGAGCCCGCCGATGAGCGCGTGCGAGCTGCTCGACGGGATGCCGAACCACCACGTGATGATGTTCCACGTGGAGGCGCCGATGAGCGCGGCGAGCACCACCGCCTGCGTGACGTCGCCCGCGTCCGCGAACCCCGACGCGATGGTCTTGGCGACCGCGGTGCCAGTGACCGCTCCCGCGAAGTTCAGCACGCCCGCGAGCAGCACCGCGGTCCGAATGGGGAGCACGCCCGTGCTGACCACGGTCGCGATCGCGTTCGCCGCGTCGTGGAAGCCGTTGATGTAGTCGAAGACCAACGCCATCACGATGACGGCGATGAGCAGACTAACCATTCTTCACCGCCAGATTCGACAGCAAATCGGCGACGTTGTCGCAGTAGTCAATCGCCTTTTCGATGTCGTCCAGCGCCTCTTTCTGGCGGAGCATCTCGCGAAAATCCGAGTGCGACTCGGAGAACAGACGCGAGATCGCCTGGCGGTAGATCGCGTCGGCTTCCTTCTCGATCGCGCGCACGCGACGCCCACCTTCGCGGAGCTCGTCGTACGCGTGCGCCCGCAGCCGCGGCACCTCGCCGGCGAGGATCTCCGTGCAGGTGACGAGCTTGTCCATCATCTGGTTCATCTCGTCGGTCGGCCGCTCCAGGTGGTAGAGGTCGAACGCGCGCGCCGCGAGGTTGCAGAGGTCGACGATGTCGTCCATCTCGCCGGTGAGCCGGTGGAGATCCTCGCGATCGATCGGCGTGACGAAGGTGCGCGCGAGCGCGTCTTCCATCCGGCGGACCACGTCGTCCGCGCGGTGCTCCACCTTCTGGACCGCCTCGCGAACCTCCGCCGCGGGCTGCGTTCGGAACGACGCGAGCGCGACGGCGGCCTCGTGCCCGAGGCGCGCGAGCTCCTCCAGCATGTCGTACCAATGGTCTTCGCGCGGGAGCAGGAACCGGATCAAGCCCTGGAGCACGCTCATGGCGCGCGGGATGGCAGATCCTCTGCGACGCATGCGTGACGACTCGGTGACGAGCAGGACGTCCGCGCACACGTACCTCTGCGCTTTTTTGACGACACTAGCGCACATGTCCTACATCCACTCCTGTCGACCCACCCGGTCGTGCGGAGGCGGACGATGGACACGGCGATGCGAGATCTCGAGCAAATTCAAGAACGTGAGCCGGACGAGCAGGGGCGCAAAGCGGCGGTCTTCCTCCTCGCGGGCGCAGCGACGCTCGGGCTGATCTACGCGATGGTCCGGATCGTGGGCGCCGAACCGCCCCCCGCCGCCGCCACCGATCCGTTGGCCGCGCTCGGAGAAGCGGAGGCGTTGTCGCGGGCCGCCGCGGAGGCCGAGCTGGTTCCGTCCGAGTCACCGGAGGTCGACCGCGCATCGTTGACCTTCCCGCGGACGTTGCTCGGCGACGAGCGCCCCGAGGTCGCGGCCACGTTCGCCGCCGCCGCCGCCGAGCATGCCTCGCTCTTCGCGCGCGGAGGTCTGCTCACCGCTACGACGACGATGCCGGCGGCGATGGTCGCCACTCCGGAGCAGCGCGCGCTCGAGTCCGCCGCCGCGCACGACCCGATGGTCGCGACCGCCCTCCCCGCGGCGCCGGCCCGCGAGCGTGGCCAGGTGGGTCGCGACGGGAAGTACACGCTGCAGGTGATCAGCTACCGCACCGCCGAGGAGGCCGACCTCTTCGCAGACGCCCTGCGCGCGCGAGGTCACGACGCGTTCGTGCAGGAAGCCGACGTGGAAGATCGCGGGCGCTTCTTCCGCGTGCGCATCGGCCCCTTCGAGACCCAAGCCGAAGCGGAGGCCGCGCGCCGCCGCGTGGAGGCGGAGGAGCAGATGGCGACCTTCGTGGTCCGCCGCCGCGACTGAACGCCACGGTTCGATGGTTCGGTCGCGGGACGGCGGCGCTCGCGTCACGTCGGGTCGCTCGGCCCCGTCGGCCGGCTCGGAAACGGATTTGGCTCACGTCGGCCCGCTCGAGCGATCGAGCGGGCCGATTCGCGTTGCAACGAGAGCCATCGAGTCTCCCCGCTCGCGGCCCTCCGCGTCGTTCGCGACGCCATGGCGTCGAACGTGGATTCGATCCCTTCGATCGTTTCGATCCCGTCGATCCGCTCCGGGGGTCGGGCCGATCGTCAGAGCGGGAGCGCACGTTCGGCTTCGGCGTTCAACGCGTCGGCGCGCGCACGGAGCCGCCCGAGCTCGCCCAGCGCGCGAAGGATCACCTCGGGCCGCGCGCCCGTCGCGTCGCCGGTCACGCGCGGGCGGTGCGCGACCGGGACCTCGGACCACGCGTAGCCGAGCCGACGCGCCTCGAAGAGCAGCTCGGCGTCCACCGCCGCGCCGTCCGCTTCGAGCCGCGCCTCGAGCAAGAAGCGGCGCGGGAAGACCTTGAACGCACAGTTCAAATCGCGCGCATGCACGCCGAGCGTGAGCCCGACCAGGCTGGTCCAGGCGACGCCGGAGATCGTGCGCGTGAACGCGTCGCGACGCGGCGCGCGAAACCCGCAGAGGAGCCGGTCGCTCCGCAGCGACGCGAGGTGGGGCGCGATCTGCCGGGGATCGATCTGCCCATCGCCGTCGACGTAGAGCACGTGCTCGCTCGTGGCGGCGAGCAGCCCGCTCCGCAACGACGCGCCGTAGCCGCGGTTGAGCTCGTGCCGCACGAGGCGGAGGCCGGGCACGCGCTGCGCGAGGTCCTCGACGATCGAAGCCGTCTCGTCGGTGCTGCCGTCGTCGACCACCACGATCTCGAGCGCGTCCACGTGCCGCGCGAGCTCGGCCGCCTCGTGCACGACCCGCGCGACGTTCCCCGCCTCGTTGAAGCAGGGCAGCACCACGCTGAGCTCGGTCGGACGCGACATCGGCGCGGAGGTTAGGAGGCGCACTCGGAGCGGGCAACGCGTGGGCGCCCGAGAAGGCTTCCCGAACCCGTCGAGGCCCCGGTTGTCGGCGTTTCCCCAGCGGGCACCACGATCTCGGGAGATCGTTCGGGGTCCGGGTGGTGTCCTGCTCCGCCGACTTGTCGCCCGTGTCGGCGGGGTCAGCCGC
>ERZ761602.6071-NODE-6071-length-13817-cov-3.364337_pt1 | contig 13817 bp, 12 predicted proteins | sample MGYA00512165_ERZ761602 | MGnify/ENA primary metagenome ERZ761602 (study PRJEB28899, sample SAMN02445085) | bioreactor sludge metagenome | biome: EBPR sludge; isolation source: Thorneside wastewater treatment plant | place: Australia: Brisbane, Thorneside...
TCACCTCAGCAGTGTTGATGGCCCCAGTCCGTTTCCTTGAGGTTTTCCTCGTAAAGCGCCATCTGCTCTTCCGGACTGAGCTTGCTCGGGTCCACCGCTGCGCCTTCGGAAACAACGCCGGGCGGATTAACGGGCGGGACATTCCCACCCGGCACGGGAGATTTCGTGCCGGCCTCGGGAGAAACTGGCTTTGCTGCTGGATCGGCCATGACGAGCTGAAGATAGAGCCACCAGTGCCTCGTGTCACGCACGCGAACACAATCCACAAGGATGAAGAATTCCCGCCTTGCCTCGCGCCGCCGCGTTCCGGCATCTTCGCGCATGGCAGCTTCATCAGCTTCGCTCGACGACCAGTTCTACCAGCCGGCGGACACCTTTTTTCCCGGCAGCCACCGCGTGGGCCTGACCTACGACGACGTCACCCTGGCCACCCTTTACTCGGAGATTCTTCCCCGCGACACCCAGCTCGACACCCGGCTGGCCGAGGGCCTTCACCTGCACATCCCGATCATCTCGTCCGACATGGACACGGTGACGGAATCGCGCATGGCCATCGCCATGGCGCTCAACGGCGGGCTGGGCCTGATCCATTACAACATGTCCGAACGCGACCAGCTTTCGGAAGTCAGCCGGGTGAAGAATCACGTTCACGGTCTGATCCAGGACCCGATCAAGGTTGCGCCCGACCAACTCATCGGCGACGTGCTCGAGATGATCGAGAAGCGGAAGTTTGCCTTCAGCACCTTCCCCGTGGTGGATGCCCACGGCACCTTGCACGGTCTGCTTTCCGGGCATGTGGTGAAGCCGCGTTACGCCAATCGCAAGGTCGCCGATTCGCTCACGCCCCGTTCGCAGGTGCAGACGTTGAACGTGCGTGAGATCGCCGCCGATCCGATCGCGCGGGCGGACAAGTTCTTCACCGATCATCCCGGCATTCACAAGCTGCTGGTGGTGGATGACGCGGGCAAGCTGCACGGCTTGTTCACGATGAGCGACATCGAGCGCATCACGCAGGAGCGCAACGCGCAGTTCAAGCCGGCCCGCGACGCGCAATTCCGGCTGCTTGTCGGAGCCGCGGTGTCCGCCACGCGCAACGCCTTCGGTGAACTGGACCGCGACCGCATCCTGACGCACCTCGGTGGGTTGGTGGAGCGCGGGGTGGACGCGGTCGCCGTCTCGACCGCGCACGGCCACACGAAAGGCGTGGGCGACACGGTGCGAATGATCCGGGACGCGTTTCCACAACTGGCGATCATCGCCGGCAACGTCACCACGGCGGCGGGCGTGGAGTTCCTGGCGGACTGTGGAGCGAACACGATCAAGATCGGCCAGGGACCGGGCTCGATCTGCACGACGCGAGTCGTGGCCGGGGTGGGCATCCCGCAGTTGACCGCGTTGTACATCGCCTCGCGCACGGCGGCGCGGAAGGGCGTTTCCATTCTCGCCGACGGCGGCATCACGAAGTCCGGCGACATCGTGAAGGCATTGACGCTGGCCGACGCGGTGATTTGCGGCAGCCTGCTGGCCGGTTGCGCCGAGGCTCCGGGTGAGTTGATGGAAATCAGCGGGAAGATTTACAAACAGTATCGCGGCATGGGCAGTCTCGCGGCGATGAAAGCCGGCTCCGCCGCGCGCTACGGTCATGACAAGCAGGACACCACGCGCAAGATCGCGGCTGAAGGCGTCGAGGCGTTGAAGGAAGTGTCCGGCTCGCTCGACAAGGTGCTCGCCCAACTTATCGGCGGCATCCAATCGGGCATGGGTTATCTCGGGGCGGCCAACCTCACGGACTTGCGCGAGCGCGCCCGCTACATCCGCGTCACGCCGGCCGGCCAGCGTGAAGCCGCCCCGCATGATGTGATCGAAGTGAAAGCGAGTCAGTGAGCGGGGACCGTCATCAGTATGCAGCAAGCAGTAGGCAGTGTGCGGATGGGGCGCGATGGTTTTCGGCTGACTGACCACTTTCCACCACTGACTGGCTACTGCATGCTGACCACTGCTGACTTCCCTTCAGCGTCGCCTCCAAACTTGACCCGGCCATGCTCTGCCCGCAGAGTGGGCGCGATTGAAAGCCCTGATTTGTTTCCTCCTCGCGTTCGCGTTTGTGGCTCCGGCCGCGGAAGTCGAACGATCCGTCATTCAGATCACGGTGTTTGCCCAGCCGCCACGCTGGGATGTGCCGTGGCAGTTCAACAACGTGCAACGCTGGAACGGCACCGGGTTTCTTATCAAGGGCCGCAAGATCATGACGAACGCCCACGTCGTGAACTGGGCTCGCCAAATCCTCCTCAAACGCCTCGGCGATCCGCGGCCCTACCTCGCCAAAGTCGCCTTCGTTGGCCCCGACTGCGATCTCGCATTACTGGAGGTTGAGGACGAGCGCTTTTACGAAGGCTTGGAGCCGCTGGAAATCGGCGACCTGCCGGAGGTTCGCTCGACCGTGGTGACCTATGGCTATCCGGCCGGTGGGGAGCAAATCTCCTACACGCGCGGGGTCGTCTCGCGGGTCGAGTTGCAGCCGTATGTGAACATCGGCAACCGTTCGCTGCTGGCCGTGCAAACGGATGCCGCCATCAACCCTGGCAACAGCGGCGGCCCGGTGATTCAAGACGACAAAGTGGTCGGCGTCGCGTTTCAAGGTCAACCCGGCCTCGAAAACGCCGGGTTCTTCATACCACCGAACGTCATCCGACATTTTTTGAAGGACATTGAGGATGACCAGTATCACGGCTTCCCCCAGGCCGGCATCAAGTTCACCGACACCTTCAACCCGGCGTTGCGCGAGCGGCTCAAGCTGCCCGGCGATGATCAGGGCGCGCGCATCGACGCGATCATTCCGGACTCCACCAAGGAGCATTTGCAGGTCGATGACGTGCTGTTGAAGGTCGGCGAGTTTCCGGTCGCCAGCGACGGCACGATCACGTATCGCGGCAACATCGTGAACCTCGGCATGGCCGTGACGGAATACCAGCACGGCGAAAAAGTGCCGCTCGTGATCTGGCGCGGGGGCGAGGAAGTGAAGGTCGAACTGCCGGTTTACGTGCTTACGGATGATGCGGCGACCGGCAGCCAGTACACACTGCCTCGTTATTTTGTCTATGGTGGCATGGTGTTCACCCCGTTGAGCCGCGATTACCTGGTCACGCTCGGCCGTTCCTGGATGGAGAGCGTGAGCCAGGACATCATCGCCGAGCTTTATTACCGGCGCGACATGGAACCGGAGAAGAAACGCACCGAACCGGTCATGTTGGCGGATGTGTTGACCCATCCGGTGAATGTGAATTTTGAAGTGAAGGGCCGCCTGATGGTGGACAAGATCAACGGCATTCGCATCGACAAGCTGGAGGACGTGATCCGGGCCTTCGAATCGAACCGGAACGCCCAGCACACGATTGAGTTTTCGCCGATGAACCATGTTGAGGGCCTCGACCGCGCCCAAGCCGACCAGGCCAATCCGGAAATCCTGAAACAATTTGGCATCGCCTCCGACCGCCGCCTATGAAGCCCTTGAACCTCATGTTGTGCGCGCTGTTGCTGGCGCCCGTCACCTTGCTCCCCGCCGCTTCCGGCGACCTGGCCCGCTGGGAGCGCAGCCTCGTGACCCTGGAAGTCAACAGCCAGGGCTACAACTACATCCAGCCTTGGACCCGCCGCAGCCAGTCCACGCAGAAATCAGGCGTCGTGATCGGTCCCCGTAGCATTCTTACCACGGCCGAACAGTTGAACGATCTGCTGCTGGCGCGCGTGCAGAAAGGCGGCCGCGGCCGATGGTATCCGGCCCAACTCGAATGGATCGACTACCACGCCAACCTCGCGCTTCTCACCTCCGATGATGAAGAATTCTGGCAGGGTCTCAGACCCGCCTCCCTGATGACGAAGATTCCGTTGAGCGGTGATGCCCGGGTGCTGCGCTGGCGGGAGGGCAAGATTGAAGCCCGCAAAATGGAGATCAACCGTGCCCGGATCGAAACCGGCCGGCAGACGTTCATCGACATCATGCACCTCGAATTGAACGGTGAAGTGCCGGGCGTCGGCTTTGGCGAACCCGTCATCGATGGCAGCCGCATCATCGGGATCATGGAGGCCCCGGCCGGCTCCGGTGGTCTCGCGGTGCCCGCGCCGTTCATCAAGTCCATCCTGGATGCCCGGACGAAGGGGGACTATCGTGGTCTCGGCTTTTTCAACTTTTACTGGCAGCGCGCGGAGAACCCGGAAACGCTCAAGGCCCTCAAAATGGAGCAGACCGATCACGGCGTCATTGTCATCCAGCCGCTGGCCAAGATCGGTGAGGAATCCATCCTGAAAGCCAGGGATGTGATCCTCGAGATCGACGGCTTCGAGATCGGTCCCGAAGGCGATTATCAGGATCCTATCTATGGCCGGACCATGCTGGAGGCACTCGCCACGCGTGGCCGCTGGGCCGGCGACGGCGTGCCGATGACCATCTGGCGCGATGGACGGCAAATGGAGATCGAATACAAGCTGCCCAAGGCGGAGTTCACGGACGAGATGATCCCTGACAAGGTCTTCGATCAACCACCGGAATACCTGATCGCCGGCGGGTTTGTGTTCCAACCGCTCACCGTTCCTTACCTGGAAAGCTGGGGCGGCGACTGGCAACGGCGTGCCCCGTTCCGGCTGGCGTATCTCAAGCAGGCCATCCCGACGGAAAAGCAGGAAGCGTTGGTGGTCCTCTCCGTGGTGCTCCCCGATCCATACAATCTGGGCTACCAAAGCATTCGCGGCCTGCTCGTGCGCGAGATCAACGGCCGGAAGATCGTTCGCCTGCCGGACATTGAAGCCGCCTTGAAGGAACCGCGCGACGGCTTCCACATCATCGAGTTCGCGCGCGGGGATTCCCCCGGCAAGATCGTGCTTGATGCCGGCGACCTTTCCGCCGCGACCGCGCGCGTGCTGCAACGCTACGGCATCGATCAGGACCGGTTGATCTTGGGCGACAGCAACTGACCCCGAACCTGCTTTCGCCGGGCCAATGAACCGCCTGCCGGTCATCTTCATGGGCAGCGCGGAGCTGGCTTGCGCCAGCCTACAAGCGCTTCACCGGGCGGAGTTCATCGAGCTGCGCGCCGTCGTCACCCAGCCGGACAAGCCCAAGGGCCGCGACCTCAAGCTCGGCCCGACACCCGTCGGCGTGTTGGCCGAAACCCTCGGCTTGGCGCTGCACAAACCCCGCCGCGCGCGTGATCCTGAATTCATCGAATTGATCCGCGCGCTGCGCCCGGAATTGATCGTGGTCGTGGCGTACGGCCAGATTTTGCCCCAGACGCTGCTCGACATTCCCCGGCACGGCTGCCTGAACGTTCATACTTCGATCCTGCCCAAGTACCGGGGCGCGGCCCCCATCCAGTGGGCCATCGTCGAGGGCGAAACGGAAACGGGCGTGAGCCTGATGCGGATGGATGCCGGTCTCGACACCGGCCCGGTCATTGCCGAAGCCCGCACGCCGATTCATGAAGAGGACGACGCCCAGACACTGCATGACCGGCTGGCCGGTTTGGGCGCTGATCGCTTGCTGCAAACGATACCGGACTATATCGCGGGCCGGATTCAACCCGTTGACCAGCCGGCGGAAGGAAGCACCTACGCCCGCAAGATCACCAAGGAAGATGGGCGCATCGATTGGTCGCGGCCGGCCCGCGCGATTTTCAACCAGATTCGCGGTTTCAATCCGTGGCCCGGCGCATTCACCCACCTGAGCATGGGCGGACGCAGCCGGCTGTTGAAGGTCTGGCGCGGGCAGGTCGAGGAGACCGCCTCCGGCCAACCTGGGGGGATCATGGCCGCCGGGGGTGAAGATCTGGTCGTGGCCTGTGGCTCAGGCGCGCTGAGGATTCTCGAACTGCAACCCGAAGGTTCCCGCCGCATGTCTGCCCGCGAGTTTCTGAGCGGCCACCCGCTGCCGACGGGAACTGCCCTTGGTTAAGAGTCCGGGCCCCTTGCGCGGGCGTACTTGCCTCCCGGCCCATCCACCACTTTACTCCGCCCATGCTGTCACTTGCCGACTTTGCCCGCCTCGCGGCTGAACACCCTCACGCGCTGGCCGCCCAGGTGAGGGAATTCCCGGTGGGCTCCCGTCGGCTTAAGTTCAACACCCGGCCGGCGATCATGGGCGTCATCAACCTGTCGGCCGATTCCTGGTATCGTGAGAGTGTCTGCCTGAATCTCGACATGGCGGTGCGACGGTTGGAAACCTTGCGGGCGCAGGGTGCCGAGGTGGTCGATGTCGGGGCGGAATCCACCTTGCCCCACGCCGCGCGGGCAAGCGCGCAAAAGCAGCAGTCCCTGATGCTGCCCCTCCTGTCCGAAGCGCGGAAGCGGAAGATCCCCATCTCGATCGAAACCTATTCGACACCGGTCGCCCGGAAGTGCTTGGCGGCGGGCGCGGCGGTGATCAATCTCACCCGCGGCACCGGCAGCCGGGACATTTTCAAACTGGTGGCCGAGCACAACGCAGCCGTCATTCTCTGTTACGTTCAGGGCCGGCATGTGCGCGCGGTGGATGAGCTCAAATTTGCGGCCGACCCCATGGCCGTCATGTACGAATACTTCGCCCGCCAGAGCGCAGCTGCGGAGGCGTGCGGTGTCCGGAAGATATTCATCGACCCGGGCCTGGGCTTTTACTACCGCAATCTGCAGGACTCGGCGGAACGGGTGCGCCACCAGATGCGGACCTTTCTCCAGTCCTTTCGTTTGAAGCCGCTGGGCCACCCGATCTGTCAGGCCCTGCCGCATGCGTTCGAGTTTTTTGCGGAGGACGTGCGGTGCGCGGAACCGTTCTTCGCCGTGTTGGCGGCGCTCGGCGGGACGCACCTGTTCCGGACCCATGAAGTGTCGCGGGTGCGGGCGGTGATCGAGACGCTGGCCTGCCATCAAGCCGAGGCCAACCGACAGAGATAAAGTCCCTCCTCGCCATCGGGCGCGAGCCAGCTCGCCTCCAAATCGAGCCCATGCCGCCGGAGGTGCTTCACAACTCCCGGGTGCTGATAGCGGTATGAACTGAAAAGCTCCAACTGTTCGCCTGCGGTGAAGTCACTGGCCCCGGTCAGCACCTGCAACCGGCAGGAGCGGGCAAACCTCCAGCGGGCCACCACGCGGCGAATTCCTTCCTCGGTGGGATGCGCCTCCACATGAAAAGTCATTTCACCGTCGGCCGGCAACACGCCGCCCTGCTCCAGAAAAGTCGCAAGCCACGCGCGCGTTTCGGGGTTGTCGTATTGCGGGAGAATCCGGGCCAGGCCGGCGTTGAAGTCGTCACCGGGCGCCAGATTGGCGGTGAGCAGCAACCGGTCGTGCGGACGCAGCCAGCCGGCCAGCCGGGGCAGAATGCCGGCGGGCTCGAAATTCGGCAGCATGCTGAAGAACGTGAAGACCCTTTGGTCTGTGGCCGGCAGGGTCAAACCGAGCCAGTCACTCAAGTCGGTTTCAGGGTCCGAAAGATCCGCGACCAGCGGGTGGATGCCGGCGGAAGGCAGTGATTTCCGCGCGAGCAATGCCGCCGCGGTCACGAGCGGAACACTGATGTCCACGGGCGCAAACGTCATGTTCACGGAGCGCGCGAGCAGTCGCCCGATGAGTGCCAGTTCCTTGTCGCCCGTGCCGCAGCCGACGCCGATGACAGCCACGCTTTCCGAAGCCTGCGAAACCACCTGGGCAAACCCCGCGTCAAACATCGCGCGGTATCCGGGCCGTTGCACGAACGGCGACCAGCGTTCATACAGCGCACGCCAGCGGGCGGCCTGCGCGGCCCCCTGGTAGTGCAGACTGCCCGGCACCCTGCCCCGTCGCAATTCGGCAGCGCACCGGCGGGCCTCCGCTCCGGGAAAACAACTGGAGTGAATTGTTACGCTTAATGGCGCTTCCACGGCGGAAGCTTGCGAGGCGAAGCACCACCACACAAGCACGGCATCAAACGGCGGTTTCGCAACGGATTTTTTTGGCGGCCGGGACAATCGTCTTTTGACTTGCCGGGGCTCGCGTGTTGGAATTCCCGCGCGATGGATTTTGACATTTCACGCATTCTGGAAAGCTGGGACTACAAAGCCGGGCAGGTCATGGTCAGAAAGTTCAAGACCAAGGACGGCCGCGAACTGATCCAGTTGCGGGTCGATCTCGGGCTGTTGCAGCTCAACGCGACCGGGCGCCCCGATGGCAAACGCCCGATGGGCCATGATTCCTGGTTCGATTTTTATCTCGCGCGCCTGGAGGAGCACCGGGCGCAGAACGGCGGCGATGACGAGGCCTTTACACTGACGGCGGAAGACTGCACCCGGCTGCACGTGGAATCGGTCCAGTATCATCATCGTTACATCTGCCTGCTGCAACTGGAGGACTACGACGGCGTGCTGCGGGACACCGAACGCAATCTGGAGCTGTTTGACTTTGTGGAGGAGTTCGCGGACTCGACCGAAAATTCCTGGCTGTTTCAAAACTTCCGGCCGCAATGCCTCATGATGCAGACCCGCGCCCTGGTGTCGCAGAAGCTCAAGGACAAGGAGCACGACAGTGCATTAGAGGAACTGGACAACGGCATCGAGGCCATCCGCGAGTTCTACCGGGAATACTCGCTGACGGAACAGCTCGAACAGAGCGGTGAAATCGCCTCGCTGGAAGGCTGGCGCGATGAACTCTCCAACCGCAAGCCGATGAGCGAACGGGAGAAGCTCGAACAGGCGCTGCAGGATGCCGTGCGGAAGGAAGATTACGAAACCGCCGCCCGGATGCGGGACGCGCTCCGCAAACTCGAAGTGGATCCCGCCTCATGAGCCTTCAAGCGCAACTCGCCGCCGAAATCAAGTCCGCCATGCTGGCCCGCGATGCCGACCGGCTCAGCACCTTGCGCCTCCTCAAGTCCGCCCTCGGCTATGTGGCCATCGAGAAGCAGACGGAAACCTTGTCAGATGCCGACTTTCTAGCGGTCGTGCAGAAGGAAGTGAAGAAACGGCGCGACGCCAGCGAGCAGTTTCAGGCCGGCGGGCGGGCCGAACTCGCCGCGAAAGAACTGGCCGAGCTAAAAGTCCTGGAGATCTTTTTGCCGCAGCCGCTTTCCGCAGAAGAGCTCGAAGCGCTGGTCAAAGCCTGTATTCAAGAGAGCGGCGCGACTTCCAAGAAGGACATGGGACAGGTCATTCGCGCCGCGCAGGCCAAAGCCGCCGGGCGGGCGGAAGGCAAGGCCATCAGCCAATTGGTGGGCCGGCTACTGCCTTGAGCGTTGCCTCACCGACGGGCCGGCTTACAGCTCTTCCAAGGAGCGCCACTCCTCCATGCCTTCCTGCCAATATAGCGTGCCGGCTTCCAGCGCGCCCAACCGGTTCATCTGCTGAATCTGCCCGCGCGTAAACGGGCCGGATTGCGCTTCGTTGGCGAGCAGGTAAATCGTGGCCGGTTCCGCCACGGCGCGGGCGCGCGGACGGGGGTGTTGGGCATTTTTCCGTGAGCAAACCGAAGCCGTGCTTGATGACGGCCATCAATCCGAGCCCGGCCAGGAACCCGCCGACGTGCGCCGAGAACGCCACGCCGCCCCCGGTGTCTTCCAGTGAAGCAACCGTTCCAAGCACATCCAGCAGGAACCAGAAGGACATGACCAGCTTTGCCGGTAGATGCCAGTCGCCGGAAAAGATCCGGAAGAAGAAAAACACGATCCATTTGATCGTGATGCGGGCGTGGTGCAGCACGAGAAAGAAAGCGCCCATGCAGGCGGAGATGGCCCCCGATGCACCCACGAGCGGAACGGGTGGCTCCCCTGGCAACGGCTCGGGTGCCAGCAACAGGAAGATGGCCAGCGCGGCGAGTCCACCGAGCACGTAAAAGATCACATACCGCACCCGGCCCAGCAGATCTTCCACACAGGAACCGAAGAGGAAGAGGTAGATCATGTTGCCGAGGAGGTGAAAAATGTCCCCGTGCGTGAACATGTGAGTCAGCCACGAATAGGCGTTCGGGGTTTCGCGGACGAAACCCAGGGTCAGCATGAAATCCAAATCTGCCTCGTCACCGCCGTTGAGCCAGATGAACATCGACAGCAGATGCACCGCCGCGCAAAGGCCCATGATCGTGAACGTCACCACCGGGAAGCGACGCGTGTGGTATTCGACGCCGACCGGGAGAAACAGCGGGATGATGAGAAAGGCGCGCATGGCAGGCTTGGCTCGATGGACATTCTGTTTAACGTTCCATTCGCCGCGGTCAATGCCGAACCATTGCTGGAAGCGGTTGTGTAACGAAGTGACAGTCAACAAGTGGGGAAGAAGCGGCCATTATTGGAACCCGCCAGGGTCACTTGAAATCGGCGCGTTGCATTCGAGTTAGCCGCGTCCTCGCTCCCATCCGTGTAATCAACCACACAGTTGCTCGTGGCTGCCAGGGCGTGCATCCTGACGCCGTTGCCGGCCCATCGAAAGACCCACCCTGTAGAGTCAGGACCAGCTCGCAGACCAATTCCGACAAAACCGTGTTCAGGATTTTGCAACCCGCCATGGTTCCGCAACGTCCATAGCCCCGACATCCCATGCAAAACTCACTCAATCCTCCGTTATGGATTCTGCTCATCGCCAGTGCCACGCAGACGATCGCCGCCGCTGAACTGCAGGCGCAAGCACGTCCCATAGGCCAGTTCGCCAACCACCTGGATGTCGGTTCGCCGCAGCTCGCCGGCTCCGCCGCTTACAACGGGGTGACCCAGGAGTATTCCGTGTCCGCGTCCGGTTTCAACATGTGGGCGGCCCGCGACGAGTTCCATTTCCTGTACTCGAAGCTGGAGGGCGATTTCATTCTCCAGGCGCGCGTCAAGATTCTCGGCCAGGGGGTGGACCCGCATCGCAAGGCGGGCTGGATCGTGCGCAGTTCGCTCGATGCGGACTCACCTTACGTGGACGGCACCGTGCATGGCGACGGCCTGACCGCCCTGCAGTATCGCCGGGCCAAGGGTGCCATCACCGAACAGGTGCAGACGCCCTACCAGTCACCGGACGTTTTGCAGCTTGAGAAAAAGGGCAACGACTACACCTTCTCGTTCGCCCGGTTTGGTGAGCCGTTCTCCTCCTGCGTGCTGACGAACATTGACCTGGGCACCGACCTCCACGTCGGCCTGTTCCTTTGTTCCCACAACTCGAACGTGGTCGAGCGGGCGATCTTCCGGGATGTGCGCATCATCCGGCCGGCCAAGGACGGCTTCCGCCCCTATCGCGACTACATCGGCAGCGTGCTGGAAATCCTCGATGTCCAGACCGGCCGGCGGGAGATGATCCATCAGTCCAAGATTCCCTTTGAGGCACCCAACTGGACGCCGGACGGCAATGCGCTTCAGTTCAACACCAGCGGCACCAACTCGGCCACCCGTGGGCGCTTGTATCGCTTCGACCTGTTGACCCGGCAGCCGACGCTGATTGACACCGGCTTTGCGAACCGGTTGAACAACGATCACGTCCTCTCCTTCGACGGACGGATGGTCGCGATCAGCGACCAGACGCGGGGCGGTTCGACGATTTACACACTGCCTGCGACGGGAGGCACGCCAAAGCAGATTACCCAAAAGACGCCGTCCTACATGCACGGCTGGTCGCCGGACGGCAAGTGGCTGTTCTACACGGGCGGCCGGAGCAATGAGTTCGACATCTACAAGATTGCTGCCGACGGCTCCGGTGAGGAGATCAATCTCACCAACAGCAAGGGCCTGGACGACGGCCCGGAGATGACGCCGGACGGGAAGTTCGTCTATTTCAACTCGGCGCGCAGCGGGAAGATGCAGCTCTGGAAGATGAACGCCGACGGCGGCAACCCGCAGCAGATAACCAATGACGAGTTCAACAACTGGTTCCCGCACATCTCGCCCGACGGCAAATGGATCGCGTTCATCTCGTTTCCGAAGGACATCGATCCCAACGACCATCCTTATTACAAGCACACCTACCTGCGACTCCTGCCCATCGAAGGCGGCACCCCGAAGGTGATCGCCTACGTCTATGGCGGCCAGGGCACCATCAACGTGCCCTCGTGGTCACCCGACAGCCGGCACGTGGCGTTTGTGAGCAATACGGGGCTGGAGTGATTTCGACACCACAGCAGTAATCTGTCTCTGGCAGTTCGCCAACGGGAAGGCCAAATCAATCCGCCGGGCCGAGTTGCGTGGTGATGGTAAACAACGGGAGAACGGTCCCCATCCACATCACGACGACCAAGCCAGTCAAAGCCAATGCAAACCCGAGCAGCAGGAGGTGCGCTACTTGCGCCTCACACCGGAATCGAAGAAGCAGCATCCAAACTAGAAGAACCATCATGGCGTGGCCGAGAAATGCCCAATGGCCAAAATGTAAGGCCACTTCAGTGATCCACGGCAAGCCCGCCCCGCCAAGCATTTCGCTGTAAACCAGAGATAACTCTTGCGCAGTCCATCGTGCCAACATGTAAAGCGACAAACTCACAATCATCATCCCCGCAAAGCAGCCGATGAGTGTCTTGCTCATGCTCCATTACGACCCATGCGGGGTGATTTCCTCACGCCTCACAGCCGCGCCACCAGCAGCTCGCGCTGGAAGATCATTTCCTTGGGCAGGTGCGAATAGAGCTTCATGAAGAGCTCGTCCTGCGACAGGACTTCGCGCCGCCATTCATCGTGATTGATGGCCTGGAGCTGCTGCATGTCTTCGGAGGTCACGCCATTCAATTCATCGAGATCGAAGGCGTTGGGTCCGGGCACCCAGCCGAGCACGGTTTCATTCGCATCCGCCCGGCCGTGGCAGCGATCGACGATCCACTTGAGCACCCGCATGTTCTCGCCGAAGCCCGGCCAGAGGTAGCGGCCGTCCGCGCCCTTGCGAAACCAGTTCACATGAAAAATCCGCGGCACCTTGGTGATCCGCTTCCGCATGCTGCACCAATGGATGAAATAATCGCCCATGTTGTAGCCGCAGAACGGGAGCATCGCCATCGGATCACGCCGCACCTGGCCCTGCCCGCCCACGGCGGCGGCGGTCATCTCGGAGCCCATCGTGGCCCCGACATAGACGCCGTGCAGCCAGTTGAAGGCCTGGAACACCAGCGGCATGGTGGTTGCCCGGCGTCCGCCAAAAATGATCGCGCTGATGGGCACGCCGTTCGGATCGTGAACCTCCGGCGCAAGCATCGGATTGTTGGTCATGGGCGCGCAGAACCGGCTGTTGGGATGAGCGCACTTCTCACCGGAACGCGGGTCCCAGGGATTGCCCCGCCAGTCGAGCAGGTCCGGCGGCGGCGGGTTGTCCTTGTCCTCCCACCACACATCGCCGTCCGGCGTGAGGCCGACATTGGTGAAGATGGTGTCGCGCGACATGGACCGCATCGCGTTGGGATTGGTCTTTTCATTGGTGCCCGGCACGACGCCGAAGTAGCCGGCCTCGGGATTGATCGCGTATAGCCGGCCGTCCGGACCCGGTTTCATCCAGGCGATGTCGTCGCCGATGGTGTACACCTTCCAGCCCTTGAAATGGGCGGGCGGGATGAGCATCGCGAAGTTGGTCTTGCCGCACGCGCTGGGAAACGCGGCCGCCACATACGTCTTTTCTCCGTCCGGCGATTCCACGCACAGGATCAGCATGTGTTCGGCGAGCCAGCCCTCCTTGCGGCCGAGGTAGGAACCGATCCGCAGCGCGAGGCACTTCTTCCCGAGCAGCACGTTGCCGCCGTAGTTCGAACCAACCGAGATGATCGTGTTGTCCTGCGGGAAATGAGCGATGTAACGGCGGTCCGGATGGACATCCAGCATGCTGTGCAGGCCGCGATTGAAGTCATCGCCCTGGCCCAGATGCTCCAGCGCCACCCAGCCC
>ERZ761602.6076-NODE-6076-length-13799-cov-4.982465_pt1 | contig 13799 bp, 13 predicted proteins | sample MGYA00512165_ERZ761602 | MGnify/ENA primary metagenome ERZ761602 (study PRJEB28899, sample SAMN02445085) | bioreactor sludge metagenome | biome: EBPR sludge; isolation source: Thorneside wastewater treatment plant | place: Australia: Brisbane, Thorneside...
GAAAGGCGGGAACAAAGTGAATGCCCGGAGCCGCCGGCGCCGCTGCGGCCTGATCTGATCCATCCGAAGGCGGCGGGTAACAGCTGAAACCCGGGATCTGGTTGTACGGATTCGGAATGATCTGCGCCCCGAGGGGGAACACGCCCATATTGAGTCGATGGATATGGCCCGGCCGCTCGGGGTCGTAGACCTTGCCCTGCTCGCGTGCCAGCGTCCGCATGCGCTCTTCGATCAGCGCCTTGGCCTGCGGGTGCAGCTGCAGTTCCACCCCCAGCGCTGCGGCGGCACATTGCCGGGTATGGTCGTCAGGAGTGGCCCCGATGCCCCCGGTCGAAAAAACGATGTCCCCGGAATCGAAAGCCCGCTGCAAGACCCGGGTGATGCGCCGCGGCTCATCTCCGACATACTCAGCCCAGGCCAGACCGGCGCCGCGCGCGGCCAGCAGCTCGGTCACCTTCGACAGGTGTTTGTCGGCCCGTTTGCCGGAAAGTATCTCGTCACCGATGACGATGAGTCCGAACGCCAGGGGTTCAGGCGCCCGGTGCGGGAAGTTTGGCTGGTTCATCCGGCAATGGTAGTGGGTCTGCGGCCAACACCGGTGTCACAGGGGCAACGGCCGCCACCGGCGCCGCCTCGGCACGCAAGCGGGACAATGCCGCCAGAGCAAAATGGGCAAACCACAGCGACGAAAACGCGAAAACCAGGGTGTAGATCCAGATCGCGACCGGCACCAGAACCAGGAACAAGGCCGCAAACAGGGCGCCGGAGGCCCATACCACACTCGGCACCGCCCCCAGAAAGCCCGAGATGATGCCCATCACCAGCAAAGGCCCCCGGTGCCGGCGAAACACCTCGGCCCGCTCGTCGGCGCTGGCATATTCGGCCAGCGCGTCAAAGGTCATGACACGGTACGTGAGCCACCCCCAGATGAGGGGTGGCAACACCAGAATCAGCGGTGGCACCAGCCACAGCGGCAGCGACACCGCCAGCGCAACCACCGCCAGGACCAGCGAACCGAGCGACCACACCACACTGAACAGCAGCGACGCGCCGTGTTTGCGCTCCAGATCGGGAAAGCGCCGTTCGCCCACCAGACGCACCAGCGCCGGCATCATCAGGACAGCCACCAGCAACAGCGAAGCGAGCACGACCACCGGGGTAACGGCGAGAATCACCAGCAGCGGCGCCAGTGCCGCGCGCAGGTTCGGCACCCCCAGCGTTTCGACCCACACGGCCAGGCGAGTCATGGTGGTACTGGCGTCCAGCGCGTGGCGAACCCAGTCCACCGCGGGTGTCCACCACAGGTATCCGAGACCCAGGCTGAGAACAACCAGGATCAGCAGCGGCAGGACCGACAGCGCAATGACCCGCGGATGCAGGCAATAAGCGGCGGCACGCCAGAAGGCATCAATGAGCGGCAACATGGCGCAAGCATAGCGCCCGGTTGACGCCGGTCAAGGCGCCTGGCGCACGGGCGGGCTGCCGAATCATGCCCGGCCGACCAGCCGGCGCAAGCCCTGGAGCTGCTGCGACCAGAATCCGCGTCCGTAGTCACGCCCCTGCTCCACCTGGTCGCGCACGCCGGTAGGGTCGAAGCGACGCTCGAAATTGGCGGTGCCAAACACCATGTCCCACCAGGGCAGGAGCACGCCGAAGTTAAAGCCTCCGAGAGTCCCCTTTCCCGCGCTCTCATGCCCGATGCCGATACTGTGATGCAAACGGTGAAAGCGCGGACTTACCCACAGCCGCTCGCCGACCCGCCCGAACCATATCTTCAGGTCGGCATGCTGGAAACTCTCACTCAACTGGCTGAGCGCCACCAGCGCGACAAACTGGCCAGGCCCGACTCCGATGAGGATTGCCAGCGTGACAAACAGCAGGTCGCGGATCACATCGTCGAGCAGGTGATTGCGGTTGTCGGACCACATCGTCATCTGGCGCTGCGAATGGTGCAGCGAATGCAAGGCCCACCACCATTCGAACTGGTGCTGCGCCCGATGGACCCAGTAATTGGCAAAATCGAACACCAGCAGGTAGATCAGAAAGGCCACCAGCGGGATGTCGGTCACACCGGGGATGAGCTGGTCGAGGTGAAACGTCGGCAGCCCCAGCGCGCGCAACTCGCCAATGCCCGCCTCCAGCCAGTTCTCGGCGGTGAAAAACATCACCAGTTTGAACAACCCGAGGCGGTGGATCAGCGTGTAGATCACATCCACGCGCACCGCCGCGCGGTCGACAATGGGCTCCACCGGCCAGAGCCGCTCCAGCGGCCCGATCACCGCCAGCATCACCGCGATCTGCAACAAGCCGACCAGCAGCCAGCCTGTGCCTTCAAAAGCATCCGGCAACAGGTTGGCCGCGCCAACGGCCAGTGCCAGCGGTTGCACTGCGGCCTCGAACACGGCCTGCTGCACCTGTCCGAACCAGTCCGTCAGGCTGTCCACTGGCTCACCCGCCGCGCTGCGCGATCCAGTCCCGGTATTGCGGGTGTGTGCGCAGCGTCTCGAAACAGAAGCCCTTGGCCTTGAGTCCGACGAGCAGCGGCTCCAGCACCGCCGGAGCCCATGGGTCCTGGCGCGACCAGATGCCCAGATGCGCCATCAGGATGTCGCCGGCGCGAATGTCGCGCAGGGCCTTTTTCAACAAGGCATCGTTCGGGTACTGCGCGCTGGGCAATTCGTCGCCCAGAAAACCGGCCGGCGCCCAGCCGACATGCTCGTATCCACAGGCCTTGGCCGCCGCCAGCAGGCGGGGCGAGGTCTTGCCGCCCGGCGCCCGGAACAGTGGCAGCGGCTTCTTGCCGGTATGGTCCTGCAGGCGCTCGGCCGCATAGGCAATATTGGCGCAGTACTTGGCCGCATCCCAGGTGAACTCACGCCCGGCCAGCGCCCCGGCGGAGGGCTGGATACGAAAGCGCGGCTCCACGCCCGGCAGATCACCCCGCCAGTAGGTATGGTCGTAGGTATGCGAGGCGAATTCATGCCCCTCGGCGGCACGCGCCTTCCACCAGGGCGCCCAATGATTGCCCAGACTGCCGTCGCCCTCCTGGGTCTTCTCGTTGGCAGCGAAAAACGTCACCCGGACCTGCTGGCGGCGCAGCACATCGGCCACCAACGGCGCCACACCCATGTGCCCGGTGTCAAACGTCAGGTACACGGGCCTGGCGCAGGCCGATTTCGCATCATTTTGGGCCATAGCCAGCGCAAAATGGTCTATCAGCGCTACTCCAACGATAGCGAACGCAGCCGCCCGAACCCTAGCGGGGCGTCGAAAATGGATGGACTTACTGGCGCGGCGCATGATCCAGGGTCCACACACCATGGGGCGACTTGCCGACTTTGACCTGCCGCACCACCGCGCGGGAGCGGGTGTCGATCACGGTCAGTTTTCCCGCCCAGCGCGACGCCACCAGAATGAAATTCCCGTCGGCCGACACATCCATACAGTCGGGGCCGGACGGCCCGGGATACCGGTCGACTACGGCCATGGCCTGGTAGTCGAACTTGCTGATGGTGTTGGCCACCCGGTTGCTGACGTAAACATGCCGCCGGTCGCCCGCGGCGCGGAAGGCATGGGCCCCCTGGCCGGTACGAACGGTGTTGACCAGGCGGGCGCCCGGCCCGGACACGTCGAATACCTGCACCCCGTCACCTCCGGTCAAGGCCACCAGCAGGTGTTTGTCGTCGGGCGTGCCAAACACGTCGGCCGGCAGCGAACCGGTCTTGATCCGCCACTTGATCGACTGCGTGGCCAGATCGATGGACACCAGTTCGTCGCTATCTTGCATGGTCGCCCAGACCGTGGTGCTGCGCGTATCGATCCACAGGTGGCTGGGCGTTTTGCCGGTGGGAATGCGTTTGGCAAGATGCATGTCCCTGCCGTCCCAGCGATAGATGTCCACATGGTTGAGCCGGTTGGCAGCCGTGACGAACCACTTCATGTCCGGCGAAAAACGCAGGTGGTACGGATCGAGGATGTTGCGGACCTCGCGCTGCACCTCGGCGGTGCGCGGGTCGATGAAGGTGAGCGAATCACTGAGCGCATTGGCCACAATGACCGACTTTTCGTCGGGCGTCATATAAAGATGGTGTGGCTCCTTGCCGGTCGGAATGCGCTTGGTCTCCTTCCAGGTGGTCGGATCGATGACGCTGACGTTGCCATCCAGCGAATTGAGCACAAAGACCGGGGCCGGGGACACCGCCAGTGCCGGGTTGCCACCCAGCAACCCGGCCATCAGAACCAAAAACGGCAAAAATCGGGAAAAAACGCGCACTACAACACCAACTTTCAGACAGCCCGCAAGTGTAGCCGTCGGCTCGGGCGCCGCCGTCCACGGTCACGCGAACAACCCCATGAACTTGATCCAAATCAACGCCACCGCCCTGGAAATCCGAGCGATCGCCGCCCCCGCTGGCACCCCAGCGGCCGCCCCGCTGGTCTTCCTGCACGAAGGCCTGGGCTCGGTGGCGATGTGGCGCGACTGGCCCGACCAGCTGTGCGCCGCCACCGGCCGCGCCGGCCTGGTCTTCTCGCGCCGCGGCTACGGCCGCTCCAGCCCGGTGCCCGACGTGCGCGACACGGGCCGCCTGGCGCCCGACTACATGCACCGCGAAGCCTGGGAGGTGCTGCCCGCGCTGCTGGCCCGACTGGGCATCGAACGTCCGGTGCTGGTGGGCCACTCCGACGGCGGCACCATCGCGCTGCTGCACGCCAGCCGATTCCCGGTCGCAGCCTGCGTCGTGATGGCGCCGCATGTCATGGTCGAAGACGTGTCGGTGGCCGCCATTGCCCAGGCGCGCGACGCCTACGCCAGCGGCCTGCGCGAACGCCTGGCCCGCTATCACGACGATGTGGACAGCGCCTTCTGGCAATGGAACGACGTGTGGCTCAGCGACGCCTTCCGCGCCTTCGACATCCGCGAAGACTGCCGCCGCATCACCGCCCCGCTGCTGGCCATCCAGGGCGAGGACGACCCCTACGGCACCCTGGCGCAGATCGACGACATCGCCACCCGCGCCCCGCAGACCCGCCTGCTCAAGCTGCCGGATTGTGGCCACTCACCCCACAAGGACCAGCCTGGCACGGTGCAAGCCGCAATCACGACATTTCTGGCAGGGGTTGAATAGTCCCGCATCGATAGCAAAAGATGACCATTCTGCGCTGGGTACGGGCAATTTTCGCCTGGAAACGACCTGAAGACGGCCCACCAGCCGTCGGTGCACGGTTTCGAAGCCGCTGACAGCAGGCGTCCCACGGCCGGCACGCCCCGATTCGGACTCAACCGGTGATGGCGGCTAGGTCGCCGGGGGTCAGCCAGCGCCACTGGCCGGGCGCCAGGTCGCCGGGCAAGCGAAACCCGCCCACCTGCGAGCGGTGCAGGCCTTCGACCCGGTTGCCGACTGCGGCCAGCATGCGTTTGACCTGGTGGTATTTGCCTTCGGTCAGTGTCAGGCGCAGGTGGTGTTCGCCCACGGCTTCGCAGGCGGCGGCCTTGACGGGACGGGGGTCGTCGTCCAGCACCACACCGGCCAGCAGACGCTGCACCTGGGCGTCCGTCAGCGGGTGCTTCACCGTCACTTCGTACACCTTGGGCACATGTTTGCGCGGCGAATTCATGCGGTGGATGAAGGTGCCGTCGTCGGTCAGCAGCAGCAGGCCGGTGGTGTCCTGGTCCAGCCGGCCCACGGCCTGCACACCCTGCACCGCGCCTTTTTGCGGGCGCTGGCGCAGCGGGCCGGGCAGCAGGGTGTAGATGCTGGGCCAGGTGGAGGGCTTTTGCGAGCATTCGGTGCCGGCCGGCTTGTGCAGCACCAGGTAGGCCTTGTCGTGCCAGGTCCAGTCGGTGCCCTGCACCGAAAACGCCAGGCCCTCGGGCTGGAAGTCGGCACCGGCGTCGGTCACCACCGCGTCGGCCACACGGACATGGCCTTGCTGGATCAGGCCCGCGCACACGCGGCGCGTGCCGAAGCCCTGGGTGTAGAGGATGTCATCGAGTCGCATGGCAAAGGGCGCCGGTGCACCGGCCGGGCCGGCGCCTGCCGGGACGCAACAGGTTCAGGTTTTGGGCAGCGTGACCCCGTGCTGGCCCTGGTATTTGCCGCCGCGGTCCTTGTAGCTGGTTTCGCAGACCTCGTCGCTCTCGAAGAACAGCACCTGGGCGCAGCCCTCGCCCGCGTAGATCTTGGCGGGCAGCGGCGTGGTGTTGCTGAATTCGAGGGTCACATAGCCTTCCCACTCCGGTTCGAAGGGCGTGACGTTGACGATGATGCCGCAGCGGGCATAGGTGCTTTTGCCCAGGCAGATGGTCAGCACGTTGCGCGGGATGCGGAAATACTCCATCGTGCGCGCCAGCGCGAAGCTGTTGGGCGGGATGATGCAGACATCACTCTCGATGTCCACAAAGCTTTTCTCGTCAAAGTTCTTGGGGTCCACCACCGTGCTGTGGATGTTGGTGAACACCTTGAACTCGCGCGCGCAGCGGATGTCATACCCGTAGCTGCTGGTGCCGTAGCTGACGATCTTGTGCCCGTCGGCGGCCGTGCGGACCTGGCCGGGCTCGAACGGCTCGATCATGCCGTGCTGCTGCGCCATGCGGCGGATCCATTTGTCGCTCTTGATGCTCATCGGGTGCTCTCCTGCCGGCGCATTGTAGGCGGCCCCTGCGTGTCGGGGCGCGTCATACTGGCGCGCCGATGGGCGCCATGTCAGACCGGACATCGGCCCGACACGGGAATGGATCATGCTTGTGCCGGATTCACACGAGGTGCCCCATGAACATGCCGATGAACGTCCTGGCCCTGTGCACACTGCTGTGTGCAGGCCACCCCTCCGTACAGGCCCAGAGCGCCGCACCGCCGGCCACGCCCGCGTCCGGTGCGGCGGCGACGGCCGCCTGCCACTCGGAGGTGTCGCGGTTCGAGCAGGCCATCGGCTTGGTGCGCCAGACCCAGGGCAACGCCGCGGCGGCCGAGCTCAAGGAGAAGCTGCTGCCGGCCAAAGTCGAAACCGAGATCCTGTTCAAGGACGGCTACTGCGGGCTGGCGCGCTACCTGCGCGACAAAAAGCTCAACCGCTAGTTCACTTTTTATAGCAAACAATCACCATTTCACGCTGGGTATGACCAAAAATCACGTTGAAATCACGGTGCGGGCCACCACCCGGTCGTCCCCCAGCACGATCAGGGCGAACAGCAGCTCGTCCAGGCTCCGGGCTGCGGCCGTGCGCCGGGCCAGCAGCGGCGTGGCCGCGGGGTCGAGCACCAGATAGTCGGCCTCGCATCCGGGCGCGAGGTTGCCCACCACCCCTTCGAGCCCCAGCGCGCGCGCCGCGCCGGCGGTGTGTTGCCACCACAGCTGCTGCGGGCTCAGGCTCAGGCCGGGTTTGGTCCGGCCTTCACGCCCCACGGTGTAGGCCGCCAGCATGGTGTGGAACGGGCTGAAGCTGGTGCCACCGCCCACGTCGCTGGCCAGGCCGAAGCGGAAACCCACCCGCTCGGCGCCGGCATAGTCGAAAAAGCCGCTGCCCAGGAACAGGTTGCTGGTGGGGCTGACGGCCGCGGCCGTGCCGGTGTCGCGCATCAGCGCCCGGTCGTGGTCGTCGAAGTGGATGCAGTGGGCGTACACCGCGCGATCGCGCATCAGGCCGTGGTCGTCATAGACCGCCAGGTACGAGCGCGAGGCCGGGAACAGCTCACGCGCCCAGCGCACCTCGTCCAGGTTCTCGGCGACATGGGACTGGATCCACACGTCCGGGTGGCGCGCGGCCAGTTCGCCGGCGCCCAGCAGCTGCGCCTCGGTGCAGCTGGGCGCGAAGCGCGGCGTGATGGCGTAACCCAGCCGGTCCACGCCGTGCCACTTGCCGATCAGCGCCTCGGTGTCGATCAGGCTTTGCTCGGTCTGGTCGCGCACGCCGTCCGGGCTGTGGCGGTCCTGCAGCACCTTGCCGGTGATCAGCCGCAGGCCGCGCCGCTGCGCCTCGGTGAACAGCGCATCCACCGACGCCGGGTGCGAGGTGGCGAAGGTCAGCGCCGTGGTCACACCGTGGCGGGCCAGTTCGTCCAGAAAGAAGCGCGCCACGTCCGCGGCGTAGGCGGCGTCGGCAAAACGGGCCTCGTGCGGAAAGGTGTAGTGCTCCAGCCAGGGCAGCAGGCCGTCGGCGGGCGAGCCGATCACGTCGGTCTGCGGGTAATGGAGGTGCAGGTCGATGAAACCCGGCGCCAGGATGCGGCCGGGCAGGTGCTCCACCGGCACCCCGGGGAAGGCCGGTGCGGTGGCGGCGTACGAACCGGCCGCCAGCACCACCGACCGGCCGGCGGGACCGGGGCCGGTGACCAGCAGGCCGTCGTCGTCGAACAGGGCGCTGCCGTCGTGGGCAAAGCGCAACAGGCGGGCGCGATAGGCTTTCATGGCGGCGAGCATAGGCACATTCCAGGCCAGCGGCATATGCCGGGCCGAATGACGGTCATGCGCGACACCCGCATCAGCGCGGCAGCTTGCCCGCGACGCCTTCGACCAGCCAGTTCATGGTGAGGATCTGCCCGTCAGTCAGGGTCTGGCCGGCCGCGATCTGCTCGCGCCCTTCGTTGTCGCGGACCACGGTGCGGGCGTGGAAAGGGTGCAGGCGTCCGGCGGCGATGTCCTGCTGGCGCGCCAGCACTTCGTCTTGCACCGCTTTGGGCACTTTGGGGCCGAAATCGCCGACACGAATCATGCCCTCCTTGACACCGCCCCAGACCTGGCCGCTTTTCCAGGTGCCAGCGGCCACCGCCCGGACCCGTGCGGTGTAGTAGGCGCCCCACTGGTGCGTCACCGCGACGATCTGGGCATCGGGGCCGACACGGCGCATGTCCGAGTGGTAGGCCACGGCCATCCTGCCGCGCTCCTGGGCGGCGGCCATCACGGCGGTGGATCCGGTGTGAAAGGCGATCACGTCCACATCCTGATTGAACAGTGTCATGGCCGCGTCGCGCTCGCGCGGAGGGTCGAACCAGGCGTTGAGCCAGACCACCTTGACTTCGGCCTTGGGGTTCACCGACCGCATGCCCAGCGCAAAGGCGTTGATGCCCTGCAGCACTTCAGGAATCGGAAATCCCGCCACGTAGCCGGCGATGTGGGTCCGGGTCATGCGCCCGGCGGCGATGCCGGCCAGATAGCGCCCCTCGTAATAGCGGGCATTGGCCGTGGCCACGTTCTCGGCGGTCTTGTAGCCGGTGATGGACTCGAACTTCACGCCGGGAAAATCTCTGGCGACCTTCAGCGTCGGCTCCATATAGCCAAAGCTGGGCGTGAAAATGATCTGGTGACCCTGACGCGCCAGGTCGCGAATCACGCGTTCGGCATCGGCACCTTCGGCGACGTTTTCGACAAAGCTGGTTTTCACACCGGCGCCCAGCGCCGCCTCGACCGCCTTGCGCCCCTCGTCGTGCTGGCGGGTCCAGCCGGCTTCGGTGATTGGCGAGACATAGACGAAACCCGCCTTGACCGGCTCCGATGCGGTGCGGGTCTGGCCCTGGGCGGGGGGGAGCAGTATGGCGGCGGCAAAAAAGACACAGGCAGCGGCGCGCGAGGCCGCGGCGAGGTTTTTGTACATGGTGTTCCTCTACATGGCCCCGGGAATAGACAAGAAAAAAGGCCGCCGGGGCGCAGCCTTTCCTTTCGATTTTACCGCTCAGGCGGGCGGCTCGCCCGGCAACGGACCGGTCTCGGTGGCGGCGGCGGGCTTTTGCGACGCCGGCTCGTGCGACTGCGTGTACAGGTCCCAGACGGCCAGAAACATGGCGGCCACCATGGGCCCCAGCACAAAACCGTTGAGGCCGAACGCCGCCAGGCCGCCCAGGGTGGTCATCAACACCACGTAGTCGGGCAATCCGGTGTCCTTGCCCACCAGAATGGGGCGCAACAGGTTGTCGACCAATCCGATGACCAGAACACCCCAGGCGACCAGGGCCAGGGCCTTGAGCACCGCACCTGTGGCAAACAGATACAGCGCCACGGGCGCCCATACCAGTGAGGCACCCACCGCCGGCACCATCGACAGGAAGGCCATCACGGTACCCCACAACACCGCGCCCGACACCCCCAGGAAGCCAAACGCCAGGCCGCCCAACGAGCCCTGGACCACCGCCACCACCAGATTGCCTTTGACCGTGGCGCGCACCACCGTGGCAAAACGTTCCATCAGCGCGTCCGCATGCCCCCGCGGCAGCGTGATGGCGCGTCGCACTTTGGCGGCCAGACTCTGGCCATCGCGGATCAGGAAAAAGGCCAGGTACAGCGTGATGCACAGGTGGAGCACAAACTCGAAACTGTTCTGCCCTATGTTGAACACCTGCCCGGCGATGAACTGCGTGCTGCGCGCCAACGCGGCGGTGATACGGGCCTGCAGGACATCGAACTCGGCCAGGCCGAATCGGTCAAGCACCACCAGCACCCAACCCGGCAACGCGTCAAAGACCCGGTGCGCAGCCTCGGCAAGGTTCCATTGCCCGGACCGCAGGCGCTCGACGGCCGCCGCCAGTTCGACCGCCAGCGATCCGGCAATGAAACCGAAAGGAATGACCAGCAGGATCACCACCAGCAGAACGGTCAGGGCGGCGGCGAGGTTCGGCCGAGGACCCAGGCGCCCCAGCAGCGCCTGGAACACCGGCGCGAACAACAGCCCCAGAATCACACCCCAGAGAATCGCCCCCAGAAAAGGCTGCAGCACCCAGGCGAGCGCGACGCCGACCACCAGCAACGCGCCCAGAAGCACACGGCGGGTGGTCAGCGACTGCCCGGCAAGTTGGTCTGTTTCCATGGTCAGTCGTGCTCGACGAAACGCTCAAACGTCTCTTTGAGGGCGTGAACCCAGCGGCGCTGTTCGCTTTCCGGCGCAAAACTGGCCTGCAGGCTGTTGTGGGCCAGTGTCCAGGCGTCCTGGGTGCTCAGATGCAGGGCCGCGAAGGTCTGCAGGAAGTTGTCATTGATATAACCACCGAAATAGGCCGGATCATCGGAGTTGATGGTGACGCACAGGCCGGCATCCAGCAACTGACGCAGGTTGTGGTCTTTCAGGTCGGGAAACACACACAACTTCTGGTTCGACAGCGGACACACCGTCAGCGGGATGCGCTCTTTCGCCAGGCGCGCCATCAGCGCCGGGTCTCGGGCACTTTGCACGCCGTGGTCGATGCGCTGAACTTTGAGCAGGTCCAGCGCGCTCCAGATGTAGGCCGGCGGCCCTTCCTCGCCCGCATGGGCGACGAGGCGCAGTCCGAGTTCGCGGCAGCGCCCGAACACTCGGGTGAACTTCTCGGGCGGATGGCCGACCTCGCTGGAATCGAGGCCAACGCCGATGAAGCGGTCGCGAAACGGCAGCGCCTGCTCCAGCGTGGCGAACGCGTCGTCTTCGCTGAGGTGGCGCAGGAAGCACAGGATCAGGTCGGCGCTGATGCCCAGCTTGGTGCCGGCATCGGTGCAGGCGCGGCGCAGGCCGGTGATCACCGTTTCCATCGACACACCCCGCGCTGTGTGGGTCTGCGGGTCGAAGAAGAGCTCGGCACGCACCACGTTGTCGGCCTTGGCTTTCTCGAAATAGGCCCAGGCCATGTCGTAGAAGTCCTGCTCCTTCAGCAGCACGCTGGCGCCGGCGTAGTAGATGTCGAGAAAGCTCTGCAGGTCCGTGAAGGCGTAGGCCGCGCGCAAGGCTTCCACGCTGGCGTAGGGCAGCGCCACACCGTTACGCTGCGCCAGCGCGAAGATCATCTCCGGCTCCAGCGAGCCCTCGATATGGATGTGCAGCTCGGCCTTGGGCATGGCGCGCAGCAGTTGGGGTAGCCGGTCGGGCGCAACGGGGTGGACTTTGAACATGGTGGAACTCCAGAAAAAAGGCCGCCCGAAGGCGGCCCTGGCTTCAGCTCATCGGATGATCACTTTTTATCACCACCGGGGATCTTGCCTTCCACGCCCTTGACGTAGAAATTGACACCACCGAGGAATTTGTCGTCGGCTACGGCGTCTTTGGCCAGCACTTCCTTGCCATCCTGACCGACGATCGGACCTTTCCAGATGACAAAACTGCCGTCCTTCAGACCAGCACGAATTTCATCGACGCGCTTCTTGGTGTCTTCGGGCACGTCGGCCGCAACGGACACCATGTCGATCGCACCTTCCTTGACGCCCCACCAGCTCTGGCCGGTGGTCCACTTGCCTTCGAGCGCCTCGCGCGTGGCCTTGATGTAGTACGGACCCCAGTTGATGATCGCCGATCCCAGGTGCGCCTTGGGACCGTAGGCGGTCATGTCGCTGTCCCAGCCGAAGGCACGCTTGCCCATCTTCTCGGCGGTCTGCAAGACGGCCGAGGAATCGGTGTTCTGCATCAGCACGTCGGCGCCACCGTTGATCAGCGCAGTGGCGGCCTCGGTTTCCTTGGGCGGATTGAACCATTCGCCCACCCAGACCACCTTGGTCTTGATCTTGGGGTTGACCGATTGCGCACCCAGCGTGAAGCTGTTGATGTTGCGGATGGCCTCGGGAATCGGAATCGAGCCGACGACCCCCAGCGTGTTGGACTTGGTCATCTTGCCGGCGATGACACCGGCCATGTACGCGCCCTCATACGTGCGGCTGTCGTACGTGCGCATGTTCTCGGCCGTCTTGTAGCCGGTGGCATGTTCGAACTTGATCCCCTTGTTGTCGGCCGCAACCTTGAGCATGGGTTCCATATAGCCGAAGGTAGTGCCGAAGATCAGCTTGTTGCCTTGCGCGGCCATGTCGCGGATCACGCGCTCGGCGTCGGCGCTTTCGGGCACTTTCTCGACGAAGCTGGTGACGATCTTGTCACCGAATTCTTTCTCGATCGCCTTGCGACCGTTGTCGTGCGCGAACGTCCAGCCGCCATCACCGACCGGTCCGACGTAGGCGAAGGCAATCTTCAGCGGCTCAGGCTTGGCCGGAGCCGAAGCAGGAGCAGCCGCCGGCGCAGCAGCGGGTTTGGCTTCTTCTTTTTTGCCACAGCCGGCGAGGGCGGCCGCGGCAATGGCCGTAAATGCCGCCGCCTTGAGCAGGGAGCGCTTGCGAAGATCAGTCATGGATGTTCCTGAAGAGTCAAGGTTGAAAAAATGGCCATTATGAGCCGGGGAAGAACGGTTTACCCAACGAGGCCGGCATGTTGACCCTGATCCACGTGGGGTTGCGGGAAATCAGTGCGAGTACCACGATGGTGGCCAGATAGGGCAGCATGGTCAGGAACTGGCTGGGCACTTCCACGCCGATGCCCTGCAGGTGAAACTGCAACATGGTGACCCCGCCGAACAGGTAGGCACCCAGCAGCACACGCGCCGGCCGCCAGGTGGCGAAGGTTGTCAGCGCCAACGCGATCCAGCCTTTGCCGGCCACCATGCCCTCCACCCACAACGGGGTGTAGACAACCGAGATGTAAGCGCCCGCCAGGCCACACAGGCCGCCCCCGGCCACAACCGCCAGCCATCGGATGAGGCGAACCGGGTAGCCCAGGGCGTGCGCAGACTCGGGTGACTCGCCCACGGCCCGCAGCACCAGGCCGGCACGCGAGCGGTACAGGAACCAGATCAGGCCGGCAACCAGCGCCATGGCCCCATAGACCAGCGGATGGTGGCGAAAAAGCGCCGGGCCAATCAGCGGCAAATCACCCAGCACGGGCAGGACGAACTGGGCTCGCTCCGGCAGCTTTTCCTGCACATAGGCAATACCGGCAAAGGCCGAGAAGCCGAGCCCGAACAGGCTCAAGGCCAGGCCGGTGGCGTACTGGTTGGTGTTGAGCCAGATCACCAGCACACCAAACAC
>ERZ761602.6077-NODE-6077-length-13797-cov-5.220929_pt1 | contig 13797 bp, 7 predicted proteins | sample MGYA00512165_ERZ761602 | MGnify/ENA primary metagenome ERZ761602 (study PRJEB28899, sample SAMN02445085) | bioreactor sludge metagenome | biome: EBPR sludge; isolation source: Thorneside wastewater treatment plant | place: Australia: Brisbane, Thorneside...
CCTTCATCCAGTTTCGTACCGCGCCAAGATCAGGGCCAAAGTCCACGCCCGACTTACCGCGCACCTGGTGACATATTGCGCAGTTTTCCATGTACACCTGCCTTCCTGTTACCGGATTGCCCTTTAAATCGAGCGCTTGCCGGTACTCCTTGCTTAACCGTTTCGCATCTTCCTTATCCCTCGTGAACAATACCCTTGCCCTTTCACGAATCAGAGAATCTTTATTTAACATTAATTGAACGCTTATGCCAAAACTCACGTTAGACGCTTCAATCTTTTTCGACTCTATAGCCGAAAGTAAAACGTTGATACGCGAGGTATCCGAAAGAAACGCGCTTATTGCCGCCGACCTGATTTCGGGGGTCAGGCCAGTCCATTTGTCGATAAGGTATTCATTGAAGCTTTTACCCGGACTAACGGACAACGTTTGCAACGCTGCTAGTTTCACTGATAGAGACTCCTGCGACAGCAGTAATTTCTTCAATATGTCTGCGTATTCCAGGGGATTGCCAAGAGACAAAAATTGTATTGCTAACGCGCGCCTTTGTTCCGGCTGAGTCGGATCGTTAACAAGGTCCAACGCTTTTTGCAGGGAAGCTGACTTTAGTCGTCCATCGCTGATTCCCGAAATTTTCAGTATGTGGTAAGACGACTTTCCTATATCCCCGTCTTTACCATTAACAAATGCATTCGCCAGCAGCTGTTGTTCCGGGGCAGAAATATTAATTGCAGATACCCTTCTCCGTAATCCATGTGAAAGTCCTTCGAGGGCTGAAGCCCCCCATCCGGTTTTTTGGGTCGCGGGACTGGTCGCTCTTCTTATCAGGCGGTTAATATCCTCATCGGTTCCGGCGCTGCCTGTCATTGCGGTGAGCCGTTCTACCATGGTTGCATATTCAGGAACGGCGGCGTTATATCTTGAGAGAACGGCGGCCAACAGGTCGTTGGTATTGGTTGATGACGTTAACGCAGCGGTCTGCATCCACTTGTCTTTAATATGCGAAAAAAGCAGATTATTACGCGCTCTTTGGGCGGCCCGGGTATTTATATAACCGAGCGTGAGAAATAACTGGAATTTTACTTTAAGGTTCGGATCATTCTGTATCGGCATTAAGCGTTCGGCAATACCGGGAAAATCGTTAAGGTGAATTTCAGCGAGCTTAATCGCATTCTCGCGAATACCGGCCTCTTTGTCCTTAAGCGCTTTTATAATACTTTCTGCATTTAATTTTCCGAGTCCTTCAAGCGTCCAAAGAGTGTGCAGCCTTGCCACATCTGAAGAATCGCCCAGAAGATTTTCAAGCAATGGCGCGGCATCAGGATTATTACGATCGATAATGAGCCGCTGTGCATGCGTACGCCACCAGGCATTTTTATTTTTCAATTGCTGAACTAATTCAGCGATAGCGGCGTCTCCTAATTTCAACCCCTTTGTCCAGCCAGTTGCTTTCGCACCTGTCGGCATGATGCGGAATATCCTTCCTTTTTCCGAGCCATTGTACAAGCCGCCTGCGGCTATGGCTTCTTTAGACATCCACTCCGGCGATTCGATCACCTGCCTGTAATAGTCAAGCACGTATAGCGCTCCATCGGGACCTACATAACAATTCACCGGCCTGGCCCATGCGTCGGTTGATGCGAGAAATTCTTTTCCTTCAACAACGCGGCGAGCGGCGAATGTAGCGCCAGAATCCCGGTAAAAATCGGCGCGAACCAGGTTGTTTACAGGCTCGGCTATAAACGTTACGTTGGAGTTATAGGGCTCAGGAAAAGCATTGCCCAGGTAGGCGGTAATGCCGCAGGCCGATGTGATGACTCCAACATCTGTAAGCAGCTGACGGTCGGGATTGGCGGTTATAGGGAATACCTCGTTTGCGCCTTTGTATTGCGACATGTTCTGCACGGCATCAGACACAAGCAATGCCGGATTTCTCTCGAGGTAACGGTTGGCAACTACTTCATGATAGCCGACATTGGAATTATTACAGCCAAACCAGCGACCCCATTTATCAAATGTTTGACCGAACTGACATGCGCTGGAAGTCATCTCAAGTTTATTTTTCTCCGGAAGGAACCGTATCGATCGGCCATTAGCGTTAACAGGCAGGGTTGGAGCGGAAGAATTATTTACGAACCTGATCTCAGCGCCACGATCGCCAAACGCTTCTTTGTATTCTGTAGAGCTAACCGCTTTTTCATGCGCAATATATATCCAGTTGTCGAGACCATACGTTGGGTTATTCAAATTGTGTTGTGGATTAGTGAGCGCAAAGCCGGTAAGCAACGTATCCATTATTTCCGCTTTCCCGTCTCCGTCCTTGTCTTCGAGATATAAAACATTAGGCGCATCTGTGACTATTACGCCATTTTTCCAGCGAAGAATACCGGTGGGCAGCATAAGATTATCGCGAAATACGACGCTTTTATCCATTGTACCGTCGCCATTCTCATCGCTTAGCAGTATAATCCTGCCGCTGCCGCTTTTGTCGAGCGGATAACCATGCATTTCCACCACATACATGCGCCCATATTCATCTATTTCCATGTCAACAGGATCAGAAATGAGCGGTTCTGCGGCAATCATCTCGATTTTAAAGCCATCAGCGACGCGGTAGGTTGCCAGCGCATCTTTTGCTTCAATGCAGCCGGATGATCCAGGAGATGAATGACAGGAGAAGAAGAACGGAAAAAAAATTATTAATAACAAGTAGGACGCAAAAAATTTCATTTGAAAAAACAGTTTAATAGCGCTGATAAATCTTATTTATACTGGCTGATGAGTTTAAACAATTTACCATCTGCCTTGGCGAGAATATATAATTCGTTCGACGCGTCGCGGCCAAAATGCAGGTCGACGCGCTTACTGTTACAGATTTTTTTGAGCGATAAAATATTTCCGTCCAAAGCAACCTGCCATTCTTTTACCGGGGCCCGATGATTGTCGCCCTTTTGGTGAACGTCGAAGAAAAACAGTTTACCCGATGGTATATCGCCGAATACATATTTACCGCGCAATACAGGAATGCTATTGCCCATATACACAAATCCCCCGCTTATAGCGGCATAGCCCCATTCATGATCATATTCGGCAATAGGATAATTGATGAGCACGGAACTGTCGCCTGAGTTGAGCGGCCTTAGCTTTGTCACATCGCGTTGGGGATCGATAGCATACGTACCCTCTCGAATCGGCCAGCCATGATGCATGCCTGGCTTGATCCTGTAAATTGATTCAATATATGCTTCTCCAATATTAGCCACATATACATCGCTGATACCGCCCCATGAGATGCGGTGTGGATTGCGGAAACCATAAGCGTATACTTCGCCGAGTCCGTCCTTCCCTTTGAATGGATTATCCGCAGGTATCCCATATTTACCATTCACGCTGTTTGTACCCAATGGATCGATCCGAAAAATTGTACCCCATGGCATGTGCGGATCGCCGGCAAGAAAAGCGTATTTATCGTCCATAGCGCCGCCGTCGCCGATGCAGATATATAAGCTCCCATAATCCGTATTACCCAGCTTTGCAAATGGATTAAAACTTATCTCCTGTATGCCGTGCTGTACGGTTACCATATCGATTCGTAATAATTCCCTTGGAGTTCCTGTAAAAACTCTTGCCTCGGGAGTAGTTGTTTTCCATTCGGTCAGCACATACTGGTAAGTAACTCTAATAGAATCGTGGTAGCGGAAATCCGCTATATCGGCGCCTGGCTTTTCAGTATGGACGGTATATAACAAACCATTTTTATGGAATGCCGGATGAAATGCAAAACTTCCGAAGCCGGCGCCAAGTCCCGGTTCATGCACAAATTTCGGTTCGAGGCTAGCAAGATCGAAATATGTTTCAGGTGTTCCCGAGTTTAGCCTGTACAGTTTACCTCTCATGTCTACTATAAAAAGGACGTCGCTACCAGGCATGTAGTCAAGTTTGGTTATCCGGGCAAGAGGCGGCTTGTTATTTTGAGCCGACGCAGGTATTTGCGCCTCGGCTTTTATGTTGATGACAATACCAGATAATTCAATTGAATCGGGAATCGGGTCCGTAATCGCCGCAGAATCACGATTTCCGGTTTTGCCCTTATGTACATTAATATACGCGATGACATCATCCACTTCATCTGATGAAAGATCGTTAAATGAAGGCATAATATCTTTGTACTGCGCGACGAGTTGTTTGGCGCGTTGTTCATTTGCATCGAGCATTTTCTGCGGATCGGCGATGAACTGCCGAAGCCACGACAACGGCAACGAATCAGCGATACCGCCAAGGTTCGGCCCTATTCCGCGCGAGGTAAAGTTGTGACATGAAGCGCAGCGCTGCGCAAATAAACGTTCGCCGATTTTTATAGATAACGAATCAGTTTCAATTTCTTCCCTGGCTGGCGATGCATTGTCATTAACGCATGAGCAAATAATAATGGAAAGAAAAAAATATAAAAATGAATAAGAGCGAATCTGCATGACGCTGTTTGTTGTCAGTTCCGGTTACACAAATCATTAGTGTCCGGTTAAATTAGGTTGATTTTAAATTGAGTATAATTTTGTTCTTTGACGTCTTGGGATAAAGTGTTTTCAAAAAGTTGCCTTAAAAGTCTTTCACAGTCAACGTAGCCACGGAATATTCTGGCGGGAAGAAAGGTAATCGCCTGTGCAAAGACATATTTGCCCAGATTCACAACTACGCTGATTTTCAAAAGTTACAAAATGGCGCATTTCAAATCGTCGCTAAACTAAATTTTGATCAAACCTTTACCTAACAAGACTTTCAAAGAACTATTTTTATTTTTTACCGGGCGCTAATGATCCGGTATTTTTTTTGTATCCCGGTTGCTTCCCTGAGTTGTTCATCATACGTGGGAATTTCATATTCCTTCAGAATATCGCTTACGCTAATATCCGGATCAAGATTTTCCAGGGTTGCCCAATTTTCGGAATGATATATTTTAAAACGAATCCTTCTTCCATATCTTTTTTGAATAGCGTCAAACTTATGGGCGTGGGGCGATAAACATAGCAACTTTTTTTCAAGATTCACCGGGGCGCATACCCACCTGGAAAATTCTCCATCTGCGGCTATCACATCTCCCGTTATATCAATTATCTGCGCATCTTCTCCCGTGGCAGATACTATGTAATAGTTATTGACCCATGCATGATTACGTAATATATTAGAGTATGGACCCTGGGAGGGAAAAAGTACAATTTCAGCCCCATCTTCCTTTAACGATTGCCAACCATCTGACCACTCGGCATCAAAGCATATTTGTATACCTGCATTGCCAAAATCAGTTTTGTAAACGGGCGACTTAATGGGACCAGGCGTTACGCCGCCGCCTTTAAAATAAGTGTTCGGAAGTATTTCGGTTGAAGTGGGATGAGCTTTATGAAATACGCCGTCTATCTCTCCCTGGCGGTTTAATAGTATGGCGCTGTCATAAAAATGACCATCTCTCTTTGTTATAATGGGACAGGTAATATAACATTGTTGCCTTCGTGCAATATCTGCCAGCATACTTGTAATGGGACCAGGCGTAGTTTCATCTTCAGCAACTTCTTGCAATGTTAGCGTCTCATCGACCCACGACTGGTTAATTTCTTCCGGCAGGCAAATAATATCAGGTTCAAAAGCAAAAACATTTTCCATCCTTTCCAAAACGTCATTCATTCTTTTCTCAATAGTCGCTACTGGCCAGAGTCCCTTCAGACTTATGCCTGCAACCCAAACTTCACGGGGAAGACGATCCTCTTTTTTTACCTTTCGGGCCATTGTCGCTGGTTTTAAAAAAAGTTCAGTCGCATTTTTTAAGGAATTCATATCCTATGTTTGTCCTGAACTTCCGTTTCATATTTTAGATAGTCGGTATAATTCGGAATTTTAAATTCTTTCAAAACATCTGACACTTGTAATTGAGGGTCGCGGCTTTCAATGGTAATAACATCTGAATTACCCCATACTTTTATTCGTAATCTGTCGCCATATTTTTTAAAAAGATCAGGAAGATTGCCATTGGTTGGCCAAGTCGTTACGTTTACCTTATCCAGGTTGATGGTAGCCCAAGCATACCGAACAAAATCGCTGGTAGCATCAAGATCGTTTCCCGATATATCAATAATTCTTGCATCTCCAACTGTACTTGAAACAATGTAATAACTATTTTTCAAGGCATGATAGTTCAGTATCCTGCCGCCGGGAAACGATGATGAAAACAAAACGATATCAACCCCTTTCTTCTTAAGATTATCCCATCCGTCAGACCAGTTTGCATCATAACTTATCTGCATGCCCACTTTTCCAAAGTCCGTTTCAATAACAGGCTGATCAATGGCTCCGGGTCGCATGCCGCCGCCTTTGAAATCCTGATTGGGAAATATTTCCGTTTTTACAGGGTGTGTCTTATGGTACGCGCCGGCTATATCTCCTTTACGGTCAATAAGCAAGCTGCTGTTATAAAAATACCCTCCCGCTTTTGTGACCAAGGGGCATACAACATAACAATGATTTTTCTTTGCAAACGCCGATATTCTGCCAGTAATCATACCCGGAATCTTTTCATCCTCCGCAATCTCCGTAAGAGCCTTTTTTTCCTTTACCCACATTGTACTAAAGAGTTCCGGTAAACAAATTATATCAGGCTTCATACCAATGACCTCTCCCATTCTTGATAGAACCCGTTTTATCCTTGATTCGGTTGTGGTATCGGGCCAGAGGCCTTTTAAATCTATACTCGATATACAAATCTCTCTCGGTAATTTTCCATTCTTAATATCGTTTCTTGCCCGGCTGATCGGATTGGATATTCCGAATACCCCGGCGCTAAGTCCCAGGGATGTTTGTTTTATAAAATTTCTTCTTGACGCTTTATTTTTCATTCGAGAAGAATAGCATTACAGAAGTTAACGAATCATTGTAAAAAAGTAAAACTGCTCTCTTATTTATTTGAATAAGAAAGAAACTTTGCTATCAGGTTATTCTGTAAACGGGACTTCTCCTCTTTTCTCTCTTATATAGGAGGCAATTTTATGAACATTGTCGATCCATATGCCATTTGCAGGATCTAATGCGTATTTGCAAATTGCTTCTACGGTAGATAAAAGTGATGTTTGATTGCCTTCGTCATTCATTTCGTGGCCGGCAAGGATGAGCCATTTACCAGTACTTTTGGCAGTTTCAATTATTTTTTTCACCTGCTCAAAAGATTTGCCATCCAATTCCATACCCGTTAGCTGGGACAGATCGCAAAATAAAGGATCATTGGGCGCCTCATCAAGCCAACCCCGACCGGTTTCGAACAAACCTGCTACTACCGAAACATAACTTTTAGTTTCCTTTCCTCTTCCTATATATTTTTGTCCGCATGGATACGCAAAAGATACAGGTTGAATATCCAGTTGCTTTTTTATACGCTTATTAGCTGAGTCAAGATTCCTGCTCATTTCCTGAAGGGTGTAATCTTCCAAGGCATTATCCCTCGACCAGTCAAAATTACCGGTACAAGGATGTGTTAGCGAATGATTTCCTATATCATGTCCATTTGCCGCAGCTATTTTCCAGCCTTCCAGTCTCTTCTCCATGGCGCCGGGAACTAAATAGAAAGTGGCTTTTATTCCGTATTTATCAAGCAGGGGAATACCTTTATCTACCTGAGTCAGGCGGCCATCGTCAAAACTAAAGCTCAACCCCATTTGCTTACCTTCCGGCCATTTGAATTCAATTTTATTCTGAAGGTTATTTGTCTGGTACGTTTGGGCTAAACAGATGCTACCAACAAAACTAAAAATCAGCGTATTTAATGAAGCTGTTACTTGTTTATACATTCTCATGCCATTTATGAATTAGTTGCGTTAAAGTAACTATACCCCACAACGAGTAAACTAGCGAGTTATTCAAGTTGATTTATTCGCTATTTTATTCCCAGCATAGTAATTAATTATCCGTTTATACGCGACGCCGAAGTTGTTCCGTTGGAAGCGAATAGAACGAACAGCTATAATCACAACTTAAAAACTCTTTTCGACAGGTTCTTTGACTCACACTACCAACCAGGATTCTGAGTTAATTTATCATTTAAGGTCAGTTCGCTTTGCGGAAGCGGGCTTAAATAATCCCTTTCCAATTTAAAACCATACCCGCTGGGAATTTGAGCTTTATAGGGATCCATAAAACCATCTGTATCCTCAGGATATGGATTCAGAGCAATTGTAGATCCAAATAGCGAACCTTTAGGCCTTTTGCCTACAATCAGTTCGTCTGCGGCAGCCCATCTTGCTATATCATCCCATCGAAATCCCACTAACGCAAGTTCAACTCTTCTTTCTCTCCGAATTTCATTAATTATTGGCGATAATGTTGGAAATGCCCAATCGGGATCTGAGACAATTGACGCCATCACAAGATTAGGCATGCCCACACGATCTCTTAATGGTTTGATTGAAAGATCAATATCGGCCTGGCTAATGGTTTCTAATTCCGCTTTGGCTTCGGCATAATTTAGTAATACTTCTGCATAATCGAACAATATGATGGGCTCATCTTCCCCGGCATAATTCTGTTTACTCAAATCTGTTGTGGTGCCCTTTCTTATTACATAACAAGTGGGCGTATTGTAATCTGCAGCGGTAAATAATTTTTGATACATCCCTGCGCCCCAATTTGCATGTACTATGCCATCTGAAGCGAAAGGCGCGTCCTGCGTAAATATAGTCTGTTTAAATCTGGGATCGCGATTTTGCGATTCTTTATCCAATGTGGCATATCCTTGAAATAAAGGACTAATTTTAACGGGAAGTCCGTCGGCGCATAAATAGGAGTCGGCAAGAGATTTGGTAATGCCGTAACCTCGCGGCCATGTTCCTAACACCATTCTGTGATTAATAATTCCAAGGCCCCGATCAAATTTTTTCCAAAGAATTACCTCTCTGTTTCCTGTATAATCATGAATATCGAATAAGTTATAATAATCTTCATTAGGTTGTCCGGTAGAATAAACGCTAAACCTGCCGGAATTAATAATCTCCAATGCCGCTTCTGCCGCTTTATTCAAATATTTATCCGGATCCGGATTACTTACTCCAAAAGGCGTTCCATTATGGTATTTCTCCCATGTGCCTTCATATAAAGCTATTCTGGATTGCAACGTCAGGGCGCTCCATCGGCTTAAACGATTACCGCCATCTCTGCTTTCCTCATCCAAATAGTTTGCAGCGGAATCCAAATCAGCAATAATATGATCAATAACAATATTCCTCGGCGTTCTGGCGGCGTATAATTCTTCAGAATCAGTTGACAAAACTTTATCGTACAATTGCACATCTCCGAACTGTTGCACCAATTGATAATAAATTACGGCACGAAAGAAGAAGGCTTCTCCTAAATAATGTTTATACGAGTCGAAATCATCTTCACATTTCTGATAATTTTCAAAAAAATAATTTATCTGTCTGACATTCTCATAATTCCATCCTCCTCCAGACGAGGGAACAACCCGGGTTCCCTGCAAACGGTCATCGACGGATTGATCGATTGAATTGTCACTGTTCATGTCGGCTAAAAATATCAGTTGGCTATACGTATTTCCAGTGAAACCTTCGCCAAAATTCAGGAGCGGCGACCGATAAAAACCATTCATGTAGAGTTCCAAATCGGAGGTTCCTTTGAAAAAAACTGCAGAAGACACCTCATCGAGGGGCTCCTTCGTTAAAAATCCTTTTTTACAAGAAGCAGTTAATAAGAGTACAGCAAGGAAGACAATCAGGTATTTAATATTATTCATTGCTATTATAATTAAAATGTTAAATTAAGACCGCCGGAAATAGACCTGGACATGGGATAAATTGCCCCAAGAAACCCGTTGGCTGATGATGGAAATGATGTTTCCGGATCTATATACGGGGGCAATGCGTCAAACGTTATTAAATTTTCCCCGGAAACATAAAACTTCAACGCCTGTATCTTCAATTTTTGGGTTATACCCTGAGGTATAGTATATCCTATCTGTATGTTCTTCAATCGAAAAAAAACGGCGTTTAAAATATATCTTGTTTGCGTTGCCTGATTTTTATATGTTTCTGTGGTTACATAAGGTTTGGCGTAATAGGCATCAGTATTTGGCCCTAAGAGATTGGTTTCATCGGCTGGTCTCCAATAATCATCATGTCCCTGATAAAATGCTCCTCCGTTATCGCCTCGCGTCCCTATGCCCCACATCATATTTTGTCCAGGCGTCAAATCTCTTTTTAGCGTTCCTTGCCAGAACATATTAAAATCAAACTGCTTCCATCTTGCCATGCCAGAAAAGCCAATATTGTACCGCGGCGATGAATTACCGATTACGCTTAAATCCCCGTAGTCATTCAGGGTTCTATTCCCGACATCTATTTTGCCATCCTTATTTAAGTCGGCGTATTTGATATCGCCGGGACCCCAACGATTGTACAAGAAAGATTGATCAGGTATTGCTTCATTTTCCGATTGAATAATTCCGGCAGTAGTATAACCCCAGATTTCTCCTAATTCCTTCCCTTCATAGAACTGATCTATTAGCCCTGTCACATTCAGATACTTGGTCACGTAAGACCTGGAATCGGCCAAAGTAAATCTTGCCGAATAATTTAAATCTTGATTAATTCTATCCTTCCAGCCAATAGAAATTTCCCATCCCTTGGTGGTTAAGGAAGCATTGTTTTCCTGAGGCGGAGCGGTTCCTAATGAAGCAGGTAAAATCGTTGAAGGCCCGAACATATTTAGCGTGTTCCGTTTGTACCAATCAAATGTCGCTTCCAAGCGATTCCTCAAGAAACTGGCATCTATCCCAAAATCTAACGTATTAACAGTTTCCCAGGTCAGCGAAGGGCTAATGACAGCAGGTATACCAGCATAATTGGGAAGCTGATTGTCCACTATCCATGGCAAGTTACTGTTGATGGGAATATTAGATAAATACAGATAATTGGGCACATTCTGATTACCGAGGCTTCCATAGGAAGCCCGGATTTTTAAGTTGCTTACAACATCTCCAAGGGGATCCCAGAATGATTCTTTTGATATATTATATCCCGCAGATACAGACGGGAAAAGCCCCCACCTAGAATCTTCCTGAAACTTTGAGGATCCATTGTAACGGGCATTTACCTCGATGAGATATTTTTCCTGATAATTATAGTTCAGCCTTCCAAAGACAGCCTCTGTTGCCCAATGACTCATCGCATCATCCAAAAAAGCAGCCCCTGTGCCAGTACTTAAGGACGGAACTAAAGGAGTAATAAGTCCATACTTAACGCCTGAAAGATTGGCAAAATTCCTTAACTCTCTTTCATAACCAACCATACCTTTGAAAAAGTGACCTCGGATGTTTTTTTCATAAGACGTAAAGGCATTGAAAGAAATATAATCATTAGATTGCCAACTCTGAGTAAAATAACCTGGACCACCCAGCCAAAAACCGAGATCCTTTTGACCATCTGGCAGTTCGGCATATATTTCCTTATCATGCCAGGTATTTTTAGTTCCTGTATAATTGTAGTTATAATTTATATTGGTTTTCCACCCAGGCACAGGTTCTATTTCGGTTCCCAAGCCTACAAACAGATCATTTTCATCTCCAGTTGCCGGCCCAGCCTGTTGCATCATCAGAACGTACGGATTATTTATCGTTCCATTGATATTATAGAAGGTAGTGGTCGGGAAAAATTTAATCATCTCAGAAATGAGAAAAGTTCTGTCGGGATCCCAATCCGAACCGAGATTGGGGTGTGAAGTTCTTGTTTTAGCATATTTTGTATTTAAATTTAAACGCAACCAGGACGTAAGCTGGGATGTTATATTGGCTAAAATATTATAACGCTTGTAGTATTCGTTTACCCAGTTATAAGCAGATCCCTGATCATAAAAACCAGTGGATATATAATATTGCGTTTTTTCATCGCCGCCAGTAACGCTAACGTTGTGTTTTTGATTAATGGTATAATCCTTAAAATATTCATCGAACCAGTCATAATTTGCGTTGCCTTCATGGCGACCTGCCCATATGCTACTTGGCGGATTAACCGTATCATATTCGGGAGTATAGGTTCCTGCCATATATCGCCGGATGCGGTCAATTTGCGCAGGACCGAATTTATCGGGTTGACCGGAATTTTGCAATGATTGGTTATAGGCTGTAACATACCTTAATGAAGATTGCCATTGGGGTAAAGAAAGGGGAGACGCAAAAGCTATGTTATTAGTGTAACTAACAGATATTCCCTTATTCTTTGAGCCTCTCTTCGTGGTAATAAGCACCACTCCAAAAGGAGCTCTGGAACCATAGATGGCCGCCGAGGCCGCATCTTTGAAAATGGATACATTTTCAATACTTTCCGGATCCAAATTATTAACGTTCATTTCAACTCCATCTACAAGGACTAATGGAGAATTTGATCCGGTGAGGGAGCCTATTCCACGGATATTAAAATCAAGGCCTGCTCCCGGTTCTCCGCCCTTCAAGTTCACTGCAATATTCAAATTAGGCGACGCTCCCTGAAGTAGCGCGCCTACATTCGCAGAAGGCCTGTTTATTAACGCTTCATTTGATACGTTATCAACTGCTCCTGTTAAATTAGCCTTCTTTTGAACGCCGTAACCAACGACAACAACTTCTTCAATTTTGGATTCTTTTAGTTTCATTACAAAATTGAAAGCGCCGGATTTTCTAACTGTTTTTTCGATGACATCATATCCAATGTAAGAAATCGCCAATACCCCGCCATCGTCAGGAAGTTGAATTGAAAAATTTCCATTGGCATCTGTGACAGTGGATTGACTGGCGTCTTTTACTTTTACTGTAGCTCCAACCAGGGGCTCTCCTTGTTCATCGGTCACCCGTCCTTTTATTTCAATAGGAGGTTCGGCGACTACGCTGGTATTAATTTCTTTTTGAAAGCTTGCCGGCACAGGCTTAGCGCTCAACACTATGGTTTTATCTATGATCGTAAAATTAAACGCAGTAGAAGCCAGGCTTTTCGAGAGCGCTTCCTCAACTGTAGCATTCTTCACATTTACGCTTACTTTCCCGGCTTTCCCAACATCTTCATTTTTATACAGGAATAAATAACCGCTTTGGCGCCGGATCTCATTGAACACCTTTTCCAGAGACACATCTTTCAGCTTCATTGTTATGCCCTGAGCATTCCCTGTGGCTGAAACCTGAAGAGCGGTAAGCGTTAGAAGAATAATTGTCAATTTCATAATTCTAAGCAGTTGTATCCCCTTCGAATCGGGATATTTAACGACAATTTTTTTCATACATTTGCGTAGTTTAGGTTTTACGTTAAAAACAGTCTTGGTTTTATACTGATCCTGAACTTTCATCAGCCCCGGCTTCCCTCCGGGGCTGTTCATTTTAAAGAACAGTTCGTTGCCTCATCTGGTCTCGCCCGTCCGTGGAGCAACAACCAAAAGGACAATCCTGATCTTTTGAAAACGAATTACTACTCGCTCTTGAAATCCAGAAAATTCGTAGACAGCATGGCACAGGCTTATTTAAGCCAATACCTTTTGAAATTTCATCCGGTAATTTTTGGGTCGACAATTCTTAAATTTCTTAAACTGCCTGTAAAAAATAGAATACTTTCAAATCCTGAAGCATAGCAAATCTCACTAATTTGTTTATCTGATTCTATAAGCAGTTTATACGCCTTATTAATTTTGGATTCATCAAATCGAACCGGCTTATAATGAGGCCTCATAAAATAAATGTACCTGTATTTATTTTTTCAAAATAGTTCACAACATTGACCTCGCTCATTTGCCCC
>ERZ761602.6078-NODE-6078-length-13796-cov-5.149552_pt1 | contig 13796 bp, 11 predicted proteins | sample MGYA00512165_ERZ761602 | MGnify/ENA primary metagenome ERZ761602 (study PRJEB28899, sample SAMN02445085) | bioreactor sludge metagenome | biome: EBPR sludge; isolation source: Thorneside wastewater treatment plant | place: Australia: Brisbane, Thorneside...
CTTCGGTTGGGTCCGCGCGGTCAGCCGCGGACGGTCCGCTCGTCACGTGCTGGGCGAGCCACCGCTCGCGCGACGAGCCGAGCTACCGAGCGGACGCTCGGGCCGCGCGTCGGCTCTGCGATCGAACCCACGACTGAGCACGAAGTCGTCGAGTCGACGCGCGCTCGTTCGAGAAGCGGACCCGAGAAGCTGATAGGCTGGCGCGCGATGCAAGGAAAGCTCGTCGGGGGCCGCTACGAAATCGTCCGGCCCATCGCGGAAGGCGGCATGGGCGCGGTCTTCGAGGCCCGCCACCACATGACCAAGCGCGCGGTCGCGCTGAAGATCCTCTTCCCGCACGTCGGCCGAAACGACGGCGCGAAGCAGCGTTTCCTCCGTGAGGTCAGCGCGCCCGCCGCGATCGGCCACGAGGGCATCGTCGAGGTCTTCGACAGCGGCATCGACCCCGAAGACGGATCGCTCTTCGTCGCGATGGAGCTGCTTCAGGGCGACACCGTGCGCGAGTGGCTCGAGAAGGGTGGACACACCCGCGACGAGATCCTCGATCTCTTCGACCGCATCTTCGACCCGCTCGCCGCCGCGCACGCGCGCGGGATCGTGCACCGCGATCTGAAACCCGAGAACGTCTTCCTGCACCGGAAGAAGGGCGAGGCGATCGTGAAGATCCTCGACTTCGGGATCGCGCGCGACCTCGACGCCAACGCGCAGAGCGTCACGCAGACCAGCGTGGCGATGGGCACGCCGCACTACATGGCGCCCGAGCAGGCGATGAGCGCGAAGAGCGTCGATGCGCGCGCGGACGTGTGGGCCCTCGGCGCGATGCTCTACGAGGCGCTCACCGGGCGCACGCCGTTCGACGGCGAGACCGCGAGCGCGATCGTCGTCTACGTGTGCACGCAGCCGCACGCGCCGATCCGCTCGCTCCTGCCGGACCTCGATCCGAAGATCGCGGACCTCGTCGATCGCTGCCTCGCCAAAGATCAAAACCAGCGCCCGAAAGACGCGGGTGAGCTGCAAGTCGCGCTGCGGGCGGCGCGGCCGGGGCGCGTGGTGCCGCCGACGATGGCGATCCCCGCGTTCTCCACGCCGACCACGCGTGACGGGAACAGCTTTGGCGGCGCGAGCTACTCGACGGGCACGCCGATGGGCACACCACCTCCGATGGGCGGCCCGATGGGTGGTGCTCCGATGGGCGGTGGACCCGTGGGAGGACCGCCCGCGCAGACCGGGCCGATGACGGGGATTCCAGCGCCTGCGCCTGCGTACGGAATGCCGCCCTCGGCGACGCCTCCGAGCAGCGGTCCCATCGGAACGCCCAGCCCCTACGGGACCCCGCCGCCGTCCGGCGGAGGTCTCTTCGGTGCGCCCGCACCGAGCAGCGGCGGATACGGCACGCCTCCTCCGACCGCCGGCGGCTACGGAACCCCACCCCCGTCGACGTACGGAACTCCACCAGCCTCGAGCGGCTTCGGCGGCGCGCCCGCGTCCGGCTACGGCGCGCCTCCGCAGCCGGGCGTCTTCGGCGGCGCGAGCTCGCCGACCCCGATGGGATTCGGAAGCCCCGTCGTCGCGCAGCCCGCCAAGAGCAACAAGGGCGTGCTGATCGCGGCGGTCGGAGGCGGGCTCGTGCTCGCGGCGCTCGCGGGCGTCGCGGTGTTCGTCGGCCTCGGCGACAACGAGACGACCGACCCGCAGGCGCTCGGTGGCCCGACGAGCACGACCGGAACGGACACCACGGGAACCACCGACACGACCGGAAGCACGGGAGCGACCGCCACCGCGACGGTGATCACGCCGGACGGCGGCGGAGAGCTCCTCGTCGACGGCATCTCGCAAGGCCCCGTGGCGAGCGGCAGCACGGTCGCGCTCGCGCCCGGCCCGCACACCCTGGTCCTCCGCCGCGGTGGCAACGTGCACGCCACGCAGCAAGTGACGGCGGTGGCCGGACAGCCGCTCTCGGTCGATCTCTCGCGCTCCACGGGCACCCCGAACACCGTGGGAACGACGACGACGACCGCCACCGCGGGAGCGATTCGTTCCGGCCGCCTCGAGGCCGGCGACGTGACGCTCAACAGCGGAGAGTTCCAAGACACCTACACGTTTCAATGGACGCAGGGCACGGTCGTCCGGGTCGAAGCGCGCAGCAACGACTTCGACACCTACTTGATCGTCAAACCGCCGACCGGCGCGCAGATCGACAACGACGACATGGCGCAAGGCAACCGCAACGCGGGCCTCGACGTGAACGTGACGCAGACGGGCACCTGGACGGTGATCGTGACGAGCTTCCGCGCGGGCGAGGTCGGGGCGTACGACCTCGAAGTACGCTGATCTGGAAGTGCTCCGCGAAACGAAGAAGGGCCCCACGGATCGCGTGGAGCCCTTCTTCGTTTCGACGATTCTTCGTTCGTCGTCGACTCAGCCGCCGAAGCCGAAGTTCAAGCTGCCGCCCACGAAGAAGCCGCTGAAGAGATCGAAGCCGCCGTCCACGCGGATCATGAGCTGCTTGATCGGCTTGAAGCGGAGCGCGAGGTGCGGGAGCGAGGCTCGGAACCAGACGTTCGGGACGCTGCCGCCCTGGGTCCAGCGGCGCGCGCGGGCGCCGAAGTGTCCGCCCTCTTCGCCGTCCGCGACGCTGGTCGGATCACAGAACGCGTTGGGCGGGTTCGACGGGCCGACGCAGCGCTCCCAGCCGTTGCCGACCGGGTAGGCCTCGGTGCGGATCATGTCGCCGAAGACGCCGCCGACGCCGAGCCCGATGCCGTATTGGATCGCGAACCAGTCCGTGAAGGCCGTGCTCCAGAGGAAGCTGACGCTGACCGCGACCATCTTCAGATCGCTGTCGATGAACTCGGTCTCGGTGTCCTCGTCGCCCGCGCCGCGGAACGGGCCGTTCACGGCATAGGTCTGGTAATAGAGGCTCGTGACGATGTCGAACGAGTCCTTGCGATACGTGAACTGAAGCCCGATGCCCGGATTGTTCGTCTTCGTCGATTCGTCCGTGAAGAGATTCAGGATGAAGCTCGGCGTGAACGTGTGCCAATACGCGGCGCCGAGGAAGAAGTACGCGGCCGTCGGATCCTCGTAGGGATCGGTGCCCGAGCGCGCCTGCTCCACGCCGAGGCGCTCCTCCGCGAGCACCTGCTCGTCGCCGAGCCGATCCGACTGCTCGAGGTCGGTCGTGTCGATCGCGTCCCCCGGAGGCGTCTCCGCGTCTTCGATGGCGGGATCCGTCGCGTCGGTCGTCGCATCGGCACCGACGTCCGCGCCATCCGCTGCGCCATCCGTCTGCGCGCGCGCCGGCGACACCAGCAGCGCGATCACCACCAAGCCCATCCAAGCTCTGAAAAGCATGCGTCTCTCTCCCTCGGCCGAAGCCGACCTCGCCCACGCGCGTCTTCCCTCGCGCCCGCCGATAGTTCACCCGCCACGCCGGACTTGTCGAACTTTTCAGTGACGACCGTCATTGGGGCGTGCGAGGCCGCGCGCCCGAGCCGCGCCCGCCAAGCGCTCGTTCAGCGCTCCGGCTTCGCCTCCACTCGAACCGTGTAGGCCCCCGTCTGGCCCGACTGGAACGAGTTCGCCCAGACCACGTACGTCCCGCGCGCGGGCGCCCGCAGCGAGATGCGCGCCGTCGTCGAACCTTCCTCCGCGTCGTCGTTCTGCCGCAGGAAGTCCGCGTCGGACGCGCCCACCCGCCGGAGCTGGAGGAACGGATCGAGCTCGGTCGAGGTCATCTCGACCCGGATGCGCCAGCCCTTCTCGGCGTCGAAGCGGTACTCGTCGAAGAACGATCCGTCCGCGTCGTGGCGTCGGTCCCCCTCCTCCAAACGGCCCTCGTGGGTGCGATCGACCGGGTCGAGCGCGCAACCGACCAGCACGCTCGCGAAGAGCGCGACGAGCGTCGAAGCCCGGCGCGTCACGTGGCTCGACAGGCTCGTCACGAAGATCATCCGAAGATCACCCCAAGCGCGTCGCCGCTCGACCGTCGCTCAACGCAACGACGTCAGCGCGCGCCCGCCGTCGATCGAGACGCGGTCGCCCGTGATCCAGCCCGCCTCGTCGCTGGCGAGGAACGCCACCAGCGCCGCAACCTCCTCCGCCGTCCCGACACGCCCGAGCGGATGCGTGGCCTTTCCGCGTTCGAGGAACGCCGCGTACGCCGCGTCGTCCATGCCGCTCGCGCGGTGCAGCTCCGTCACCACCACGCCCGGGTTGATCGCGTTCACGCGCACGCCCTTGCTCGCGAGCTCCATCGCGAGCACCTGCGTCATCATGTCGAGCGCGGCTTTGCTCGTGCAGTACGCGAGCAGGCCCGGATAGGGCCGGAAGCTCGCGACGCTCGACACGTTGAGGATGCTCGCGCCACGACCGGCGGCGGCGGAGGCGACGAGCAGCGGCGTCGCGAGACAGGTCAGATCGTAGACCGCCTCCACGTTCACGCTCATCAGCTTCGACCACACCTCGGGCTTGGGCTCGAGCGCGCCGTCGAAGCCGATCGCGCCCGCGTTGTTCACGAGCACGTCGAGACCACCGAACGACTCCTCGATCGCGCCCATCACACGCACGTTGTCCTCGTGGCTCGTGTGGTCGGCGACGAACGCGCGCACCTCCCCGAACTCCGAGATCGCGGCCGCCGCCTCTTCGAGCCGATCCGCGCGGCGCCCGGTGATGGCGAGCTTCGCGCCCTCCTTCGCGAGCCGCTCGGCGATCGCGCGCCCGAGGCCGCTGGTCACGCCCGTGACGAGCGCGCGTTTGTCGGTGAAGCGAGTCATGGCGCGCGACCGTAGCAGACCGGACGCCAGACTCGGTGCTCTGCTACCTTCGTGAGGTGCGCGCGGTGGTCGACGAGGCAAAGCTTCAGCGCCTGATGGCCGAGGTCGGTCGGCGCGCGCGCGGCCCCGGTCGGATCTACCTCACGGGTGGGGCGACCGCGCTACTCTTCGGGTGGCGGAGCTCGACCGTCGACGTCGACATCAAGCTCGACCCCGAACCGCCGGGAGTGTTCGAGGCCATCGCGTCCCTGAAGAACGAGCTCGACGTGAACGTGGAGCTCGCCTCGCCGGAAGAGAAGCTCAGCCGATTTCGCAAGCCGCCCTACCGGACGGCGCGCAGCTCCCGAAGGGAGCGGAGGCTCGTGGGAGGGGGCCCCACGGGGCTTCACGCCTCGTGGGGGAGGGTCTGGCGACAGACCCTCAGGGAAGCCGACCTGTTCTTGCCGCCACTCCGGGAATGGCGCGAGCGGTCCATCCCGATCGCCACGCACGGCCGTGTCGAGTTCTTCCACTACGACCTGCGCGCACAGGCGCTCGCGAAGATCGCACGCGCGCACGAGCGGGACCTTCGAGACGTCCAAGCCATGCTGGAGCGCGGCCTGGTGAGCGTGGAGCAACTCCGCGCAGCCTACCGCGACATCGAAGCGGACTTGATCCGGTATCCGAACCTCGATCCCGAGGTGCTCCGATCGAGGCTCGACGCCCTCACGAGGGATCCCGCATGACCGAGCCTCGGACTCCTTCCTTCGAAGAGCTGACGGCCTTTCCCGGTGGAGGGATGGTGGCCCGCGGCCTCATGGACGCACGCGCACGCGTGGATTCGATCGACGCGCTCGTGGTCTCGCTCGCGGTGACACGCCTGCGCGCGGTCGGGCTCGACCTCCCGGAGGCGCCACGCGCTCGCGACGGAGAGCTCGTGCTCTACGAGCGGCTGCGTGGGGAGTCGGATTCCTACGGGCGGTACAACGCGCTCCGTCGCGATCTGACGAGCTTTCTCGATGCATTCGAAGCTCACGTACGCCGCGCGTCGCGTTGAAGGTCACGTCGCTCCGCCGCGCGAGGTCGTTCGAGGTCCGGTGCATCGGTCCTCTCGCGAACGTGCTATGCGCGCGGCATGGCCTCGAAGGACGTGGTGATCGTCGGCGGTGGCGTGATGGGCTGCGCGAGCGCGCTCCGACTCGCACAGGCTGGGCTCTCGGTCACCGTGCTCGAGCGCAGCGTCCCGGGCGCCGAAGCCTCGAGCGCGGCGGCGGGCATCCTCGGCCCCGCGGTCGAAGCACACCACGGGCACGGCGAAGGACACCCGCACCCCGGACGTCGCCCCGCGCAGGACACGTTGCTCACGCTCGGTCTGCGCAGCCGCGAGCTGCACGCGAGCCTCGCGCGTGAGCTGCGCGACGATCACGGCATCGACGTCGGCTTTCGACGCTGCGGCGTGATGCGCGTCGCGGTGCGCGAGGACGAGCGCGCAGCCCTCGTGACGCACGCGGCGCTCTTGCGCGGGCGCGCGCTCGTCGACGCGATCGACGGCGACGAGGCGCGCCGTCGCGAGCCCGCCCTCGGACCGGCGGTGCTCGAAGCGATCGACCTGCCGGAGGAAGCGCAGCTCGATCCGCCGAGCCTGCTCGGCGCGCTCGCCATCGCGGCGGAGCGCGCAGGGGTTCGTTTCCGCACCGCCACCGTGCACGGCGTGATCGTCGAGAACGATCGCGCACTCGGTGTGCGGCTCGACGGCGAGACGCTCACCGCCGATCACGTCGTGGTCGCCGCCGGGAGCTGGACCAGCCTGGTTCCGGGTCTCCGCCTCGACGCCGCGCGTGTGCACCCGGTGCGCGGACAGATTCTGACGACGCGCACGAGGCCGCCGATCTTCCGTCGCGTGGTCTTCGGCGCAGGCGGCTACGTCGTCACCCGCCCCGACGGGCGCGTGCTCTGCGGCTCCACCGAAGAACGCGTGGGCTTCGCACGCGAGGTCACCTTCGCCGGCCTCGCGCGCATCGTGAAGTTGGCGACCACCCTCGCGCCTCGCCTCGCGGACGCCCCCGCCGAAGCGCACTGGTCGAGCTTTCGCCCGGGTACCGCGGACGATCTCCCGCTCGTCGGCCCCGCCGGCCCCGAAGGCCTCTGGCTCGCGAGCGGCCACTACCGCAACGGCATCCTGCTCGCGCCCATCACCGCCGAGCTCGTGCGCGACGCGATCCTGGGCGAGCCGTTGCCGGAAGAAGCGGCGGCGATCGATCCGCGACGCTTCCTCGCGTGATCCTCCGTGACGCGTAGCGCCCCACCACGAGCCACGACGGAGCCCACCGTGAGTGGACCCAGTGGACCCAGTGGACCGAGCGAACCGAACGAGGCCAACAGCGTGACCGCCTTCGACACCTTCGAGCACCACTTCGTCGCCAACGAGCTCTCGCATCACGTCGTCGAGTGGCGACCGCGCGAACCGCAGAGTCCGCCCCCGACGGGGTCGTCGAGTCTACGGGGCCAGCCGCCGACGGTCCTTCTCGCCCACGGCTTCCTCGATCTCGCGTGGAGCTGGCGCCCGCTCGCGGAGCGGCTCGCGTCGCACGGCTTCCGGTGCGTCGCATGGGATTGGCGCGGACACGGCGAGACCGATCACGTCGGCGCGGGCGGCTACTACCACTTCCCCGACTACGTGCTCGACTTGGAGGAGCTCTTCCCTCAGCTCGTGAGCGACGCCGAGGAGCGCGTGCACCTCGTCGGGCACTCGATGGGCGGCACCGTGGCGACGATGTTCGCGGGGCTGCGCGCGTCGAGGCTCCACACGCTCAGCCTCGTCGAAGGCATCGGGCCCCCGCCCTACCCGCTCGAGCGCACGCCGGAGAAGTTCGAGGCGTGGCTCGACGGCATGGCGAAGCTCCGCGCCAAGGAAGACCGTTGGCGGCTGACCCCGCCAACCCAAGAGAGCCGCGCGATGCCGAGCCTCGACGCGGTGCTCGATCGCATGCGTGTGCAGAGCCGCAAGCTCGACGACGCCCTCGGCCGCTTCCTCGCGGAGAAGAGCACGCGCCGCCTCGACGACGGAAGCTACGCGTGGCGCTTCGATCGGCGGCACCGCACGACCGCGCCGATGCCCTTCCGTACCGAGATCTTCGCGGCGTTCCTGGAACGCATCACGGTGCCGACCCTGTACGTCGCGGGTGAGAAGGGCTTCCGATTGCCGGACGAGGACGCGCGCCTCGCGCTCGTGAAGGCGCCTTTGACCAAGCACGTGATCGACGGCGCAGGGCACATGCTCCACCGCGAAGAGCCTGACGCGCTCGCGGATGCCTGGCTCGCGTTCGCGGCCATGTGAAGGTCTCCGTCGTCCACTCCATCCGTGCATGGAGCGTCCCAATTTTGGCACTCGCAGAGGTGCCTTGTGGTCGGATCGACCAATGCGCCTCGAAGGCTCGCGGGCCTCGTGTCGCCCGAAGATCCCGCATTCTTCGAGGAAGCCGAACCAGCCGCCGCTGCCTCAACCGGTCGGATGCGCACCCCGCGGGCCGGCACGCAAGATGCTTTTGTCGCCGCACATGCCCAGCGTGCAGCACGCCCGCCCGGTCGCGACTCCCCACACCATGGGCGCGACCGACGACTCTCCCGACTCCGACCCACCGGCAGAGAGCCCGCGACGCGACACCGGGATGCGTCCACGCTCCACGTCGGGCGCTTCGCCTGACCTTCCTGGGGCCACGTCCGAAATGTCGGCCACGATCCTCGTCGTCGACGACGATCGCCTCGGCGCGAAGGTGACGAGCGAGACCCTCGAAGCGCTCGGCCACCGCGTGCTCGTCGCGCCCACGGCGGGCTCCGCCCTCGAGCAGATGAACGACGAGGTCGACGTCATCCTGATGGACGTGGAGATGCCGAGCCTCGACGGTCCGAGGCTCCTTCCGCTCCTCAGACGTCGATGCACCGGCTTCGTGCCGTGCGTGTTCCTCACCGGGCACGACGACGACGGCGCGCGCCACCGCTGCCTCGACGCGGGGGGCGACGACTTCCTCTCGAAGCCCACGCGTCGCATCGAGCTCGAGATGCGCATGTCGTCGATGCTCCGGATTCGTCGGCTGACGCAGGAGCTCGCGCGGCGCGCCACCGTCGACCCTCTGACCGGCGTCCAGAACCGCGCCGCGCTCGAAGCCACCCTCGGGGCACGCGAGCACGAGCACCGACGCTACACGCGCCCACTCTCGATCCTCATCGCGGACATCGACTTCTTCAAACGCGTCAACGATCAGCACGGCCACGCGGCGGGCGACGAGGTCATTCGACGTTTCGGCGAGGTCCTCCGCGCCGGAACTCGCACCGCAGACGGCGTGTATCGCTACGGCGGCGAGGAGTTCGTGATCGTGGCCCCCGAGACGGGTCCCGAAGGAGCCGTCGTCCTCGGGGAACGCCTCGCGCGCGCCTTCCGCGAGGCGACGAAGCTCTCTCCGTACGGACCACAGACAGTGTCGATGGGGATCGCCTCGAGCGTCCTCGACGTCGACCATCGAAGCCCCCGCGAGCTCCTCGTCGCGGCCGACCGCGCGCTCTACCAGGCGAAGGAAAGCGGACGAAACCGGGTCGTCCTCGAAGGAACCCCGGTGAGCCGACCCGTCGACTCGCGACCCGACACGGTCCAGTGGCGACGCCGATGATCCTGCCGAGCGCGTGGGGGCGCGGCGCGGATGCGAGCCCCTCGGCAGGCTGGTAGCATTCGCCCGTGAGCTTCGGGCCCCTCGACATCCTCCTCATCATCGTCGGCATCTCGATCCTCGTGATCGTGCACGAGTCGGGGCACTACCTCGCCGCGCGTGCCTTCAAGATGCGCGTGCTGCGCTACTCGATCGGCTTCGGGCCCACGCTCTTCAAGTACCAGCCGAAGGGCAGCCCGACGGTCTTCCAGGTCGCCGCGATTCCCTTCCTCGCGTATGTGCAGATCGCGGGCATGAACCCGCACGAGGACGTCGACCCGAAGGACCCCGGGCTCTTCGGCAACAAGAGCGTCTTCGCGCGCGTGGTGACCATCGCGGCAGGCCCTTTCGCCAACTACCTCTGCGCGTCGTTGCTGGTCTTCCTCATCGGGCTCTCCGGCTGGCCGCAGCTCTGGCTGCGCGTGCTGACCCCCGACGATCCCCGCGCGACCGCGACCGCCAGCGGACCGATGGTGGTCGGCGACGTGCTCGAAGGCGTGGCGCAGGACGCGGGCGTGGTCCCCGGTGACGTCTTCGTGGAAGCGAACGGTCGCGCGATCCGCGACGTGCGCGATCTGATCGAGGTGACGGCGCCGCGCGGCGGGCAGGCGACGACGTACGTGATCGAGCGCGACGGCGAGCGGCGCACGTTCGAGATGACGCCCGCGCTCGGCGCCGATGGCGTGGGGCGGATCGGCGTGGCCGCGTCGCCGGTGTACGTGAAGTTCGAGCTCGGCGAAGCCGCCGAGTCCGCGATCACGTTCCCGTGGCGCCTCACCGTCATGCAGCTCGAGGGCATGGCGAAGATGGTGCGAGACGCCGACACCTCGCAGATCGGCGGCCCGGTCGCGATGGGCAAGATGATCGGCGACGCCGCGCAGAGCGGGCCGACCGACTTCTTCGCCGTGCTCGCGTTGCTCTCGACCGCGCTCGGACTCTTCAATCTCCTTCCGCTCCCCGCGCTCGACGGCGGACGCCTCGGCTTCCTCGGCTTCGAGCTGATCACGCGACGTCGAGCGAACGAGAAGCTCGAGGCGATCGTGCACACGGTGGGGATCGTCTTCCTGCTCTGCGTGATCGTGCTCGTGACCATCCGCGACATCTTCGGGGGACCACCCAGCGCGCCCGAAGAGGCTGCGCAGTCGACGACCGACACGTCGGGCACGAGCGCGAGCCCGAGCGCGATGGACGCGCCGAGCCCGGCGACGCCGAACGCGAACGCTGCGCCGAGCGAGAACGCGCCGACCGCACCCAGCACGGCGGCGCCGAGCGAGAACGCACCGAGCACGGCGGCGCCGAACGAGAACGCACCGAACGAGAACGCACCGAGCGCACCCAACGCGGCGAGCCCGACCGACACCTCGATGGCCGCCCCCGCCGAGTGAGCGCATGAGGCGCACGCCGCTCCTCGTCTTGCTCCTCGCGACGATCGCGCACGCCGACGTCGTGCTGCACGAGTACATCCCGAACGCGGGCGACGCCGAGCTCGACGCGGTGCTCGGACCGGGGGGCGAGCCGGCCGCGATCGTCTACGACGACACCATCCTGACCGCGCCCGAGGGCGGCGCGCGCCGCGACGACGAGCGCGCGATGAGCGCGATGCCCGGCGACGGCCAGGGCCGCGAGGAAGAGGGCCGACGCTCTCCCACGTTTCGTCCCGACCGCGTCACCTCCCTCGAAGGCACGCTCGGCTACTTCGAGACCTTCACTCCCGCGATCGCACCCTTCAAACGCGTGAGCGCGCTCGACGCGGTCGTCACGATGGACGGCGGCACCCCCGTGCTCGGCGTGTCGAGCCTGCGCACGTCGCGGCTGCCCATCGAAGGCGCGACCTCCACGCCGCCCGACGCACGCGAGCGCGAACGCTTCTGGGGCAGCGTGGTGCTCGACTTCCGCGCGGGCGCGATCGTCCCGCTGCCGTCCGTCTCGCCGGAGTCGCGCATCCTCACGCTGCGCACCGAGCTCCTCGGCGACGCGCGAGGTGCGAGCGTGGGCGACGAGGTCGATCTCGAAGTGCACCGCGACGACGCCGGCAGTTACTTCGCGGTCGCGCCCCCCGGCGTGCGCGGCGAAGTGCGTGTGGTCTTCCTGACCGACGCGCCGAAGGACTTCTTCCGCATGGCGGAGCTGCCCGACGTGCCCTCGGACACCTTCGCGGACGAGGTCTTCGCGCTCGAGCCGCGTGTGCGCGAGGACGCGCTCCTCTTCGCGCGCGAGCTCGGCCTCTCGCCGGGGCAGTCGTACCGCCGCACCCTGCCGATCCTCGTCGAGCACTTCCGCAGCTTCGAAGAATCGGACGAGCCGCCTCCTTCGACGGGCAACATCTTCCTCGACCTCGCGCGCGGCATGAAGGGCGTGTGTCGCCACCGCGCATACCCCTTCGTGATCACCGCCCAAGCGCTCGGCATGCCCGCTCGTTTCGTGCAGAACGAGGCGCACGCGTGGGTCGAGGTGAAGATCCCGCAGGGCGACGTGCCGGGCTGGTTGCGCATCGATCTCGGCGGCGCGGCGGCGGGGCTCGACGCACACGGCGCCGAAGATCGACCGCTCCATCGCCCGACCGGCGACGACGTCTTGCCGCGTCCCGCGCCCTACGTGCGGAGCTACTCGCAGCTCGCGGGCAACGTGCGTGGGCTTCGACGCGACGCGCCCGGCACGAACGTTTCGAACCACGCCGACGATCCCTCGACGAACGCGAGCGATCCGAGCACGAGCCACAACACGGATCCGACCACGCCCGCGACGCCGACCACGCCCCCGACGAACGCGACCACGTCGAACGAGCCCACGCGGAACGAGCCCACGCGGAACGAGCCCAGCCCGCCGAGCACCGACCCGCTGAGCGCGCTCTTCTCCACCCCCGTCGCTCGTCCATTGCGGCTCACCGTCGAAGGTCGCGAGTTCGAGGTGCTGCGTGGTCGACGCCTCGAGCTGGTCGGGCGCGCGCTCGATCCCGACGACGTCGGAGTCGCCGGCCTTCGCGTGGAAGTGGTCGCGCGCGGCACCATCGAACGGCTCCTCGGCGTGACGGTCACGCGCGACGGGGGTCATTGGCAGGCGAGCGTCGGGGTGCCGCCCGAGCTGCCGGTCGGCGATTACACGCTCGTCGTGCGCACACCGGGGAGCGACCGCTACTTCCCCGCGACGGCCCGATGATCGCGCGGTGACCTCCACGCAGGGATCGTCGCGCGGAGACTCTCGTCACGCGTCACGCAGGTCCTCACACGGACGCGATGCGGTGACCGACACACCGTGATCGTCGTGCCGCACGACATCACGGACCTGCGTACGGAGCGGCACGCGGGTGCTATCCTCCCGCTCCGCCCGTGAGCCGCGACAGCAGCATCGAGGGCCGCGAGCTCGGCGCGTATCGGCTGGGCCGTCGGCTCGGCGCCGGAGGCATCGGCGCCGTCTACGCCGCGACGCACGTGCGCACGGGGCGCGCGTACGCGGTGAAGGTGCTGCTGCCCGACGCGGCCGACGACGCGACGTCAGCCGCCCGCTTCCGTCGAGAAGCCGAGGCGCTCGCCGCGGTCGGCCATGCCGGCATCGTCGCCGTACACGACTTCGACGTCACCGACGACGGCGTCGCGTACCTCGTGATGGACAAGCTCGAAGGCGAGGACCTCGACGCCCGCCTCGCGCGCGGACCGCTCTCGCTCGCCACCACGCAAGACCTCCTGCACCAGGTCGGCTCCGCGCTCGCCGCCGCCCACGACGCCAGCATCCTGCACCGCGATCTCAAACCCTCGAACGTCTTCCTCGCGCGCCGCCCCGGCACGCCGGAGCGGGCGGTGTTGCTCGACTTCGGGCTCGCGAAGCTCATGGAGGGCGAGCACGCGAAGCTCACCGCGACCGGCGCGACGATGGGCACGCCGATGTACATGTCACCCGAGCAGGCGCAGGGCCTGCCCGTCGATCGGCGCACCGACGTCTACGCGCTGGGCGCGGTGCTCTTCGAGTGCCTCACCGGCCGTCCCCCCTTCGATGGGCCGCACGTGACGGCGATCCTGGCCAAGGTGCTCACCGCGCCACCGCCGCGGTTGCGCGATTGGAACCCCGAGCTTCCGCGCGCGCTCGACGACGTGATCGCGCGCGCGCTCGCCAAAGATCCGAGCGAGCGCCCCGCGAGCGTGCCCGCGCTGGTCGCCGCGGTGAACGAAGCCATCGGCGACGCGCCCTCCGACGTGGCCGCGCCCGGTGCCGCGCGTGCGGTCCCGCCGACGCAGGTCACACCGATGGTGGTCGAGGTGAAACGCGTCGAGCCGAACCACCGACGCGGCCTCTGGATCGGCGTCGTGATCACGCTCGCGCTCGTGGGTGCGGGTCTCGCGTGGTGGAC
>ERZ761602.6079-NODE-6079-length-13794-cov-8.679307_pt1 | contig 13794 bp, 13 predicted proteins | sample MGYA00512165_ERZ761602 | MGnify/ENA primary metagenome ERZ761602 (study PRJEB28899, sample SAMN02445085) | bioreactor sludge metagenome | biome: EBPR sludge; isolation source: Thorneside wastewater treatment plant | place: Australia: Brisbane, Thorneside...
GGATGCCGTTGCCCGTGTCGGCGACCTCGATGCGGACAAATCCGGGCTCCGCGTCGGGCTCGATGCGGACCGTCAGGTTGCCGCCGCTCGCTCCCATTGCCTGTACGGCGTTTATGAAAAGGTTGTTGAAGACCGACCGGAGCATCTCGGCATCGGCGGCGATCTGCGGCACGTTTTCGTGCTCGATGACGGCGACCTTGATGCCGTTCTCTTCCGCTGTGCCCTCGACGATCCGAAGCGAATCCTCGATGATCCCCTTCGCATCCGCCGGTTTCAGGTCAGCCACCGCCGGCCGCGAGTAGCTGAGAAAATCCGTGATCTGCTGGTTGATCCTGGCGACCTCGTCCTTTACCTGGGTGATCAGCTTTTTGAATGTCTTCTGCCGGTCTTCTTCCTCAGGGGCAAACTTCGAGCGAAGATGATCGAGCGTCAGGTTGATGTAGTTGAGCGGGTTGCGTATCTCGTGGGCGATCGCCGAGCCGAGCCGGCCGATAACGGCGCTCTTTTCCGCCTGCTGGAGCTGCTCTTCGAGTTCCTTCGATTTCTCAAGCTCGGAGGTCATCTCGTTGAACCGCATCGCCAGCCGTCCCATCTCATCGCCGCGATAGTCGTCCGGAACGCGGACGCCGAGGTCGCCCTCGGCCACTCGGCGTGCCGCATCGGATAGATTTGCGATCGGCCGCGTGAACCGCCAGACGAGAAGGAACGTGATCAGCGTCGAGATCGAAAGAACCCCGAGCGTTACGATCAGCGGCTGCGCGGCACGCGCCGCAGCTTCATTGCGATCATTGCGGAGCAGAACCATGATGTACCAGCGGCCCTCGCTGGTCTCGATCGGGAGAGCGTGGGCTTCGTCGTTACGGAGCTTGTTCTCGGCCGTCCGGCGGTTCGGAAAACGTTCAAGGTCGGCTCCGAGCCGTTCTCCGTTCATCAACGGCGGAAGATCGTTAAGATCGCTCAGCCGCTTGTAAATTATCTGGTCGCCCTCGCCGCTTTCGGGCAGATAGGTATCGCTCAGGCTGTCGAGCACCAGCCATTCGTTCGTAATAACAAGGATGTCGAGGATCCGCTGCCGAGAGCCCTCATCAAGATATGCCTGGCCGGGTTGATTCACGAGGTCGCGGATGCGGTCCTGCTGCGTCAGGCTCGAAACTCCAAGTTGGAGCCCGGCGAGTAAGGCCTGCGATTGCCGCTCGCGGAGCTCGGTGTTTTCCTGCTGCATCAAGAGATTGATGTAATACTGAACGCCGAGCGTGGCGACGAGCATCAGCGCCAGTATGAGAAGCAGTCGGCCGCGAAATGTACTCAAAAACCCCATTTGGTTTGCAGGATAAGCAAGCGCTTAAAAAAGTCCTTGCACTAGCGTGGTTTGAATGTTATCTTGAAGTTCAGTCGATTCGCAAAGTTCCGCTTTACAACATTTGCTCTTCCTTGCGGGACTTGGCCTCCAAAATTAGATTAACGAAAAATAACGCCCTGCACGTTGAGGTAACGGATGAACCTTTCCATGATCGCCTTTTCCCGCCGTTCCGGTTTACTGTTTTTGATCGCCGTTTTTGCGTTGGCCGGTATCTCAGCAGGCCAAACAAAGAAACGGACCGCGGCAAAGCCCGATCCTAAGAAGGCGGCGGCGACCAAAAAGGCTGCCCCGAAAAAATCGACCTCATCCCGAACCGCATCTGCCCGCGATAAGAAAGCCGCGGCCAAGCCCTCAAAGAAAATGACCGCCGCCGAGCGGCGCAAAGAAGCGGCTCGTAAAAAGGCCGAAGAGGCTCGCCGCCAGGCCGCCCTTGCCGAGCAGCGTCGCCGCGAAGAGGCCGCCCGCCGTGCCCGCGAACGGGCGTTGGCATTCGAGCGTGGCCTGCGGACAGAGACGGCCGAGAACATCGCCCGCGACAACACTCAGGGCGAGGACCTCGCAATTCGCCAGGCCGCCGTCAATGCACTCGGCGACCGTGCCGGGACGATCGTCGTTATGGAGGCAAAGACCGGTCGCGTCGTAACGATGGTCAACCAGGAATGGGCGATCAAGAAAGGCTACAAGCCTTGCTCAACCGTCAAGCTCGTGACGGGCGTTGCCGGGATCGGTGAGAACAAGATCACGCAGGACGGCGCCATCGTCGGCGAAGCGGGCAAGATGGACCTCGATGATGCACTTGCCTATTCGAACAACCCGTACTTTCAACGGGTCGGCAACGGGCTCGGGAGCGATAAGCTGATCTACTATGCAAAACAGCTCGGACTCGGCCAGCCGACCGGCATCAACGCAGAGGGCGAATACGCAGGAAAGCTGCCCTACGGCAACAACAATCCGCGGATCTATTCACACGCAGATGATTTTGAGGTGACGCCTCTGCAACTCGCCGTGATGGTTACGACCATCGCCAATGGCGGCAAGCGGGTAACGCCGCGGCTTTCCCGCGAACGCATTCAGCGGACAAGCCAGCAGGCGCGCATCAAAGGCACCTCCGACCTGCCGGAGCAAACGCTCAAGGGCGTTATCCCCGGAATGATGGGAGCCGCCGAATACGGAACCGCACGCAGGGGAATGGACCAGACGCTCGGCGTCGCCGGTAAAACCGGTTCCTGCATCGGACAGGGCTCGTGGGTCGGGCTTTTTGCTTCGGTCGCACCAGTCGAGGATCCGGACTACGCCGTTGTCGTTATCACACGCGGACAGGCTGCCCGCGGACGCATTTCGGCGGCGATCGCCAGTCAGATATACAATGCGCTCGGCAACCGCATCCGACGCGACCCTGAAAGGCTGATGGCCCTAAGAAATCTCCGGAGCCAACCGAACCAGCCTAGCGATGCGATGATAGCTGCTCGTTCGGGCGGTGACGAGCGTGACGAGGACGAGGATGAGGAATTGAGCGATGGGGCCGTTGAGGTCGCTCCGCAGAGGACCATCGTCGCCGGAGCTTCGCAGCAGCGTGCCGCCGAAACTCCTCGAGTTACCCGGACGACGCAAACGGCACCTGTCTTCAAGCCAGTAATAATTGAATACAACCGCGACTCTGCGGCATCGGCACGCCCGGTTGCAAAGCCCGCATCACCGGCGGTAAAGAAAACGGATTCTCGTCCAGTAAATACACCGGCACGCCCGACCGCTCCGCGAACTGCACCTCCCGCCACAAAGACCTCTCCGGCAAAGGCTAAGACAACAGAAGCCGCAAAGAGAGCACCGGCTAAGAAGCCCGCAGCCTCTACCGCAAAGAAGACTGAGGCAAAGACTCCGCCTGCGAAGAAACCGGCTGCAACCGCGAAGACACCGGCCAAAAGCAGTGCAAAGACTGCTGCAAAGGCTCCTGCAAAGGCACCGGCAAAGGCACCGGCAAAGAACAGTAAACCGGCCGCAAACTCGAGATCAACGGCCAAAAAGCCCGATTCGAAGTCAGAACCGAAGACGGCCGCCAAAAAGAAAACGCGTCCGAGAGTTGTGCGAAATTGATGCTGCGACCGAACAATTGACAAGAGTTTTTTGCGTTCTCACTTGACATCATTTCCCGCAATAAATGATTATTATTGGTCTCTGCTTTTTTATAGCAGGCCGGTGTGCCATTCCCGGCGGGCGGTGGATATCGTCCGGATTTTCTTGCAACTATTTTTCCGAACGATACATCAGACAAGACGCGAAACCGACTCAAGCGTTTTCCGGTTTCCGATAGGTTAGTAACAAGCAGGTTTTGGAGGAAGTAACACAAATGAAAACGATCTTTAGATATGTCGGTTTTGCAGCACTTCTGGCAGCATTTTTCGTTGCCGGAAGCACAACAGTATCCGCTCAGGATCCTTGCGAGGATTTTGAGGGGATGGGAGCTCTTTATGAGAAGGTCACAGCCAATTACGGCAAGCTCGAAACGCTGAATGTGGCAGTTGAAGCGGGTAAGCAGTACCTTGAGAAATACGGTAACTGCGAATCGGCCAAAGATTTCGTCGCCTGGCTCAAGCCGCAGATCCCGCAGTGGGAAAAGGACGTTGCGCAGTATGAGCTTGATAAAAAGCTCCGTCCGCTTTTCCAAAAGTATGACGCAGCCGTCGGAGGCCAGAACAAGAACTGGACCGAGGCGTTTGCCGCAGCGAAGGAAATTCAGGCAATCGCTCCGGGCGACCCGCGCATTCTGAATGTGATCATCCCGCTCGGCCAGGCAGCACTTTTTGAGGCTGCACCGCCGAAGAAGAATAACTCCTTCAATTCCGATTCTCTGATGATGGCCGATAAGGCCCTCGGAATGCTCCGCGGCGGAACGCCGGCGACCAAGAAAAAAGGCGGCCAGGATGTTTTCGGTGTGTTCGAATTTGAAGGCACGAAGGACCAGGTCATCGCCGACCTGACCTATGCCAAGGCCTACGTTAAGTTCTACGGACAGGGTGACAAGAAGGCCGGCCTGACCGATTACTTTGAACTGACGCAGATGCCGGTCGGCAAGACCAACCCGGCCGTTTACGGAGCCATCGGCGACTATTACTTCGGCGAGGTGCAGAAGCTTGCGGAAGAGGTCAAGGCAATGATCGTTGCCCGCAACGCCCTGACGACCGACGAAGAGAAGGTCGCCAAGGATGCCGAGATCGCGGCCAAAGAAGGCCTGCTGAAGGCCTATGCCGAACGGGGTGTGGACGCCTACGCGCGTGCATACAAGAATACCAAGGCAGATGCAGCGACCAAGGCTTATCGTGACGGGCTCTACAACAACGTGAAGACGCTCTACAACGTACGCTTTGACAAGGAAACCGGCGTTGACGAGTTCATCGCATCGACGATCCAGAAGCCGATGCCGAACCCGACCTCAGAGGTCACCCCGGTCGTTGTCGAACCGCCGACCGCTACGGAGACCTCGACCGATACCGCTTCGGGCAACTAATTGCCCTTCGGTTCGGATTCACCTCCGACGCCATCTATTGATCGGCCGGACGCTCTTTCAAGCAAAGGGCGTCCGGTTTTGTATTTGCAGGGCGACCGCTTAAACTATCACGAGGCCCCGATGAGCATTGAGGACCTTGAAGAGCGGATCGGATACCACTTTGCGGATAACGCCCTGCTACGTCGCGCCTTGACCCACAGCTCGGTCGCGTCCGAACGCGAGGCCGGCCGCGAGCTGCGAACAACTAGCGACGACTACGAGACGCTGGAGTTTCTCGGCGATGCCGTGCTCGGTCTGGCGGTCGCCGAGGAGCTTTACCGGCGGCACACGCACTCGCACGAGGGCGAACTGACTCAGATGAAGCATCAGCTTGTCAGCGCAAAGGCGTTTGAGGGCATTGCACGCGAGCTCGGGCTCAGCGAGTTCCTAGTTCTCGGGCCAGCGGAAGAACGGACCGGCGGACGCGGGAAACCGGCGATCCTCTCGGATGCGTTCGAGGCGGTGATCGGTGCCGTTTTTCTTGATGGCGGCTTTACGGCCGCACGCGAGGTAACGCTCCGGCTCTTTGGCGAGCGGATCGCAGCAGCAAGCCCGCAGTCATCGGTCGATTTCAAATCGCTCCTGCAGGAGCGGCTGCAGGGAAGAGGGCTGCCGCTTCCGGAGTATCGAACGATCTCCGAGCAGGGGCCGCCGCATGACCGGACCTTTCGTGTGCAGGTCGCCTGGCAAGGCGGTTCGGCCGAGGGCGAGGGCCGCAGCAAAAAGGCGGCCGAAATGGAAGCCGCGGAAAAGGCGCTCGTCGCAACCAAAGATCTTGACGGAAACTAGTAAAATATGAGCATTGAGACGCCGGAAGTAAGATCGGCCGAGGCAAACGAGAAGGAAAAAGAACCGGCGAAGAAGCCTACCGGCCCGCCAAAGTCGCTTTTTCGCGAATATTTCGAGTCGCTGACGGTAACGCTCGTGATGGCGCTCTTCGGCATGACCTTCATCCTGCAGGCGGTCACTGTGCCGACCGGCTCGATGCAAAACACCATCCTCGTCGGCGATTATCTGCTCGTCAACAAGTTCATTTTCAATCCCGCGGGCGACCCGCTGCCGTTTCTCCCGATGCGGGACATCGAACGCGGCGACATCATCGTTTTCAAATATCCCGGCAACCGTGCACGCCCTGAGCGTGACCGCTTTCGCGGCTCGAATCCGCCGCTCAAGGCATATCAGATCAATTACGTAAAGCGCGTCATCGGTCTTCCGGGCGAGACTGTCGAGTTTCGTAACAACCGCGTTTACATCAATGGCGAGCCGCTCGCGGAAAATCGCGTGATCGGCGACGCACCGAACAATATCTCTGCGCTTGAGACCCTCGAGTTCGAGGAAAAGGACCCGAACGCGAAGTGGACCGTTTATTACAGCAAGGCAACGATGGATGCCGTTCGTGCCGGGCGGCGGCTCCCGACCGCGAGTTACGACTTTGGTGTTGAGGGCAAGGAGATGGTCGTTCCGCCGAATAACTTTTTCGTTCTCGGCGATGCCCGCGACGACAGCGAGGACAGCCGCGTTTGGGGCTTCGTGCCGCGTGAGCTGGTCATCGGCCGGGCGATGTTCGTCTATTGGTCGTGCGACCGCGGAGCATCGAACGGCGATATGCTCGGCTGCCTGACGCATCCGCGGCTCGACCGTATCGGCAAGTTCGTCAAGTAGCTTCCGCCTACTCGCATGAGGATCGATCTAAGCGATGAGGTCTCCGGTGCGGTCCATTTCGACCGCCCGATAGTCGCGCTCGAATCGACCGTTATTGCTCAAGGGCTTCCCTTTCCGACTAACATAGAAACCGCGCTCAGGCTCGAGGCGATCGTCCGCGAGGTCGGTGCGGTCCCGGCGACCGTCGCCGTCCTGGGCGGTCGCATTAAGGCGGGATTGAACATCGAGGAGATCGAGCATCTTGCCAAGTCAGAAAACGTCCGCAAGGCCTCGATCCGCGATCTTCCGATAGCCATCGCCGGCAAGCTCGATTGCGCGACAACCGTTGCCACGACCACCTTCATAGCCCGCAAGGCCGGCATCCGCGTCTTTGCGACCGGAGGCATTGGCGGCGTTCACCGCGGTTCGCTGCCGGACATCTCTGCCGATCTTCCGCAGCTTGCCGAGAATCCGATCATCGTTGTCTGCTCCGGGGCGAAGGCCGTGCTCGACCTCCCGGCGACCCGTGAATGGCTTGAGACGCACGGCGTGCCGGTCATCGGCTGGCGGTGCAGCGAGTTTCCGGCGTTCTTTTCGCGTTCGAGTGGGCTCGGGGTTGACGTCCGGCTTGAGAAGGCCTCCGACGTAGCAAAGATCGCGGAGGCTCGTGGCGAGCTCGGGCTTCAGCAGGCGTTGCTCGTTGTGAATCCGGTGCCGGAGGCGGATGAGATCCCGCGGGCCGAGGCCGAGCGTTTGATCGCCGATGCGCTCGGCGAAGCGGCGGCTAAACGCATCACCGGCAAGACGATAACGCCCTTTCTGCTGAGCGAACTCGCCGAAAAAAGCTCGGGACGGACGATGCGGGCGAACATCGCCTTGCTCGAATCGAACGCCCGCGTCGCGGCCGAGATCGCCTTGGCTCTCTAACGCGACGCCGTCCTTTCCATTTTTTCTTTCAAAGTATCCAGCCGCTTTTGGGCCTCAAGGGCCTCGGTGCTGTTTGCGTATTTGCGGACCACCTCGGACCACGACTCGCCATCGTAATGGAACAGCCGCGTTGACGAATTAAAGACAAAGCGAATGCCGAGCCGGCGGTAGCGGTCGAGGCTAACGAAATTTAGGTAATAGCTGTGGACGGGTGCTCCGGTTGCGGCCATCTCGCGGCGGTCGAGCCGGTTATTGGCATCGCGGCTAAGCCTCGATGCGGCGTCCTCAAGCAGGTCTCCGTAAAGCAAAAGCACAGCCGGGCGGAAACGCGATTCGGGATAGAGCTTGAGGAAATGTGTGGCAAGCTCGATCTGTTCGAAGCCGCCGGAGGCCTGGATCAAAGACACGAAACGCTCTTCATCGGCCGGGCGAAACTTGCCGAAAACGGCGTCCGCCTGAACCCAACCCGCCGCCGGTGGCACTGCCGAAACGCGAAAGAACCTAACGCCGTCCGCCTCGGCAACGCCAAGTATCTTTACAACGCGGCCGCGGCGCATTCGCTGGACGGCGTTGGCAAAAAGGCTCGGCCGGTCGCGGAGCACGGAGATCGTCTCGTCCATCACGACCGCCGTTTTGCCGACCTCGGGCGGCTGCGGAGTGCGGGCACGCGAGCGGCGTTGGGCCTCGGCGGTGAACGTGAACGCAAGAAGAAAGAGCAGCAGGAGAGCAGGTTTCATAGGCTTTGCTTCAATATCCGGGCCGCGGCACCGGCATGGTGGAAGTGGCAGATGGCGGTTGCCAAAGCATCGGCCGCATCGTGCGGCGTTGGCACGGCCCGAAGCCCGAGCAGGATGCGAACCATCTCGCCGACCTGATGCTTCTCGGCATTTCCGTAGCCGACGACCGTTTGCTTTATCAGCCGCGGGGCATACTCGGCGATCGCCAACCCACGCTGCTCGGCAAGCAGGAGCACGACGCCGCGGACCTGCCCGAGCTTCATCGCTACACTGACGTTCGTTGCGTAAAAGGCTTCCTCTATCGAAAGAACGTCCGGCGAATGGGCATCGATGACCTCGGCAACGCCGGCATAGATGCCCATCAGCCGCTTTGAAAAGGCATCGCGGCTCTTTGAACGGACCGTTCCGAAGGCAAGCGAAGTGTACTTCGAGCCCGAGCCCTCGACCACGCCCCAGCCGAGAGTTTCGCTTCCCGGATCGATACCTAAAACACGCATAAACGGCTGAAATCCTTTGCAAGATAACCGAATCCGCGGCACGAGGCAAGAGGGCAGCCGGTCTGCAACGCGTTTGTAAAAGCCGAGGGCAATCCGTATCATTCCGATTTGGAATCAAATATCGCTCGCAAAATAATGACCGCTGCCGCCGAAACCCAGAAGCCCGCCGAATCGTTGAGAACCCTGCTCGAAGAGGTGATCGACTACGCGGGGCTTTTTCCGCCCTCGCAGCTTTCGATGCAGGAGGCCGTAGTCAACTACGCGGCATACCGGAGCGGCGAACTCGGCTGGATGCTCGGGCGGTTCGTAGTGCCGACGGCCCGGCTTGACGAGTTCCTTGACTGTGCCGGCGACCTCTTGTCCGGCGGTTCGGCCTTCCCCTGGCGGCTGAGCGCTCTCTCGGGCGAGGACATTACCGCTACGATCAGGACCATCAACGACTTCAATCGCGAACACGAAGGACGGGCGGTGATCGATTCGCTGGAGGTCAAGGCGACGACCGTTTCGAAGATAGAGAACACGGTCGCGCTTTTGCCCGAGGGGCTGACGGCATTTTTTGAGATAGCGACCGGCGATGAATTTGTGGACCTGGTGATGTCGCTTGCCGCCCACAAACAGCGGGCAAAGATCCGCACCGGCGGTGTGACCCCGGCGGACTTCCCATCGGCCCGCGAGATAATCCGGTTTGTCAGGAGCTGCATGGCGGCCAACGTGCCCTTCAAGGCGACCGCCGGGCTCCACCACCCGCTCCGCTGCTTTAAGCCGCTGACCTATGCCGCCGACGCACCCCGCGGGGCGATGCACGGCTTTCTGAACATGCTGCTGATGACCGCCTTTGCCCGCGAGAGCTACCGGCCTTCGCTGCTTGAGGAGCTGATGGAAGACGAGTTCGAAGAGATCTTTTCCTTTAGCGAGGGCGGCGTCGCCTGGCGAAGCGAATACTTCCTGACGACCGCTCACCTCAAGCTGCTCCGCACCCGCGGAATGATCTCCTTCGGCTCGTGCTCCTTCGACGAACCGGTAGAAGACCTCCGGGCAATGGGATTGCTCTAAAGGCATTGTATGATCGTTACAAAGACGAAAACCCAACCGGCACCAAAGGCGGAAACCCGACCGGTAGGGAGGGTGTCAAAGCTAAACTACCAAGCTGTCGTGGCACCGCGAATCAGCTCGACGTGCTTCGGTAAAAATGCAGCAAGCTAATTGGCACCAAAGGCGGAAACCCGACCGGTAGGGAGGGTGTTAGTTAACATTACGAATGAGCGAATATCATGGTCCACTACCTCGACTGGGACGACAATGAACGGCCGATCGCATACCTGATCACCTTTCGAACCTATGGAACATGGCTGCATTGGGATGATCGATTTTCGGTGGACCGACACAACGGAAAGAATGTGTACGGCTCACCGGCGATCGAGCCGAACAAGAAACTTAATCGCATCATGGAAGCCAAGATCACAGGTGATGCGTTTCTTCTCGATGCAGATGGCCGGAAGGTCGTCGATAAGGCAATTCGTGAGGTCTGCAGGATCCGTGAGTATTCTCTATTCGCCGTAAATGTGCGTTCGAACCATGCTCATAGTGTCGTTTCGGCGGCCGCTAAACCAAACGCAGTTATGAACGCATTCAAATCTAACGCGACACGCGAGCTGCGAAAGGCGGGGCTCGTTGCCGATGAGAAAATATGGTCTCGCGGCGGAAGTACGCGTTATCTATGGAAATCGGTCCATGTAGATCGGGCGGTGGATTACGTTCTATATGGCCAGGGGGACGACTTCCCGGAACTTGTTTGATCGCAAAGAAGTGACACCCTCCCTACCGGTCGGGTTACCGCCTGTGGGGAGGCAAACCCCCGCTTGGGTTGCAATGGAGTCGGTCAGAAGATCGAACTGACAAAATGCTCGCCGCGAGCTTTAACGCAACACCCTCCCTACCGGTCGGGTTTCCGCCTGTGGTAGTGGCAGAAACCCGCTTGGGTTGCAAGGGTGTAAAATGAAAACGATGTACGAGATAAACGAAACACACGACCCGAATTTGAAAAGCTGGGTCGAATCCGCCAACGACCCGAATACGGATTTTCCGATACAGAATTTGCCGTTTTGTGTTGTTGAAGACGAATCTGCTTACAGTGGTTGGACTGTCGCGATTATCATTGGTGATCAGGTCTTTGGATTTGAGAGGGCAAATGACGTAGGCCTATTTCAACAGATGGAGATCGAATCCGTTATCGGCCCTGACGTAACAGACATTTCTCAGCTGCTCGATAATCGCTATGGCTCGTTGGTTATGTCCGGGCTGCGGAAGCGTTTGGTCGATATTTTAAAGGTCGATGCCGATGAAGAAGATAAAAAGTGGGCGGAGCAATGCTTGCGACCCGTAGGCGAGTGCAATGTCGGGTATCCCTTTTCCATAGGCGACTACACCGACTTCTACTGCTCCATCTACCACGCCACGAATGTCGGGTCGATGTTCAGGCCGGACAATCCGTTGATGCCGAATTATAAATATATTCCGATCGGGTATCACGGGCGGGCTTCGTCGATCGTGATATCAGGAACTGATATCAAGCGGCCGAAGGGGCAGAACCGGAGCGATGCAGAGAAGCCGCCGGTGTTCATCCCGGCGAAAAATCTTGATTATGAGATGGAGCTCGGGTTCTTTGTCGGCAAGGGAAATGAGCTTGGCGAGCCGATCAATATCAGCGAAGCCGGGGAGCATATTTTTGGCGTGTGCCTGGTAAATGATTGGTCAGCCCGCGACATACAGGCCTGGGAATACCAGCCGCTGGGGCCGTTTCTTTCCAAAAGCTTTGCGACGACCATCTCGCCGTATGTCGTTACAATGGAGGCACTTGCACCGTTTCGCACGCCGGCCTTTGAACGCGACGCCGACGATCCGCAGCCGCTGGATTATTTGAGCGACGAGCGCAATCAGAAGCTCGGCGGGCTCGATATCAACCTCGAGGTTTACATCCAGACCGAAAAGATGCGAAATGAGAACATCGAACCGCACTTGATCTCACGCTCCAACACCAAAGACCTTTACTGGACGATCGGCCAGATGCTGACGCACCACGCCTCTAATGGCTGCAACCTGCAGACCGGTGATCTGTTGGCGTCCGGCACGGTGAGCGGGAAAGAAAAGAGCGAACGCGGCTGCCTGCTTGAAATGACGTGGCGAGGCACCGAACCGATCGAACTGCCCTCGGGCGAGCAGCGGCGTTTCCTTGAGGACGGCGACGAAGTGATAATGAAAGGCTTCTGCGAACGCGAAGGCTTCCGCCGCATCGGCCTCGGCGAATGCCGCGGTAAAATTCTTCCGGCCGATGAATAGAACTGGTATATAATCAAGCCATGAACACCTCGGTCCAATATCGTTATATCGAATCGAAGCCGGGAGTTGTGGGTGGCGAGCCAGTGATCTCGGGCACTCGTGTTTCGGTCAGGGCTATCGTTCAGGCGTGGCGTCGTGGCGTTGCTCCCGAAGAAATGCCCGAACATTATCCCAACATCACTCTTGCTCAGGTTTTCGAAGCTCTTAGCTATTACAGCGACAATCAAGAAGAGATAAATAGTTACATTGAGCGAAATCGCATCCCGCCCGAAATTGTCCACCCTTTAGTTCGTGAGCTATGAACAAGCTGTTCATCGAACTCTATCTTGACGAGAATGTTTCGGTTATCGTCGCGAGAATTCTTCGGGCTCGTGGCGTCTCGGTTTTGACGACAGACTAGTGCGGGAATAAGGGTAAGACAGACGAAGATCAGATTAAGTTTGCCATTGACAACGAACTTGTACTGGTTACGTTGGACCGCCTTGATTTTGAAGAGATCGCTAAAGACCATTTTCGGCGGGACGTTGAACATTTTGGTATCGTCATCGTTGCCGACAACTCACCACAGACCGTAGTCCAGCGCTTGAACTCACTCGTAGATGCGTATACGACTGACGAGATGAAGAATCAGATCGTGTATCTCTAACATTGCTTTTGTTAGAATATTTGCGGATGAAAGCACTTCAAGCATTATCCGATTCCCGTATTACACGCATTATTCAGGATGGTGAATCTGAAGTTTTGAGCGACGTTCTCGCGATAGAAGAGCCGCTCGAGATACGGCTCGGATTTCCAGATGGGAAGCATCGGGTCGTCTCGATAACGATGCGGACGCCGGGCGATGATGCCGAGCTTGCTGCCGGATTTCTCTTCACTGAAGGCATCGTAAAAGCTCCCGAACAGATCAAACAGATCCGGCATTGCGGGCTGAAGATCGGTATGCAGAAAGGCACGCTTGACCGTGCCGCCGCACTAAACTCAAACACGATCCGCGTCGATCTTGCCGACGCCGCGGCCGTCGATCTAAAGAAACTCGAACGCCATTTCTATACGACCTCAAGCTGCGGCGTCTGCGGCAAATCTTCGATCGAGGCTCTTCGCACCGAAGCAACGCCGATCGTCGCGAACGGCCTTCGCGTTTCGGCTGATCTGATCCACTCTCTGCCCGAAAAGCTCCGTGAATCGCAAGACGCTTTTGACCGTACCGGCGGCCTCCATGCCTCGGCGCTGTTTGATTCGCAAGGCACGCTCGACATCGTCCGCGAAGATGTCGGCCGCCACAACGCGCTCGATAAGGTGATCGGCCGAAAGTTTCTCGATGGCGAAGTGCCGCTCGGCGAACGCATTTTGCTCGTCAGCGGCCGTGCGAGTTTCGAGCTTGTCCAGAAAGCTCTCGTCGCCGGCATTCCGGTGCTCACAGCGGTCGGTGCGCCCTCGAGCCTCGCTGTCGAACTCGCCCGCGAATACGGAATGACGCTCGTCGGCTTTGTCCGCGACGGCCGCTATAATATCTATTGCGGCGGCGAACGCATTCTTGCTAATGGCTAATAGCTAACGGCTTACAGCTGTTTTTACAACAATAGCTTTTAGCAGTAAGCCTTAAGCTGTAAGCTCTTTTCTGAATGACGAAGCGTGATGAAAAGCTCAAAGTGACGCCGCCGCCGGAGACCTCGGCGGGCATACATGCCGTTACGAACGCGCTTCGGCATCTTTACGGCAAGATGGGGCCGATCCGTGCGACGCGCGGAATGCTGC
>ERZ761602.6081-NODE-6081-length-13792-cov-3.492247_pt1 | contig 13792 bp, 13 predicted proteins | sample MGYA00512165_ERZ761602 | MGnify/ENA primary metagenome ERZ761602 (study PRJEB28899, sample SAMN02445085) | bioreactor sludge metagenome | biome: EBPR sludge; isolation source: Thorneside wastewater treatment plant | place: Australia: Brisbane, Thorneside...
GCTCCCACTGAACCGCACTTTCCGTTCATCGCTCTCTGCTGATTTGGGACTAAACTTCGGCGTGCTCCCATGTGGAAGCTGACGATAGAGGACGACGAGCAGAAGCAAGTCTCGCTTCAGCTCGCGCACGAGGAGTACTCGGTCGGTCGCGACGAGGCGAACGCCATCCGTCTGACCGATCGAAACATCTCGCGCAAACACGCCGTCCTCGTCCGCAACGGCCAGGGCTGGCTGGTCAAGGACCTCAGCAGCTACAACGGCACGTACGTCAACGGCGAACGCGTGGCCGAGGTGCACCACGTCGGCCACGGCGACGTCGTCCAGCTCGGCGACTACCGCCTCGAGGTCCAGGACGACGCGCGCACCGCGCTCCCGACCGCGCAGCAGCAGGTCCAGCTCCCCCCGCACCACCGGCCCGACCGGCTGGTCGTCGTCGTCGGCCCGCAGCCCGGTCAGGAGTTCTTCCTGGACAAGGACCACTTCACCATGGGGCGGAGCGAGGACGCCGACGTCTCCGTGAACCACAGCTCGGTGAGCCGGTTCCACGCCGAGCTCTTCGCGGTCGGCAACGGCCGATACGAGATCATCGACAAGGGTTCGGCGAACGGCATCCGCATCAACGGGCAAGAGGTGCGGCGCGGGTTCATCGAGGCGGGCGACGCGCTCGAGCTCGGCGACGTGCGCCTTCGCTTCGTCGGCGCGGGCAAGATCTTCCGCGCCGGCTTCGACACGAGGCAGATGCTGCCTGCGGTGACCGGCCTCGATCCGGCGCTCGTGCAGTCGAGCCGCGCAAAGCCCGCGTCGAGCTCCGGCATCCTGCGCATGGTCGGCGTGGGCGCGCTGCTCGGCGTCGTGGGCGTCGGCGCCGCCGCCGTCTACGTTGCGACCAAGGGCGGCGCCGAGACCACCGGCCTGCCGTCGGGCACCCCCAGCGCTCCGGTCAAAGAAGACCCCGGCAAGGCACAGCTCGACGAGGCCAAGCGTCTGGCCGAGGCGGGCGATCTCGAGGGCGCCCACAAGGCGATCGCGGGCATCGACGCGTCGTCACCGTCGCTGAAAGACCCCGCGGTCCAAGAGATCGAGGGCAAGTGGGCCGACGCCTTGATCGCCGAGTCCGAGAAGCTCGCCGACGACCCGCAGAAGCAGGTCGAGCTCCTGTGGAAGGTCGCGACGACGCCGACGGTCGACGACGCCCGGCGCAAGAAGGCCGCAGAGATGATCAAGACGATCGATCCGTCGATCGAGGTGCCCACCGCGACGCGCCCCGGTACGGGCTCGCCCCCCGCGCCGCCGCCGACGATCGCGCCGAAGCCGAGCGCGACCTCGTCCGGCAAGTCGCCCGACGGCACCGACCGCAAGGCGCTCGACGACCCCAAGGGCAAGATCAACGATCTGATGGGTCGCCTCGGCACCCTCAGCGAGTCCGAGCTCAAGGTCCTCATCGGGCTGTGCTTCCAAGAGGGCAACACCGCGTGCCGCAACAGGGCCGCGAAGCGCCTCCAAGAGCTCCAAGCCGAGAAGCAGAATTAGCGATCCGCGCCGGCGCCTACACGGCCCCCGATGACCTCGCCTCGATCCATTGGATCGACGGGTACCCGGCTGCTAACGGTCCTGTTTCCAACCTGGCTGCAGGATTCTCGTGTCGTCGCGGAAAATTCAGCAGAACTGGATCGAAGGCGGCTTGTTCGAGGTGGCACGGGGTGTGAAAACTTCTCCCCACCGCCCATGAGAGCTCGAGCCCTCTCCCTCGTCCTGACCGGCTTGTTCCTCGGCGCGTGCAACCTGCTCACCGGCGCCGACGAGTTCGTGATCGACGGCGACGGCGACGCCAAAAAGTCGAAGGGCGACGGCGACGGTGACGGCGCGGGCAGCGGCGACGGCGACGGTGACGGTGACGGCGACGGCGACGGCGCGGGCTCGAGCGTCGGCGGCGGCGGCACCGGCGGCTCGTCCTCGACGGGCCCTGTCGAGAACATGGGCGACGCCACGGGCGTCTCGGTCGCGCAGGTCGCCTTCTACCAGGGCGTCAAGAGCACGGTCTTCAATAACGGTTCTGTCACGAGCCCGTCGTCGACCCTCGTCGCCAACCGGCCGGCGGTCGTCCGCGTGTGGGTCGAGGCTTCGAGCCCCTCGGGCGCCCCCATCACCGCGCGCCTCTTCATCGGCAGTCAGGCGCCGATCGAGACGGTGGTGAGCGGCATCTCGAACGGCAGCGACGGCAGCATCCAGAGCACCGTCAACTTCGACGTGCCTGCTGGCTACCTGACGCCGGGAGCCACCTGGCGCGTCGAGCTGAAAGAGCCGGTCGCCTCGTCGGCGGGCCCGAACCCCGACGCCATCACCCCGGACGGCAACCTGGGCCTCGCGCAGAGCCACGCGCTCCGCGTCACGCTCATCCCCGTGCGGTACCAGGCCGACGGCTCGAACCGGATGCCCGACACCTCGCCCGGTCAGCTCGATGCCTACCGGAACCTCTTGATGAAGCTCTACCCCGCCACCGAGGTGATCCTCACGGTGGGCCCGACCTTCGGCTGGAACGGGAGCATCAGCGCGGGCGGCGGCGGCTGGGACACGCTGCTCAACGCGATCAGTGAAGAGCGGCAGGGCGCGAACACGGCCTTCGACGAGTACTACTACGGCATCTTCGAGCCGGCCTCGAGCTTCGGCGCCTTCTGCGGCGGCGGCTGCGTCGCCGGCCTCGGGTTCATCGGCGATCCGAACGGCGAGTACTCGCGCGCGGCGATCGGGCTCGGCTCCCCCGGCTAGGGCTCGCTCTGGACGGCCGTCCACGAGGTCGGCCACAACCACGGCCGCCCGCACTCGCCGTGCGGCGGCGTCTCCGGCGCCGACCCCGGCTACCCGTACGGCGGCGGGAGCATCGGCGTCTGGGGCATGGACATCTTCACCAAGCAGCTCTTCAGCCCCGACTACAAAGACCTGATGAGCTACTGCGAGCCCAGCTGGATCAGCGACTACGTCTACGAGCAGATGCTCGGGTTCATGCAGGCGACGGGCGGCCAGTCGATCTACATCCCGCCCGACGAGATGAACCAGCCCTACGAGCGCATCTCTTTCGGAGCCGACGGCGCGACGTTCCTTTCGACGCTGACGATGCCGAAGCCTCCGTTCGGGACGATCAAGTCGGTCGAGATCACCACCGCGAGCGGCGAGACCAAGACGGTGCAGGGCACCTTCTACGCGTACGATCACATCGACGGCGGCGTCCTCTTCGTAAAGCAGCAAGCTGCGACCATCCAGTCACTCTCGGTCGACCTCCAGCTCGGCGACCAACTCGTGACGCGTAGCGCAGCGCGCCAGGCTGGCGTGCGGTCGGGCCAATAGGCGCGCCGCCCACGGATCACCGCGGATTCGAGGGGGTCATGCGTAGCCCAGGCGGGCGCGCACACTTGGTCGCCTCGCGTCCGACCGACGCTCCGGGAAACCGCGCTCACACTGGAGCGTACACCTCTGGCGCATGCCCTGTTCGTGTGACCCGCGAAGCCGTTATCGTTGACGACGGCCCCGAGGGTTCGCCGGCAGTCCGGCAGCCGATCCGCCGAAGGAGAAATGCTTCATGGCCCAGTCGCTCGCGTCGCTGATCCCGGAACCGAAGCTGACCCTGACCCTGGCCACGGACGCGACCCTCGATGTCCGCTTCTTCACCGTGAAGGAGTCGGTGAGCGGCCTCTTCTCGATCCATCTTCGGTTCGTCTCGCCGCGCACCGACATCGACTTCGACGCGCTCATCGGTCGCGAGGCCTCGTTCCGAGTCACGCGCGGCGTGGGCGTCGGCGAGCCCCGGTTCTGGAAGGGGGTCGCCAGCAACATCGAGCAGATCGACATCGAGGAGACCGACAAGGGCCTGTCGACCTACCAGGCCACCGTCGTGCCGCAGCTGTGGCTCCTGAGCCAGCGCCGGAACTACCGCATGTTCCAGCAGCTGTCCGAGCCCAACATCGTCCTCAAGGTGCTCGGTGAGTGGGGCATCAAGCCCGAGCTCGAGCTCGTGGGCACGTACAAGGACCGCAAGTACCGCGTGCAGTACGGCGAGAGCGACTACGAGTTCATCTGCCGCATGCTCGAGGACGCCGGCATCGCGTTCTACTTCAAGCAGGCCGACGGCGAGACGAAGCTGGTGCTCTCCGACAAGCTCCACACCGGCCAGCCGAAGATCAAGCTGCCCTACACCAACCGCTCCACCAACACGTCGCCCTTGAACTACGCGACAGAGATCCAGCTGACGCGGCAGGTGCGGCCCGGGGTCTACACCCAGCGCGACCACGACTACCGGCGGCCCCCCGGCTTTCCGCTCCTCGCCACCGCCCAGTCGGAGGACGACGTCGAGCGCATGCTCGAGCGCTACCACTACAACCCGGGCTCGTTCCTCTTTCGCGCCGACTCGGGCGACACCCCCGTCGCCGACGACAAGGGCAAGGCGCGCACCGACCTCGGCGAGGGCGCGGCGCAGGTGCAGAAGCGCCTCGACGCGAAGCGCGCAGCGGCGCGGCTCATCGTCTTCCGGACGCCGACGATCGATCTCATGCCCGGCGACATCACCCAGATCGAGGGCTACCCCCGCCCCGACCTCGAGAACAAGAACCTGCTCGTCGTGGCGACGAGCTTCACCGGCGATTGGAAGGGCGACTGGAGCCACGTCTGCGAGGCGCGTTTCACCGAGATCGCCTACCGGCCGCCGCTCATGACGCCGAAGCCCAAGGTGCAGGGTGTCGAGAGCGCCACCGTCGTCGGCCCCAAGGGCGAAGAGATCCACACCGACGAGTTCGGCCGCGTCCGCGTCCACTTCCACTGGGATCGCGAGAGCAAGATGGACGACAACTCGTCGTGCTGGATCCACGTGAACCAGCCGTGGTCGGGCACGGGCTACGGCGGCATGAACATCCCGCGCATCGGGCAAGAGGTCATCGTCGACTTCCTCGGCGGCGACCCCGACCGGCCCATCATCGTGGGGCGCGTCTACACCAACCTGCAAAAGGTCCCCTACCCGCTGCCCGCCAACAAGACGATGAGCGGCTGGCGCTCGAACTCGTCGCCGGGCGGCGGCGGCTTCAACGAGCTCATGTTCGAGGACGCCAAGGGCCGCGAGCTCGTGCGGTTCCAGGCCCAGAAAGACTACACGGGCCTGGTCAAGAACAACTCCGGTCACGTGATCGGGGCCGACTCCACGCACCACGTCGGGCACGACGAGACGCGGTCGGTCATGAACGATCAGACCATCAAGGTCGGTCACGATCGCAAGATCCGCGTTCAGAACGACCAGGCGCACGTCGTCGACAACAACGTCATCCAGGCCGCGGTCAAAGGCACGACCACCGTCCTCTCGAAGAAGAGCATCACGTCGGCCAGCGAAGAGGAGATCGTCCTCCGCGTCGGGTCGAGCGCGATCGTGATGAAGCCGAACGAGATCAAGATCCAGGCCGACATGGTCTACATCAACCCGGGCAACGTCACGCTGCCCACGCCCCCGCAGCCGCCGACGATCGACGGCGTGAAGAAGCAGGACGGACACTTCTTCGGGGCGCCGTAGGGTCGATGCGCATTCGCAAGGTCTGGTTCGACGGCGTCCGCGGTCTCCCGGATCGGGAGTTCGATTTGACCGACGCGAAGTCCGGCGGCGCCGCGCGCCTCGTGGCCATCACGGGCGCGGCGTCGAGCGGCAAGACGAGCTTCCTCGACGCCATCGTCGCCGCGAAAGAGCACGTCGGGTCGTACGGCTCGCCGCCGGCCCCGGCGTCGGTCGTGCGGCTGGGCGAGGACGCCGCCAAGATCCGCGTCGAGTGGGAGCTCTCGCAGCTCGAGCGCGACCGGTACGGCGTGACCGAGCAGGCGCTCGTCGCCGAGACCCTCTTCGGCGACGCGGTCCTCTCACCGCCCGAGCCGCATCCTGCGCTCGCTGCGCTGCTCTCGGAGTACGACCCCGAGCCCGACGCGGGCAAGGTCGAGTACTTTCACGCGTCGCGCCGCCTTCCGATCGGCGCCTCGGTCGATCTGACGAAGGCGGCCGGCACCCAGGCCGACAGGATGATGCGCCTCGAGAAGAGCGACGCGAAGTACACCGGCCTCGTGCGCTTCGTGGTCGAGGCCGGGCTCGGGCTCGACGTCGACGCCGAGGGGCAACCGCGGGCCCCCGGCCGGGCGAAGCGCGCGTTCGAGGCGCTCTGCTCGACCAAGCGCCTCGGCGGCCTCTACTCGGCCGAGGGCTCGGTTCTCCCCGGCTTCTTCGACGCGCAGGGCGCGGCCTACGGCCTGTCGCAGCTCTCCGACAGTGAGCTCGAGGCGTTCTTGTTCGCCATTTCGTTCGTGCGCTCCGGCCTCGCCGGGTCGCGGTGCGGGTCGTTGATCCTCATCGACACCCCCGAGAAGCACCTGGGCGCCGAGGACGCGGTTCGCTTCGTCGACGCGCTCTCACGGCTGGGCGAAGAGAACCAGCTCGTCGTGGCCACGCGCTCGCGCGATCTCGTCGCGGCCGCTCAGCGCGTCGTCACCCTCGGAGCGGCCTCGTGACGGCCAACGTCCGGTACGACGTCGACGAGCTCAGCTTCGAGGTGCCCGACGGCTTCGTCGACCAGAGCACGAACCTCCTCATCCCGACGTCTCCCGCGGGCAAGAATGCCAACATCATCATCACCCGTGAACCGCGCACGGACGCGACGCTCGCGCAGCAGGTCGTCGGCAGCCTGACCGCCGCCGCCGAGAAGGTGCCCGGCCTCAGGGTGCTCGGCCACCGTGAGCGCGAGGTCGGCACCGTGCCCGCCTACGAGGCGCGGACGCACTCGGTCCTGAACAAGGTGCCCACCTACCAGCGGCAGCTCTACTTCAGCTGGTACGGCACGCTCCTCGCCGTCACCGTATCGACGGCGCGCGGCCAGAGCGCCTATTGCGACACCCTCATCGAGAAGCTCGCCTCCACCTTTCGCCTGAGGAAGAAGGCCTGACGTGGACTACGCGACGCAAGAAGCATCGTTCGAGCTGCCGAGCGGGTTCGGCGACGCGAGCTTGAACCGCCTCGTCTACAAACGGCCCACCGGCGATACGCACCTCGTGGTGTCGCGCGCACCCGGGCAGGGCAAGACGCTCGAGCAGCTGACGACGATCAGGCTGCGCGAACAGCAGCGGGCGCTGCCCTACTTCGAGCTGGGGCAGCGGTCCGAGCGGCTCGTGGCCGGCGCCGCCGTCGCGGACGTGTCACTCTTTTACGCTGACGCCGAGCGCAAGCTCTACCAGCGCAGCGCGTCGTTCTTGATCCGCGGCAACCTGCTATTGCTCGCGATCCAGGGTACGGCCACGGCACGAGACGAGATCGATCGGATGTTCGAGCACGCGCTCGCGACGGTCGTGTTCCGGCAGCGAGGCAACTGAGGAGGCAACATGGCGGATCCCATCGAGAGCGCAGCCAGGATCGACGACGCGATCGAGCACACCGGCGCGATGTTCGGCGCGGTGGCGGGCTTCATCGGCGGGCTGATCTTGGGCGCGATCGTCGTCGTCGCCTTTGCGATGACGGGCCCGCTCGCGATCTTCTTGCTGGTCGCCAGCGCGGCCGTCCTGTTCTCTGGAATCGGAGAGTTCCTCGGCAAGAAGTTCTACAAACACGAAGCAGGAGACATAGCCGAGGGCTCCCAGACGGTCTTCGTCGAGGGGCCCCGGCGCAACGCAGCCCGCACGTTCGACAAGGTGAAGTGCCACTCGGGCCAGTTCATCGTCTCGGGCACGTTGACGATCGAGATCGAGGGCCGCAAGGCCGCCCGCGTGACCGAAGAGACGCGCTGCGACGGCAAGATCAAGAAGGGCGCCGACACCGTCAAGTACGGCGGGCCCAGCGTGCAGGTCGCTCCCAAGCGCTTCAGCGGCGAGATCGATCCGTTCTTCTTCGTGTTCCGCGAGGTCGTCGATTGGGCCACGATCATCCTCGGCGGCTGGAAGCTCTTCACCAAAGATTGGAGCAAGCTCACCAAGATCGGCAAGCTGCTCGAGGGCGCGGCGCTCGCGTACACCGGGCTCGACAAGACGCTCAGCGGCCTCGGGATGTACTGGAACGCCACCGGAAACTACGGCGCCGCCAAGTGGCTGGGCGACAACATCACCGACACCTGGGCCTACAAGTCCGTCGGCTGGGCTTTCGGCCTGCGCGGCTTGAAGAACGGCGTGATGGACGCGCGCGCCGATTATCTCGCGCGGCAAGCCGCCGGCGCGACACCGCACCTGCCGACCGCGACCCCCGACCTGCCGTCGGTTCCCCACACCAACCCGTCGGTGCCTCACACCACCCCGTCGGTGCCGAATCAGCCGCTCGCGTTGCCGGCGCCGCAACCCCAGCTCGCGCTCCCGGCGCCTCAGCCGCAGCTCGCGCTGCCCGCACCGCAACCGCAGCTCGCGCTGCCCGCACCGCAACCGCAGCTCGCGCTGCCGGCGCCTCAACCGCAGCTCGCGCTGCCGGCGCCTCAACCGCAGCTCGCGCTGCCCGCACCGCAACCGCAGCTCGCGCTGCCCGCGCCGCAACCGCAGCTCGCGCTGCCCGCGCCGCAACCGCAGCTCGCGCTGCCGGCGCCCAAGCCACAGCTCCTTCTGCCTCCTCCCTCCGGCGGCACGCCGACCGGCGGCGGCGGGGGCTGATCCCCAAGCAGACGCATGACACGACAGACCTCACCGCCGTTCGACATCGAGGACCCGCCGACCGCCGACGACGACAAGCCGTTGGTCGAGAGCCGAGGCACGATGCCGTTCCTTCGCGCCGCGCATCTCCAACCGCCCGGCGCCGGCGGCGCTGCGCCCTCGTTCGGACCGCCGCCGGCGCCGGCACAGCCTGGGCCGCCGGTGCCATCGGCACCACCCATGCAGCATCCGTCTGCATGGGGCCCGGCGCCGTTCCCCTCGTCACCCGCGCCCGGCGAGCGCGTGCGGGCATCGACGGCGGCCGCTGCGCAGGCGGTCGCTCCTGCAATGCCGTATGGCCGCGTGTCCGGCACGCCCTTCACCGCGCCGGCCCCCGCGCCGGTCGCCGCACCGGCACCCCGCCACGACTCGAGCGCCGCGTTCGGTGGCCTCGCCGCTGCGTCCGACGCAGCCGTGCCCGTCGCCCAACGGCCCGCGCTCGACCAACCCAAGCCTGCATCCGCGCCCCGCGCGCAAGGCAACGAGTACCTCGACCTCGTCTGGTTCGATCCCTCTGCTCCCGTGCGGATCCGCGAGCAGACGGCTTGGGCGGATCTGCTCCGCGACCCGCCCAAGACCAACGACTGGGTCACGGGCGACGAGGCCGATCGCAGCCAAGATCGCGCGCGCGAGGAGCGCGACGTTCGCCGCGCCCTCTCTCGCGTACCCACCGTCTCCCCCGATGCCATTCACCTCCTCGTCAGCGAGGCGATCGACGAGGACGGCGTGCTCGTGCGCCCGCTGTGCGTGGTGGGCGGCGATCTCATGCTCGCGTTCGACCCCGTCGAGAGCCTCAAGGCGATGATCGACGCGGCCTCGCACTTTGCGGCCGGCGACAAGAAGCTGAAAGACGTCGTCGACGCGGCCGCCGCGACCGTGGGTGAAGAGAAGCGCATCGCGCCGACCCTGGTCGAGACCCTGTCGTCGCGCATCCGGCAGGCGTTCGCGTCGTCGCCGCGCGGCGTGGCCCACGACTACCTGGACGTCACGGTCGAGCGCGTGCTGCTCGACGAGCGTAAGTACGCGCGGCGAAACGTGCTCGGCGGTCCCCACATCGTGGCCGAGCTCTACGGCGAGACGGGCGCGCCGATGCCCACGTACCTCGGCGCCAACCTGGCCGACACGCTCCCGCTGTTCCGGCGGTTCCGCGTGCGTCTGCTCGCCGAGCCCCATCCCCCTCAAGACCCGACCGACGCGGGTCACGTCGCGCTGAAGGCCCTCGCCCTCTCGCGCGTCGTGCCGCGACGGCGGGGCGCGTAACGGACCGGAGAACAGGAGAAGCCCACCATGTCGAGATCAGCGAGACGCGCCGAAGCCCGGATGGCTGCTCCCTACCAGGCGCAGATCCCCAGGGTACGCGCACGGGTCGAGTCGACGAACTTGGCTCCGATCCTCGCCCGCATCGAGGCGCGCCGGCAGTTCCACGACGACCTCATCAGCCAGTTCCAGGACTGGCAGCGCAGCCGCATCGCCGACGGGCGCCAGCAAACGGCGGAGAGGGCGGGCCAGCGCGCCAACCTCTCGATCCACCCCGGCACGTCCAGCGCTCGCGTCCGCGAGCAGTGGAACCTCATCTGGACGTATTACCGCGCCGCGCAGCTGGTGACCGACCGGCTCGACCGCATGGTGCACGCGCGAACGATTCGCGACATTTTGATCCGGAACGAGATCGTGCTCCAGCACCTGCATCGGTCGCTCGATCCCGATCTGCCGCGCATCGCCGATCTCCAGGGCGTGATCGTCCGCGAAGAGACGGCGCGCGCCGCGCTGGGCAGCGCCGCGACCGCGTCGCTCGAGCGCGAGACGCCCGACGCCTGGGGCGAGCGCCCGTGGGTGTGGGAGGGCCGGGCGTGGGACGTCGACTACCTGCGGCAGCAGCAGCTCCTGCGCGATCGACAGCAAGCGCAGTTCGAGACACGGATCACGATCCCGCGGCCGTTCTGCGTCATGCGGCCTCGCATCCAGGCGCTCGCCGACCACGTCGTGTGCATGGTCCTGCCGCCGCGCGACTGACGGCCGGCCCAGCTCAGCCGAGCTTGGCGGCGAGGGCGGTCTCGAGCTGCACGAGCGACTTGGTGAAGCCGTCGATCCCCTCGTCGAGCTTGAACGTCGACATGTCGTCGGCCGCGTGCATCGCGCGAAACCGCGCTTCGGTCATCTCGACACGCTCGACCTTGGCGCGCTTGGCCGCGGCCGGGTCGAGCTTGCGGGGAACCTCGCCGTCTTTCGACTCGAGCTCGGCGAGGAGCTTCGGGGAGATGGTAAGGAGGTCGCAGCCGGCGAGCTCGAGGATCTCGCCGGTGTTGCGGAAGCTCGCGCCCATCACCTCGGTCGCGTAGTCGAAGTGCTTGAAGTACTCGTAGATGCGCGTGACGCTCACGACGCCCGGGTCTTCGTGCGCGGGGTAGCTCGACTTTCCCGTCTTCTTCAAGAAGTAGTCGAGGATGCGGCCGACGAACGGCGAGATGAGCGTGGCCTTGGCCTCGGCGCAGGCGATCGCCTGGTGGAGCCCGAAGAGCAGCGTGAGGTTGCAGTGGATGCCGTCGCGCTCGAGCACCTCGGCGGCGCGGATCCCCTCCCACGTCGACGCGATCTTGATGAGGATGCGCTCGCGTTTGATCCCGGCCGCTTCGTACATGCCGATGAGCTTCTTGGCCTTGGCGATGGTGCCCGGCGTGTCGTACGAGAGCCGCGCGTCGACCTCGGTCGAGACGCGACCCGGGACGATGGCGAGGATCTTCTGGCCGAACGCGACCGAGAGGTGATCGATCGCCTCGGCGACGATGTCGGCCGACTTGGCGCCGGCGCCGAGGTTCTTCTTCGCCTGCTCGAGCGCGCCGTCGACGATCGCGGCATAGGCCGGCATCTCGGCGGCCGCGGCGAGGAGCGACGGGTTCGTCGTGGTGTCGCGCGGCTGGAACCGCTCGATCGAGTTGATGTCGCCGGTGTCGGCTACCACGACCGTGTGCTTCTTCAGCTCGTCCAAGAGACTCATCGTCATCTCCTCGATCAGCGCCCTACTTCAGCCGGGCGGGCGCCGGGATCTCGCCGCCGCCGCGCACGTGCTCGACGATCGCGCCGCTCAACTTGTCGACCAGGGTCACGCATTTTTTCGAGACCTCGCCTATCGAAGCACCCTTGCATTCGTCGCGCCGGTCCTTGTTGAGCTTCGCAATACCGGGGTCGCCCAGGAGCGCGTTCTGGGTGGCCTCGGAGAAGTCTTTCCACACCACCTTGGCGTTCTTGGGCTTGGGGGGCACACTGAAGGTGAGCTCCTCGGCGCTCAGCGTGGCGCACGTGCCGTCCCACCGAAGAACGTCGTAGCCGCCCGAGGCGCCGCTCACCTGGATGCCGGTCTCGTTCTTTCGCGCGAGGAGGATGATGACCTCTTCGTCGAAGACGAGCTTGTCGGCCGAGCTCGCGCCGCCCGACGCGTTCCACGCGTCGACCGTCATCTTGAGGTAGCCGCGTGAGAACGGGGTGCCCTTGCGAAAGAAGGCGAGCGCGACGTCGGGGTTCATCCCGCCGCAGAGCTTCTTGGTGAACGCGGCCGGCGGCAGACAGAGATCGCCGTTCTGCTTGCAGTCGGTGGGGATCGCGCTCGCGTCGACGGCGGGCGCTGCATCCGGGCTCGCCTTGGCCGAGCTCGCTGTGGCCTCGGGGCTCGTGTCACCCGGCGGCGTGTCACCGGCGGTCGCGGTTTCGGAGGCCGGGGTCGAGGACCCGCACGCGGTCGCACACAGTGCGACAAGTAGCGCAAAACGTCGGTGCATCGTGGCCGCACGTTACCCGCGCTCCTCGCGGTGGTCGAGAGCCTCTCTGCCTTGACGGCGTTCTCACGCCCGGCGATGAGAGTCATCGGCATGCTGCGGGGCATCGCATCCAAGCTCGTGTTCGGGGCCGTGGGCGCGCTCGCTTGGTCCGCGTGCGCGGGCGAGAGCGACAGCCCCGAGACGGGCGACGGCAGCATCACGACCGGCGTCTCTGCGTCGGCCACCGCCGGCTCTCAGCAGGCGTCGACGGGCGCGTGGGGCGCGGGGCACCAAGGCGGGGGCGGCGAGGGCGCCGGCTCGACGGGGCCCTACCCGATCGTGTTCACCCCCGCCGTCGATCCGTTCAACGACTCGACATTTCGCGGTGGCCAGCTCGCCGCGCACATCGAGACGATCTTGGCCGAGACTGGTTATGACAAGGTCGTCATCATTGGTCACTCCCAGGGCGGTCTCGACGCGCGTGTCGTGGCCCACGATCGGCCCGACCTGGTGGCGGCCGTCGTCACCGTGGCCACGCCGCACGGCGGCACGCCCGTGGCCGACGTCGCGCTCGGTCTGCTCGATGATCCGAACTTCGCCGGCATCGTCGACGACCTCGTCAACGCCATCGGCGCACCGCTCTACGATCAGGTCGGCAACGAGACGGCCGTCTCCAAGCCGATGCATCTGTTCTCGTCACCCGGCATCGCCGCGTTCAACGCGGCGTACCCCGACGCGCCCGGCGTGTTCTACGCCAGCATCACCGGCCGCACCGACCACAGCCTGGGCGGCGTCGCCTGCGTGCCCGACGTGAAGCCCGCGTTCATGACGACCAACGAGTCCGACGACGACCCGACCGACCCGTTCTTCTTCTTGACCGAGACCCTTATCGACGGTGACGGCTCGATCCCCAACGACGGCCTCGTCCGCGTCGTCGACGCCCGCCACGGTGAGTTCTGGGGCTGCATCCCCGCCGACCACCTCGACGAGGTCGGGCACCTGCTCGGCGACGGCCCCGGGTTCGGCAACGACTTCCACCACCACGAGTTTTACCGGGACCTGGTCGCGCACCTGCGTTCGCTGGGGTACTGAGCGGTCTCAGTCGTCAGATCGCGGCGCTCTTGCTGGCCATGTGAAAGTCGTGGGCGACGATCGCGGGGGCGCGGATCACGGTGCTCTGGCCCCAGGGGATCCACGCGGCGTCGGCCGTCCACGCGGTGGCGCTCGAGAAGACGCGGGCGGGTGAGTCGTTGAAGCGGAAGTTGGCGACGGGAGCGGTGATCTTGCCCTTGTCGATCAAGAAGACGCCGTCGCGGGTCAGTCCGGTGATCGTCATCGTCTTGGCCTCGAGCCATCGCACGTACCAGAGT
>ERZ761602.6085-NODE-6085-length-13787-cov-4.389965_pt1 | contig 13787 bp, 9 predicted proteins | sample MGYA00512165_ERZ761602 | MGnify/ENA primary metagenome ERZ761602 (study PRJEB28899, sample SAMN02445085) | bioreactor sludge metagenome | biome: EBPR sludge; isolation source: Thorneside wastewater treatment plant | place: Australia: Brisbane, Thorneside...
CTCCGGCAGCGGCTCGGCAGGGAGACGAACTGATGTCACACGCACGACGCCTGCGGCAGCTGCTCGCCGGCGATCCGTTCATTGCCCCCGGCTGCTACGACGCCTTCACCGGGCTGCTCATCGAGCAGGCGGGCTTCGCCTGCGCGTACGTCAGCGGGGCGAGCATTGCCTTCACCCGGCTCGGCCGGCCGGACCTCGGCCTCACGACCCTCACCGAGGTGGCCGACGTGGTGGGCAACATCCGCGAGCGGGTCGGACTGCCGCTGATCGTCGACGGCGACAACGGTTTCGGCAACGCGCTGAACGTCAAGCGCACCGTACGCCTGCTGGAGAAGATGGGCGCTTCCGCCATCCAGCTCGAGGACCAGACGCTGCCGAAGCGCTGCGGTCACCTGGACGGCAAGTCCCTGATCACCACCGGCGAGATGCTGGGCAAGATCCGCGCCGCCCAGGACGCCCGCACCGATGCGGACACCGTCATCGTCGCCCGCACCGATGCCATCGCAGTCGACGGCTTCGACGCGGGCCTCGAGCGGGCCCACGCCTACCTCGAGGCGGGCGCGGACGTGCTGTTCGTCGAGGCCCTGCGGGACCTCGACCAGTTCGCCCGGGTGGGCCGGGAACTCGGGGCCCGGGTCCCGCTCCTCGCCAACATGGTGGAGGGCGGCAAGACGCCCCTGCTTGCCATCCGTGAGCTGGCGGCGCTCGGGTTCCGCATTGCCATCCATCCGGGCGCCATGGTCCGGGTCGTGGGGCACGCGGCCAGCGCTTACCTCGCGACCCTGCGGGCGGACGGCACCACCCGGGGCATGCTGGACCGCATGTTCGATTTCCAGGGCCTCAATGCCGTGATCGGTACGGACGCGATGTTGCGGGACGGCGAACGGTACCGGGAGTTGTAACACTTTGTAACGGCCGGGCGGGCGTGCATCCGATCCCGGGGAGGCCCCGAAATCCACTCCACTTCCAGCCAACTTTCCACAAGGAGTGGGACATGCGCACCAAGAACCTGATCAACGCGGCTGCGGCCGCCGCCGCCTTGGTCCTGGCCTCCCCGGTGGTCGCCGGCCCGGCCAGCAGCGACTGGCGCGAGGTGGCTTACACCTGCGAGACCGGCCAGGCCCTGACCGTGGCCTACCGGGAGACCGGCAGCGCCGTGCAGGTCCGGGCCGCCGACAAGCCCGCGGTGAAACTGAATGCCCGGCCGGCCAAGGAGGGCTTCCGCTACGGGGATTCCCGGCACGAGTTGCGGGGTGATGCCGAGGCCGTGACCTGGCGCATCGGCAGCAAGACCCCCGTGAAGTGCACGAGCGAGGACCCGGCGGCCCAGAACCTGGCGGCCGTCGCCACCCGCTAGCCCGACCGATCCCCCAGGCCCGCGCGCCGATCCCCCCCGGCGCCCGGGTGACTCCCCCGGCGCGAGTGCTCCCCCGAGCCTCGCGCCGGTTCCTTTTTCAGGCCCCGCCCCGCAGTTGCCGGTGGACGGCGGCGGCATGGGCCGCCCCGGCTTCCCGGGGCGCCGGCAGGGTGAGCCGGTTCCCCGGCCCTGCGACCCGCAGCCCGGCGTTCTCGAGGGCCCGGCCGTCCGCGGCAGAGGCGTAGTGGTAGACGACCATCTGCCGGCGCAGTTCCGGGGCGTACTCCCGCAGGAGGTCAGGCAGTCCCGTGTGGGACGGATTGCCGTCGAGGTCGCAGTCGTGCACGAGGGGCATCGTGCCGTCGGCGTACGCGGCGACCGTCTCCGGGATCGGCCGGGTGTCGCCCGTGTAGAGGAAGCTGCCCGCAAGGCACAGGCCGTAGGCCGTGCCGGGCACATGGTGGCGCACGGGAAAGACGTCGAACCACAGGCCCGCATGCCAGAAGCCGTAGCTCACCGGCACGAGCTCGAAGGCGTCCCAGAAGTTCGCCCCGCCCTCGGCCACCACGTTCGGGTACTCGGCGAGGCGCGACTGGAGCAGGGGCACGAGCAGGGCCGGTACGAACAGGCGGGTGCGCCCGGCCGTGCCCCGGCCGAAGAAGTTGGCGACGAACAGCCGCTCGAAGCCGGCCACGTGGTCCAGGTGCACGTGGGTGACGAAGACCGCCGGCGGGGGGCGGCCGTGCCGGGCCATGAACGCCGTCAGCGCCTCCTGCCCGCAGTCCACCATGAACAGCGGCGTGTCGTCCTGCTCCAGCACGACGCTCGCCGAACCGAGCTCCGTCGCCGCGGCGTTGCCGACGCCGAGGAAGTGGAGGCTCCAGCGGCTCACCGGGCCCCCGCCCCGGCGGCGGCCCGGGCATGTCCCAGCCGTATGCCGAGCAGGCCGGAGAGGGCGTATAGCAGGCCGTACACCGCCATCGACACCAGGAGGCCGAACAGGCCGTTGGCGATCCAGGCGGGGGAGAACCAGGCGCTCACCGCACCGGCCGCGAAGGCCACCACGGCGATCGGGTTCCAGGCAGGCAGGCGGTCGAGCAGCTCGGCGCGGAAGTGCATGCGGTTGCAGAGGTAGTAATCCACGATCACGGGGCCGATGATCGGCGGGGCAATGGTCGCCAGCACGGTGATGAAATCCATGAAGCGCTGGTAGATGCCGAGGCCGATCAGCGTCCCCAGCAGGCCGCAGATGACCACCATCACGCGCTTGGGCCGCCGGAACACGCTCGCCGTCTGGATGGACGGGAGGTACAGGTTGGCGTCGCCGGTGGTCCACAGCGCGAAGCTCATGGCGATGAGGCCGAAGAGCGCCACGAGCGGGCCCACGGAGCGCATGTAGACCGTGAAATCGAAGTTGCCGGAGACGACGCCTCCCATGGCGCCGACGAACTGCAGGACCCACTGGGCCACGATGAGCACGATGAACGGGATCGCGATCGACACCCAGGCCTGGCGGGCGAAGCGCGTGTACTCCGCCATGACCACCGCGCCGACGATCCAGGAGCCGATGACGATGTTCATGGCCTGCACGGTGGTCAGCGGGGCCTTCGCCGCGGTCTCCCGGGACAGGGCGAGGAAGCCGTCCCAGCCCCCGGCCCGGCCGAGGTTGTACCAGCCGGCGTAGATGAGCACGGCAACGAGGACGAGCACCGCGGGCAGCGCGACCCTCTCGAGGCCCTTCACGCCGTAGTAGGTGGTCGCCGTGTAGAGCAGTCCGGCAAGGACCGCCACCGCGTAGAACCAGGGCGACTCGAAGTCCTGGACCCAGGCGAAGCTGAAGGCCCCCACGGTGATGCCCTGCCAGAAGACGAGCAGCACGGTGAGGAAGAGCACGGGCACCGCCGCGCCCACGTTGCCGTACACGATCCGGAACAGCAGGCCGCTGTTCATGCCGCTGCGGTAGCCCATGTAGCCGACGAGGGCGCCCACGACGAAGTTCACGCCGTTGCCGAGCAGCGAGCTCAGGGCCAGGTCGGGCCAGAAGGCCTGGCCGGCACCGAGCAGTCCGCCGATGAACAGGCCGGTGATGAGGAATCCCCAGCCGAAGGCCAGGGCGAGCAGGGGACCCGTCGCCTGGCGCTGGGCCGGGGACAGGGGGCCGAAGGGATTGTCCGGGCTGTCCCGTTCGACCGCCGTGTCCAGCGTCCACCAGGCGCGGAGTTTCTCGAACATGGGACGGATGCTCCTCCCGGAGGGGTGCCGGCGATTATGCCCAAACCCGGACCACAGGGCGGTGCGAGACCAAAAGCGAAGGAGAACATTGGCTTAGGTTGTAATCCCATAAAAGTCTGTCAGAATGCGACGCAGGTGGCGGGGAACACCGGGGTAATGGAATACCACCTCACGCTGACGGGCCTGCAGGAAGCGACGGGCGCCCGCACTGCCGGGGGCCTGGACGTCGTCTATACGAAGCTCGCGGTCGACCTGCAGAACCTGCCGGGCGGTCCGGGCGATCCCGCCCTGGCCGCGGCCCTCGAGACCCTCCGGGAGGAGACCGGCTGCGACGGCGTGGCCGTGCTGCTGCTGGACCCGGCCGGCAGCCGCATCGGCCCGGTGGTCGCCGCCCGCGGTCCCTTCGCCCTGTGCAACCCCGAGGTCCTGGCGGGCACGCTGCTCGCCGACCTGCCCTGGCTGGACCGCCACCTGGTCCACCTGCGGGTCCATGGCCTCGCCAGCACGGATGCGCCCGCCACCGCCCAGGCCACGGACGCGGCCCGGCTCGCGGCCCTGGGCTGCGGCGCCCTGCTCTTCATCGGCTTCGACCTGCACGGCCAGCGGGCCGGCTGCCTCGCCCTGTTCTTTGGCCAGCCCCAGCCGGCCTGGAGCGTGGAGCACACCCTGCTCCTGAAGCTCCTGGGCTCGAGCCTCGCCTGCGGCCTCGAGCGGGAGCAGACCGTCCGGCGCCTCGCGGACATCAACGAGCGCGAGCACCTGCTGGAGCAGACGGTCAACGACGGCACCTGGGATTTCGACGCGCTCCACAACCGCGTGGAGTACTCGCCCCGCTGGAAGCAGATGATGGGCTACGCGGACGAGGACCTCGCCCGCACCAGCCCGGACTGGCGCCGCATCGTGCACGTGGACGACTACGCGCGGCTGCAGGCCCGGCTCCGGGACCACCTCGCCGGCCGCACCCCGCTCTTCGAGAGCACCCATCGCATGCGGCGCAAGGACGGGGAGTGGCGCTGGGTCACCTGCCGCGCCAAGGCCCTCATGGACGACCACGGCCGGCTCCGCCGCCTGGTGGGCGTCGAGACGGACATCACCGAGCAGAAGGTCTACGAGGAGGCGCTGTTCCGGGAGAAGGAGAGCGCCCAGATCACCCTGCAGTCCATCGGTGACGGCGTGGTGACCACCGACCAGGCCGGGGTCGTCGAGTACATCAACCCGGTGGCCGAGGAGCTCACCGGCTGGAAGCTGGACGACGCGGGCGGGCGGCACGTCGACGAGATCTTCCGGGGCTTCCACGAGGAGACCTGCGAGCCCCTCGAGAACCCGGTCATGAGCTCGATCAAGCGCAACCGCTCGGTGAAGTCCGTGCGGCCCTCGCTGCTGATCCGCCGGGATGGCAACGAGCTGTACATCGAGAGCACCGCGTCCCCCATCCGCAACGACCGGGGCGACGTCACGGGCGGCGTGCTGGTCTTCCACGACGTGAGCGAGTCGCGGGAACTGAACCGCCGCCTGTCCTACCACGCCAGCCACGACCTGTTGACCGGGCTCGTGAACCGGCGCGAGTTCGAGAGCCGGCTGGAGCGCTGCCTCAAGAGCGCCAAGGCCCGGGAGACCTCCTACGCGCTGCTGTACCTGGACCTGGACCAGTTCAAGATCATCAACGATTCCTGCGGCCACGGGGCCGGCGACACCCTGCTGACCCAGCTCGGCGCCTTGCTGAAGTCCAAGATCCGCTGGCGCGACACCCTGGCGCGCCTTGGCGGCGACGAATTCGGCCTGCTCCTGGAGGCCTGCAGCCTGGACGAGGCGGTGCGCACCGCGGAGATGCTCCGGGAGGCCATCAAGGACCACAAGTTCAGCTGGGACGACCGCACCTTCCGCCTCGGCGTCAGCGTGGGCGTGGTGCCGATCACCGGCGAGAACGAGAACGTCGCCACCCTGATCACCGCCGGCGACAGTGCCTGCCAGGCGGCGAAGGAGGCGGGCCGGAACCGCATCCACACCTACAAGCAGAACGACATCGACCTGATGCGCCGGCGGCGCGAGATGCAGTGGGCGGCCCGCATCAACAATGCGCTCGAGGACGACCGGTTCGAGCTGTACCGGATGACGATCCAGCCCCTGCAGGTGGAGGAGAACGGCTCCCACTACGAGATCTTGCTCCGCATGCGGGACGAGCAGGGGGCTCTGGTCTCTCCCGACCTTTTCATCGCCGCCGCGGAGCGCTATGGCCTCATCTCGAACATCGACCGCTGGGTCGTGGAGCACGCCTTCCGCTGGCTGGTGTCCGAGGCCGATGAGCGGGAGCGCCTGGCGCTCTGCTCGATCAACCTCTCCGGGGCGAGCCTCGCCGACAACGAGTTCCTGCCCTTCGTGATCCGCCAGTTCCAGCGCAGCGGCCTCGACGCGAGCAAGATCTGCTTCGAGATCACCGAGACCGCCGCCATCGCGAGCTTCGCCCAGGCAAGCCGCTTCATCAACGCCCTGAAGGAACTGGGCTGCAAGTTCGCCCTGGACGATTTCGGCACGGGCTTGTCGTCCTTCGGTTACCTGAAACATTTCCCCGTCGACTACCTGAAGATCGACGGCAGCTTCGTCAAGGAGATCCTGCATGATCCCATCGACCGCGAGATGGTCCGTTCCATCAACGAAATCGGCCATCTCACCGGCAAGAAGGTCATCGCCGAATGGGCGGAAAACCAGGAAATCATCACCATGCTCCGCGGCATGGGCGTGGATTACGCGCAGGGTTACGGCATTGCTGAGCCAAGGCGCGTAGTCATGGCGGCCGCGGCGGGCGGCAGTTGACCCGATGGCAACCGGGAAGCAGTTCCCGACCTTCGCGGAGTTCTATCCGTACTACCTGCGCGAGCACCAGAACCGGACCAACCGGCGGCTGCACTTCGCCGGCACCACCCTCGTGATCCTCATCGCGGTCGCGGCCATCGCGACCGGCCACTGGCCGTGGCTGCTGGCCCTGCCGGTCGCCGGCTACGGCTTTGCCTGGGTGGGGCACTTCTTCTTCGAGCGCAACAAGCCCGCCACGTTCAAGTACCCGCTGTACAGCCTGGTGGGTGATTTCCGGATGTACGTGGACATGTGGGCGCGGCGGATCCCCTTCTAGGGTCGGCGGGCTCCGGCCTCCTGGCCAGGCCATTACTTAATGCGGGGACTGGGTCGTCCGGCCATTGCCCCCGGCGCGGCCGGTCTGCATAGTCCCCGTCATGATCCGGGCCATTGCAGCGGTAGGCGGTCTTGTTCTCTCCGTCGTCTTCGTCGCGGCGTCCGCCGTTGGCGCCACGCTGTTCGTCACCAGTGGTGGCGACAGCGGGCCGGGCACCTTGCGGCAGGCCATCGCGGACGCCAGTCCCGGCGACCGTGTGCTGTTCGCTCCGGGGGTCGCCACCGTCGAGCTGACCAGCGGCCAGCTGCTGGTCAGCCAGGACCTCAGCATCATCGGGCCGGGCGCCAACCTGCTCACCATCCGCCGGAGTGCGGCCGCCGGTACCCCCGCCTTCCGGGTCTTCGAGATCGGTGTCGCCACGGTGACCCTCGCGGACCTCACCGTCTCGAACGGCAATGCCCTGGGCGGTGGCATCCGCAACAGCGGCGGCATCCTGACGGTCCGGCGGTGTGCCATTACGGGTAATGCCGGCCCCGAGGGCGCCGGCCTCTACAGCAGCTGCCCCGGCGGTTGCCCGGGCGGTCCGTTTGCCTTCGTCACCATCGACAGCACGCTGGTGGCGGGCAACGTGGCCACCGGCACTGCCGGTGGCATCGAGAACAACCTTGGCAGCAGCATGGTGATCGTCAACAGCACCATCTCCGGGAATACGGCCTTCCAGGGTGGCGCCATCTACTCCGTCGCGCACAACTCGTTTTCCATCACGGGCAGCACGATCACCGGCAACCAGGCGAGCAGTGCCCGGGGTGGCGTGGCGTCCAACCTCAACCTGGTGGTGAAGAACTCGATCATTGCCCTCAATGCGGCGCCATCCCAGCCGGATCTGTCGGGCGCCATCAGTTCCGCCGGTTACAACGTATTTGGTGACGTGACGGGCTTCAGCTTCAACGCCCCGACCGACCACGTGGGCGTCACGGCGGGGCAACTCCAGCTCGGGCCCCTGCAGGACAACGGCGGCCCGACCCCGACCCACGCCCTGCTCTCCGGCAGCATCGCCATCGAGGCCGGGCTGGGGCAGCCGGCGCTCCGCGACCAGCGGGGCCTTGCCCGCACCGTCGACAGCCTGGCGATCCCGAACGCCCCCGGTGGGGATGGCAGTGACATCGGCGCCTACGAGGTGCAGGCCAGCGTCCTGCCCGGCTGCAACAACATCAGCGCCGTGGTCACGAGCGGGGGCGACAGCGGTCCGGGCACGCTCCGCAACGCCATTGCCACGGCCTGTGCCGGCACCACCATCAGCTTCGCGCCCGGGCTGGCCGAGGTGCTGCTCACCAGCGGCGAGTTGACGCTGGCCCGGAGCGTGACTATCAGTGGCCCGGGCGCCGACGCGCTCACCATCCAGCGCAGCAGCGCCCCCGGCACGCCGCCGTTTCGCATCATCAGCATCCCGTCCGCCAGCATCGACGCGCGGATCGCCGGGCTCGAAATCGCCAACGGCGACGCCGGCGTCAACCCCGGTGGCGGCATCAGCAACAACGGTGGCACCCTTTCGCTCAGCGGGGTGGCCCTCACCGGCAACTCGACCAGCGGATTCGGCGGCGGTGGCCTCTACAACGAGGGTGGGGGCGTGGTCGCCATCGGGAACAGCACCATCGCGGACAATGTCCTGAACAACGTCTTCAATGGCGGGGGCGGCATCGCCAACCAGGACGGCACCGTCACGCTGGCCGCCAGTACGCTCTCGGGCAACGTGTCCACGGGCTTCGCGGGCGGCATCTACAATGCCGACGTGCTGGACATCACCAACAGCACCGTTGCGGGCAACGCGGCCGCCGGGGCCGGTGGCGGCATCGTCAACCTCGGTGGTGTGCTGACCGTCCGCAGCACGATCATCGCGCTGAATGCCGGCGCGAGCGCGCCGGACCTGTCCGGCCCACTCATTACCGACGGGTTCAACGTGGTCGGCGACTTTGCCGGGGCTACCGTCACGCCGGTGCTGTTTTCCGACCAGCTGGGCGTGACGCCGGCCCAGCTCAACCTGGGGCCCTTGCAGGCCAACGGCGGGTCGACCCGCACCCGCCTGCCACTGCCGGGCAGCGTTGCCATAGACAAGGGCAGTGCCGGGGTCGCCCTGCTGGACCAGCGCGGCGTTCCGCGCCCGGCTGACCAGGCGGGCATCCCCAATGCCGATGGGGGAGATGGCACTGACGTCGGTGCCGTCGAGGCCGGGGAGCCGGATACCGATGGCGATGGCGTTACCGACCCCGCCGACAATTGCACGCTGCGCGCGAATCCCGGCCAGTGTGACAGCGACGCCGACGGCTTTGGCAACCGATGTGACGGCGACCTGAACAACAACGGTTTCACCAACGCCCAGGACACCACGCTGTTCCGCCAGCAGCTGGGCCAGCCGAGCCCCGCGCCCGTCTACAACGAGGCGGACCTGAACTGCAACGGCTTCGTGAACGCCCAGGACGCCACGCTGTTCCGGCCCCTGCTGGGGATCCCGCCGGGTCCTTCGGGAGTGGTGCCCTGAGGGGCCGGGAAGGCGCCACCGGGCGCCAGACCCACAACAACGGGGTTCCCGCGATGACAGTCCATCTTGGTGCAGCAGTTGCCTCGCCGGTGAGGCGAGCCACCGGCGGTCGCTGGCTGGCTGCCGCCTGGCTCGCCCTGCTGCCAGCCCTGCCGGCCCACGCGGTGTTCCCGGGCGCCAACGGCAAGATCGTCTTCGCCAGCACCCGGGACGGCAACCAGGAGATCTACGTGATGTTGGCGGGCGGCACCAATCCCACCCGGCTGACCAACAATTCCGCGAACGACTACGACCCCGTCTGGTCGCCCGACGGCACGAAGATCGCGTTCGTCAGCGCACGCGACGGCGACAGCGAGATCTTCGTGATGAACGCCGATGGCAGCGGCCAGACGCAGGTCACGAACAACCTGGTGGTGGATTTCGGGCCTGCCTGGTCGCCTGATGGCACGAAGATCGCGTTCTACACCAGCCGCGACGGCAACGGCGAAATCTACGTGATGAACGCCAACGGCAGCGGCCAGGTCAACCTGACCAACCATCCGTCGTTCGACGAGATGGCAGCTTGGTCGCCCGACGGCACCCGGATAGCCTTCCGCAGCCACCGGGACGGCAATATCGAGGTCTACGTCATGGAGGCCGACGGCGATTTCCCGACGCGACTCACCAACAACGCGGCGAACGATTTCCAGCCCGCCTGGTCGCCGGATGGCGGCCGGATCGCGTTTACCAGCGCCCGGGAGGGCAACGACGAGATCTACCTCATGAACGCGGACGGCTCCGGCGTCGTCCGAATCACGGTCAGCACGGGCACTGACGGCCAGGCGGACTGGCAGCGCTCAACGGCGACCCCGGCGGCCCTCGTCCGGGGTTTCGAAGGCACCTCCGCTGCGGATATCTCGGCCCTGACCGGGGGGTTCCTGTACCCGGGAACGCCGTCCGGGGCCATCGGGACCACCCAGTACCTGGAGGGCACCAACGGTGGCGTGGCGGTCTTCGACAAGGCCACGGGCACCCGGCTGCAACTCACGACGCTGGCTGGCTTCTGGACCAGCGCCGGTCTCCCGGGGGGTGCCATCGGCGATCCCCGCGTGCTCTTCGATCACTTCACCAGCCGCTGGGTGGTGAGCAGCTACGGCCCGACCGCCAACACCCGCCAGCTGGCGATCTCGGACACCAGCGACGCGCTGGGCACCTGGAAGTCGGTGCGTATCACGGTGGTGGGTGCCGGCGACTTCACCACACTGGGGACCCTGTCGCTGGACGAGAAGGCGGTCTACGTAACGACCGCCAATTTCAACGCGTCAGGCCAGTTTACGGGCACGAGCCTGCTGAGCATCCCGAAGGCGGACCTGTTCAACGGTGCGCCGACGCTCGCGAACATGACGACCTTCACGACGCCCTTGGCGGGTGCCGACCGGGGCGCCATGATCCAGGTGGCCGCCAGCTGGCAGGCCAACCCGACCGGCACCGCGACCGTGATCGCCGACAGTCGCGACAGCTTTGCCCTGGTGCATTACCAGTTGAACGAGGTGGGGGCAGCGGGCGCCACGCAGACCGCAGCCACCGTCATCCCCGGCTCCGGTTACACCCGGACGACGGTTAGCTTCGCGCGCCAGCCCGACGCCACCCGACTGGTGGCATTGGAGCAGGGTTTGATCACCGCCAACGCCGTCCAACACGACGGCCTCGTCCTTGCCGCCCACACGGTGCGGTCCACCCTCGGCGACTTCGCCGCCGTGCGCTGGACGGTGGTGGATGCACTGACCGGCACGCTCCGCTCCAGCGGGCTGATCCAGCAGGCGAACCAGGACTACTACCAGGGCACGATCGCCATCAACCCGGCCGGGGAGGTGGTGATTGCCTACAACCGGTCCAGTAGCGTGGCCACGGACGGCGACGAGGACGGGCTGCCCGACGGCAACATCCGGCTGATGGCCCGCACCTACTACCTGGAGGGGGATGCGCTGGTGGAGACCGGCAGCGAGCTCACGCTCCGAGTCAGCGGGATGAGCGATTACCGGTGCGGCGTTCGCACCTTCGTCGACACGACCTGCCCCAGGCGGTGGGGCAACTGGGCGGCGCTGACCGTCGACCCCACCAACACCCGCCGCTTCTACGCCCTGGGCTCCTATGCCTCCCAGTGGGTCCCGCTGCCCGGTCCCGGAAGCCCGCCCCTGGCGGTCTGGAACACCTACATCGCCGAGATCGAGCCGCCGAGTTCGGCAGACACGGACGGGGACGGGATCCGGGACTACGCCGACAACTGCACGCTGCTGGCCAACCCCGGCCAGTGCGACTCGGACGTCGACGGGTTCGGCAACCGGTGCGACGGGGACCTGAACAACAACACCTTCACCAATGCCCAGGACACGACGCTGTTCCGGCAGCAGCTCGGCCAGCCCAGTGTCGGCCCGGCGTTCAACGCGGCGGACATCAACTGCAATGGGGCCGTGAACGCCCAGGACACCACCCTGTACCGGCAGCTGCTGGGCTCGCCCCCGGGGCCGTCGGCGGTGGCGCCCTAGCGGCTGCCGGTGCCGATCCGGCGCTGCGTCAGTTCCGCCCGGAAGGCGGTGCTTGCCTTTGCTAGACTCCGGCGCGTGACCCCGAACCAGCACGACACCATTCGCGAGCGCCTCTTGCATGCGGATGCCGGTGGCCACCTGGCCGGCACGCTGTACCCCATGCGCATGGGAGACTTCACCCGGTTCGGCTGCACCGCCGTCCTGTTCTCCAGGCTCCTGGCTGCCGGGGATGGCTAGCGGCCCGGTCGCGGCGGCGGATCGGGTTCAGGAGCTGGACGTCCTGCGGGGGATCGCCCTCTTCGGGGTGTTCGCCATGAACGTGGTCTTCTTCGGCAATGAATCGATCATGGCCACCGAGCAGCAGCTGCTGTCGCTGCCGACAGCCGGCCTCGATTACGCCGTGCGCGAGGTGGTGGGCTGGCTGTTGGCCGACAAGGCGAACACGCTGTTCGCCTTTCTCTTCGGCCTGGGCTTCTACCTGCAGATGCAGCGCGCCGAAGCCGCTGGCACGGATTTCGAGCGACTGTACCTGCGGCGCCTCTCGGTGTTGCTGGCCTTTGGCCTGGTCCACACGTTTCTCATCTTCTTCTGGGACATCCTCACCCTCTACGCGCTTGCCGGCTTCCTGCTGTTCGCCCTGCGCCGGGCGAGCAACCGGGTGCTGCTGGCGGGCGGACTGGGACTCGCCCTGGTGGCACGGACGGTGTTCGAACTGCTGGCCGAGCATGGCGGGCTGGGGGACTGGGCCGGCCTGCCGCCCGCCTATGTGGACGAGGCCGTGCTGCTGCGCCAGCAACTAGCCTTGGCGGGCGACTATCCTGGCCTGGTTCGCGCGTTTGCCGGCGTCACACTCTACGACACGCTGAATGGCGTGCTGTTCGGCTGGATCCTCTACGCGCTGGGCCGTTTCATGGTGGGAGCGTGGGTGGGCCGGAAGGGCTGGCTGCAGCGGGCCAGGGACTACCTGCCGGGCTTTCGCCGGGTCATGGCGCTGGCGCTGCCGGTGGGACTGGTGAGCGAGGGGCTGATCGCGATCATCCGCGTGTACGACCCCGGTGGGCGCCTCCCCGAAGGTGACTACTGGCAGGTGGTGGTGGAAGTCGGGCACCTCATCACCTCGCCGGTCCTCGCCACCGGCTACCTCTGCGCCATCGTCGTCGGCCTGCACACGCCCGGGTGGAGCCGGTGGCTCGTGCCCTTTCGCCACGTGGGGCGCATGGCGCTGTCGAACTACGTGATGCAGAGCTTCATCTGCGGTTTCGTGTTCTTCGGCCTGGGGCCCGGACTGGCCCTGGCGGGCCGCGTCGGCACGACGGCGTTATTCCTCGGCGTAACGGCGGCATTCGCCGGGCAGGTGCTGCTCAGCCGCTGGTGGCTCACGCATTTCCGCTACGGACCACTGGAGTGGGCGTGGCGTGCGCTCACTTACGGCCACTTGTCGCGGTTTCGACTTGCGGACTGACGTTGAGTCATCTGCGCGGTTCCCGGCCCCTGCCGCTGCGGCAGGCGGAGGCCATCATCCGGGAGCAGGGCCTGAACGAGGCCAGTAACCGATCGCCACCGGACGACTGTCGCTCACCGAACAGGTTCAGGTGCGCTACACGCTAGAGATGCCGTATCGGGACGGTACGACCCACGTGGTCTTTGAGGCGCTTCCGGCAGGGGCTTTGACTCGCCTATTCTCGGGGCTGCCCACCGAGTTCACGGGCAGCGGGCAGGCCGGGGTGGTCGAGAGTTGGTGACACGGCGTCGTTCGCGGGTCCGGCGGGCGGCTATTGAAGGGGCATTCTGCACGTCCGGGCGCGCCCCAGAAAGGGATCCCGGGGCCCGGCCGCGGCGGGGACAGGGCCGGACGCCGCGATGCATTGCCGCCGGGGTGTGGAGCACCGTATCGTGCTCTATCCTTCAGTTGGCGGGTCTCCACCATGACGAATATCCCACACCACTGCCTGCGGCCCGCGGTCCCGGCCGCGCTGCTGCAGATCATCCACCGCGGGCTCGCCCTCGACC
>ERZ761602.6086-NODE-6086-length-13786-cov-4.043478_pt1 | contig 13786 bp, 10 predicted proteins | sample MGYA00512165_ERZ761602 | MGnify/ENA primary metagenome ERZ761602 (study PRJEB28899, sample SAMN02445085) | bioreactor sludge metagenome | biome: EBPR sludge; isolation source: Thorneside wastewater treatment plant | place: Australia: Brisbane, Thorneside...
AGTAAACTGCTTGGAACTCGCCTGAACGCTCTTTGACATTGTCGGAAAATCAAGCCATTATCTTGGAGAGGCTCCCCCGCACCCGCGGGGATAGACCCCCGGGCGAAATGCCGAATTCTCCGGCCCAATGGGCTCCCCCGCACCCGCGGGGATAGACCCTTCCTTTTCGTTTCCATCCGGCGCAGCGCATCGGCTCCCCCGCACCCGCGGGGATAGACCCTGGACAAAAGCGGCGCGGCGCCAGTGATGCCGGGCTCCCCCGCACCCGCGGGGATAGACCCGCACCCTGAGGATGGCTTCGGCACCGGCTGACGGCTCCCCCGCACCCGCGGGGATAGACCCCCCGGCGTAAATGTCATCCCTCTGCCCGCGGCGGCTCCCCCGCACCCGCGGGGATAGACCCGGGGGGCGAGGGCGCTCACGATGCGACCCCTGGGCTCCCCCGCACCCGCGGGGATAGACCCGCGGTCAGCGTCTCGAATGGTCCGATTTGCTGGGCTCCCCCGCACCCGCGGGGATAGACCCTTTTACCTACGCCGCGACATTTTCCGTCGCCCGGCTCCCCCGCACCCGCGGGGATAGACCCTTTCATCACCGGCGCTCAGTGGGCGACTAGCAGGCTCCCCCGCACCCGCGGGGATAGACCCCCGTCGCTGCTGATCACTGCGCGCGGATATCCGGCTCCCCCGCACCCGCGGGGATAGACCCATATGGGGTCTGCTGAAATTTGAGCATACCCCGGCTCCCCCGCACCCGCGGGGATAGACCCCGAAACCGGATCAGCCGCGCGCACCGCCGAACGGCTCCCCCGCACCCGCGGGGATAGACCCTCGCGGTTCAGGGCGTGCAGGCAGATTTGCATGGCTCCCCCGCACCCGCGGGGATAGACCCCGACCTTTTGACGCAGCACAACCGGCTGGCTCGGCTCCCCCGCACCCGCGGGGATAGACCCGCGATCGTGCAAGGCGGGTTTTTCACCGACACGGCTCCCCCGCACCCGCGGGGATAGACCCTGCATGAGCAGCCCCAGCGCGAGGCCCGCCCCGGCTCCCCCGCACCCGCGGGGATAGACCCCCGAAACCGGCCTCAGGAACACATCCGCAGCGGGCTCCCCCGCACCCGCGGGGATAGACCCCTCACAGCGCGCGGGCCTCGCAGGTCCAGGTCGGCTCCCCCGCACCCGCGGGGATAGACCCAGCCCGCCCAACGTCCAGTCGCACGGTCCGGCACCCTTGGGCTCCCCCGCACCCGCGGGGATAGACCCCCAGACCGCCACCGGGACCTTTGGCGCCCGGCGGCTCCCCCGCACCCGCGGGGATAGACCCTGCCTGAATTCCTTGCGCGGGGTGCCATCCTTGGCTCCCCCGCACCCGCGGGGATAGACCTTTGTGCTGCAGGTCGACCTCGACGAGGCGCTGGGCTCCCCCGCACCCGCGGGGATAGACCCGGGCTCAGCGCGCGCCCGCCTCTTTCCCCGGGGGCTCCCCCGCACCCGCGGGGATAGACCCCATTGCCCCCGAGGCGCTGCGTTTCAGCACGCGGCTCCCCCGCACCCGCGGGGATAGACCCTTTCTGAGCAGCGCCGGATACTTTGTGATCTGGGCTCCCCCGCACCCGCAGGGATAGACCCTTGGCGTCCCCGTCCAGCACCGCGATGCCGCCGGCTCCCCCGCACCCGCGGGGATAGACCCCACTTTGACAGCATCTCTTGTTGCCGCATGATGGCTCCCCCGCACCCGCGGGGATAGACCCGGGTATCGCTCGCGCGGCGCGGGCACTGTAGTGGCTCTACAGCACCCGCGGGGATAATCCGCTGAAAATTCAGATGCCTTGCATTGATTCCCTGCTTTCTGGGCAAGACGGGGCTGATCGGGGTGTGACGTAACCGTTCCTGTTTCTTGCCAACTTCACACCCATCAACCTCCCCCTTTTTCAGCATCGAGCCAATGCGGGCTATGAAGGAACGGTTCACGATGAAGCGGCCGGGGACGTATTCCAGTTCCTCGGTCACATCCTCACCACCCTCATGCAGACGGATCAGAATAGCCATCCGCTGCGATGATCGGCAAATGTGTCCATCCATCCCCATCGTGAAACCGCATCCATGCGCCTGCAGCCAGCACGCCGCCATCCACGATCGCGGTGGTGCCGGTGACCCACCCCGACAACGCGTCGGAAGCGAGATACAGCGCCGCCCCGGCAGAGTCCTGCCCGCGCCCGAAGCGGCCGAGGGGAAACCAGGTCCTGATGTGCTTGCGATTGGAAGGAGGGACGCGCGGATCCGCCGTGATCTGAGCAGTATCCGTGGTTTCCGGTGCGATCGCATTCACACGGATACCATCGCGGCCCAATTCGATCGCAAGTGACCTCGTGAACCCTGTGATCGCGCTCTTGAACGCCGAATAGACGGCGGCGCGCGGGATCCCGCGAAACGCTTCGACCGTCGAGAGGTTGATGATCGACCCGCCTTGACCGGATACCCTGAGCAGCGGCAGCGCGGCCTTGGTGACGCGGAACATGTGCAGCAGGTTGACGGCGTAGAGCGCCTCCCAGTCTTCCTCGGTCGAGTCGGCGAAGTAGCTGGTGATGCGCAGATAGTCGCCGACATTGTTGACCAGGACGTCCAGTCGACCGTAGCGGGTCTCGACATCGGAGACGAGTCGCGCCACGTCCTCGCGCTTGCGCACGTCTGCCTCGACCACCAGCGCGTCTGGCATCTTCGCGCGGAGATCGGCCACGCGTTCGGGGTTGTTCTCGGCGATGGCGAGGCGAATGCCTGCCGCCGCGAAAAGCTCGGCCGTGGCACGCCCGATGCCGGCGCCGCCACCGGTGATGAGCGCCACCTTTCCCGCGACCTGGAGCAGATCGTCACTCATGCGCTATCCTCCTCGATGTATCGTGCAATTTCGGCCACTGCCCGGCGCACGTCGCCCCGGGCGAAGTTCAGGAGAGCCACGTCGCCGGCGTCGGGTTCGTAGGCCAGCGTGTTCCCACGCCCCTGCACGATGAAGGGATCGGGCAGCAGCGGATGCTCGGCGTCTTGCGTCGTGACGCGGACAGGGTTCCGGGCGAGGTCGAAGAAAAGCTGGAAGAACGCGCGATAGCTGAGGTTCTCGTCGCCAACGAGATAGGCGCGGCCGGCCTCGCCCCGCTCCAGAGCACCCGCGACAGCTTGCGCAAGAGAGCGCACCGACATGTAGTTGGTGCCCCCCGGCGGCGCGGTTGCGGGGATCTCCGGGCGCCTCCCACGGCCCCACTCGATCAGCTTGCGGTAGCGTTCTGCTGGCAATCCCGGAACCGCCCCAATGATCGAAGGCGGATTGAGCGTAACCGGGGCAAAGGCAGCACTGGCCAGAGCGCGCACGCGTTCGTCAGCCAGTTGCCGCGACCGGATGTACAACGAGTGCTCGGCAAGATCAGGCCGAAGGTGATGATAATAGCTGCCGATCTGGACAAAGCGCGCGACCCCTGCCCGGCGGGCCAGTTCTGCAAAGGCGGGCACACCCTCGGATTGTGTCTTTCGGTAGAAGCCCTCCGCGTCCGCGCCTTGCGGCATGTGTCTTGGATCGTTGCCTGCAGCAAAGACGATGGCGTCGAAAGGCGCAAGGTCTGCGCGTGTGAAGGTGCCTTGGGCGAAATCCCCTAGAATCAGAGAAAAGACACTGCCCGGATGAGCCGGAAGCAAAGGCGCTTTGCGCGCAGCAAGGGTGACGGAATGTCCACGGTCCCGCAGGTGAAGGGCGGTATTCAGACCGATCATTCCGGTTCCACCGACTATCAAGACGTTCATTCTGCCAGACCTTTTCACGGGACAGGTTTTCGATGATCACGGCTAAACGCCCCGCTCCGCTGACGGATCGTCCGAACGGACGTCACAGTGTTGGGGAACGTCTGATCAACGCGCTCGGCTGCGTCGAGACGGCGGTGTGAGCGTCTTTTCGGGCGCCAGGCGGCGCTCTGAGGGCGGATTTTGCCGTTTCAGGCCCGCGAGACCGGCGGTTCGGCAGTTTCCGGGCAGACTCGTTGTCATGCGGTCAGCCTCTGTCGCACCAGGAACAGGTTGGCAAGCGCGAAGAGCGCTAAAAGCTGGGCGCGGTTCCTGGCGAGGCCGCGGTAGCGGGTCCCCATTCGGCCCTAGGCGCGGTTCGCCTTGCGCTGCTCGACCGGGGGAAAAGCCTCGCGTGGTCCGGGTTTTCGGATGGGGCGCCTTCGTCAGGCAGCGCAATTTATAGGTTTCTCCTATTTATTCATAACATTATACCGAATTGCAATATGAATGGCGCGGTGGTCTCATCGAGACCAAAGGGATGCCCCGGGTTGCTTGCTGGCAAGAGTGCGCGTCGGCGATCCGCAACTCCGGTTTCCATTGCATCGAGGTTCGCTGTGTCAGACTATCCCCAACTCGAACTCTACATCGGCGGCACCTGGCGTCGGACCCGACGAACCCTCGAGGTTCTGAACCCCGCGGACGAAACCACGATTGGCCACCTGCCCGTCGCCGACAGCGGCGACCTCGACGCGGCTCTCGAGGCGGCAGAGGCCGGGTTTCGCCTCTGGAGCCGGACGGCGCCGGCGATCCGGGCATCGGTCATCCTGAAAGCCTCGGCGCTGATGCGCGCACGGATCGAGACCATCGCGCGCAGCATCACCCTGGAGCAGGGCAAGCCACTGGCGGAATCGCGCGCCGAGGTCATCCGCGGGTGCGAGTTCTTCGAATGGGACGCCGGCGAATGCCTGCGCAGCTATGGTCGGGTCATCCCCAGCAAGCCCGGCATCCGGTATCTGGTGCTTCAACAGCCTATCGGTGCCGTCGCCGCCTTCTCGCCGTGGAACTTCCCCATGAGCCAGCCGGCCCGAAAGATCGCGGGCGCGCTGGCGGCGGGGTGTTCAATCATCATCAAGGCCTCCGAGGAAACGCCGGCCGGCGCGCTGCATATCGCGCGCGCCTTTCATGATGCCGGCTTACCGGCCGGAGTTCTCAATCTCGTTTTCGGGATCCCGGCCGAAATCTCGGACTACCTGATCCCGCGCGACCCCATTCGGCTGGTCGCGTTCACCGGATCGACCGCGGTGGGCAAGCATCTGACCGGACTGGCGGCGCAGCACATGAAGCCGGTCCTCATGGAATTGGGCGGCCATGCGCCGGTGATCGTTTGCGAGGACGCCGATCCGGTGGCGGCGGGGCACGCCTCGGCGGAACGCAAGGCGCGCAATTCGGGACAGGTCTGCACATCACCCACCCGGTTCTTCGTGCACGAGCGCAATTACCGCGCGTTTACCGACGCCTTCGTCGAACGCGCCCGCAGCATCCGCCAGGGCAACGGGCTGGCGGCGGGAATGCAGATGGGACCGATGGCCAACGACCGGCGGATCAACGCGCTCGAAGACCTGGTTGCCGACGCCCGCGACAAGGGCGCACGGGTGCTGACCGGCGGCGGACGGCTGGGCAACCGGGGGTATTTCTTTCCGGTCACGGTCTGCGCCGACACCCCGGATTCGGCCCGCGCGATGCGCGAGGAGCCCTTTGGGCCGCTGGCCCTGATCGCGCCGGTATCCTCGGTCGAGGAGGCTGTGGCCAAAGCCAATTCCTTGCCGTTTGGCCTCGCGGCCTATGCCTTTACCAATTCGGCGCGCACCGTCGACTATCTGGTCGAGTCCGTCGAGGCCGGGAACCTGTCGATCAACACGCTCGAAGCGTCGGTCGCCGAGACACCGTTTGGCGGGGTCAAGCAAAGCGGCTACGGCCGCGAAGGCGGGATCGAGGGGCTTGAGGCCTACATGGTGAAGAAAAACGTGTCCCACATGGTCGCCTGAACCGACCCGCCGCATTGCAAAAGGATTGAGTCTTGGAAACGTCCATTCGAAAGATCTGCGGGATCGACGCCCATATCCTGAGGATCGGCACGACAACCGTGACCTGCATATCGGACCCGGCGCCGATGCCCTGGGTCTGCGATGCGCTGCTGGTCGGCATGACGCCCGAGCGACTGATCGAGGCCGAGCGGCGCCTGCCGCGCGGTCTGGTGGATGCGGCGGCGGGCAGGATCACCATCAGTTTCAACACCTTTCTGGTACAGACCGGGCGCAACACGATCCTGGTCGACACCGGCATCGGCAATGACAAGAACCGCCCGGAGCGGCTGATGTGGCACCAGCGGTCCGAGCGGTATCTCGAGGCGCTGGCGGCACTGGGGGTGACCCCCGACGCGGTGGATACCGTGATCAACACCCACCTTCACGCCGACCACACCGGCTGGAACACCCGCCTTCATGAGGGTCGCTGGGTGCCCACCTTCCCCCGCGCCCGCTATCTGTGCGCCAAGGCGGATCTCGACCATTGGTCCGCGCGCTACGCCGCCGATCGCGCCACGGGTGCGCGCACGCTGTTTGGCTCGTTCGAGGACAGCGTGGTTCCGATCATCGAGGCGGGGCTGCTCGACGCGCTGCCTGCCGATGCGGAACCGCTCACTGGCCTGCGGTTTTGCCCCGCCCCGGGCCATAGCCCCGGCATGGTCGCCGTGCAGATCGACACCGGCGCGGACCCGCTGCACCTGTGGGCGGATATCTTTCATCACCCGGTGCAGTTCCTGTGGAACGAGGTGGTTTCGGTCGCCTGCACCGACCCCGCGCAAGCCGGGCAGACGCGTCTCGACGCGCTCGCCCGTGCGCGCGCTGATGGGGCGATCGTCGCGGGCACCCATCTGGCGGCACCGGTCTTTGGTCGCCTGAAGGACGAGGCGGGGCCGGTTTCAATCCACGGCCTGTAATGCGGCACCGGACCCGAAAAGGTCTTCAACACGGAGAATGAGAAACATGACGTTACAGCGTTTCCTGAGCACTCTCGTCGTTTCGGCACTGGGCATTGTGCCCGCGATGGCGCAAGACCCCGTGCGCATCGGCTTCATCACCACGCTGTCGGGCGGGGGCGGCTATCTGGGGCAGGACATCCGCGACGGTTTCAACCTGTTCGTCGAGATGAACGACGGCAGGCTGGGCGGAGTGCCGGTCGAGGTGGTGGTCGAGGATGATGCCGTCAACCCCGGCACCGGCCGCCAGATCGCCGACCGCTTCATGAATGACATGGGCATCAACCTGCTGACCGGGATCGTCTTTTCCAATGTCGCCAGTGCAGTCGTGCCCGAGGTCCTCGACAGCGGCGCCCTCTATGTCAGTCCCAACGCCGCACCGACCGCCTTTGCGGGCGAAGGCTGTCACCCGAACTACTTCGTTCTGTCCTGGCAGAACGAATCGCACCACGAGGCAGCCGGGGTGAACGCCTCGCTGCTGGGGTATCGGCGCATGGTCATCCTGGCGCCGAATTATGTCGGCGGCATCGACGCTCTCGAAGGATTCAAGCGCCGTTTCGAGGGCGAGATCATCCGCGAGATCTATACCCAGCTCGACCAGACCGATTTCTCGGCGGAAATGGCGCAGATCCGGTCGCTCGCGCCGGATGCCGTGTTTCAGTTCCACCCCGGCGGTTTGGGCATCGCCTTTCTGCGCCAGTATGAACAGGCCGGCCTGCTGGAAACAATTCCGATGGTGGTTCCGGGCCCGTCGATGGACCACGCGGTCGTGCAATCGGTGGGGTCCGCGGCGCTGGGCCTCAATGTCACGTCGCAGTGGAACGACGATCTCGACAACGAAGCCAACCAGACCTTTGTCAGCGCCTTCCAGGAACGCTTTGGACGGATGCCGACCCTGTATGCCAGCCAGGGCTATGACACCGCCCAGGCCATCGGCGCCGCGCTGCGCATCACCGGGGGCAGCACCGCCGACACCGAGGCCTTCCGTGCGGCGATGTTGCAGGCCGATTTCCCGTCGGTGCGCGGGCCGTTCAGCTTTGGCCGGAACCAGCATCCGGTGCAAAACTGGTATTCCATGCGGGTCGAGGCCGATGCCGAGGGCAATCCGCGGCTGGTGACCACCGGGATCATCATCAACGAAGAGGGTGATTTCTACGCGGACCGCTGCAACCTGTGACTCCATCGCACCCATGGGCGACGGGGCGGCCGACAGGGGATGTCGGCCGCCTTGTCAATTGTGGATCATGTCGCGCACGACGCGGGCGGCGATGGCCCCGACCGCGTTCATCGCCGCCGAGGGCGACCGGTCCAGCACCCGGACCATCGAGATCGGTCGCGCGATCTCGGGCTCGATCAGGGGCAGCGCGACGATTTCACGCCGCGAAATCGCCGCCGCGCCATAGGCCGGCAGCACCGCGATCAGGTCGTCGAGCGCGTCGACCAGCGCCAGCGCGGTAAAGATCTGGTGCACCTCGTGGCGCGGCCGGAACGAGACCATCGCCGTCGCGAACCCCACTTCGACCAGCCGCCGCAAACCGCTTTCGCGGCCCAGCGTCACCACCGGCAGATCGGCAAGCTGCTGCCAGCGGACGGCCTCGGCCCCGGCCAGCGGATGCGACGTCGCGACAAAGACATGCAGCTTGTCACGCGCCAGATTGGTGACCGAAAGGCCCTCTTCATCCGGGTTGAAGGTGCCCAGTCCCAACGTGACCGGCGATGAGCGGACCCGGTCGGCAACGGCGTCGGTGGCGACGTCCTCGATGCTGATGGCAAGTTCGGGATGCAGCCGTCGCACCTCGGCGATGATGCTGGGCACGATGGTCGCGGCCAGCAGCGGCGGCGCGGCCAGACGCACATGACCCGCGCGCAGGCTGGCCAGGTCCTGCAGCAGATGCACCGCCCTCTCGATCCCGGCCAGACCATCGAGCGCGGTCTCGCGAAATACCTGCCCCGCCACCGTCAGTTCGACCCGGCGGGTGGTGCGGTCGAACAGCTTGACGCCGAGTGCCATCTCCAGCTCGCGCATCGCCTGCGACAGCGCGGGCTGCGACGTGTTCAGCCGTTCGGCCGCCCGCGAGAAATTGCCGCAGGCGATCACCGCCTCGAAACACTGCAACTGCCGAATGGTAACCTTCACCGATCACCTATAATCCATGCTTCTTAATTTATGTCGAATTCGACCTATGGTCAATGAAACTCCGGTGTCACAGTGGCGCTGGCCCGGGCGTTTTCGGGTCGGCCCCCTGTCCCCTACCGGAGCAACCGCCCATGTCTGACACCGTAACCGACCTCTGCCTCGTCGGATGGGGCGCCATTGCCACGACGATCAGCGCGATGCTGACCGCCCGTCGCTCGGCGGTGCGCGTGGCGGCGCTGGCAGTGCGCGATCCAGCCAGCCTGCGCACGCCGCCGCCGCCGGGGGCGCGGATCCTGACCGACCCCGAGGACGTGGCCAGTTCCGGCTGCACGCTGGTTGTCGAGGCCGCCGGCCGCGACGCCGCGGCGCAATGGGGCGCGGCGGCTCTGGGTGCCGGGTTGGACTTCGTGATGGGATCGCCCTCGGCCCTCGCCGACCCGGCGACCGCCGAGGCGCTTCAGGCCCGCCTCGGCCGCGCGGATGCCCCTTGCCTCGGTGACGCATGAGATCGCCAAGCCGCCGCTGGCCTGGGTCGGAACCCTTGCCGAGCGCGTGGTCGACCTGTTCACCCTGACAGAGCCGCGGGTCTTTTTCGACGGTTCGGCGCGTGATGCCGCCAGGCTCTACCCGTCGAATGCCAATTCGGTGGTGGTGACCGCACTGGCCGGGATCGGGCTGGACCGGACGACGGTTCGGCTGGTTGCCGATCCGGGCCTCGGTGTCAACGAACACCGGCTGGCCGCGCAGGGGGATTTCGGCCACTGGACGATGACGCTGGCCAACGCGCCGCTTGCGCAAAATCCGAAATCCTCGGCGATGACCGCGCTCGCTCTGGTGCGGCTGATCGAGAACCGCGGCGCGGGCGTTGTCGTGTGACCGCCCGCGCCCGGCCCTAGCCGATGCCATAGCGTCCCGGTGCGATGACGTGGTTCGGATCAAGCGCCGATTTCAGCGCGTTGCAGGTGTCGCGGACCGCCGGTTCCAGGATCGACCAATGCAGCGCCTGATACTTGAGCGGCGCGCGGCCGCATTGCATCCCCATCCCGGCATAGCCCATCACCAGCGCCCGATAGGCATCGTCGGCCGCCGCATCCTCGGTCGCCAGGGTGCGGTTCCACACCAGATGGTGCAGCCCCCGCGCGAACCGGGGGCCGCAGACATACATCTTCACATAATCCAGCCCGCGCTCGTTCAGAATCCGGCGCGACATATGGCTGCTTTCTTCGACCAGCGCGCGGTTCATCGGCACGCCGGGCGTGAAGGCGGCCAGCCCGCCCCCCGGCCGCCACGCCAGTTGCCGCAACTCGCTGAACCCCGGCTTGCCGGAATAGGCGTCGAGCGCGGCTTGCAGCGGCGGGTGGTCCGCCACCGCGTCGTGATCGATATAGCGCGCACCCGGCAAGCGCTGGAAATGCGCCCGCACCCGATCGATCTGGGGCTGCAGCGCCGCCATCGACGCGCCGTAGAACGCGCCCGAGATCGTCCAGGCCCCGACCCCGTGCCGCTGCCGCAGCGCACGGCGCTCGTCGTCGGGCAAGGCGCCGACGCCCTCGCGGTAGCCGGGATAGGGTTCCTCCGAGATGGCCATCCAGAGATCATTGCTGACCCGCATCATCGTCGGCACGAAATTCGACAGTTTGAGCGGGCGGATGGCATCGATGATCGCGCCGATTGCGTCGTCATCGTCAAACGAAAAGCCAAAGAACCGGATCGCAGGCGGCCGGGGCATCAGCCAGATGCCGACCCGCGTGACGATGCCGAAGTTCGACTGCGCGAAGAGGCCATCCAGATGCGGGCCGTAAGTGTATTTCGACATATGCGCATGTCTGGCATTGCCCAGGCTTGCATCCCCCGTGCGGATCACGCTGCCGTTGCCCAGAACAACCTCCATGCCGCAGGTCATGCCCAGATGGTCGGCATAGGGCGTATAGCCCGCCCCCTTGTCCAGCGCGTTGCCCAGTACCGACCCCTCGGGCGGGCCCGAGGTGACATCGGGCATGAACTTGCCGCCCAGACGGTCGAGTTCGTCGGCGAGCTGGCGATAGGTCACGCCGGGTTCGATGACGGCGACCCCGGTTTCCTCGTTGATCTCGAGGATCCGGTTCATCCGGCGACCCAGATCGACAACCACCTGCCCGGCGACAACCGGCGCGCGGCTGCCGAGGCCGATGTTGTTGCCGTTGCTGATGGGATACAGCGCCACGCGGTGCCGGTTCGCGGCCTGAACGATGCGCTGCACCGCGTCGGGCGAACCCGGATAGAGCACTGCGCCGGGCGGCTGGTCGGGGCCGGGCAAGGTCGTCTCGCCGTAGCGGAGGATGGTTTCCGGCGCGACGTTCACGCCCTCGTCGCCCAGGGTGTCGCGCATGTCGCCGAGGAAGGCCGCCAGGTTTTCGGGCAGGGTCATGGGTGTCATCTCTCGCCTGTGTCGGGGTTTACCAGAAGGACTCGGCATCCTGTCCGCCGGACGCCGCCGCATCTGTCGGCGCGTCGCCGGGTTCAGGGTCCGGCGTGCGGCGCGGCAAGGCGCGCCCGGTCAGAGCCGACGGCACCGGCCCGCCCGTGGCCCAGTCGAGCAATTCGACCGTATGCACAACGGGCAGGTCGGCATGTTCGCCGATCTGGGTGATGCAGCCCAGATTGCCGGCGGCAACGATTGCGGCCCCGGTCGAGTGCAGCGCCTCGGCCTTTCGTCGGCCCAGCGTGCGGGCGGTGTCGGGCTGCAACAGGTTGTAGGTGCCCGCCGACCCGCAGCAGATATGGCCTTCGGGCGCGCTGCTCAGCGCGTAACCGGCCTGGGTCAGCAGCTCGCGGGGCGGCTTCGTGACCCGTTGCCCATGCTGGAGCGAACAGGCGTCGTGATAGACCACCGGCACGCCCCTCACCGCGTCCACAGGTGGATGCAGACCTTTCGCCGCAAGGTATTCGGTCACGTCACAGGCCAGTCGCCCGGTCAGCGCCGCGGCTTTGGCCAGGTCCGCCTCTCCGGCAAGGAGATGCGGGTAATCCTTGACCGTGGTGCCGCAGCCCGAGGCCGTGATGATCACGGCGTCCAGCGGCGCGCGGTCATGTTCGTCGGCAATGGCCCGTGCCATGAACGCGGCACTGCCGCGCGCGCGCTCGGCATGGCCCATGTGCAGGGTAAGCGCGCCACAGCAATCGACCTGCGGCAAGACGACGACCTCGGTTCCATGACGGCACAACAGGCGGATTGCGGCCTCGTTGACATGCTCGGCGATCACCCGTTGCACGCAGCCGGTCAGCAGGACCACCCGGCCGCGGCGCTCGCCCTCGGCGGGATGGACACGCCGCGCGCGGCGCAGATCGGCGGGGCGGTGCGTGCTGACGGGGCGCAGATCCAGCATCGCCGCCAGCCGTGGATCGACCCAGCGCACCAGCCGACCCAGCGGCGCCACCCGCAGGGCCAGCCGGAATCGGGCCGGATGGGGCAACAGCAGCACCAGCAGGCGGCGCAGCAGGCGGTCGGCCAACGGTCGGCGATAGGTCTTTTCCACATGCGCGCGGGCGTGATCGATCAGGTGATGGTAATCCACCTTGGCCGCACAGGTGGTCATGCACGACAGGCAGCCGAGGCAGGAATCGATATGCGCCACGCTCGCCGGATCGGGCGGGGCATCGCTGGCCAGCATCTCGCGGATCAGGGCGATGCGTCCGCGAGGCGATTCGTTCTCGTCGCGGGTCAGCACATAGGTCGGACAGGTGTTGGTGCAAAACCCGTAGCGCACGCAGGAATCGAGGATCGTCCGCATCGCTTGCGGCGTCTCGTCCACGGGGCTGACAGGTCTGATCTGGCCGGGCATCGCGTTGCTCCCCACTGCGTGGAGCCGAGGTTAGCAGCGCGGGAAGATTTCGAAAAATACCGATTTCAAATCAGCTTGATAGGGATTTACTATCAGGTATCGACGAGATTGCGCCCATGAACCTTCGACAGCTCACCTACTTCATCGCCGTCGCCGAGGAACTCAGCTTCCGCGCCGCCGCGCAGCGCCTGAACATCTCGCAGCCGCCGGTCAGCGTGCAGATCCGCGAGCTCGAGGCCGAGCTGGGTGTCCGTCTGTTCGATCGCAGCACCCAGAAAGTCACGCTGACCCCTGCGGGTTTGGTCTTCCTCCGCCGGGCGCGGGCCATCGCCAGCAGCCTCGAAGATACGCGCGACGAGATGGCGGCGATGGCCGGCAGCGCCGGCGTGCTGCGGCTGGGCTACATGAGTTCGGCGATGCTCCATACCCTGTCGCCGATCCTGGGACGGCTGCGCGCAGGCGCGGGACCGATGACGCTGGGCCTGCAACAGATGCCGCCCGACGAGCAGTTGCGCGCGGTCGCGCGGGGCGAACTGGACGCGGGCTTTGTGGATTTCGGCGCGGGGCGCGGTCGGGTCGGGGTCGAGGACGAGACGCTGCATGTGCAGACCATCTGGCACGAACCCCTCGTGGCGGCGCTCCCGCCGGATCACCCTTTGCGGGGCGCAACGGTGCTCGCGCCCGGTCAACTGTCGGGCGAGCCGCTGATCGTTCTGCCCCGCAATCCGTTTTTCGGCTTTTACGACCATGTGATCGAGTTTTTGTCGCGCCACGCCATTCGCCCGCCGACCCTGATCGAGGCGCGCGACCTGCCGCAGGTTCTGGCGCTGGTGGCCGCCGGTTTCGGCGTATCGATCACCCCGCAGCTTTCGTCCTTGCCGTGGCGCGACAGGGTTCGCTTCGTGCCGATCGAACCGGGCCTGCGGACCGAGGTCTGCCTGATCTACCGCGCCGATACCAACGAGCCGCTGCTGGCCCGGTTGCGCGAGGTTTTGTGGGACAGCGCCATGCTCCACGCCCAG
>ERZ761602.6087-NODE-6087-length-13784-cov-11.726200_pt1 | contig 13784 bp, 20 predicted proteins | sample MGYA00512165_ERZ761602 | MGnify/ENA primary metagenome ERZ761602 (study PRJEB28899, sample SAMN02445085) | bioreactor sludge metagenome | biome: EBPR sludge; isolation source: Thorneside wastewater treatment plant | place: Australia: Brisbane, Thorneside...
ACCCCTCGAAGCCCGTCAGGCCTATGCCATGCGAAAGGCAGCCTGAGTTGCAAAACAGTGTCCAATTAATCCACCGCACCTCCTCGAACAGGTCTACGCGACGGCGCGTCGCATTCATCTTGTGCTCGACAACCTCAACACGCATTTCCGCAAGTGTTTCGAGGAAGTGCCTGGAATCCGGGCGGCGAACACACTGCTGCGACGTGTGGTCTTTCACTAGACGCCGAAGCACGCCAGCTGGCTCAACATGGCGGAAATCGAGATCGGCATTCTTGACCGTCAATGCCTGAACCGGCGCCTCCCCGACCGTGACACGCTTACCCGCGAAGTCGATGCATGGCAAAGACGCCGAAATGACGAGCAGCACCGTATCGCGTGGACGTTCTCTCGGCAAGACGCGGACATGAAAATGGCCACGCATTATGTTTCGTAATTAATGCGGTACGATACTACGGCCACCAGAACGGCGCGCACATTCAGAGCGCAATGGACAAATTCGCCGACCGCTACAAGACGAAAGCGTCTTGAGGTTTTCCGGCACGACTACACAGGAATTGCCACAAAAGCAAAAAGCCCTGCAAGACCGAAATCTTGTAAGGCTTTGTTTTATCTGGCTCCCCGACTTGGGCTCGAACCAAGGACCTACGGATTAACAGAGCGCCCCGCCTGTTCAGGCGTTACATGGAGTATATGGGAGGTGTTGGAAGCAAGGCAAGAGAAAGCGATAATTGGTGCATCCTGTCACACGGCTGGCGCTTCCGGTCAAGCAATTTCCCCGGCATAGGTGCATCGTTTGCGCGTAACAAAGCTCTGGCGCCTAACCATTAACCTAAATTTGGAGCCTAACCATGAAACGCCTTGCCAACCTGATTGCCGTTGTTCTTGCGACCACCATCATTACCGGCTGTGCGGTCACGAACGAAACCTCTTTGCTAGTCGGGCAAGCAAGGCCGGCTACCACACCGGACAAAGTGAAGCTCTACACCAAGCCGCCGGCAAAGTATGAAGAGATCGCCTTGGTGTCTGCCGATGCCGCGCATGACTTCATGACCAAACAAGCCTTGATGGAAAAGTCGGTTGCCTTAATCAAGGAGCAAGCCGCCAAAGTCGGCGCAAACGGTGTGCTGATCGAGAACCTTGGCGACTTCTATACTGGTTCGTCCGGCGTCATAGTCGCGCCTGGAGCGCCACAGGGCGGGGTGACCGTAGGTACTGGCGCGATGAATGCCAGAACGGGGAAGAAAGTTACCGGCATGGCAATCTTCGTTACGCAAGAGAAATGACTTTCAGATGCAAAAGACAACCCTGCTGATGCTGGTGGCGATGAGCACCGGCGCATTCGCTCATGGCGGGGGGTTGGACGCAAGCGGCTGTCACATGAACCGCTCGACGGGCGAGTACCACTGTCACCGTGGCGGCGGCGCTCCTGCTAGTCAGGGCATTCCGCAGTCGGCTCCGCAGAAGCAACAAGGCGTCCAGCCCAATTACCTGCAAGCTGCCCCAGTCGATAACACTTGCTACACTGGACCACGCGGCGGCAGATACCGAATCATCAATGGGACGAAGCGTTATGGCTGCTAAACGGGTTTTCATAGGACTGTTGGCAGCACTATGCTGCGCAGGGGCATGGGCGCAGACGCTTTGGCAGAACACCGAATATGGGATGACGGTCGCCCAAGTGCAGCAGGTTATTCCTGGGGCAATCCCGCCCGAAAAAGGTGACACACTGGGGGGAGGCGAAAAGGAGCTTCTGCGACTGTCTAATATTGAGTTGGTTGGGAAGCCGTTTGACGCGAAGTTCTTTTTCAAAGATGCGCGTCTTGTTCAAGTAACGCTGACGCTGACTGAAAAGCTGGCGTTTGATAGGGCGAGAATCTTGGTCCGTGACCCATTGCTGGAAGCTCTCCGCGCCAAATACGGACCGGAGATGACATCGCAGAACGAAGGTATCGGTTCTGTTAAGGGCTTGGACGTAGGTTGGATGTTGGGAAGAACAAATATCAGTCTGGTGTTGCTCGCTATTGGGGACAAACTAGTGATTCTCAATGTGACCTATCAGGTCCGTGTTGCGAAGGAAGCGGACAAACTCTAGCGATTTGTTTTCCTCCAGTCCCACGGCGGGGTGGGGTCGGCATCGGCCCATAGGCCAACGTGCTTGGCTCTGGCCTCGTCCTCTGCGAAGGCGTAGCGCCCTCTGTCCTCGGGGGTCTGCTCGTTCTGATACTTCTTGTAGTGCCACGCCAGCCCGACCGTCAGCATGGCGAGTCCGGCATCTAGCGTCTTGTCGCACTTGGGGCAGTCGGCGGGAGTGACCCATACCTTGGCGACAGTGCGACCGTAGCGGTCGCGCTTATCACCCTCAACCCGTACCTCCTTGCCGTAGACCAGATCGCTCATGCACTCCTTGGACTTCTGCCCGAACGGCTGGCCCTTTTCGGGTGCGTCAATGCCGGCCAGTCTGATCTTGTGCTGCTGGCGGTCGGCATCAAGCACGGTAATGGTGTCGCCATCGGCAACAGAAACGACACGACCAGTCAGGGTGTCAGCTTGGGCGCCGAATGCGGCGATCGCCACCAGGATGACTAGAGCCTTGATTGCGAAATCGTCTCCAGTCGGCGCGCGGTTGGACTTACTTGTTCCCATCGATCAACCGCTTCCCGGCGGGGGTACTGACCGGGATCATGCCGCGCTCACCGCAGCCAGGGCAAACAGGTTGGCGAGTGGTAATGCGCCACAGCGAATAGATCAGACCAGGAATGATGAAACATAGCCACAGGACAATCTCGATCAGGATGCTGCCACGCGTCTGTGTTCGCGGCGTTCCCCGCGTGCCGCAATGCGGACAGATGTACTTCCCGTCGTCTGAGACTTTTCCGCGTCCCCCAAAGGTGCCGCGAAACGCCTGAAAAATGATGTAGCCGATCCCGATGAAGATCAGCAGAGGGAGTAGTTTCGTGAATTCCATACGAGAATGATACGTGCTTTTTGACTGCACAAATCACTGCATAGCCACGGACGGACCGTAAAGCGTGGCTATCTCGCTACGAAACTCCATCGCCTCGTCAATCTGCAAACGCCATCGCAGTGCGTCCAGAAGTCGCAGGGCGTGATCCGTCGATTGTTGTTCGACCAGTTTGATGACCAGTTCGACGCCCTCGATGATCGCTGCGCGATCTATCGGCTCGAAGTCGTCATTCATCGGTCGGCGCAACCATCGCGGGAACACCACGGCGCAGGGCGTTGATGGCTGCTTCGGCGTATGGTTGGACACCGTATCCCCCTGTTAGGAATCGTGCGCCTGGACGGCTGCCAAGCGCGCCTGCTGCCATCATTCCAGCCCCGACCGTATCCCACCCCATGCCGCTGGCTGTTGCGCCACCACCCATCAACAGTCCTGGCAGCGAGGCTGCCAACAAGCGTTCGGCTGTTCCCGAGTCGGGCACGACGTTGGGCAGCGTCTTCGTCATGGCGTTGCTGACTGTGCCAAGGTCGGTGTTGCGCAGTCCCGCCTTGTCCACCTGGCGCGCCAACTGGCGAGGGGTGAAGCGTTCGGCACCTGCGGGCAGGCTGCGCTCCAGCGCCAGCAATTGCCGGTAGGCAGCGTTGGCGTTCTGCAACATCTGCGACTGCTCAGGGTTGGCGTGCGCCTGCTCCATGACTTCGCGTATCGACTGTTGCAGGTCCGCCCATGCCGGCGCAGCGGTCTTGTCGGCAGCGTTGGTGCTGCTGCGGAGGTTGCGGATGTGCGCCCCAAGTTCGCTGTCAATCTGCTTGAGCATGTCGCCCGTCAACGTGCCGTTGGCTTGCTGCACCATGCGCTCCACGCGCTCATTGATGAAGCGGCCCATCATGGCGAACTGTTGGCGGGTCAGCATGGGGTAGTCGCGGAGGATGGCGTCACGGGTGGCTGTCAGGTAAGCCTGCGGCACGAAGCCGGGCACAGTCATGCCCTCCAGCGCCACGTCATAGGTCTTGCTGACTGCTTCGCGGGTCTGCTCGATAGCCTCGCGAGGAGGCAGCCCGAGTCTGATCTTGTCATCGACCACGTTGGCGACGGACTGCGCCGCATCGACGTTCGCCTCCTCCAGCGCCCTGCGCTGCGCGTTGCGGACGAAGTGCGAGGCGAGGGGCAGGGAAGACAACTGTTGCTCCACGCGGGCCGGGAGCGAACCGACACCGGCAGCCTGTCCTGGCGTCAGGGCAACACCGCGCTGCATGAGTGCCTGCGCCTCGGGAGTCGGTCTGACCAAGCCGCCAAGGGTGCGCCCGAGTGCTTGCCCGCCAAGCCCCGCAGCGACGCCCCATGCCGCCCCGCTGTTCATGTCTTCGGGCGTCAGCAGCCCGCCATACGTGCCGCTCTCGGCAGCCGTGGCAGCGACGCGGGCAGCGGCGGGCATGGTGCGATGCAGGGCGGCTGCGCGGGCAGCAGGCAGCGCCGTAATGGCGAGGTCGCCGACGACACGTCCAGCCGTGCCGAAGCCCGTGTCGGCTACCTGCGCGGACTTGTCGATAACCGAGCCTGGCTGCGCCAGCGCGCCAGCCAGCGCCGGCTGCCCGACCTTCTCGCGCACGGCGTTGGACAGTTGAACGATCGACTTGACGACGCGGGCGGGCGCGCTGGCGATGCCCTGGACGAACTCCGCGCCGCCCTTGCCCTCGCCGGGGTTCTCGCCGAAGCGCCCGACATCGGCGTAAGGGTCGCTATCCTCGCCGTAGGGCTGGTATGGCTGTTGCGCCGGCTGCGGCTTCTCGTAGCTGCGTTCCCACGGCTTGACTGTGGGGGCGGCTGCGGGCTTGCTGCGCTCGGCTGTTACTTCGCGCTGGAGGGCTACGTCGTCGGGGTTGTCGGCAAGCTCGCGTTCGAGGATGGCGCGGCGTGCGAGGTCGCGCTGTTGCTGGTCAGCCTGGCTCACCTTCCATCCCGACTGTGGAGGCGGTGCTGCAACGCCCGTGCCGCCTTCGGGAATGCCGTAATCCACTTCCCACGGTTTCATTTCACTGCCTCCCATGCGCTCTGGTCGTTCGGATTGCCGCCCTTGAAGCGGTAGCCGTCACGCACTTCGCCCACCTTGGGCAACGCTGCGGGGGATGCTTGCGGTGCGGGGGTGGCATCCCAACTGCCCGATGCGCCCGACGACTGTTGCCCCGATGCGCGCGCCTTGGCGGAAACAGCCAGCTTGCGCATGTTGGCAAGCTTCGCCGTGATCGTCTCCAGACTATCGCCAGCAGCGGGAAGGAACTGGTTGGCACGCTGGCGTTCGGCTGCGGTGAACGCAGCCCCGTAAAGCTCGTGCGCCTTCTCGGCGGACAGTTCAGCCACGGCGGCACGAGCCATGACGCCCTCAGGGTCAAAGCGGTTCAGGGCGATGTTGGGAACGAGGGTCTTCAAACCGATGGAGTCGGGTGCGGCGTTCAGCGCCTCCAGTGCGCTGTCGATCTTGCCGACCAACTCATCCTGCGCCATTGCCGCCTTGCGCTCACTGGCGATAGGGCGGGGGTTGGCGAGGGCGTTGATGCGGGCTTGCTTAAGTTCGCGGTCAAGCCTGATGTCTTCCGGTTCCTTGCCGGAGCCGTGAACCTGTTGGGCGATCTCACGCCGCAGAGCGTTGGCTTCCCGCTTCATTTCCGCCTCACTGCCGAGCCTGATGGCGAGGTCTTCACGGCGGGCAAGGCGGTCAGCCTCCTTCTCTTCCTTGGTCAGATCACGCTTGGCTGTTGCCTCGTCGCCGAGCATTTGCGCGCGGATGGACTCGCGAAGACTCGGGTAGCGCATGGCTTCAACCTGCGCCTGCAAACGTTCAGGGCCAGCGTTGGCGGGAATGGACGACAGCATCTGACGGGATGCCTGCGCCTCACGGCGGGCCAACGCCTGCTCTTCCTCGTCCAGCCGGTTGGAGTCACGGGCAGCAAAGACCTTCTGCATCGCCTGATTGAAGTACTCGCCGGGGTTGGGTGCCACATAGAACCCGCTCACCATCTGACCGGGAATGGTCTCGATTGGGGTAGCGAGCAACTGTTCGGCGATCTTGCGCCTGCGGGCAAGCTTGGCGCGTTCGAGGCTGAACTGTTCGGGGTCTGCGAACTGGTCGGGGGCTTCGATGGTGTTGGGGTCCATGTTGTTCATTCCTGGCTGTTGGGGGTTGCGGTATCGAACGATGCCTCGATATGCTCACGCAACGAGGGAGGGGAGTTATCGGGGGGAGTCGTGCCCATGCGCGACATGAGGCCGTGGGTTATGTCTTCGGTGTCGGCGCGGTCCATCACCTGCCTGACGTGGGACGGCACGTTGAGGTCGTCCAGAGTGCGCTTCGGCTCGAACGGCATTTCCCGTCCTCCCGACTCGCGGAAGTTCTCGACCACGGCCTTGCTGCCGAGCATGTGTGCCTTGACGTTGGGAGATGCGCGGTTCATCACGGCGGCCAGCGAACCCTCGGGGAGCCGGTCCAGCGTGCCTGCCTTGGCGTGGCCTTCCAAGTATTGCTGGATGTCGGCCAGTTCCTGCTGTTCGGCGGGAGTGGGGGCGTAGCTGCGTGTGAGAGTGGTCATCTCAACGCCTCCCGGTCGGGATCAGCGACCCCATGCCGTCGTTTGGTCCGTGAAGCTGCGGAAGATGGACGGCGGTCAGGTAGTCGTCCATCAACGGGCGACTGGTCATGCCGAGGTAGGTGTTGTTGAGCGACCGCATGCGGTTGTAGGTCTCCAGCATCGCCTTGCCCTGCTCGACGAAGGTCTCGTAGGCACGCTTGTAGTCATCGGCGATGCTGTCGCAGAACGCTTTCCGCTCGACTCCACGAGCATGGTCGATGCGGCCACGCATATCGGCGATACCCGCCTCAAGGAACGAACGGCGGGTGGTCGCCTCCACGGCGGCATCAAGGTCTGCCTGCGCTGCCCGCAGTTCGGCGATGCCCACGTTGCCGAGCGCATGCGCCGTGGTCACAGCCTGGAGACGGTACGAGCGAGTGGAGACCTCCGATGCGAGCAGCTTGCAGGACGCCAGTTCCGTTTCGAGTGTCTTGAGATCGGCGGCAAGCTGATCGGCTGTTGGCTGCTCGGGGGTGGGGTTGATGGCCGATACGGCGGATGTGGCGAGATTGACGACGGCAAGATTGGGGGCGGTCATGCGGATTCTCCTTGTAGTTGATAGGTGTCGGGGATGATGGCTGCCAACCCGACAGGTTTGAGTGGGTGGGCGTCGATGTCGGGCGGGTTGCGGCGATAGTGCTCGACCGATGCCGCCAAGTCGCTTCGTGCTTCCGGTGGTGCCAGCTTGGCGAGGATATGGTCCCTGTAACGAGGGTTACGGGCGACGAAATCCATTACCTGATCGACCTCGTACCAGACCGTGTTCTTGCCATCACCGGGGCGACGGGTTGCAGGAAGGTATTTCGGGTTGGCCGTGCCGCCGGGGAGCCTGGATGCGTCTCGCCAATACCTGAGCGAATGGTTCGACACGCCAAGCAGGTCGCGCACCTGTTGGGGGTTCAGCAGCATGACATTCTCCTTGTGTTGTAGTGTGGAAATGTTAGCTCAAGGAGGCGTTCGGCGTGTAGTTTTCTTGGTAGAATTTAGCGTCTAAGTTTCTGATTGGATGGGGAAAGGCGTTTGACAATTGTTTAACAACATTCCATTGTCATACAAGATCGGGGTGGACTGTGGATTATATGAGGGTGGAATATTTATCCACATCGCCTCGCCCGCCTTCGATGCCGGGGGTCTTCCGCAGCCTGGACGATTCCCGATTTCGGTGTAAAGAATTCCGACATGCAACAGCCCACGCTGTCCCACACGTGGGACAACAGTCAGCCTGACAGCCGCCTGCCTGCCGCCAACTGTTGCCTGCCGACCCTGCCTGCCGCATCCGACTGTTAGAATCCTGACTGTCCCACCGACCACCAAGGAGCCTGCCATGATGCGACTGAACGACGTGACCTTTCCCGAGCCTCGCAAACTGTTTGCGAGCGAAAAAGAATGCCATGACGCCATGCTTGCCGAAATCACTGCTGTCAGCCGTGCGCTTCAACGGATGGATGTCAAGCCGGTTTCATTCGACCGCTTCTACCGCGATACGAGGCGCTTGTGGCTCAAGGTGTGGCGTCACTATTGCTGAACGCCCGACGGATACTCTATCCGTCGCTCCTTTCGACAGGCTCCACGTCGATAGGCTCGTAGGTCGTCAGCCCGAGCGATTCAAGGACACGCTGTTGAAGCGCCAGGCTTGACTGTTGGTCAATCGGCAGATGTTCGACTGTTGCTGCCACTTCTGCGCGGCTGAGGCGAGGGGCAGAAAAATCTATCAAGCCCGATACGATTTTCAAAGCCGCAGCAGGGTCAGGCTTGACCAACCACACGACTGACCCATCCCCGTTCTTAATCGGCTGTCCCTCCCCATCAAGCTGCGGAATGCCACCCGCCACTTGTTCAAGCCATCCGGCGAAGCGCGGCAACGACTGTTCAACGAAGGCGGCAACAGCCCTTCGCGCATGTTGGCGGTTGGGGCGAATTATCCGGTTGTCGTAACGGTTTGTCATTTTTCACTTTCTGTTGCAAAAAACCGATTTGCATAACTGTTTTTCTCGCAATTGTTTTTGCTGCAAACGCATCAAAAACAGTTGCAAAAAGTTTGTCGGGTAAGTCGGGCCATTGGAGAGAGTTGTTAAAATCGTAGAACCCCTTATTTGTCATATGTCGGGTATTGTCGGGTAAAACTCACTTTTCACCGAAAATCAAAACACCCTATCCCAACCACCCGACAAAACCGACAAATACAAAAACTGTTACGCCTGCAACAGTTTTTATTTACACCCATCTTACATAAAATATCCCGTGGTCATTCGCACCCACCAAGTTTCGTGGCAATTCCATCATCATATCCCCTGACCTTCGGGCTGATGATGTAAGCCTTCCTCACCGAACCAACCGCCCGTGGTCCTGACACGTAACCAAGTTCGGTCAGCCATTCCAGAATCTCGGCGGCATCGCCTGATGTCTTGCACCCTGACAAGCCGTTGCGTTGAAGCTCCCTCGCAGTCGTGTAAAGCACGCCCTCGTGGTCAATGACGATGGACCCATGCGCGCCTGGCTGTTGAACAGTCAGCTTCGCGACGATGGTTCGTGCGTGCTCATCCATCGCGCTCCTTGCGTAGCCGTGCATGCGCTCCAGATGCGAGACAAGGTAGGGCTGCCACTTCCTTGCCTTCTCCCACGCCTTTGCGGATACCTCGGCTGTCTCGCCTTCCACCATCGCGATAATGAGGGCGAGGCCGCCAAGCACCTTGGGGAACTTGGCGATATGGGTAGCGAGGCGAGGGTCTACCATGTCGCGCTCGATGTCGTTCAACAGCCGGCAGCGCCATTCGTTGAACGACTTCCACGCGGTCGCGCTGAACGGGATAACCCTCTGGTCTTCCGCGTTGGTCATGAACAGTTGGTCGAGGCGGGCGAGGGAGGCGGCGACCTTGGCGCGTGCGTCCTCGTTCGGCACGCGCGCTGCGGACGGGTCGGCTGTCACGGGGTCTGGCCACACGGTCAGTCCAAACCGCTGGGCCATGCCATCGTCGCCGGAGGCCAGCAGGGCGGGCAGGATGTCGGGCTGGATGCTGCCAATCATCGACTGGCACGTGTGGGCGATGACGCCCTTGCGGTCATCCGTGCGCCGGTCCAGCGTTTCGGTTTCGTTGCCGTTCGCCGCGCGCAGCATGAACCCGCGCAGGGCGGCGAAGTTGTCGGTAAGCATCTGGCGCAGCAGGCGGCTGAGTTCGTCGGGATAGACACAGATGCCTTGGGGGTTATCGACCATGACATCGAACAGTCCTTCCTGCGTCACGTTGTCCGCCAGATACCGCTTCTGGGCGGGAGCGCGCAGGTTGAACTGACCTTGCAGCAGCATGATTTCCGCGTGAATGGCCCTTGCCGCCTGTTCGTCTGGTTCGGTGTTCCTGTCCCCTTTGAGCAGGGCGAGGCGCTTCGCTTCGAGCGCCTTGACTTGCGCTTCGTGGAACTTGCGCTCGCCCTCGTAAATCTTCGTGGCGAATTTGAACTGTTCGGCGGCATTCTTGATGAACGGGTTGAAAAATGCTGTTGCCGTGCTGGTCGCCGGGGTCTTTCCCGAGCCTGGCGTGCCGATGCACAGCACCCACTGATTGCACACGATGCGCCAGTCGTCGCCCGGCAACTGTTCAAGGACCACCTTGCGCCCGATGAACGTGCCGGCAACAGCCATCAACGACACGGCGAGGAAGTCGGGCGCCCAGCATTTCCGCTCGGCTGTGTCCTTCACCCATTCGATGAACGGTTCGGGCAACAGTTGATAGTCGAATGGAAGGACGGGCAGCAACGACTTGACGATGGGCTTGGGGTCGGGCCACTCGGTCGACTGTTGTTCCACCTTGGGGAACACGCCAGTCATCGTGCCGATGACCTCCGTCTGCTTGTCGCCCTTGGCGTGCTTCAACGCCTGTCCGACAATCTGGTCGACTTCATCGTCGGACAGCGGGGGCACGCACTGCTCGTCATTGGTGGTCCCGATGGCGGCCCGGATGGCTTCGTCGCCGAATCCCTTCGCCTGCATCGTGCATGCGAGGCGGTAGAGGGTATCGTTCCTGCTCCCTTCCCCGATGGTGTCGTCGCCCGTGGAGGGGCTTGCGAACCCCTTGGCGGGGCTTCTGTCGCCGGCTGCTGCGATGACCCATGCGGGCGTCTCGGGCAGGCTGGCGATGTCGGGAGGGGCACTCTCGCCCCGCTCGGCAGGCCACCAGATGACATAACCGCCGTCGCCCCGCGTGTCGATGCCGGGGGCGACCTTGGAGGCTGTCGACTTGAGCGCCGAACCGTTGCGGCGATACAGATGATGTTCTCCCCGCGTGGTCTTGTTGACGACTGTTGGCGGCAGGGCGTGGGGCAGTTCCTCAAGCGAGGCGAACCCGTCCACGATGATCTCGCCGTGTTCGTCCTTCTTCACGTCGACGTCGACAACGTCCAGCCCGCTGGCTGTCCCCGTGGGCACGCCGACAAGGGCGGACGGGTAGAGAAGCGACCATCCGCCGACTGTTGTCATGTCCGTCGTTGCGGCGTGGAACCCGTTCTCGATGAGCGGGCGCTTCTGTTCGTTGCAGGGGAATACGGGGATGCCCGCCATAATGAGCGGGAACGCCTTCTCGGCAAACGTGGGGGCGGTCATGCCCGTTCCCCTTCATCCGGCTGTTGTATCATGGTGCTTCCTCCTATGGATTGACCTTTCGGGCTGCCGGCCACGGCAGCCCTTTCTTTTGCCTGTTTCGCTAGCGCGCGCCGCTGCGCGCGGTTGGGCTGTTCAATCGCCACGGGCAGACCACCAATCACGTAGCCGTAGCGGTGCCCGTGGGCAGCCATTAGCCGCCCTTTCATGGCGCAGCCTCGATGCCGAAGCGCTCGGGCTTGAAGCGCACGACCTTCTTGAGGAAGTCGACGCAGTCGGGCACGAACAGGTAGATGCAGCCGCCAGCCACCCAGGTCTTCGGCTGGTCTTCGGGCGGTAACTGTTTCGTGAGCGCGGTCAGGGAGGCGTCGCCAAGTCCAATGACGATGTTCGCTTCGCCGTGGAGGCGGATGCCCATTGCGGGATGGATGGCGAGGCGACGTTCAATGAGCGAGTCCATCTCTGCAAGGGTCATTTCGCTTTCCCTTCGAGGATGGTCTTCGCTACGGCGGGGAAATTCTCCCCGTGGATAAACCACTCCCGCCCGAGCTTGACGATGGCTTGACCATCGGCGAGGGCCTTGCGGTTGTCTTTCAAATACCAGTTGAAACTGGCAGGGGTTTGCCAGAGGGTGCGACACCATGCGGGGGCGTCGCTCGCAAGCCACTCGTGCTTGCGGTGTAATGCTTCGATGTCCATTGCGTAATCTCCAAGTTGATACCGTTCAGGCGGTATCGGGGAGATTAGGCAAGGACGAAAAAGTTATCCGGCGAAAAGCGCAATAGCAATGCTAATCCACTATAAATACCATTGTCATTATTTCAGGCGGGAAAGGATCGTTCTGCGGTCGATGCCGAAGTAACCAATGGCGGCATCCAGCCAGCCGCGCAGAGACCCGTTGCGGGCCAGCCAGTCGTCCCTGAACGCCTCCAACTGTTCGCGGGTCACGGGAGGGCGTCCCTTGCTGCTGCGCGCGCCTGTAGCCGCCTTGCTGCGCCTTGCCGACTGTTCCCTGACTGCCTCGCGCAACAGTTGGATGGCGCGGTTGGGTCCGCTGTAAGGCTCGCCCGTAATCGGTCCGAACTGTTCGATGGCTTCGGCAATCTCCAGCAGGTCGGCAAGGCGGGAGGTCATGCGCGAAGTCTCCCGTTCATGTCCATGTGAAACCCGGTCGCTACAATCGCTCGGGCGAGAACGTCGTCCCACTTGTCGTTAAGGATGTAATGCACAGCTAGCACGTCGGCAACTGTGAATTTGCCCGCCCCGACTGCATCGCTTTCCGACATGAAGCCAAGGTCGCCTCCCCGCACAGTTGCCCCGAGCATCATCCAAACGATTGCGTCAAGGTCATCCCCGTATGCAATGTGATTGGCTATTGCCCCTGCAAGGCTGATTTCCCGCGAAGCCGTCTCTGTGACTTTCCCGAAGTGATACGTGCTGCCGTGGTCAAAACCTCCCTTCCCGTCGTGCGTGAACGATATTACGGCGTCGTGTCCGTGATATTCCGCCACAACAGCATGTCCCGCTTCGTGAATGCCAAGATGCCAGAGGTCGCGCAGGTAATCGTCAGTCATGCCTGCACTCCCCATGCGTTGCCCGTCACCTGACGCAGCGTCACCGTGTCAAGGTGTGAATATCTGAGACTCATAGCGGGCGTTTTGTGGTTCAACGCCTGCATGATGGTTGGCACGGATGCGCCATTCTGAGCGAGGATGCTGGCGGCGACATGGCGCAGATGGTGCAGCGTCCAGTCCTCGGGCAGGTTGGCGCGTTGCAGGGCGGTGCGCCATGCTTTCTCGACCGAGTGAGCGCCGAAGACAAGCGCGGACGGATGCGGGTCGGTCGGCTGGATGCGCCGCAGTTCCTCGACCACGAACGGCTGTAGCACGCAGCGGTGCGGAGTGCCGTTCTTGGTCCGTGCGGTATCGGCGAACCCTTGCTTGAGGTCCAGCGCGCCCCACGTGAGCGTCTGCACGCTGCCCTGACGCCAGCCTGTCGTGGCACTGAACGCGACCAGCGCCGCCAGCTTGCGGTTCCTGCTGACGCGGCAACAGGCGATGAGGCGGCGGATGTCGGCAGCCGTCACGTTGCCGACCGTGCGGCTGTCGCCCTCGGGCTGGCGCTCCACGCCGCGCAGTGGCGACACGAAGCCACGCGGCAACAGCCGCATGCGCCGCAACAGCTTGAGGCACGTGCCCAGGCTGGCGACGTAGCGGTTGACTGTTGAGCCGCTGATCGGCTGTTCGGACTCGACACGGACGACGCCGGCTGCCGTCGTGCGAACGAGGGTGCGCCGCTTCTGCGTCAGCAGGGCAACGCCCTCGTCAACGTCATCGGGCAGGATGTCCGTAATCGCCCGGTCGCCGAAATGGTCTATCCAGAAGGCGAGGCGCGCACCAAACGAGGCGTCGCGCCCCTTGTAGGATGCGACGGCGGCTTGCGCGAGGTCGCGGAAAGACAGATTGTTCATGCTCAACTCCTTCAAACACCACAGAATGAAGCGATGGAATCATCCATCGCCGCTTTCCGCCTGAACGGTGCTTGCAGAGTGCGCTGGCTCCCCGACTTGGGCTCGAACCAAGGACCTACGGATTAACAGTCCGGCGCT
>ERZ761602.6088-NODE-6088-length-13782-cov-15.293655_pt1 | contig 13782 bp, 11 predicted proteins | sample MGYA00512165_ERZ761602 | MGnify/ENA primary metagenome ERZ761602 (study PRJEB28899, sample SAMN02445085) | bioreactor sludge metagenome | biome: EBPR sludge; isolation source: Thorneside wastewater treatment plant | place: Australia: Brisbane, Thorneside...
ATTTGATGAATGTGCCATTTGGTGAGTTCTTGGGCTTCACGCATTTCGGCTTGTGCACCTTGCGCCTCTGCCACCAGTGTTTGAAAATCGACCACATCTGGGGCGTGACGTGCCAACACGAGTAAATAATCAAATGATGTAGGCGGCAAGTTGATAGTTTCATCTTTGATAGATACACGACGAGTATGTAAATCTAAAACCAATTTGCCATGTTTAATGAAGCGGTCTTTTGCTTTGGTTTCTGGCAAATTGGGCGATTCACTTTCTTCACCATTTTCGAGTTGTTTTAATTCGGCTTGTAAATTTTCAATTTCGTTTGCAATTTCGCGTTTGCGTTTTTCTTTTTGTTGATTTAACAAAATGGTTTTCGCGCGTTCTAGGATGATTTCAGGTTTAAGGGGTTTGAGTAGATAATCTGTTGCGCCACGTCGTAAGGCTTCTACTGCCGAATTTATATCAGGTTGGGCAGTGAACAAAACCACGGGTAATGCTGGATTAATTTTATGAATATATTTAAGTGCATCTAAACCGGCAATGCCGGGCAAACGTAAATCTGTAAAAACCAAATCAAATTTTGTGGTTTTCAAGTAATCTAAGCCTTGTTCGGCACTTTCGGCGGTAGTTACTTCAAAGCCTGCTTGTTGCAAAATGCGAGCGAGTGTTTTTCGTAAACTGGCTTCGTCTTCAATAATAAGAATCTGACCTGTAACTTTCATGTAATGTCCTCCATTTCTTTGGCGGGCAACCAAATGCGGAAGGTTGCCCCAAGCCTGCTATTGTTTTCAGCACTGATGCGCCCATGATGTTTGGTGATGATGTCGTAAGTGATGGTTAGACCAAGACCAGTCCCTTTATCTTTATCAGTATTGAAGGCTTCAAAAATATTGTCCATGATGTTGGTGGCGATGCCTTTGCCAGTATCAATAATTGTGATGAGAGCTTCTTCTGTTTCTAGCAAGAATTCTGTGTAAACTGTTAACTTTCCGCCGGCGGGCATCGCTTCGACTGCATTGATGACGAGGTTGAGAAGGGCTTGACGAATTTGGTCGGTGAGTGCGGGGATTGGTTGCAGTTCAGGGTCTGGGAAAAATTCAAATGTAATTTGGTTATGGCGTAAATGCCCAGCCACGAGTGCATATACATCTTCAATTAAGGCGTTGAGTTGTGTTTGTCTAAAATCTTCTGCGCGGATGGGGCGGTAGGTATCGCGTAGGCGTTTAATCATGCTTGCCATGCGTTCGGATTCGGCTAGCACAATGTTAAGGTCTTGTTTGCCTTGTTCTGTAATGCCATGTTCTTCTTTTAATAAGAAAAGCGCGTTTTGAATGGCTTGAAGAGGATTGTTTAATTCGTGGGAAACAGAAGCAAGCAGGCGTCCGATAGCGGCGAGGCGTTCATTTTGAATCAACTGATTCCGCATGGCTTTTTCTTGCTGTAAAGAATTTTGCAACTCTTGATATAACTCTGCTTTTTGAAGAGCAATCGCTAGTTGGTCGGCTATGGCGCTGACGAGTTGTAAATCGCGGGCGGTAAATGTTTTTGGAGGTGCTTGTTGAATATCTAAAATTCCAAAGAGGTGCTCTCCAATTTTTACAGGCATTGCCATTTCAGATTTTGTTTCTGGTAAGAGTGGATGATGAACAAAAAACATAACTTCATCTACATTGTTTGTAAAAAAGGGTACCAATGTTTCAGCGGCGTAGCCTGCAATGCCTTGCCCTGCTGATAATCTTGTTTTTTGTTCTAACATTTTTCGTCCTGCTTCACCACTGGCGGCTTGCAGAATTAAATCCCCACTTTTGGGGTCAATAATATACACTTGCACATGATAATAGCCAAAATTTTTCTGTAACAAACTGACTACATCATCAAGAAGTTCATCAGTGTTTAATGCAACTAACCCTTGATTGATGCGATACAAGGCATTTGTTTCTCTTAAAGATTGTTGCGTAGTTTCTAACAAGTTTGCATTTTCAATGGCGATGGCGGCTTGTACGCCAAGCGCGTATAACAAATCTTGTTCATGACTTGTGAACGCATTCGGTAATTGACTTTGAATACTGATTGTGCCAAGTTTTTGGTCACCACTGATAATAGGTGTGACGAGTAATGAACGAAAACTTGAAATCGAAACAGACTTGATGAACCGTTCATCGGTATTAATATCTGTGATGTTAATCGTGTCACCACTGATGATGGCTTGTCCGGCGATGCCTTCGCCGAGTCTCATTTGCAATCTGCCTTGTGCCGCTTGTTGAAATCCACTTGCGGCTTGAGCAATCAAGTATTCTTTTTGGTCGTCAAGAATGTGAATGACTGCTTGCTCTGCGGCGGGAATTAATTTTTTAGCTGAGTCAACAATTAATTGCAAGATGTTAGAAAGCCCCACGCGTTCGGCTTGGCTTAGTGCAATCGAAATTTCAGATAAAGCATCGGCTTCATCTAATTGTTTTTTTAGTTCAAGGTCTCTTTCAGTTTGATTGTGATAGTAATTGCTTAACCATCCTATTGCCCCACCGATTAAAACAAGAACGAATCCACCTAAGACGAAATCAGTATCAACAAATAAAACAGTTGGGACGTTGCTTATATATAAGATGGAGAAATATAAAAATAAAATAACAAGGGCAGTGATGATTCCAATTATGCTTCCAAAGAACCAGCTTGCCACCCCAACCGGCAAAATGCTTAATGCGCCAGCGTATTCTTCTCTATAAACCCAGAGTAAGATGAGATGTATGCTGGTTAAAACAAGAACAATTCCCCACTTCGTCAGAGGCGATTTGGCGCTGGGTTTCATAGCCGTTATTGTAGCACTCTGTGAAGTGGGGAATTTCATTCGTAATATCCCTGTAAGTTTCTTAGCCACAGAGGACATTGAGGTCTTTTGAAAGGTCTCTGTGCGCTCTGAGGCTAATTTTTATTTTGCATATTCTGTTGAACGAGTTTCTCGAATCACTGTCACACGGATTTGACCGGGGTACTGCATGGTCTCTTCAATTTTCTTAGCAATATCTCTGGCTAAACGAGCAGAGGATAAATCATCAATCACTTCTGGTTTGACGAGAATACGAACTTCACGCCCGGCTTGAATGGCAAAGGCTTGTTGCACACCATCAAACGACATTGACATTTCTTCGAGTGAGCGAATACGTTTGATATACGCTTCTAAATCTTCACGACGTGCACCTGGTCTTGCACCTGAAATCGCATCTGCCGCTTCGGTGATAACTGCTTCAACAGTTTCTTGGTCAACTTCGTGGTGATGAGATGCAATCGCATTCAACACAACTGGATGAACGCCATAGCGTTTACAAAACTCAGCACCTAAACCGGCATGTGTGCCATCTTGATTATGGTCCATGGCTTTGCCAATATCATGTAAAAAGCCACCTAATTTGGATAACTCAACATTTGCACCAATTTCAGCCGCGAGAATGCCAGCCAATTTTGAGGCTTCGACTGCATGTGCCAATTGATTTTGACCATAAGATGTTCTGAATTTCAAACGCCCCATCATCTTCAAAATTTCAGGATGCAAACTTCCCACATTGGCTTCGTATGCGGCTTGTTCACCCGCTTCATTGATAACTTTTTCAACACCCTTGGTTTCATCTTCAATTACTTTTTCAATGTGAGCAGGATGAATACGTCCGTCTAAAATTAATTTTGCTAAAGCACGGCGGGCAATTTCACGACGCACAGAATCAAAACATGAAATTGTGACAGAGTCTGGCGTATCATCCACAATTACATCTACACCTGCGGCTTGTTCAAAGGCTTTGATGTTACGTCCATTACGACCAACGATACGACCCTTCATTTCTTCGCTTGGTAAAGTCACGACTGCACGAGTCACTTCGGCAACATGTTCAGATGCTACTCTTTGAATGGCATCAGCGATTAATTTTCTTGCACGCTTTTCACCTTCTTCACGCGCTTCGGCTTCAATCTGACGAATGATTCTTGCCATGTCGCCTCTGGCTTCTTTTTCAACAGCGGCAAACAATTCTTTCTTGGCATCATCTTGACTCAATTGCGAAATTTGTTCAAGCTTCTTTACTTCTTCTTCGTATAACTTTTCAATTTCATTGCCACGTTTATCTACTTGCGACTGTCGTTTATTCAATGCTTGTTCGCGTTGTTCAATTTTGTCGAAACGCGCATCCAATTCCGAACGACGTTTTTCAACGCGTTCGGTTTCTTTGTTTAATTCAATACGCCGTTCTTTAATTTCTGATTCAGCCGCTTGAATAATTTTTGTTGAATTATCTTGCGCGCCTTTCACAATCAAACCTGCTTGTGTTTGGGCGGCTTTCAAAATATCGTCGGCTTTATCTTGTCTGGCTTTGGCGGCGCGGTCTGCTTGATAGCGGTGGAAAAAATATCCAATCAACACGCCAACAATTAAGACCAACACCATGATTAATATCTCTAATAGGCTCATGTTCATTCCTCATCTTCGTAATGTGTTTCTTCTGCGTGCAGTTCGTTCCAAACTTGTGTGACAACACTTGACACCACAGAATAAGGGAAGCCGCGCCTTGCTAAATAATCGGATAGTTTCTTACGAAACTCGCTCCATTCTAGACTTTTGAACCTGCTTGCTCTTTTTTTAGCAGATTCATAGGCCAGAGCATTTTCATCCACATCGGCGACGGCAGTTTTTACAGTTTCTTCATCCAATCCTTTTTGACGAAGTTCCATCGTCAACACTCTTTTGCTTCTTGGGCGAAAGGTGTTGCGGTTTTCAACCCAAGTTTTTGCAAATTGATTGTCGTTTGCTAATTTACTTTCACGTAGTCTTTCTATGGTTTGCTCAATGATTGTTTCTGAATATTCATGTTTGAGCAAATTTTGCTTTATTTCTTTTTCTGAACGAGCACGATAACTTAAAAAGAGTAGTGCTTGTTGTAAGGCTCGTTCACCATCATCTTTATTTTTTAGTTCGTTTATTTTTTCTTCGGTTAACACGTCACCGATTTTTAACCACGCGGCTGTGATGCGTGCCAACCCGAAGGCAAATTCTCCATCGAGGTGTATATTGACTCGATTGCGATTCTTTTGCGGTTCGATGGCAGTTATTTTTTTCATGTTAAACACACACAGCCGAGACCTCCGTCTGAGCGGTTGCCTCGGCTGTGAAAAATGTCTGGGTTGGTTGACCAGTTCCAACGTCTAGAATGAAGCGGGTTGGGGATAGGTCGAATAACGACGTGATGAGTCTTAAATCACGTTCGGCACTTGGTATGTTTTAGGGTGAAGCCAATTGTTGGTTCAAATTTTTTCCTAATTGGTTGTAGTGCTTCACAAAATATCTCCCAAAACCGGGGGAGGAGCGTGCGCGATTTTTCCAGTAAGTTTCAAGCAAGGCGCCACAAGGGCGGAAGTTTTCTAATGTATGGCTTAATTATACATGAATTTTAAGTGTTGTTAACATGAATTTTTCATTTCAAAAAATGTTGGCGTGTTTTTGGGTTTTATTTTTTATTAATGTTAAATGAGAATACTTAATGATTAAATATCTGCTTTGTTTGTTCGGTATAATTTAATAATTCTTTAATTTTATTTTTTTGGAGGCATCATGGTTGAACAACAACCTGAACAAGCAGGGGATGTAAGGAATATTCGTCGGTTCGTTGCGTTTGTGGGGGTGTTTCTTTTGTTGCTCAGTCAGTTTTTGGTTTTTTCAAAAGAAGTGATTTATGGTAATTTGTTGTTCCCACCTTATTTTGTGCTAGCAATTATTGGGGTGGTAATTTTAGTTTTAAGCCAACGAATTCCCCCTAATGCTTTTTGGAAAAAGTTATCTCAACAGGCTGTATTTGGAGATACGGCTTTTTGGATTCTTGTAGCAGTTTTACTTTCTGTTGTAACAGCTTCTGCGGTTGACGCTTTTATGGCATTCCGCCGTATCAATTATATTCCTGTAATCACAGTTTGGCTGTTAAGTGGGGTGTGTTATGTGTACGCATTTATCAATTCAAGAACTGGTTTTGACTCAATAAAAATTATAGATTGGTTTAAAACAAACCGCAACGAAATCTTGTCTGTCCTTTTAATTATGGCACTTGCGGCAGTGATACGCATTTATCTACTTGGAGATCTACCGCGTGTGTTGGATGGTGATGAAGGAAATGTGGGCAATTTTGCTCGTTCAAGTATTGAAGGTGTATTAGCCAATCCTTTTGCGTTGTGGGAAAACTTTGGCGCATTGTATTTACATCTCATTAATTTATCAATGAAGTTTTTTGGCTACAACTCTTTTGGTTTGAGATTAATGCCTGCAATTGGTGGTGTGATTGCTGTACCTGCTGTTTATCTTTTTGCACGTTGGCTTGGCGGGCGTAGAGTTGCTTTCATTGCTGCTTTTATGATTGCTTCTTCACATTCACATATCCACTTTAGCCGTATTTCATCTGTGGCTTATATTCAAGATACTTGGTTGATTCCTTTTGAATTGTATTTCTTGATTAGTGGATTAGAAAAACGTCAATCATGGCGAACTGCATTAGGTGGAACTATCCTTGCACTTCATTATTGTTTTTATCTCACCTCACAAATTATCACCGCACTGATTTTGGTTTACATGCTCATCTTGTTTATTTTTTATCGAGCTTGGTTTAAAGAAAGGTTTTCTCAAGCACTAGCATTTTGGGGAGGGTTTTTGGTTATGATACCTCCCTCTTTTGTCTATTCATATCAAAACCCAAATGAATTTGTAGGGCGACTCGGTAGTGCTGGCACATTCCAAACAGGATGGTTAGAGATAACAATGGAATCGACAGGGCAAAGTGCATTTGAGCTACTTTTGGGTCGGGTCGTAAATGCATTTTTATCTTTATTTTATTACCCTGCAATTGATTTTTACGGATCCCCATCCCCGATGATAAGTATGATTTCTAGCGTGCTATTCTTTGCTGGTATGGGAATTGTGTTATGGAAGATTCGTAACCCCGGAAATTTGTTACTACTTGGATACTTCTGGGGGGCTACAGTTGCAATAGGAATATTTGCACTTCCACCCTCAGCAGATTCTTACCGCATGTTAATGGCATTACCTGCCGTAGTGATTATGGCTGCGATTGGATTTGACCAAATTTTAGAAATTATGGGTATCGGTTGGAGTCAATTCCGGTTTGCTTATACTGCTACCGTTTCTGTTATCTTAACAAGTTTACTAGCATTTAATTTATGGACGTATTACACAGAGTTTGCTGGGCGATGCCGATTTGCTACAGACCTGCCTGGCAGGTTTGGTACATACCTTGGCGTTGAATTACAACAAACCCAACATGAAAACCGCATATATTTGCTAAGCAATAATATATATTTTTATGGAAGCCATCCTGCAACATTTTTCTTGAGTTTACGCCCTGTCATTAATTTTTCAGACCCAATAGATTCTCTTGATGTAATAACTGGTGAAACGATTATTGCTCCGCCAGACCGCATTGAAGAATTAGAAGAATGGATTCGTAAACATCCTGGTGGATTGCTTCATTATGAATATGATTGTGATACAACCATATTACTTTCTTATCAAGTCCCATAAAGTGTTATCTTGGAACCTAATGAATATGAAATCATGTATCATGTTGAAGACCATCACTGGTGGTATCGCGGCATGGAAGCCATCACGCGAAAGTTAATCAATCAACATATTCAAACAAAAACAAAAATCAAAATTTTGGATGCAGGTTGCGGAACAGGTGCCGCAATGACAACGTATCTAAAAGATTACGGTGAAGTAACAGGCATAGATTTATATCCTCAAGCCTTAGATTTTTGCCGCAAACGCAATGCCAAACATCTAGCCCGCGCCTCAGTACTTGACCTTCCACTTGCTACTGCTTCGTTTGACATGGTCACATCTTTTGACGTTTTATACGAAAAAGGTGTCATGCACGAAATGAAAGCCTTGAAAGAATTTTTTCGTGTATTAACTCCACAAGGTAAATTGTTGATGCGTTTACCTGCTTACGATTGGCTTCGTGGCGAACATGATGAACGAGTTCACACCAATCGAAGATACACAAAAAACTTAGTAAAGAAACTCCTTGAACAAAGTGGCTTCATTGTTGAACATCTATCCTATGCCAACACAATTCTTTTTCCATTAGCAGTGATAAAACGCCTGACAGAAAAAATATTGCCATCCAAATCACAATCAGACCTGACGCTTGAAACAGGAAAATTTAACGAACTCTTAAAACGCATTCTCGCCAGTGAAGCGTTTTTTGTTTCTAAATTCGGCTTGCCTTATGGATTAAGCATCTTTGCTGTGGCGCGAAAATGATGAATGCAAAAAAACTTTCTAGTCTGAGTATCATTTTCCCAGCCTATAACGACGGCGGGACAATTGCCAGCATGATTGCCACTGGAAAAATCGCCGCTGAACAAGTGACCGATGATTTTGAAATCATCGTCGTCAATGATGCTAGTTCAGATTACACAACCGATGTCTTAGTAGAAATGCAAAAAAGATATTCTGAGTTACGAGTCATTCACCATGAAATCAATCGTGGATATGGTGGCGCACTCATCAGCGGATTTTCCGCCGCAAAAAAAGATTGGACTTTTTATACCGATGGTGACGCGCAATACAATCCATTGGAATTGACCAAACTCGTAGATGCATTAAGCATAGGCGTGGATGCTGTCAACGGTTATAAAGCAGGTCGAAGCGATAGTCTGATGCGGATTTTTATCGGCAGGCTTTATCATCACTTCGTCAAAATTTTATTTGGCTTTCGCATCCGCGATGTAGATTGCGATTTTCGATTAATTCCCACAAAAATTATGCAAGAGATTCAATTGAAAAGTTTTAGTGGTTCAATTTGTTTAGAGATGGTTAAAAAAATTGAAGATGTTGGTTATATCTTTGCCGAAGTTCCAGTTAGTCATTATGAGCGAAAATATGGTGTTTCACAATTTTTTAATTTCAAAAGAATTTTGCAGACTTTACAACAACTTATAAATTTATATTGGACATTGGTCATCAAAAAGGAACATATAAAAACATCTCATGAGCATTGAAGAAAAATATTCAGGGCAAAAAGTTTTAATCACAGGCGGGCTTGGGTTTATCGGTAGTAACCTCGCGCGCAAGTTGATTGAAGTAGGTGCGCTAGTAACAATCATTGATAACCTTGAGTCAGATTCGGGTGCAAATTTATGTAATGTAGAAGATATAAAGAATCAAATCGAAATTATACAAAGTGATATTGGGAATGAAAACGAATTAACTTCTGTTCTGAAAGATAAAAAATATTTGTTTAATTTAGCAGGACAAAATAGCCATATAGGTAGCATGAATGACCCATACAAAGATTTAACTGTGAATGCAGATAGTCAATTAAAAATTTTAGAAGTTTGTCGTTTATATAATCCTGAAATAAAAATTGTATTTGCAGGCACGCGACAAGTATATGGACGTGCCAAATATTTACCTGTGGATGAAAAACATTTAATTACGCCATTGGATAACAATGGCGTTAGCAAACGTGCAGGTGAGATGTATCATATTGTTTATAACCGTGTGTATGATATGGCAACTTGTGTTTTAAGAATGACAAATGTGTATGGCGAGCGCATGAGAATTAAAGATGATAAGTTAACATTCGTGGGTTGGTGGATTCGACAATTGTTAGAAGGTCAAACGATTCAAATTTATGGTGATGGAAGTCAGATACGAGATTTCAATTATGTTGATGATGTCGTTTACGCTTTATTATTGTGTGCAAGCAATCCGTTTGCTTATGGAAAAATTTATAATTTAGGCGGCGAGCCAATCACGTTGCTTGAGCTTGCTCAATTGATGATTCAAATTCACGGCACAGGAAATTATGAACTCATCACCTATCCTGCCAGTAGAAAACGCATTGACATTGGTGATTATTATGGCAACTATAGTTTCATCAATACTGAATTGGGCTGGCAACCGCAAATCAGTTTACAAGATGGTATGAAAAAAACAATTGAGTTTTATAAACAACACAAAGATAATTATTTTTAAGATGAATGAAATTCCAATTATTGATTTGAAAAAACAATACGAGTCCATTCAAGCCGAATTGGATGAAGCATTGAAGCGTGTTTTCGCAAAAGGGATTTACATTCTTGGGGATGAAGTCTCTGCATTTGAAGATGAATTTGCAAAGTATTGCAACGCCTCATACGGGGTGGGAGTTGCTTCTGGCACCGACGCATTGACTTTATCTTTATTAAGCTGTGACGTGAAAACGGGTGACGAAGTTATTGCCCCATCTCACACAGCCGTAGCGACCATCTCTGCAATTGAAATGACAGGCGCAAAACCTGTTTTAGTAGATATTGATATTCAAAGATACACGCTTGACCCAAGTCAAGTTGAGAAAGCAATTTCAAAGAATACTAAAGCAATCATTCCAGTGCATTTATACGGTTGCCCAGCGGATTTGAATCCAATCCTTGAAATGGCACGCCAGAAAAAAATATTTGTGATTGAAGACTGTGCTCAGGCGCATGGCGCAAAGTATCAGGGTCAGCGAGCAGGCTCACACGCAGATATTGCGGCGTTTAGTTTTTATCCCACAAAAAATTTAGGCGCGTTTGGTGATGGCGGAATGATTATCACAAATGATTCATCTTTAGCGGAAAGGGCAAAATTATTGCGTCAGTATGGTTGGAAGAATCGTTATGTCAGCCAAATCAAAGGCATGAATAGCAGGTTAGATGAATTACATGCGGCGATGTTGCGTGTGAAATTAAAATATTTAGATGCATGGAATCAACGCCGTAGAGGTGTAGCAAATTTATATTTGAAATTATTATCTGAAACAGAATTGATTTTGCCGATGCAACCACAAGATTGCGAGCATATTTTTCATCAATTTGTGATTTGCCATCCAAAGCGTGATGCCTTGAAAGATTTTTTATATCAAAAAGGGATTCATACGCTGATTCATTATCCCGTGCCAGTGCATTTGCAACCTGCTTATAAAAATCTTGGTTATGCAAAAGGCTCTTTGCCAAACACAGAAAAAGTTGCTGATAAAATTTTGTCTTTACCGATGTATCCCGAATTGACAGAAGAGCAAGTTGAGTTTGTTGCGAATACTATCATGTCATTCTGAACCACTTTCATTTTTATAAACTTCCCACATAAAAATCGAAGCGGCATTGGCGACATTGAGTGAATTGACATTTCCTGAAATTGGAATGCTGACAATCACATCACATAAATTTTTCAATGCAACGCTCATGCCTTTGGCTTCATTACCAAGCACAAGCGCAATTGGTTTTTCTAATTTGTAATCAGGTAGTGAAACACTTCCAGTTGAGTCAGTACCAATGACTTGTAAATTATTTTTACCTTTTTGAGTTTTTATCCAAGCCTCTAAAGTTTTCATAGATTCAATATGAACAATTTTCGCGTGAAAAATTCCACCGAGGCTGGCGCGAATCACTTTCGGGTCATACACATCAATCCCATGACCAATTACAAATATTGCGTCTACATTGAATGAATTGGCAGAACGAAGTATTGAGCCGAAGTTTCCATAATCGCTGGGGCGGTCGAAAATTAAGATAAAAGGCTTTTCAGGTAAAGATAAATCTGCAAGTGAAATTGGATTTATTTTTGCAGTGACCAAAACTTCTGATGGCTCTTCACGGTCACATAATTCTTTGTATAAATCAAAACGCATCTGAATTGACTTTGACTTGTTTTTTGCTATTAGACTTTTTCCCCAATCTGACAATTCCTTTTCATCGTGGATGATGACTCTGGTAACCTCAATATTTGCATTGAGCAATTGCTTAATAGATTCAATTCCCTCAACAAACACCTCATGCGTTTGACTACGCTTGACGCGATTCGTTTTGAGGGCTTGAATGATTTGGTATTCGGCGTTTTTGACACTGATGAGTTTCATTATTTTGAAAACACCACATTATTCTTAGAAATGATTTTCTTTCACGGTTTCCAGTTTTTTTATGAAATTGATTGGCGCATTGGTAATTTGTAATTTATTAAAATCATCTTTGGGCATGTACTTTTCTAAAATCGGAAGACACTCTTCTAAATCATTTGTTCTGCCGCCAATGATTGGGTCTGATAATAGTTTAAAACCAAAGTCAGAATATAACTTGATGGCTCTATAACTGGTGGGTTGGGTATGCAGATAGACAGGATAATCGTCTTCTTTCAATTCTTTCATAATTATAGAAAGTAAGGCTCTGCCGATGCCTTTGCCTTCGTATTCTTTCAGAACTTTATACCAGTGAACTGTATTAAATTCGCTATAGACTTTCCATATAAAGGCTGTGGCAATGGGCTTATCATTTTTGTCACAGACAAACAGACATTTTTCATAAAACAAATATTCTTTATCTGCATAGACTTGATTAAAGAAATCTGTCATAAATCCATGATACTCTTTCGCTGTCTGAGGGTCGTCAAAAGGAAAGGCTTTCCAGATATCTAACTCGTCTTTTCTACAGGTTCTTGTATGATATTCATCTGAAAGAATACTGAGTGCATTGATATTCAGTTTTTCGCACATCATAAATATATTTTTGTCTGGGATTTCTTCCATATTAGTATTCTATTGGATTATTTTTGGAATAAGTAAAGACACAAAATAATGTGCACTCGCTACTGCTTTTTGCGAATCAGTATATGGAGCATGTGATAAGGTTCTGATTGTAAAAACACCATTATGTGTTTGCAGTTTTATAAAGACAAAAAAACCTGGAACAGAAACACCTTTGATTTCAGATATATATGCACTAGATCTCTCGACACTATTGACATTGTAATCAACCCTTGAAGGAGAAATTGACTCGGTAATATTAAACCAGTCTTCAGTTTTGCTTGAAATCCAACTTTCATTTATCAAATCATAATAGGATGTAGCAAGGTCGTTATTTTTATAAAGTGATGATGTATATAAAACTAAATAAGGGTCTCCTGACTTATTATCAGGATTATTTGGATAGTCATTTGTGTAAACTATTTGGTTGTAATTACCATTTTGGTCACTTGTGCTTCCTGAGCTAGGAAGATAAATCTTGTAACTCGGAGGCATTTCTTGCTCTGTTGGTAGTAAATCATTAGCACTAAGATTAAACCTTAGTGTAGGCGTTGAAGCAATACTTATGTCAGTGGGTAATTTTGTAACTGTTGGAGTTTGTGTGTGGGTAGATTGAGGGGTGTTAGTTCTAAAAGGTGGGTTCGTTGATTGTATTCTGGTCATTGTAGGTAATACTGGTTGACTATCAAAAGATTCATTGTAAATTAAATACCCAATTGAGCCTGTAATTGTAGATACACCACAACATGCCATAACAACAAGTATCAGAACTTGTATATGAGACATTCCAAATATTTTTCTCGATTTTCTAGTTTTCATTTATCTTATTCCATTAACTCGAAAGTAACTTATGTGTAGAGGCTGATTACGCCCAAAATGATGCCTACTGCTCCTAATAAAACACTGATTACTGCTAACCAATAAGCAACTCTTACGATTATCTGAGGGTGATAAATACAAACTAACATTTTCCCTATGAGGTTATCTGCTGTGGATATTTCAATTTCATGTTCAGATTTAGTAGACAAATCGCCTAAAAGTTTTCTATACCACTCATTTATTACTAACGAAGGAATATCTTTTTTTAGTTTCAACCGCCCTTTATCTTTAGCGTTGTAAATTTTTATAAAGTTCTTATCAATTTGTAAGACTTCACAATAAACTTTCTTTTTGGCTTGGGGATTATGAATACAAACTACTGAAC
>ERZ761602.6090-NODE-6090-length-13776-cov-347.878435_pt1 | contig 13776 bp, 9 predicted proteins | sample MGYA00512165_ERZ761602 | MGnify/ENA primary metagenome ERZ761602 (study PRJEB28899, sample SAMN02445085) | bioreactor sludge metagenome | biome: EBPR sludge; isolation source: Thorneside wastewater treatment plant | place: Australia: Brisbane, Thorneside...
GCGGTTCCTGTGCCGCGTCGATCAGGTTCATGCCGAGGAAGCCGGTGCTGATCGTCGCGATCAGGCCGGCGGTGGTGACCACGGTCAGCCGCACGACGGTGTTCGCCTGCCGGCGCAGACTGTCGCTGTCGAGGTATTGACTCATGTCCTGGATTTCCTCGCGCAGTTCGGCGTACAGGCGCTCGGTGCCGAGGTGCCCGCGGGTCATGGCGAACAGCGCCCGCGCCTGTGCCTGGTCGGAGATCTCGGTGAACCAGTAGCGGTGGGTGAAGCGCAGGAAGACCTCGAGCACTTCGCGGATGTCGCGCTTGAAGGTCTTGACCGACTCGGCGTTGCCGATCTGCAGCCGGTTGAGCGCCGTCACCAGGCGATCGGAAAGCATCAGCAGTGCCGCCTTGTGGAAGTGCGGAATCAGGGCGAGGAGAAAGAACTGGTGACGGAACTGCCCGAGCAGACCGTTCTCGGCGCCGGTGAAGTACGCATCGCGGGCACTGCCGACCATGATGAAGGCGTGGCCGCAGGAGAGCAGGCGGGTGCCGGCGTGCTCGGCCTGCGGATGCCAGTAGCGGTCGTAACAGAAGCGCGCCTCGAAATCCTCGAGGTGCTGGTCGGAATAGGGCAGCGAGCCGCTCTTGCCGGGACCGCTGACCAGCACCAGGCGGGCGAAGTCGCCGCGACTCAGGCGGCGCGGATCGTCCATCGCCAGATAGGCGAGCAGCGGCATGCGGTGGTACTCGATCTGCCGATAGCGCACCGGACCCTCCTCGTCCGAGTGGTGCAGGACCAGCGGCCGCAGCAGGAACTCCCAGTGCGACGAGATGCACGGGGCGCGAAAGCGGCTGACGAAAGCCAGGTACTTGCTGCGCTTCTCGTAGTCCGACGTGGCCAGAACCCGGCCGTCGGCGGCGAGCCATTCGCTGCGCCGCAGGCAGTGGCCACCGCTGCCGTCCTCGTCCCAGTACGGCGGATAGGCGCGCCCGAAACGGTAGAGCGTGTCCTGCACCTGTCGCAGGTCGAGATCGTCGGCGGCGATCTCGACGACGAGGATGACGACGTCGATGTCGTGGAAGAAGTACAGGTCGAGGTGAATGATGTCGAAGCACAACGGCGTTTCGCTGTCCTTGAAACTCATCCGCACCTGTGCCACGTCGTGGCGGCGGAAGACACGGATCGGCGATCCCCCCTGCTGTGGATTGTCGTCGTTGCCACCTCCTTCGCCGTAGAGAAAGCGCTGCACGTAGGGCAGGAAGGTGACGAATTCGCTGTAGTGACGTTCCTGGAACTGCTCGGGATCGCCGCCGAACTCGTCCGCGAGTTCGCGCCACGGCTGGCTGGCGCTCTCCTGCGCGAGCACCTGATGGTGCTGCTGCAAGGGGCCGCCGGCGGCCAACGGCATCAACTGCAGTGGCCAGAGGAGGATTTGCCGGAAGTGTCCGACCCGTTGTTCCTGTTGGCGGCTGGGGATGTCCATCGCTTTTCTCCGGGCCGGGGGCCGCAAGCCGGTCGCTCGACCGGCGGTTCAGTCGCCGATCTCGGCCAGCAGTCGGCCGACCATCCGCTCGGCCTGTTGCAGGTAGCCACCGCCGAACAGGTTCAGATGGTTGAGCACATGGTAGAGCTGGTACAGCAGCTTGCGCTGGGCGCAACCGTCGGTCAGTGGCCAGGCTTCCCGGTAGGCGGCGTGGAAGCTGTCGGGAAAACCGCCGAACAGCTCGCTCATCGCCAGATCGGTTTCGCGATCGCCCCAGTAGACGGCCGGATCGAAGAGCGCCAGCCGGCCGCTGTCGTCGAGCGCGGCGTTGCCGGACCAGAGATCGCCGTGCAGCAGACTCGGCTGCGGCTGATGATCGACGAACAGCGCCGGCAGTGCGTCGGCCAGACGCTCGCCGCTGGCGATCAGCCGGCCAGGCTGGCGATGCCGTTTCGCCAGTTCCAGTTGCGGCAGCAGGCGCTGGCGAGCGAAGAACAGCGGCCACGTCGGCTGCGCGGCGTTGCACTGCGGGCTGCTGCCGATGAAGTTGTCGCGCGGCCAGCCGAAGTGGCTGCCCGTGATGCGGTGCATCGCCGCCAGCGCGTGGCCGGCGGCAGCGCCTGCTGCATGCCCGCGCAGGGGAGCGAGCGCCAGATGCTCGAGTGCCAGCCAGGCATGCCGGCCACTGACTCCCTGGCCGCAGACGCGTGGCACGCGCAGTGCCGGACAGGCCGCCAGCGCCGCCAGGCCGTCGGCTTCGGCGGCGAACATCGCCGCCAGACGGGCGTCGTTGAGCTTGACGAAGCAGCGGCGCTGGCCGCTGCGCACCACCATGGTGCGCGAGATCGACCCGCCGCCGACCTCGCTGATCGAGTCGAGCGCGGCAACGGCGTCGCCGTCGCTGCCGAGCAGCGCGCGCAAGGCGGCGTCGAGATCGGCATCGAGGATCTGCTGGCCGGAGATCATTCCGCTCCCGGAAAGCATCGGCGGAGTGGCTGCGGGCATGCGGCTGGCGACCCGCGTCGTGCCGGAGGTTGGCACACGCCGCGCGCTGACCGGCAGCCGGCAGCGGCGAACGGGTTTACGGACGCCGGCGAATATGGTCTCATACGCACCCCGCGCCGGCGTGCGGCGGCACTGACGGTCGGCCGGCGGGCTGCTCGCTCGTCGGCGAAGAACGGCCCGGGCGATCGCCTGCCGGCGTGCCGCCGCCAACTTCCAACCCAGGAGTCAAAGCCATGAAGATTCGCCTGATTCTCGTTTCCGCCCTGCTCGCGATCGGTCTTGCCGGTTGTGGTGAAGATGCCAAGAAAGCCGAGGCCGCCAAGGCCGAGGCCGCAAGACTCGCAGCCGAGGCCAAGCAGAAGGCCGACGAAGCGGCCAAGAAGGCCGGCGAGGCCGTCGGGGCCGCTGCCGACGCGACCAAGGAGGCCGGCAAGGAGGCCGTTGCGGCAACCAAGGAAGCCGGCAAGGAGATGGTCGTCAAGGCCGCCGATGCGACCAAGGACGCTGCCGATGCGACCAAGGACGCAGCCGACAAGGCGAAGGCGGCAGTCGGCAAGTAGGACTCGTTTCGTTCCGTGACGGCGGCGGGCAGTGCCCGCCCGCCGCTGTTCAGCGTTCGCCTCACAGCGCATCGACCGGCGAGGTTGCCGCGTCGGGGCGCCCGGACGGCGCCGCCGCCGCAGGTGGCCGCAGGTAGTCGAAGAACATCCGGTCGGCGCCGAGCATGTGTTTCGTCACCACCTCATAGGCGAGGAACTGGAAGACGTCGCCGACCCCGCGCGTGCCGCTGCGGTAGTCGTCGAGCAGCCGGTGCGCCTCGGCGGTCAGCGCCTCGTGCAGCAGCAGATGCTCGGCAACTGCCGGGAAGCCGGCGGCGGTGATGACGGTCTCCTCGTCGCGGAAGTGCCCGACGACGTCGGCCAGCAACTGGTCGACGATCGCGCCGCGCTGTTCTCCGGACTGCTCGGAGAGGATCGCCGCCAGCAGCCGGTTGGCGTCGGCGAAGAGCTGGCGGTGACCGCGGTCGATGACCTCGTTGCCGCATTCGTATGCCGGGCGCCAGACGAGCTGTACGAAGTTGGCGGCGACATGGCCCTCGCCGTCTTCGTGACACGGGTGTTCCGCAGCCACTTGCACCTGGTTGCGGCCGCCGCTCTTGGCGCGGTAGAGCGCCGCGTCGGCGCGTGCGAACCACTCCTCCCAGCTCTCCCCGGCGCCGCATTCGGCCACCCCGATGCTCACCGAGACGCTGCCGACGCTGGCGAAGTGGGCGGCCGCCACCTCCCGCCGCAGCCGCTCGGCGACCGCCGACGCAGTCGCCCGCGCGGTATTCGGACAGAGGACGACGAACTCCTCGCCGCCCCAGCGGCTCAGCGAGTCGACCTTGCGCAGCGCCGCCTGCAGCAGCGCCGTCAGGCGCTGCAGGACGGCGTCGCCGACGGCATGGCCATATTGATCGTTGATCGGCTTGAAGCGGTCGACGTCGATCAGCAGCAGGCAGAGCGACTGCCCGTAGCGCGCCATCCGTTCCATCTCGCTGCGGACGCTCTCTTCCAGACGGCGACGGTTCCAGGCGCCGGTCAGGCGGTCGGTGCTGGCCACTTCCTCGAGTTCGACGACCATCTGCTGCAGGTCGCGATTCGCCTCCTGCAGCCGCTGCAGCGTCTCCTGGATCGCCAGCGAAGCCTGCTGCCGCGTCGCCGGTTCGATCAGCGATGCGATCGCCTGCAGCGTCCGGTCGGGGGCCAGGATCGCCATCTTCAGCCACCAGTAGCGCCTGCTCTGGCCGTTGCATGCGAGTTCGACGTCGGCCCCGGCCGACGCCTCGCCGGCGAGGATTTGTCGGTCGCATTCGGCGAGCAGGCTGCACGCCGGCGGTGGCACGAGTTCCTCTTCCGCCTTGCCGGTCAGGTGCTCGCCCGGCCGACAGAGCAGCCCTTCGATCGCCGGGTTGGCCAGGCGATAGCGCCCGTCGAGCCCCTTCAGCGCGAAACCGACGGCGCTGGTCGGCATCAGCAGCCGCAGCAGCCCCGACATCGGCACCAGTGCCTCGCCGACCACGGCGTCGACCGGCTGCATGTCGTCGGTCACCGGTCTGTCTCGCCCGGGCTGCCGTGGCGCTGCAGCCGGGTGCCGGCCACCGTCCTGCCCCCGGCGATCCCGGGCCGGCGCGGCGCGCATCCCGCGCCGGTCGCGCCCCGCCGGCGCCGGCCAGGGAGCGGCGAACTCACTGGCCGGCCTGCGCCGCAGGACGCGGGGCGAGGACGACGCGGTTGCGTCCCTGCATCTTGGCGGCGTAAAGGGCGCGATCGGCCCGGCTGACGAGATCGGTCGCCGACTCGCCGGCGACATGATCGGCGACGCCGATCGACACCGAGATGTTGCCCACCAGGACCTCGCGGTCGCCGCTGCGGCGGACGCGGCTGGCGGCGACCAGCGCGCGCAGCGCCTCGGCGAGGCCGACGGCACCACCGCGCGGCGTGTTCGGCAGGACGACGGCGAACTCTTCACCACCGTAGCGCGCGGCGGTGTCCTTGCCCTTGACGTTGGCACGCAGGATCTGCCCGACGCTGGCCAGGACCCGGTCACCGAAGACGTGTCCCTGGCCGTCGTTGATCTTCTTGAAGTGGTCGAGGTCGATCATCAGCAGGCACGGCCCGATGGATTCCGCTTGCAGCTCGGCAAGGCAGGCCGCCAGAGCAAGATCGAATCCCTTGCGGTTGACGAGGCCGGTGAGGCCGTCGATCAGCGCCTCCTCGCGCGCGCGCGCCACCTCTTGGCGCAAGTGCTCGGTTTCGCGCACGCTCTCGGCAAGACGCGTCTTCAGGGTGCTGATCGCTTCCTGCATCTGCCGTGTCCCGCGCAGGATGTCTTCGACGCCGCTGGCGAGGGCGTCGTTGCCGGTCGCCGGATCGATCAGCTCCTCGTTCCAGCGTACCAGAGAATCGCCGAAGCGGGTCGCCTCGTCGCCCGCCGCCGCGGTTGACTCCGAGACATGGCTGACGAGTTGCGTGACGCTGTCACCGATGCGCAGCGCCGTCCTGGCGTCGAGTTCGTTGATGTGCCGGGAATGGAGGTCGTCAATCGTCGGGTCGTTGATCCGCCCACCGCGCTGCAGGAGCGAGTCGAGTTCGCTGTGCAGGGCCGGATTGGCGCCGGACACATACTCGTACCACACCGCGTAGCTGGTCGGGTGCATGCCGGCGTCGTGCTGGGCCATGTGCTTGATTGCCAGCCGCAGGTATTCGGTACTCTGGGCGGCGCTGTGTCGGTACTTCATCCCGTCCTCCATTTGCAGGCCGGTTCGAACGCTGATCCTGACATGTCTTCCCCTTCCCTCTTGTTGTTCTTCGGCGAGCCAGAGTGCCCGTTCAGATGCGGCCCTGCAGCAGCAGTCGCTCGACTTCCGCGGGCGGCAGCGGGCGGCTGAACAGGTAGCCCTGCAGTTTGTCACATTGCGCCCGGCGCAGGAAATCGGCCTGCTGCGAATTCTCGACGCCTTCGGCGATGACTTCGAGACCGAGGCTGCGCGCCATGGCGATGATCGCCGTCGTGATGCCGGCGTCGTTGGCGCTGTCGGGCAGTCCGCGGACGAAGCTCTGGTCGATCTTCAGCATGCTGATCGGGAAGCGCTTGACGTACGACAGCGACGAATAGCCGGTGCCGAAGTCGTCGATCGAAAAATGCACGCCGCGCGCGCGCAGCCGGGACAAGCCCTCGATGCGCCGCATGTCCGGGTCCATCAGGATGCTCTCGGTCAGCTCCAGCTCGAGCTGGTCGGCGCCGATTCCCGTCTCGTCGATGATGCTCGCCACGGTGCCGATGAAATCGGCGCCGCGCACCTGCGTCGCCGAGACATTGACCGCCACCCGCGGCACGGCTGCCCCGCGTTCCTGCCACGCGACGAGCTGCCGGCATGCCGTCCGCAGCACCCATTCGCCGAGCGGAACCATCAGGCCGCTGTCCTCGGCCACCGGGATGAACTCGCCTGGCGACACCAGCCCGTGCTCGGGATGCTGCCAGCGGAGCAGCGCCTCGACGCCGACGATCGTGCCGTCTGCGGCCAGGACCTGCGGCTGATAGAAGAGGCGGAACTCGTCCCGTTCGATGCCCTTGCGCATGTCGTTTTCGAGTGCCAGGCGCCTCACCGCCGTCGTCGTCAGCGATCGGTCGTAGAGCTGCCAGTTGTTGCGGCCCAGTGCCTTGGCGTGGTACATCGCCGTGTCGGCATGCTTGAGCAGCGTCGATGCGTCGTCGCCGTCGCCGGGAAAGAGCGCGATGCCGATGCTCGAGGTCACCGTCACTTCCTGCGCGCCGATGTGGAATGGCTGTTCGAGCATCGCCTGCAGGCGGGTGGCGATCAGGCCGACGACCTGTGCATCCTCGAGATGCGGCAGGACGACCGTGAACTCGTCGCCGCCGAGGCGGGCGAGGTGCATGCCGCTCCCGTCGAGCGCCGGGCGGGCGACGAAGTCGTCGCCGCGCAGCCGCTCCTTCAGGCGATCGGCCACCGCCTGCAACAACTGGTCGCCGACGCTGTGTCCGAGGGTGTCATTGACCCGCTTGAAGCCGTCGAGGTCGAGGAAGAGCAGGGCGACGACGCGGCCCTGGCGACGCGCGCGCAGCAACTCGTCGTCGAGTCGCTCGAGAAAGCTCTGCCGATTCGGCATTCCGGTGAGTGTGTCGAAATAGGCGAGGCGCCGGATGCGGTCTTCATTCAGCTTTTGCAGCGTGATGTCGCGGACGACGATGACGACCTTGTCGGCGCCGCTGGGTGCCAGGCGCGCCTCGTAATGGTGCGTGCCGTCGGCCAGCGGCAGCTTGTACACCAGTGACTCGATGCGGCCCTCCTGCAGGGTGCGCTCGATTGCGCGCAGGACGAGTTCGGCGACCTCGCCGGGCAGGATCTCCGCCACATGGCGGTCGACGATGGCGCCCGGAGCGAGCCCGGGTGTCGCGCCAAAACCGGCCTTGAAGTCGAGATAGGTTCCCCGTCGGTCGGTGAGGAAGATCGTGTCGGGTATCGCCTGCACGATCGCCGCCTGTTTCTCCTTCAGCTCGTGCAGCTCGCGCACCGCCTGGGCCGAACGCAGGACGTAGCGTGCCCGATGGCCGAGGATCGGCCAGTTGATCGGCTTCGAGACGAAGTCGTTGGCGCCCGACTGGTAGGCCTCGTTGATCGACTCGACATCGTCCATGCCGGTGACCATGATGATCGGCAGGCGGGTCATGTCCCAGCGCTGGCGAACCCGCCGGCAGAGCTCGAAGCCGTTCATTCCCGGCATGTCGACGTCGAGCAGCAGCAGGTCGGGAACCAGCGTCGACAGCAGGTCCAGCGCCGCGTGGGCGTCGCTTGCTTCGTGGACGGCGAAGTCGAACTGGGACAGCGTCTCGTACTCGAGCAGTCGCATCACGTCATCGTCGTCGACGATCAGTGCGGTGGCCTGCCGCGATGGCTGCGGTGTCGGCATGTCAGTGGTCCGGGTTCCTCAGGGTTGCCAGCGCCGCGAGCACGCGCGGCAGTTGCGATTCTACGCCAGTCAGCAGGGTTTTCGCCGCTTCGACGCTGCCGCTACGGCCAAGGCTCTCGATCTCGCGGCAGAGCGCCGACAACTGTTCGGCACCGACATTGGCGCTGCTCGATTTCAGTGCATGTGCGGCGCGGCGCAGCGCATCGGCGTCGCCGGCGGCAGCGGCAGCCTGCAGTTGCGCGAGGCGTGCCGGTGCGTCGCCGACATACGCGGCGACCACCTTCTGCACCAGCAGTTCGCCGTTCGGGCCCGGGAGCTGGCGAATCGCGTCGAGCGCGCGCGGGTTGATCGCCTCGTCGCCGGTCGGCGCTGCCGCCGCCGCTGCCACCACCGCTGCTGCTGGCGTGGCCGCTGTCCCGGCGGCTGGCGGCTGCGGCAGCCAGCGCTGCAGGATGGCGGCGAGTTGCTCGCGGCCGAAGGGCTTGCTCAGGTAATCGTCCATGCCGGCGGCGAGGCAGCGTTCGCGGTCGCCGGCCACCGCGTTGGCGGTCAGCGCGACGATCGGCAGGTGCTGCTTTAGGGCACCGCTGCGCTGCCCGTCGCGGATGCGGGAGGTGGTCTCGAAGCCATCCATTTCGGGCATCTGGCAATCCATCAGGACGAGGTCGAAGCGCTCGTTGAGGACGCGCTCGAGGGCGATGCGGCCGTTCTCGGCGAGATGGTAGCTGAGCCCGAGCGATTCGAGCATGGCGGCAGCCACCTCCTGGTTGACCGGATTGTCCTCGGCGACCAGCACGTGGCCAGCGAGCCGTGGCTTGCCGGCGACGACGGCCGGCGTCGCCGCTGCCGGCATTGGCCGCTCCGCCGGCGGCCGCCTGGCGACGGTGGTGGCAATCGCATCGTAGAGGTCGGACTGGCGAACTGGCTTCGTCAGGTAGCAGTCGAGCATCGCCCGCTGGTGGACTCGTTCGCCGGCGCCGACGCTGACCGACGACAGCATCAGCAGCGGCAGGTCCGCCCAGCGCGGGTCGCCACGAATCGCGTCCGCCAGTTCGAAACCGTCCATTGCCGGCATGTGCAGGTCGAGGATGGCGAGGTCGAACGCTGACGTGGTCGTCGCCAACTGCTGCAGGGCATCGTGCGCATCGACGGCGGCGCTGTGCAGCATTCTCCAGCCGGCGAGCTGGTTGGCGAGGATCTCGCGGTTGGTGGCGTTGTCATCGACGACCAGGACGCGCAGGCCGGCGAGGTGGCCGGCGAGGTCGAGTGGCGCGCGCGCGCTGGGCTCCTGCTTGCGCAGCGGGATCTCGAACCAGAACAGCGTACCCTTGCCGGCCTGGCTATGCAGGCCGATCTCCCCATGCATCAGGTCGACGAGCCGGCGGGCGATCGCCAGTCCGAGTCCGCTGCCGCCGAAACGCCTGGTCGTCGACCCGTCGGCCTGGACGAAGGCCTGGAACAGTCGCGCCTGCGCCTCGTCGCTGATGCCGATGCCGCTGTCCTGAACCTCGAAGCGCAGCCGGGCCTGCCACACATCCTCGGCGAGCAGCGAGACGCGGACGACGATCTCGCCCTGGCTGGTGAACTTGATGGCGTTGCTGACCAGATTGGTCAGGATCTGGCGCAGGCGAACCGGATCGCCCTGCACGGCCACCGGCAGGTCGTGCGGCACGCTGCACACCATCTCGAGGCCCTTGCTCTCCGCCGGGCGGGCAAACAGGCAGGCGAGATCCTCGACCAGTTGCCGCAGGTTGAAGTGAATGCTTTCCAGATGCAGTTTGTCGGCCTCGATCTTCGAGAAGTCGAGGATGTCGTTGATGATCGACAACAGGTGTTCGCCCGATTGCTGGACGGAGTCGGCGAAGCGGCGCTGCTGCGCACTGAGCATCGTGTTGCGCAGCAGTTCGGTCATGCCGAGGATGCCGTTCATCGGCGTCCTGATCTCATGGCTCATGGTGGCGAGGAACTCGCTTTTCGCACGGCTGCCGGCTTCGGCGAGATCCTTGGCGTGCCGCAACTCGGCGGTGCGCGCCTCGACCTCGCGCTCGAGTTCGTCGCGGTGCGCCGCCAGGTGGCGGTCGCGCTCCTCGATCTGTTCCAGCATGGTGTTGAAGCCGCTGGCCAGACGGCCGATCTCGTCGCCCGACTCGATCGGCGCCCGGATGGCGTAGTCGCCCTTCTGCGAGACTTCGGACATCGTCTGCACGAGGCTCGACACAGGCGCGGTGATGATGCGGTTCAGGCGCGACAGGAGCAGCAGCGAGGCGGCCAGTGCCAGCAGCATGAGCAGCGTGAAGCCCGCCGCATGGGTCAGCAGCCGCTGTTGCAGCCCGGCGAGGTCGACGCGCAGGGCGATCATGCCGAGCAGGCGGCCGTCAGCGCTCACCGGTTGCGCCAGGTTGAGGAAGCGCAGCCCCATGGCGTGGCCGGGCGCCGCGGCTGGCGCGATCTCGCCGGCTTCCCCGCGCGGCGAGCGATAGGCCGCCAACTCCTGCCCCTGGCGGTCGCGCAGTACCGCCAGCATGATGTTCTCGTCCTCGGCGAGCGACGAGAGCAGCTCGTTTGCCGCCCGCGGGTCATCGAAGAGCAGCGCCGAAGCGCTGTTGCGGCCGATCACCTGCGCCTTGACCTGACTGTCCCGCAGCAGTTCGCTGCTCAGGTTGAGATAGTCGTAGCCGGTCAGCAGCAGGATGCTGATGAGAAACGCGCTGCCGATGGTGAGCAGGTTGATGCGGCGCAGCTTCTCCCGCAGCGAGCCGCGCCGCAACAGTCGGCTAAGCATGCCTGCCCCGCAACCGGCCGCCGATCCTCGCCAGAGCGGGCCAGCCCCGGTCCAGGCGCGACGATGATGGCAGGAAGCGCGGCGCCCCGTGACCGAACCCGATTCGCTCGATCGGGTTGAGGTCGATCGACTGCTCGCTTGCCGCACCAGCCGCGTCGTGGCCGGCGCCGACGGTCACGCGATCCGGCCCTTGCCCGCCCGGATCCTCCGCAGCGACCTGCTCGGGCGGCTGCCAGGCACCGGCCAGCACGAGCGCCAGGACAGCGGTCAGGTGCGCGCGCGTGGCGCCGCGCCGCAGCGGGTCGACTGCCGGGGAATTCGTCATCGATGCCTCCTTCAAGCCAGAGATCCGCCGCCGTCGCTGCCTTTCGCTGGCGACGGAGCTGCTGGCTGGGTCAACGGCACCTCGGCGAGAAACTTGAGGCGATCCCCGGCATTAAAGTTCCTGGCGGCAAGAGCCGTTATATCATGCGTGGCGAGCGGGGGAGCCAACTGCCGCGCAGGCCGGAAAGCCGGCAGCGCGCTGGGGTCTCCAAGCCGATGTTGGCAGGTGATGTTCCGCTCGCGGCTTTTTCTGCCTGGAGGATGAAGGATGCTGCAATGGACAAATTCGCGGATGATCCGTCTCGGCCTGCTGCTGACGGCCGCGTGCCTGAGTCCGCCGCTGCTGGCGGAGGAACCGGAGGCGCCGGATGCAGCCGTTGCGGTCGACATGAGCCTCGAGGACCTGCTCAACGTCGAGATCACCAGCGCGGCGCGCAAGTCGCAACGGCTCAATGACGTCGCGGCAGCGGTCTACGTCATCACGCGCGAGGACATCGAACGTTCGGGAGCGACCAACATTCCGGAAGCCCTGCGCCTCGCGCCGGGGTCAACGTCGCACGCCTGGCGAACAACCGCTGGGCGGTCAGCGTGCGCGGCTTCAACAGCCGCTTTTCCAACAAGCTGCTGGTGCTGATGGATGGCCGCAGCATGTACTCGCAGCTCTTCTCGGGTGTGTTGTGGGAGGTCGAGGACACGCTCCTCGAAGACATCGAGCGCATCGAAGTGATTCGCGGGTCGGGCGCGGCGATGTGGGGTGCGAACGCGGTCAACGGGGTGATCAACATCATCACGCGGCGGGCGCGCGACACTCAGGGCAGCCTGCTGGTCGCCGGTGCCGGCAGCGAGGAAAGCGCCTTTGCCTCGTTTCGCCACGGCATGGCGGGGGGCGACGGGCACCTGCGGGTCTGGGGCAAGGGGTTCGCGCGCGACGAGTCGGTGACGCCGCAAGGAGAGACGGGGAACGACTACTGGCGCGCCGGACGCGCCGGTTTCCGCGGCGACTGGATGATGGGCGGCGGTCACCGGCTGACGCTCAGCGGTCAGGCCTACCACGGAACGTCGGGCGACACCTGGCACGTGCCGGACATCGGCTCGCCGGCAGGCGTGACGCTCACCGACATGCGGCAGAAGGCAAGCGGCGGTTTCCTCATGGCGCGCAACGAATGGACCCTGCAAGGCGGCTCGGAAGCAGCCGTTCAGGCCTACGTTGCTGCCAGCGAGCTGGGGATCGCCGGCGCCTTCAAGGAACAGCGCACGACCGTCGACCTCGACTTCCAGCATCGCATTCTCCTCGGGGATCGGCATGACCTGGTCTGGGGCCTCGGCTACCGCCATTCGCAGGACGACATCAGCAGTGGCGGGATGATCAACATCCAGCCGCAGAAGCGGAGCTTCAGCCTCGCCAGCGCCTTCATCCAGGACGAGATCACCCTCGTGCCCGATACCCTGCGCCTGCTGCTCGGCCTGCGCCTCGAGGACAACAGCTTTTCCGGCTTCGCGCCGCAGCCCAATGCGCGCATGATCTGGACGCCGAGTGCCAACCAGTCGCTGTGGGCGTCGGTTTCGCGCGCCGTGCGCACGCCATCGCGAGCCGAACTCGACGGGCAGGTGGCCAGCCTCGTCGTCCCGGCCCGATCGCCGGTCAATCCGACGCCGTTGCCGCTTGTCGTCGGCAACATCCCGGACGAGCAGGATCTGCCCAACGAAACCCTCACCGCCTATGAAATCGGTTACCGTCACCAGTTCGGCCCGGGCCTTTCGGCTGACGTCGCACTGTTCTACAACCTTTACGACGAGCTGCGGGCACAGATGACCGGCAGCCCGCGGTTGGTGCTGGCGCCGCCGCAGCCGTACGTGCTGCTGCCCGTGAGCCCCGACGACAGCGCCAAGGCACGCACGCACGGTGTCGAGATTGCCGTGGACTGGTACCCGCTGCCATGGTGGCGAATCCAGCCGATCTACTCGTACCTCGACCTGCGTGCCTCGTCGAAGACCGGTGATCCGGCCTCGCTGCTCAGCGTCGAGACCACCAACAGCGGCAGTCCGCAGCACCAGTGGGCGCTGCGCTCGTCGATGTCCTTGTCGGAGCGGCAGCATTTCGACCTCTGGTTGCGCCATGTCGGCAAGCTCGCCGCATCCGGCTCGCCGCTCTACGTTCCGGCCTACACGACGCTCGATCTGCGCTACGCCTGGCGACCGACGCGCGATTTCGAACTGTCGCTGGTCGGCCAGAACCTGCTCGACGGGCAGCACCCCGAGTCGGTCGCGAGCCTGCTGCCATCACGCAATCTGGAGATCGAGCGCGGCTACTACCTGCAGGCCAAGTGGCAGTTCTGAGGGCTTGAGCGTGCGCTCCTTTCTTGGCAGCGGGCTGCTGGCAATCATCTGCGCTGTCGTCACCGCCGCCCAGGTGGCGGCGCAGACGGCAGTCAGCGAGGCGCAGGCGAAAGCCGGCTTCGTGCTCAACTTCGCGCGCTACGTCGAGTGGCCGGAGCGGGTTTTCGCCGCCCGTGACGCGCCGATCCTGCTCTGTGTGCTCGGCCGCGATGAGGTGGCGACGGCATTGACCGCGCTCGACGGCCGCCAGGTCCAGGGGCGGCCGATTGCCGTCCGCCGCCTGGCGAACGCGGACGAGGCACGCCCGTGCCAGGTGCTGTTCATTGCCGAGTCGGAATCGCGGCGGTTGGCGCTGACGCTGCGCGCGGTTGCCGGCCAGCCGCTGT
>ERZ761602.6093-NODE-6093-length-13770-cov-7.688589_pt1 | contig 13770 bp, 12 predicted proteins | sample MGYA00512165_ERZ761602 | MGnify/ENA primary metagenome ERZ761602 (study PRJEB28899, sample SAMN02445085) | bioreactor sludge metagenome | biome: EBPR sludge; isolation source: Thorneside wastewater treatment plant | place: Australia: Brisbane, Thorneside...
TGCGCTTGAGGTAGTCGAGGAGGCTGCGGCGCTGGCTCACCATGCGCAGGAGCCCGCGGCGCGAGTGGTGGTCCTTCACGTTGGCCTTGAAGTGGTCCGTGAGGCCGTTGATGCGCTCCGTGAGGAGGGCGATCTGGACTTCGGGCGAGCCGGTGTCGCCCGGGGCCCGCTGGTATTCGGTGACGATGCGCGCCTTGTCGGCGGTGGTGACGGACATGCTCTGGATTCTCCTGGGGACCCGAGGCACTCGGGCCACGGCTTTTGAGTCTTTGGAAACCGGTTCGGTGAAACGTCGATTCTAGCAACTTTCCGCCTTCAAATTCAAGCGGAATCAGGGGCCTACCCGTGCCCCGTCGCCATCAGGCGGCAAGGGGCGAGACGACCGCCGGCTTCCCGGGCGACCCCCAGAAACCGCCCGCCGGGCCCGAATAGGGCCACCTCACCGCCCGCGGGACCGGACGCGCCGATGACCTGGCCATTGCAGAAGGCCCAGGCGTCCCGGTCCCCGACATCGATGCGATCCAGGGATTCGACCAGCACTTCGGCGGGCAATAACCGCTCCCGGGCCGCTTCCTGCCCCATTTCCACGAGTTGGGAAGGGGTGATGGAGTCGTCCACCCGGAAGCGTCCGATGGCGGTCCGACGCAGCGCCGTCAGGTATCCCCCGCAGCCGAGGCGGCGACCGATCTCCTCACCCAAGGTCCGGACGTATGTTCCCTTGGAGCAAGTGACGGAGAATTCGAGGAAATTTGGCGACAATTCCAGACATTCAATGCTTTTAATCGCTATCTTGCGGGGGGCACGCTCAATGATGATTCCTTCGCGCGCCAGGTCGTAGAGCCGCTTTCCATCCACCCGCACGGCGGAATGCATCGGCGGGACCTGGGTTTGCTCCCCGACAAGACCCGATAGAACCCTCTCGACTTCAGCGATATCACCGCAAAATCGCCCAACTTCGCTGATTTCCCCTTCGGTATCTCCTGTCGTGGATATCGCCCCCAGGCGCAGTCTGGCCTGGTAGGACTTGTCGGCATCCAGCAGGAAGCGGGAAAACTTGGTCGCTTCGCCCATGGCAAGGGGCAGCAGGCCGGTCGCGAAGGGATCCAGCGTCCCCGTGTGCCCGGCCTTGCGGATGCCCAGGGCGCGGCGGGCAACGGCAAGCGAACGCGTGGAAGTTTCCCCCTCCGGCTTGTCCACGAGGAGCAGCCCATCCACCGGACTCACGGGTCAGGGGGCCGTCTTGCGACGACCCGGCGCCTTCGGGGGCGCAGGCGCTTCGGGCGCTGCGGGCGTCACGGCGTCGTCGATCAGCCGCGACAGGCGCGCCCCGCGCTCGATCGATTCGTCGTAGGCGAAGTGAAGCTCCGGCACCGTTCTCGTGCTGAGCCGGTGCGCGAGGCCTGCCCGGAGGAAGCCCGCCGCACGGGTGAGCCCCTCGGCGCAGGCGGCGACCTCGCCGGGATCGCCCAGCGTGGTGAACCAGACCTTCGCGTGGGACTGGTCGCGGGTGAGCTCCACGCCGGTGATCGTCACCAGGCGCACGCGGGGATCGCGCAACTCGAGCCGGATCAGCTCGGCGAGCTCGCGCTGGATCTGGTCCGCGATGCGGCCGAGGCGAGCGGTGCCCATGGAACCGCCCGCACGCTCAGGCGAGCGTCCGGGCCACCTCGGTGACCTCGAAGGCCTCGATCACGTCGCCGAGCTGCAGTTCGCCGAAGCCCTTGAGGGACAGGCCGCACTCGAAGCCCTGCTTGACTTCCTTCACGTCGTCCTTGAAGCGCTTGAGGGAGTCGAGCTCGCCCGTGTGGACCACCACGCCCCCGCGCACCACGCGCACCTGCGAGCCGCGGCGAACCAGGCCGTCCGTGACCATGCAGCCGGCGACCGTGCCGACTTTCGAGATGCGGAAGACGTTGCGGACCTCGACGGTGCCCAGGATCGTCTCGCGGCGCTCGGGAGCGAGCATGCCAGAGACGGCCGCCTTCACGTCGTCGACCGCCTCGTAGATGATGTTGTAGTAGCGGATGTTCACGCCCGAATGCTCGGCGAGCTTGCGGGCGGCGGCGTCGGCGCGGGAATTGAAACCGATCACCGCGGCCTTGCTGGCGAGGGCGAGGTTCACGTCGGACTCGGTGATGCCGCCGACGCCGGTGTGGATGATGTTGACCTTGACCTCGTCCGTGGAAAGCTTCGCGAGCGCGTGCGCGAGGCCCTCGTAGGAGCCCTGCACGTCCGCCTTGATGATGAGCGCGAAGCTCTTGGCGGGACCGCCCTCGCCCATCTGCTCGAAGGCGCTTTCCATCTTGGCGGCCTGCTGCTTGGCGAGCTTCACGTCGCGGAACTTACCCTGGCGGAAGAGCGCGATCTCCCGGGCCTTGCGCTCGTCGTTGAGCACGAGGATCTCGTCGCCGGCGCGCGGCACCTCGGCGAGGCCCTGGATCTCGACCGGGATGGAGGGGCCGGCCTCGGACACGGGCTTGCCGTCCTCGTCGGTCATCGCGCGCACGCGCCCGAACACGGCGCCGGCGAGGACGATGTCGCCCTTGCGCAGCGTGCCGGACTGCACGAGCAGCGTGGCGACCGGGCCGCGCCCCTTGTCGAGGCGGGCCTCGATGACCATGCCTCGGGCCGGTCCGTTCACGACCGCCTTGAGTTCGAGGACCTCGGACTGGAGCTGGATCGCCTCCAGGAGCTGGTCGATGCCCTGGCCCGTCTTGGCCGAGAGCTCGACGAACTGGGTGTCGCCGCCGAATTCCTCCGGCACCACGCCCTGCGCAAGGAGCTCCTGCTTCACGCGCTGGGAATTGGCCTCGGGCTTGTCGATCTTGTTGACCGCGACGACGATCGGCACCTTCGCGGCGCGCGCGTGGTTGACGGCCTCGATCGTCTGGGGCATCACGCCGTCGTCGGCGGCGACCACCAGGATGACCAGGTCCGTGATCTGGCTGCCGCGCGCGCGCATGGCCGTGAAGGCCTCGTGGCCGGGCGTGTCGAGGAAGGTGATCACGCCGCGCGGCGTGGTCACGTGATAGGCGCCGATGTGCTGCGTGATGCCGCCAGCCTCGCCCACGGCGACGCGCGCCTTGCGGATCGAGTCGAGGAGCGAGGTCTTGCCGTGGTCGACGTGGCCCATGACCGTGACGACGGGCGGACGGGTCTCGCGGTGAAGCTCCGTCTCGCCGGCCGCCGCTTCCGTGAGGAAGGCCTCGGGATCGTCGAGCTTGGCGGGCTTCGCCACGTGGCCCATCTCGGAGACGACGATCATCGCCGTCTCCTGGTCGATGACCTGGTTGATCGTCACCATCGAACCCATCTTCATCATCACCTTGATCACTTCCGCGGCCTTCACGGCCATCTTGTGGGCGAGGTCGCCCACCGAGATGGTCTCGGGGACGAGCACCTCGATCACCTTCGGCTCGGCCGGGGCGCTGAAACCCGTCGCCGAATCATCGTCCCGGTGGCGCGCGCCGCGCGCGCCGGCGCGCCAGCCGCCACCGCGAGCCCCGCCCGCGTCGCCGCGCGTCTTCATGGTGCGGCGGCGGGCCATCTCGTCCGCCCAGCTGCCGCCGGGCTTCGCGGGCTTCTTGACCGCCTTCTTGTCCTTGTCGTCCGGCTTGGCCGCGGCGGGGCGATGCAGGGTGCCTTCGCTCGCGGGCGCCTTCGCGCCCGGGGTCGCCGGCGCCTCGGGTGCGGGCGCGTCAGCCTTGACCTCGACGAGGACGGGCGGCTCGGCATCGCCGGCCGACGGCTCGTCGTCCTTCTTGCGGATGACGCGCTTCTTCTTGGGCGCCTCGCCTTCGGCCGGCGGGGCCGCGGGGGCGTCGGCCGGTGCCGTGGCCGCGGCGGCCTCCTCGTCCTTCTTCGCCTTGGCGGCGGCGGCCTTGCGGGTACGCGTCTGCGCATCCGCGGCCTGGCGCGCGGCCAGTTCCGCCTGGCGGCGGGCCTCTTCCTCGCGCTTCTTCGCCTCGTCGGAGTCGATGATCGGCGCCGCGGGGGCCGCCGGCTTCTCGGGCTCGACCGCCTCGGGCTTGTCGACCTTCACGAACGTGCGCTTCTTGCGCACCTCGACCTGGATCGTGCGGGCCTTGCCCGACGAATCGGCGCGCTTGATCTCCGTCGTCTGCTTGCGCGTGAGCGTGATCTTCTTCTTCTCTTCCTTGTTGCCGTGGACCTCGCGCAGGTAGTCGAGCAGGCGGGTCTTGTCCTGCTCGGTGACGGCGTCCTGCGCCGACTTCTTGGACACGCCGGCGGCCTGAAGCTGCTCGATGAGCTTCGGCACCGGGAGCTTGAGCTCCTCGGCGAACTGGGCGACGGTGGATTGGGCCATAGGGTTGCGTTCTCCCGGAGACGGTCGGCGATCAGGCCTGGGCCGTTTCCTTGAACCACGGCGCACGCGCCGTCATGATGAGCTGGCTGGCGCGCTCGGCGTCCATGCCGGTGAGCTCGGTGAGTTCGTCCGTGCCCAGGTCGGCGAGCGCGTCCATCGTGGTGATGCCCTTCGAGGCGAGCAGCCGCGCGGTCTGGCCGTCCATGCCCTCCATGCTCTCCAGGCTGCCGGCCGCGTCCTCGACGGTCTCCTCGCGCTTGAGTTCCTCCGTGAGGAGCGCGTTGCGCGCGCGCCGACGCAGCTCGTTCACGGTCTCCTCGTCGAAGGCCTCGATCTCGAGCATCTCGTTGATCGGCACGTAGGCCACCTCGTCCAGGGACGTGAAGCCCTCCTGGACCAGGATGTCGGCGACTTCCTCGTCGACGTCGAGCTTTTCCATGAAGAGCGTGCGAAGCGATTCGCTTTCGGCGCCGGCCTTCTCCTCGCGCTGGGCGACCGTCATGATGTTGAGCTCCCAGCCCGTGAGCTGCGAGGCGAGCTTCACGTTCTGGCCGAGCTTGCCGATCGCGATGGCCTGCTGGTCCTCCTCGACCACGACGTCCATGGCGTGCTTCTCCTCGTCGACGACGATGGAGCTCACTTCGGCCGGCGCGAGGGCGTTGATCACGAACTGCGCGGGGTCCGGGGACCACAGGATGATGTCGACGCGCTCGCCGGCGAGCTCCTGGGTCACGGCCTGGACGCGCGAGCCGCGCATGCCCACGCAGGTGCCCACGGGGTCGATGCGCGGGTCGTTCGACTTCACGGCGATCTTGGCGCGAAGGCCGGGGTCGCGCGCGGCGGCCTTGATCTCGAGCAGGCCTTCCTCGATCTCGGGCACCTCGAGCTCGAAGAGCTTCACCAGGAACTGCGGCGCCACGCGCGACAGGATGAGCTGCGGGCCCCGGGCGGCGCGGTCGATGCGGTCGATGAAGGCCCGCACGCGGTCGCCCACGCGCAGGTTTTCCTTGGCGATGAGGTGGTCCCGGGGCAGGAGCGCTTCCACGCGGCCCGACTCGACGATGAGATTGCCCCGCTCGGCGCGCTTGACCGTGCCGGTCACCAGGGATTCGCCGCGCTCGAGGAAATCGTTGAGGATCTGCTCGCGCTCGGCATCGCGGATCTTCTGCAGGATGACCTGCTTGGCCGCCTGGGCGCCGATGCGGCCGAAGGCCTCGGCCTCGAGGGGTTCCTCGTGGATGTCGCCCACCTTGGCCTCGGGATCCTCGGCCAGCGCGTCCGTGATGGCGATCTGGTGAGCCGGCTCCTCGTGATCCTCGTCGGGCACGACCGTCCAGCGCCGGAAGGCGAAATACTCGCCGGACTCGCGGTCGATCTCGACCCGGACGTCCACCTCGTCCTTGAATCGCTTCTTGGTGGCCGAGGCGAGCGCCATCTCGAGCGCGAGGAACACGATGTCCCTCGGCACGTTCTTCTCGCGCGAAAGCGCGTCGACCAGCAGCAGGATTTCCTTCGTCATGTTCCGCTCCGCATTACCGCCTTCACACGTCGGGCACGAGCCGTGCCCGGTCGATGTCGGCCATCGCGACCGACCAGCGCCGGCCTTCCACGTCGATCTGGACCTCGCCCTGCGAGACGCCTTCGATCTTTCCTTCGATCCGCCGCCGGCCGTCCCGGGGCAGCTTGAGCCGCACGGTGGCCTGTTGCCCGGCGAACCGGGTGAAATCCTCCAGCCGCTTGAGCGGCCGGTCGAGCCCCGGCGAGGACACTTCCAGCCGCTCGTAGGCCACGTCCTCGACGGCGAAAAGCCGCGTCAGGTGGTGGCTCACGGTGGCGCAATCCTCGACCGAGATGCCGCCGGGACGGTCGATGAAGACCCGCACGAGCCCGCCCCGGGCCTGCTCGAGGTCCACGAGCTCGTAGCCGATGCCCGCGAGCACCCCGCCCAGCCAGTCTTCTCCCAGCGAAATCGGTTTCACAAACAAAAAATGGGCGCTGCCGCCCATCTGTTTTCAAGTCCGTTTTGAAGTATAGCAGGTTCACGCGCCCGCCGGCACCTTCCCCCCTCGCCGCGAAACGGCGGATTGACCCGGAAAGCACCGGCGAACCAGAATCCGGGGCTCGCGTCCCGCATCCCCCGTTCCCGAAAGGTCACCATGAAGGCTTCGTTCATCGCATTCGCACTGGCCGGCTTCGCCACGGTCGCCGTCGCCGACCCGGCCGAACTCGCCCGTTGCCGATCCACCCCCGAGGCCTCCAAGCGCCTTGCCTGCTACGACGCCATCGCGCTGCCGCAGGCGGGTTCCCCGGCCGCGGCGACCGGCGCGGCGAAGGCGGCCACGCCGGCCGCCGCACCGACCCGTGCCGCCACGCCGTCCGAGACCTTCGGGCTCGAGCAGAAGACGCCGTCGGCCCGCCTCGATGCGCTCGAGAGCACGATTCCCGGCAAGTTCGAGGGCTGGGACGGCGGCACGAAGTTCCGCCTGGCCAACGGCCAGGTGTGGCAGGTGGCCGACGGGAGCCGCGGTTCCTACTTCGCCGAGAGCCCGAAGGTGAGGATCCGGCGCGGGCTGGTGGGCGGCTTCTACCTCGACATCGAGGGCATCAACCGCTCGCCCCGCGTGACCCGCATTCAATAGGTCGGTCCCCGCCCTGGCGGCGGCCTCGCCACAAATCGGGCAAAGCGTGAAAACTTGTGGATGTTTCCGGGGACTGTGGCTATCATTCCGCGATCAATCGCGGGGACAAGGTGCCGGCACCGCCGGAAACCGAGTCCGAAACCCTGATGCAAAAGGGTTTTTCCGGCCAACAGGACCGCGGTGATGTCCAAACAGGCCTCGAACTGCCATCGCGCCGAAAGTCCCCTCCGGGGGCGCGTCCGCGAGCCAGCCTCGAGACCGGATCGACAAGCTGTCGTATCGATACAACCTGTCCAATAGGAGCCCCGTGATGAACAAGCGTGTGCAGCCGGCCGATAACAGGATGCGTAAGTTGTCCGTCGCCATGATGCAGGTCCTCAGCGTCGGCGTGGCCGCCGGCGTGGCCTCGACCGCCGCCCTGGCGCAAACCCCGACCACCGGCCAGAAGGCCGAAAAGGTCGAGAAGATCGAAATCACGGGCTCGCGCGTGAAGCGCGCCGACGTCGAGGGCGCCCTGCCCGTCACCGTCATCGCCCGCGAAGAGCTGGAGGCGAGCGGCCAGACGACCGTCGCCGAAGTCATCCGCAACATCACCTTCTCGACCGCCGGCAACTTCCGCCCGCAGTCGGGCAGCTCCGCCCAGGGCTTCTCGGAAGTCTCCCTGCGCGGCCTCGGCAGCCGCCGCACGCTGGTGCTCGTGGACGGCCGCCGCATCGCCAAGTCCCCGATCGTCGGTGACGCGGTCGACATGAACTCCATCCCCATCGCCGCGGTCGAGCGCATCGAGATCCTGACGGACGGCGCCTCGGCCATCTACGGCTCGGACGCGATCGGCGGCGTGGTCAACGTCATCCTGCGCAAGAACTTCGAAGGCGTCGCGCTCAACTACGGCGAGACGCGCGTCAGCGGTCCGAAGGAGGGCGGCGACCGCCTCGAGGCCTCGGCCATCATGGGCCTGTCGGGCGACAAGGGCCGCCTCATCATGGGCGCGTCCAAGACGCAGCGCGACATCATCTTCACGCGCGACGCTTACGGCACGGCCGGTTCGGTCGGCGCCTCGTCCTTCTCGAACAACTACTTCCGCCTGAGCGGCACGTTCATCGCGCCGGTGCCCGGCGGTTGCACGAACCCCAACTTCTACATCGCCGGCGGCCGCTGCCGCTACGACTTCGCGACGGTCGCCGCCGACGAAGCCGAGCTGGGCACGAAGTCGTTCTTCGCCCGCGGCGAGTTCAACATCAACGCCGACTGGACCGCGATCATGACGAGCTCCGTCAACCGCGTCTCGAGCTTCGGCCGCTACGCGCCGGTGCCGGGCAACGTGCTGATCGAGCCGGGCTCCCCCGCCCACCCGTGGCACCCGGCCTTCCCGGACACGAGCCTTCGCGCCACGGTCGGCCAGAACGAGTCGATCCTGCTGTCGCACCGCTTCGCCGCCGGCGGCAACCGCGACACGTTCACCGACACCAACCTGTACGACAACCTGCTGGCCGCCAAGGGCCGGATCTGGAACGCGGACGTCGAGTTCGGCATCCGCAAGTCGACCTCCAAGTACGTCGAGACGGGCCGCGGCTTCGTGATCGAGACGCTTGCCCGCCAGTCGATCCGCGAGGGCGGCTACAACATCTTCAACCCGATCAGCACCCCCGCCGACGTCATCGCGGGCTTCACGGCCACGGTGGGTCGCGACGGCCTGTTCGACCAGACGGAGCAGTACGGCAACGCCACGTTCGACCTCTTCAAGCTCTCCGGCGGCACCTCGCGCCTGTTCGTCTCGGCCGAGAAGCGCAAGGAAGTCTACGAGGACATCTACGACTCCCTGTCGGAAGGTGGCGTCGTGCTCGGCAGCTCGGGCAACTCCGCGGCCGGCAGCCGCAAGGTCACGGCGTTCGGCGCCGAGCTCCTGCTGCCCCTCACGAAGCAGCTCGAAGCGACCATCGCGGCCCGCCGCGAGCGCTACTCGGACTACGGCAGCGACTTCTCGCCGAAGGCCTCGATCCGCTTCCAGCCCATGCGCGACCTCACGCTGCGCGCCTCGGTCGGCGAGGGCTTCTCGGCCCCGACGCTGCCGCAGCTCACGCAGAAGCCGGCCTTCTCCGCCGACTCGATCGTCGACACGCGCCATTGCCTGGCCGACGGCAACTCCGCCGCGGTCTGCGCCACGCGCCCGTCGTTCCAGATCAACGGCCTGGTCATCTCCAACCCGGAGCTGGGTTCGGAAAAGGCCAAGCAGTGGTCGCTGGGCGGCGCCTGGGATGCCACCCCGTCCCTGTCGCTGAAGGCGGACCTGTGGAACACGAAGCTCGAGGACGTGATCGTCAACATCTCGGCCCAGTCGATCGTGAACCGCGACAACGGCGACAACCCCCTGCCGATCCCGGCCGGCCTGTCGATCACGCGTGACTCCACGGGCTTCATCACCCAGGTCGTCCGCGGCGCCACGAACGAAGGCACGCTCGAGCAGCGCGGCGTCGACCTGAGCGTCGTGTTCGCCCCGAACCTGGGCAAGATGGGCCGCCTGCGTTCCGAGCTCACCTGGTCGCGCATGCTGTCGGCGAAGAGCAACGGCATCTCGTTCAACGGCACCTTCGAATTCCCGAAGGACCGCATGACGCTCACCAACCGCTGGACGATGGGCTCCTGGGACGCTTCCTGGAACCTCAACCGCATCGGCAAGCACGGCGATGACGGCATCGGCTACGTCGGCAACTACATGACGCACGACATCCAGGCCGGCTGGAACACCCCGATCAAGGGCCTGCGCCTCGTGCTCGGCGCCGTCAACGTGACGGAGAAGTTCCCGCCGCTGGTCTCGGCCGACACCCGCGCCTACAGCTTCGCGCTGTACGACGGCTACGGCCGCCAGGTCTACGGCCGCATCGACATGAAGTTCTGATTCCGGACTTCACGCCGCAACGGAAAAGGGGGCTTCGGCCCCCTTTTTCTTTTCCCGCTTTCCTCGCCGCGCGCGGGGCTCAGCCGGTGCCGGGCAGCTCGAGCGTCCAGCCCATGAGATGCCCCTGGTCCTCGATCGGGGATATGGCCGCGACCCGGCCGACCCGCGACGAAAGGCGTTCGCGCAGCGACTCCACGGCCGCCTCGTCCAGCGCGTGCTCGACGAGATCGCCCAGGCGGACCCGGGACGCGCGATAGGCCTCGCGGAGCGCATCGAGCCGCCCTCGGGCCGCAGCGACGCCCTGCGCCGCGGCCGATTGGAACAGCGCCATGGCCGCCTCCCGTGCCTCGAACAGGATGTCGGCGCCCTCGCCTTCCCGCGAGGCGAGCTCCGCCTGGGCTGCATTGAATCGCTCCCGTGCGGCATTCGCCGCGGGGTCCCGCTTGAGCGCCTCGCGGCCGGCCGCGGTCGCCGCGCGCGCCATCGGCCCGAGAAGCGATTCGACGGCGGACAGGAAGCCTCCAGGCGCGAGCAGCCAATCCAGGTGCGACGACTCCCTCGCCGCGAGCCATGCCGGCCTTCCGGCGGCATGGTGCAGGACCATCGCGACGCGCCCCGCCGGCCGCAGCACGCGCGCGATCTCGGCAACGGCATCCGGCGAGTCGCAATACTCGAATCCGTACTGGCTGGTCACCAGGTCGAAGGTGCCGGCATCGAACGGAAGGCGGGCGAGGTCGACTCCCCCGCGGATGTCGATCCGTGAACGCACGGCGGGCGCCAGTTCGTCGAGCCAGCCGGGCGAAACGGGCGAGAGATCGACCCCGGCACAGGCAATGGACGAATCGAGTCGCGACTCGAGAAGCATGCGGGGCAGCACGGCATTGCCCGTGGCCAGGTCGAGAACCCGGTCCGCCGGTCCGAGCCCCGCGAAGGCCTTTCGCCAGTAGGCCCCGACGGAGCCCCCATACGTCTCGCCGTAGGTGCCGGTGCAGGAATGGTTCGCGCCCGCGGCCCAGTAACCGGACCAGGCCCCGCGTCGCTCGCCTCGTGCGTCGGCCGTCATCGCCTGCCGCCCCGAGGGCCTACCCGCATGTCATGGTCGTTCACGGCCCCTCCCCGGTCTTCGCGCGAATTGTAACCGGCCCGATGCGCAATCTTCCGTGGCGCCCACGGCGCTGATTGTGCGGCGCGGCTGGAATTCGGGGCACGAAACCACTATAATCGCCGGCTGCCGAAAGGGGGCCCCCCTGGGCGCTCCGATCGGGGTGCCGCAGGACCGGGAGCGGCCCCTTACCTAACGGAGTACCGTTTGCGGCGCCAGCCGTCCGGTAGGCCGTTGCCCGACGGGCTCGCGGCCACAAGCCGGACCGTCTCGTGGAGGGCATGGAAGGTGTTCGAATGAGGAATTACCGCGATTCGCAGAGCAGTGCGTCCAAGCACCTGCCCAGCATCATCCTGGTCGGGCTCCTGCACGTGCTCGTGGGCTACGCCCTCGTCACGGGCCTCGCGCGCAAGGTGGTCGAGGTGATCAAGGCGCCGATCGAGACCAAGATCATCGAGGAGGTGAAGAAGGTCGTGCCCGACACGCCTCCGCCGCCCCCGCCGAAGCTGGCCGCGCCGCCCCCGCCTTTCATTCCCCCGCCGGAAATCAACATCCAGGTGCCGCAGCAGGTCCAGCAGGCCCCGACGATCACCGCCGTCACCAGCGAGCGCCCGCCGCCCGGTCCGGCACCCCGCGTGGCCCCGCCGGCTCCGCCCGCTCCGCCGACCACCGGCCCCGTCGTTCGCAAGAACGTGCGCCCGATCGGCGATGCCCCGCGTCCCGTCTTCCCGCGCCAGGCGATCAAGGACGGCATCCAGGGCGGCCTCGTCGTCGCGCACCTGCTGGTTCGCCCGGACGGCACGGTCTCGGAGGTGCGGATCGTCTCCGCCAATCCGCGCCGCGTCTTCGACCGCGAGGTCGTCCGCGCGCTTTCCCAATGGCGCTTCTCGCCCGAACCCGTCGGCTTCATCGGCGAGGTCGAGATCGACTTCAAGCTCACGGACTAGCCTTCCGCGCGCGTCCCCCTTTACGCATCGCAGCACATCACCCGGAAACTGGAGGAATCGACATGCACCTGATCCACCGTCTGCCCGCGCTGCTCGCGGCCATTCTCATCGCCTGCGCGCCGGCCCTGCCGCTCGTGTATGCCCCGAGCGCGCTGGCTCAGGCCGATGCCGCCAAGCCCGCCGAAGCCGCGAAGCCGGCCGAGGCCGCCGCGCCCGCCAAGCCCGCCGACGCGCCCAAGCCCCCGGCCGCCGCCAAGGAAAAGGAAACCATCGAGAACCCGTACGGCCTCGAGGCCCTGTGGCGCCAGGGCGACTTCGTCTCCAAGGGCACGCTGATCATCCTGGTGATCATGTCGATGGGCTCCTGGTACATCATGTTCGTGAAGGTGTACGAGCAGCACAAGCTCTTCCGCGAAGCCAAGACGACCAAGGGTTCGTTCTGGGCCGCCGGCTCCGTGAGCGAAGGCATCGGCACCCTCAAGGAAAGCAGCCCCTTCCGCTTCATCGCCGAGTCGGGCCTGGAAGCCACGAAGCACCACGAGGGCAAGCTCCTCGAGCAGATCGACTTCAACGAATGGGTCACGATGTCGATCCAGCGCTCGGTCGAGAACGTCGGCAGCCGCCTCCAGGACGGCCTCGCGTTCCTCGCCACCGTGGGCTCCACCGCCCCGTTCGTCGGCCTCTTCGGCACGGTGTGGGGCATCTACCACGCCCTCACCGCCATCGGCATCGCCGGCCAGGCCTCCATCGACAAGGTGGCCGGTCCCGTGGGCGAGGCGCTCATCATGACGGCCTTCGGCCTCGCGGTCGCCGTGCCCGCCGTGCTCGCCTACAACTGGCTCGTGCGCCGCAACAAGGTCGCCATGGAGCACCTGCGCTCGTTCAGCGCGGACCTGCACCTGGTGCTCGTGAGCGGCTCGGGCAAGAAGGCCGGCGCGAAGGGCTGATGCCATGGGAATGAGCGTCGGCCAGGAAGGCGGCCAGGAAGACGAGGTGATGTCGGCCATCAACACCACGCCGCTCGTCGACGTGATGCTGGTGCTGCTGATCATCTTCCTCATCACCATCCCGGTCGTGATCCAGCAGGTTCCGCTCGAGCTGCCGAAGGAACGCAACGTCCCGACGCAGACCAAGCCCGAGAACATCAACATCTCGATCAACAAGGACGGCGACGTCTTCTGGGGCACGGAGTTCGTGCCCGACCAGAAGGCCCTCTTCGAGCGCCTGAAGAAGGTCGCCGTCATGGATCCCCAGCCGGAAGTGCACGTGCGCGCGGACGAGAACACGCGCTACGAGGCCGTGGGCCGCGTCGTGGCCACCTGCCAGCGCTCGGCGATCCTCAAGATCGGTTTCATCACCGAGCCGCCCGCGCGCGTCTTCTAGGCGCGGGCGAGCGCAAAGGAACAGAACCATGGGCATGCAAGTCGGCAGCGGGGGCAGCAGCGATCCCGAAGTCATGATGGACATCAACACCACGCCGCTCATCGACGTGATGCTGGTGCTGCTCATCCTCCTGATCATCACGATCCCCATCCAGACGCACGCGGTGAAGCTCAACATGCCGGTGGGCAACCCGCCCCCGCCGACCGAGCCGCCCACCGTCATCGCGATCGAGGTGGACTTCGACGGCACCATCATCTGGAACGGCGAGACGGTCGCGGACCGCCCCACGCTCGACCAGAAGTTCATCGCCGCCGCGGGCATGGCGAACCAGCCCGAGTTCCATCTGCGCCCCAACAAGCTCGTCACGTACAAGCACGTGGCCGGCGTGATGGCCTCGGCGCAGAGCCACGGGATCACGAAGATCGGCCTCGTCGGGGCCGAGCAGTTCATCGATTGATGCCGTACCCCCGCGGGGC
>ERZ761602.6094-NODE-6094-length-13769-cov-185.425405_pt1 | contig 13769 bp, 6 predicted proteins | sample MGYA00512165_ERZ761602 | MGnify/ENA primary metagenome ERZ761602 (study PRJEB28899, sample SAMN02445085) | bioreactor sludge metagenome | biome: EBPR sludge; isolation source: Thorneside wastewater treatment plant | place: Australia: Brisbane, Thorneside...
GCTGCAGGACAGCGCCAAGGCCCAGCAAGTCATGCTGGATCAGTACAAGGAGGAACTGGAAGCCCTCGCGCTGCGGTGGGGGAATGATGCCAGGGACAAGGCGGAGAGAATCCTGAATGCGTCGCTGGCGGCGAGCAAAGGGGCGATGGCGAAGGTTATGCAGGAGGGGGCGAGGGAAGCGGCGGCTTCGGTGCGTGGGGAGGTCGATGCGGCGCTGGGGCGGGTCGTCGGCGCGATGGGTGATGCTCGACGGATCGGCATCTTGAATGTGGTGGCCTCGTGCATTGCGTGCCTGGCGGCAGCGGTTGCACTGTGGGCTACGGTGCATTGAAGAAACTGTATCCAACCGTAGTTGGCACATCAATAGCCAGATAGTAAAAAACATATTCTTTAGTCGGATTAGCGACTTTCGGAGACGCTGCATTGGCCCCTCAACACCACCCGAAAACCGACACTGACATGGCGAAGACCGGGACGATGCCCGCTGCGGGAGGCGCAGCGGGCGAGGTCGCGACGAAGGCTCCACGAACCGCCCCGCACGACCCGCCGGGCTTCCTCGTCGGCCTTCAGCTCCTCACGCTTCGGATCGGTTGGATCGTAGGGATAGGGAAGGTAAATGCTGCGCGTCCATTCCCAGACGTTGCCAACCATGTCGAAGAGACCGAAGCCATTGGCCGCAAAGCAGCCCACCACCGACGTCTCGCTGATCTGCGAGTCGCCATGGTTTGCGCGGTTCGCATCGGCGTCGCCTGCCCAGGGAAAAACGCTGCCGCCCAAACCACCGCGCGCCGCTTTCTCCCACTCGAGTTCGCTCGGCAAGGCAACCCGCCAACCGTGCTCGCGCACCAGCCGGGCGATCGGACCGCCGGCGCACGCCGGGGAAGTGGCCAGTCTCTCGTTGAGCCAGTCACACCAGGCCAGCGCGTCGTGCCAGCTCACATAGCGCACCGGCCGGCTGTCGGGATCGGCCAGGGCGTCGGCGTCACCGACGGCAAATCCGGTCGCCTCGACGAAGGCCCGGAACTGCCCGACGGTGACCGGATAGCGAGCGATCCAGAACTCCGGCGTCGGCGTCGGCGCGTCGTTGATCTCGTCGTCGAACACCTTCCCACCGATGATCTTCGACACTCGCGCGACGTCCTGCCGCCGCGTGCCGATCATGAACCCGGGGTCGGCGGCAATTCGCACAAAGCCCAGCGTCTCGTCGACCGGTAGATGGAAACGCTGCGGGTCGAAGCGCGGATCGCCAAGTTGCGCCAGGCGGTCGCCGGCGCGGGCGCGGACGACCGGCTTCGAATGGGCCAGCGAATCGGCGTCACGCAACAGGCGGACGATGCGGCGCGCGCAGTCGGCACGCAGGGGCTCGCCGCTCTCGCGCCATTCGAGCGCCGCCGTCGCCGCCAGCTCGGCAGCGGAGAACTGTGCGTTGGCCTTGCTGCCAGTCTCGGCCAGCGCGCGCAGCAGTTCGCGTGCCGAGCGGGCAGCGTGGCCGGCCTGGTAACCGGCAAGCAGCAGGATCGGCTCGCGCCACCAGGGGTCTTCGACTCGCTCGGCGAGGAAGGAGAGCATCGCCTCGCGGCTGTCACGGCCGGTGACCTCGCTCAGGTAGCGGGCGACGAGGAACTCCTGCAGGGCGAGATGCAGGAAACGGTAAGCGCCGTCGCGCTCCTCGAGCACGCTGCCGCGTTGCCGCGCATGGCGAACGAAATCCTCGATACGCGGCTGGAACTCGGGCTCGGCGCGCAGGATCGCGCGCAGCGCCGGTTCCTCGATCTCGCGCCCCTGGTCGGCGCCCTGCTGGTGCATGGCGAAAGCGAGCTGCTGCGACATGTCTCGATACAGCGTCCAGTCGGCGGACAGCTCGCGGTTGTTGGTGGTGTCGATCCCGAAATCGACCTGCAGCAGCGCGTTGATCGCCTTGTCGAAGAGGTCGGCGCGCTGGTCGGGCAGCGCGCGGTTGTTGAGATGAACGATCAGCAGCAGCCGCACCATCAACGGACTGTCGACCAGCGCCTCGGCATCCTCGCCGACCCGCTGGCGACGCTCGGCCTCGAGCCGCAGAATCCCGGCCAGCAGGTCATCGGCACGCTCGTTGCGGCGCTCGCTGTCCTGCGGGTGGATGCAGGCGTAGGCCTGACGCACCATCGGCGCGATGTGCTGTTCGTGGTCCAGCGCCTGCACGGCGATCTCGCGAAAATCGCCGCCAAGCGCGGTGCCGCCGCTGCGGTAGGCGATCGTCCGGCAGGTGACGACGACGCGCATCGCGTTGCGGCCGGCGACGAGATTCTGCACCGACTGGCGGACCTCGGCGCGCTCGCCTTCGTTCGCCACCTCGTCGAGTCCGTCGAGCAGCAGCAGGACGTTGCGGCCATCCTTGAGCAGGCGGACGAAGAAGTCGGCCGGCAGATCGAAGGGCGCTTCGCTGCTGATCAGGTGGTGCGAGATGAAGTGCGCCAGCGTCTTTTCGTTTGCCGGCGCTTCGGCCGGCAACTGGCGCCGGTAGCGCGCGAACGAGGCCAGCGGCACGAGGATCGGCAGCGGCAGCTCGCTCGGCGCCATCGTCAGGCCGAGGCGCGAGCGCGCCGGCTCGGGCTGGCCGGCGAGCAGCGAAGACGCCAGCGCCCAGGCCATGTGCAGCAGCACCGTCGTCTTGCCACAGCCCGGCCCGCCGATGATCGCCAGACGATTACCGAGCCCGAGGACCTCGTTCAAGGCGACGTCGGCATCGCTGCCGGAGGCTTCGCCCGCCCTATCCGCGCCGATCTCGTCGAACCCGGCCGGGCGACGGTGAGTGGCCTTGCCCGGCGCAGCGAGCCGCTCCTGCGTTTCTCCGGGACGCGGCAGTGAGCGGGCGCGCAGCGGCACATAGGCGCTCTCGATCGGTAGGACGACCACCGCCGCGCCACCCACCCGTTCGATGCCGCGCAACTCGATGCTCTGCGTCCGTTTCTGCAGCCAGAGCAGGTAGCCGGCGACCTGCCGGGCGATCTCCTCGCGGCTCGGGGCGCTGCCGCCAGCCGCCTTGTAGTAGTGGTTGACGATCTGCGTGCCGCTGACGATGTTGCTGCTGCTGTTGTCGCCATCGACGACCTTGATTGTACGGTGGCCCAGCGAGTCGCCAGCACCGTGCGCGACGGTACTATTCCTGAATGGACTCACATCATGAGAGAGCAGCGCTAACCTAAAACCAGAGTCGTTGCTGCCAATGCCTGGATCGCGCATATAACGGTGGGCGCAGCGGGCGAAGCCGTGGCCGATGGCCCAAGAGCCGCCGCGCACCACGCGCCGGGCATCGGCCCTGTCCGGATCTTCCCGCCCCGAATCGGCCGCATAGGGATACGGCTCATAGGCGCTACTCGTCCATTCCCAGACGTTGCCGCTGACATCGGCCAGTCCTTGCGGCGTGTCGCCCGCCGGAAAGACGCCGATCGGCGTCGTGCCGCGAACGTGGCCCTCGAAGCTGTTGCAGCGACTCGGGTCGAAGTCGCCTTCCCAGGCGTAGCGCCGCCCCGCCTGGCCACGCGCCGCCGCCTCCCACTCGACCTCGCTCGGGAGCCGATAGTCCTGCCCGGTCTGCGCCGAGAGCCAGGCACAGTAGGCGCGCGCCTCGTGCCAGCAGACGCCCACGACGGGCTGGGCCGGGTGGTTGTACGCAGGATCGTGCCACCAGCGCGGTTGCGTCTGCACACCTGAAGAAAATGAGTTGTCGAGCAACGCCTCGAAGTCGCCGTCGGACATCTCGACGTACCACTGCGCAAAGTCACGGGCTTGCGCCGAGGTGATCCGCCCTGCCTCGAGCCAATCATCAATCTGTGCCGGGTTGTCGCGAACGGTCTGCCGCATGTCGCGTGCCTGCTGCTTCGGACCGTCGGCGATTCCCTCGCCGCGCTGCCACCGTCTGGCGGCTTGGCTGTGCCACCAGCGCTCGTTCTGGTAGCCGTCGGCGTCGATGAACAGCCGCCACTCGGCGTTGGTGACCGGGAAGCGGCCGATCGCGAAGGCCTTGAGAAGCACGTCGTGGGCCGGCGCTTCGTCGGCGTACAGCCCCTCGTCGCTGCCGATGCGATACGTCGCGGCTTCGATGGCCACCAGTGGCGGCCGCAGATAGTCGCCGTGCGGTCCGCCGCAGCGTTCGAAGCGCGGGTCGCCCAGTTTGCCGAGCGCGCGGGCGGCGGCGATTCGCGCGCGCAGGTCGGCGGCCGGGTCGCGGCTCCGCTCGACCAGCGCCTGCTGCAGGCGCTCGCGCAAGGCCGGCGAGACGGCGACGTCGGGCTGCGCGGCGCAGCGGCCGGCGAGCGGCAGGTTGACCGCGATCAGCGCGCCGACGAAGCTTTCCGGCGCAGGTGCGAGCGCCGCGGCAAGCACGAAGGTCTCCTCCCAGCCGGTGGTCGGTGCCTCGGGCAGCGGGTCGGCGTCGGCCAGACCGACGAGAACTTCGGTGAGGCTCGGCGAGATCTCTGCCGCGCGCCAGGCGGTGGCGACGAGCTGGGGCGGCGCCTGGCTGGCGATCGCGCGGGCGGCGAAGTATTCCTGCAGCAGTTGATGGACGAAAAAGACGTCGTCGAACTGCACTTCGATGACCCGGAGCGCGACGCCGGCGTGCAGCAGATCCTTGGCGTAGGTGCCACCGAGCAGCGCTAGCGCTTCGTCGTAGGGCGCGCGCACGCGCGACGACTGGCCCGGTGCGCCTCGCGCCTGCAGCGCATGCGCGAGGCGGGCGAGCGCCGGCAGCAGCGGGCCACGTTCGGGCAGGTCGTTGGCGTCTCGCCAGGCGTGCTCCAGCACGCGCTGATGGTCGCGCCGGTCGAGCAGCGCGCCTGGGCGGAGCAACGGATTGCCAGCCACGATCTCGCGCTCCAGCGAGTGGCGAACGATGGCGGTTAACAGCGCCGCCAAGCTGTTGAGCACCAGACCGCCGGAGTCTTCCAGGACGGGCAGCAGCCGCAGGAAGAACGGCGAGGAGCGGAAGTAGTCGAGCAGCGGTGTTCCGCGCAGTTGCCGCCAGAGCGCCGGGCCACGTTCGGCGCTGTACAGCGCCAGGAACTGCTCGACCTGGGTATCGGACATCGCTTCGATGCGCACGTGCGGCACCGGCAGTTCGGGTGTTGACAGCGAGGCGCTGTAGTCGAGGCTGCGGCACGAGAAGAGCGCGCGCGTTCCCGCGGCGCGGTGCGCAAGTTCGGCGAGGAAGTCGCGCCAGAGCGCGATCCGTTCGCGGTAGTCGGCTTCGTCGGTGTGCGGGATTTCGTTGACCGCGTCGAGTAGCAGGACGAGCCGTCCGCTCGCGAGCAGCTCGCCGAATGCCGGCAGTTGCGGGTAGCGCCGGCTCCATTCCTGCGCCAGCCAGTCGCCCGGCAACGGCGGTGCTTCGCCGGGGCGGGCCGGTCGGTAGCGGTTGAGCGGAACGAGGAAGCTCAGCGGCGACGCCTCGCCAGCCGCTGCCCGCAGGGCGTCCGCGGCGAGGTCGAGTTCGAGCCGGCGCAGCAGCGTGCTCTTGCCGCAGCCGGGCGGGCCGAGCAGCACCAGCGCGGCTTCGCTGGCTTCGCCGAGCACGTCGCGCAGGTCGTCGAAAGTCTTCTGCTGCGCCTGCCAGCGCGTCCCCTGCGCGTCCGGGCCCTGGTCGAGCAGCAGCGTCAGCCGGGTGAAGCGCTTGTCGAGCGCGTAGCGCGCCTGCGACCATTCGGCAATTTGCGCCAGGCGGTAGTCGTCGAGGGTTCGCGGCGAATGGCGGAGGATTTGTTGCAACGCGCTGGCCGAGAGTTCGGGAATCGGTTGACCATCGAGAAGCGCTTGGCGAAGATCGGGCAGACCCGCGAGTGACCCATCAGATTCAGGCAGCCGTCCTGGCAAATCCGGTGCGGTTGGGCTGCGCTCAGCAGAATCGCGTTTGGAGGAGGTTAAACGGCGATCATCCGGCCGTAGTAGCGACCGCCCTTCTGATACATCGCTACGCGCGGCAGCCGTCGGCCCTGACGCGGCTGCGGGGGATGGAACTTCAGTAAGCGTCGCCAGACCAGTATTGGCTGCAACAGTGGGATTCAACGTCGCACGGACAGGTACTCCAGGCAACCCGAAGCGTTTCGCAACCTCCCGAGCATACTGGACGAACGGCAACGCATCCGGCGGCAACTGTTCGGTTCCACTCTCATCTCGCAGCAAGGCCAAGAAGCTAAAAGAGCTACCGGCTTTTTCTTCCAAGTAGTCGTGCAGCACTTTATTCACTCGGACGAACTCGGAACGAGTGAGCCCAGTCTGCAGTAGGTTGCGGACGCCGGGCCAAAAGTCGTACTTAACCGTTTCTTCCGATGTCTTCGATTGATCATCCGGTCGCAGCAAACCGCCCAGGATTACCTGTGCCAACGCTACGGCACCAGTTTCCGGCAGCATCGCAGCTTGGATCAGGCGCATTACTGGGGGAGTCAGCGGGTTGACGACTGAGAAGTACACAGCCAGTCGTTGCCCGTCCAAGAGCACACTTGCTCGGAAACGTTCGACCCTCTGCTCGGCAGTTGGCTGAGCAGGAAAGCTGATGACTTCGTGACAGTCACTGTCCACCTTCGGGAACGGGAGTAAGGCCGCGGCCATACTCACATCGGGCATTCCCATCACCATACGAGCCCACGACGCAACAGCGCTCGGTTCGAGGGAAAAAACTGGTAGCACTACGCCAGGCTCACCTTCGGCCCAAGCTGGTCGCGAGACGCGAAGCTGGTTGGTGGGCAGCCCTGGTGATGCTCCTGAGACCCGAAGTTCAGCAAAGCCAATCGCCGTATTCGGCCATAGCACCCACGGGAGCAATTGCGCAACCGCGACAGTACACTTGGTCCCCAAAGCCCACAGAAACTTAGGCATCTCACCACCGTACCAGGCCACCGATGCGCAATCTGACAAGACGATGACCAAGCGTCGCGCCCTACGATCCAAAATGCTCTTTGGGGCGATCTCGTTGCCCTGAAGCCCGTAGGCGTGTACACAATCCCCTTGCGCCCGTAAAGTGATGCGTGTTACCGAGCGAAGACTCCCATGTCGAAGCAGGAGACGTTCCAGGTGGGTGATCGATGGCCGCCAAGCGACGAGCGAACGAGTGTCCTCAACGGCTAGAACAATGTCAAACCAACGCTCCCCAGAGCGACGAAAGACTGGGATCGGCAGTCCAGTATCAGCAATACGCTCAGCGGTGGCGCGTTCGTCAAACATCGTCGCGACGTCAGATGGCCGGCGCTTTCTCAAGGGACGAAGTGCCCGTTCCAAGGCCAGTGGTTGTGGGAGCGGTGCCACACCAGGCAATTGCACACGACGCGCGCGCTGGCCAGAGTCAGCAGCCGTGCGTGCGTAAATCGATGTCGTTACTCGGTGCGCATCATGCGGGCCGGATGACGGCGGAAGGGGTGGAGTCTTGGGGGCCGTATCCGCGGCTGTGACGGAAGTAGCGGTATCGACCGCTTCTTTCGAATCAGGTGGTACCTTGGATCTTGCTTCTTCACGTCCGCGATTCGAAGTGGATTCAGCCTTATCGGCTATGGCTGTGGGTGACCTGACGACGCGAGCAAGCCAGAGAATGTCACGTAGGTCGTTGAAAGTAGGTTCGTACCCAAGCTTGTGCAGTACGGCGTTGAGTCGTTCAATCATCCCTGAGGCTTAACCGAAGGCACTGACCAACTCCTGTCTCAATTTAGCGATTACCGTATCGCGATCGGATGAACCCAACGGTACCTTCGAAGCCATAACGAAATAGATGGCGTTTAGCAACTGGTCGGTGGCGAAGTCCTTGCTTTTAGCCTGTTCCTCAAACGTCCGGATGACATCCTGTGCCTCGTCACGTTCCCTCGGCCCAAAATGGAGATTAACAATCGCCTTCAGGCGCTTCCAATCGTCGTTGTCATCCTCAGGGAGGCTACCGGTTGGGTTGGGCATCTGCAACCGTAAACAGCGACGCAAAAAGGGAGCGGGGAACTCGCGTTCACCATTGCTCGTGAGGACCATTACCGGAAACTCGCAGCACTGGATCACGCCACCCTTCACGAATGCACGCTCCTGCTTTCTGTCCGAAGTGAAGACTTCGACCCCCTTTTCAGTACCAAGCCGCTTCAGCTCTGGGATCTCGAATTCTCCTTCTTCGAAGACGTTTAGAAGATCATTTGCCAGGTCTATGTCGCCCTTGTCAATCTCGTCTATCAACAACGCACGTGGGCGTTTCGTGGGCAGGAGCGCGGTGCCGAGTGGCCCGAGTGTGATGAACTTGCCGATCTCGTCAACAGAAGATTTTGCTTCGTCCGACACTGGGCTGGTAACAACTTGTCCACTCTTCTGAAGTCGACCGATAGCATCGTATTGGTAAAGCGCGTCGTGCAACGAGCTGCGTGATGTCACTGCCCACCTTAGCGGCGCTCCAAGTCGCAGTTCATAGGCTACCGCGTCGATCAAGGATGACTTTCCGCTCCCGGGTTTCCCGGTAACGAGCAGAGGTCGGCGCAGATAGATGGCTGCATTGACGCTTTCAACCATGTCCTTCGTTGAGTGGAATGTCTTGCCGCGATGCAACATTGCTGGTGGCAGGGCCTTCTCGTCGTCTGGGTTCTTGGGCCACTCCCGTTCTTGCCCCAGCCATGACTCGCAGCGCCTCGGTCGCCATGGAGGTGGCGCGGGTAAGCGCTCGATGTCGTCTTTAGGCACGCGATCACCTTGATAGATCTTCCAGTCGGCCGCGTCGTTCATGGCTGTGATTCTCCAGGTTGGTTGAACTTGTTCCACAGCTTGGGGAGACGATCGAGATCGTCGAGTAGCAGTCCGACATAGGGAGCCGACTCTATTGTCTGCACGGAGCGCCACTTGATCATTTCCATCGGCAGTTCGCAGATGGGGTGAGCCAGTAGCTTCTCCAGCTTGTTCTCGAGCTCCACCTGTTGGCATCCATTTGGCTCTGAGCAAAGCCAGAGAATAGCGGGCAATCCAGCAGCAAGAGCATCGTCAAATGCTGCCTTTCCAGAGTCATCCTGAACCGTGCTCATCTGTCGTATTCCAAGCCAAGTTGGCGATTTTGCGTCATCAGCCCAGAACTCCTGCTTGAGTTTATCTCTCTTCTCGCCTAGCACAGTCCACCGTAACCGGCTACAACTGACTGGCCTGCCCTGCGATAGGCGCCCAATAATCACTCGCGCGTACTTGTGCCAGGCAATTTTCAGAGAAGGAGCCTTCCACCGATCGCTGCATCCCAGAAAGGCATGCAGATGTTCACCAAGCTGGATGTAGTCGGTACCTCCCAGCACCGATACTTTGGCGATGTCGTACCGACCCGGAAGCAGCCTGCGCGGAAGATAGATGTGGAGCAGCAGGTCCGACACATCACCACAACGGCTATACACCTCAGTCAGCCAGTCGCCCACAGTGGTGTTAATGGTTTCCGGCGTCGACGGCTTCGGCCTAAGTCGCCCCCAACGGGCCAACCAGTCGGCTTCGGCATCGATCACTTCCAGTTCGGCATCCATGCAAGGAAACGGGCCGTCTTCACGGTACCATAGCGAGAGCTTTGCCCGGACAAGCTCTTTGCACAAGCGGTCGTTTAACTCTATGCGCTCATGTTCAGTGAGGTTGGCATCAAGCCATTCGCGTAAAGGCTTCGGGCCGTTCCCGTTGGCACGGGCAACGCGCTCGGCGAAATCGAATGTTGGAGCAATACCGCCAATAGGTGGCAAATCGTCGAGCAAGCGGACCGCGGCCTCGAGACTCTCGAAGTCGCTACCGCGCCTGAGCGCCGGAAGCACTTTCTCAAAATGTGGTCTGAACTTGGCGATTGGCCACTCGATTTTGGACAGCAGACGGAGCAACGGCTCGCCCCGGAAGCCCGGACCGATCAATGGTCTTTCGTACCAATCCTCACCAAACATCGAAAACGTTGGGTGCTGCGACGTATCCCTGGATTGGTCGAATTGGGCGGCAACATCCTTGAAGACACTCTGAAAGTCCGGCCATGCTCCCCGCCCCGAAACTTGGAGCTGGTCGAGCAGCGCTCGTGTGAACTCTGGACCCGTCCTGGAGTCGATCTTCGCGGCTTCTCCGTTAAGGCACGAGAACATGATGAATTGCTTGGCGGATCCGGCAGGGTCGACGTTCCATGCCCTAGGGGCTTCAGTAGTTAGCCAATCACCTATTGGGCTTCGGCAGGCATCAATGATCCAAAGTTGATGCTGAAAGTGGCTGTAGCGGTTCCCCTTGAACAGTTGGCGCATGTTGTTCAATGAAAAGCAAAGCATCTGCCGCGCTGTGGCCTCGGGAAGAACCAATGACTGCCTGCCCTCATTGCCGGCTACGACGCCATGGCCGCTCCAATAGAAGATCAGGAAGCTACCGTCCTTTAGCCGATCACTTGGTTCGGCCATCTGCTGGAAAAACCGAGTTTCTTCAAACGGCTTCCGAACACACTCGCGTAAAGAGGGTGGAATTTGCTTGTCCACATCTTCATTCTCTGGGGCAAGCCAAAGCTGGATGCTGCTGGGCTCCAAGCCAGCTGACTGCGTCAGCCATTCGGCAAAGGCGAAGGCTCCCGAGACCGTTCCCGGAATGGAAGAAAGTCCCGGGTATCTCTCAAGAGCGACGACTATGGCGCGAGTTTGCGCACCTGCGGGCAGTGCGGTCATTCAAGGTTCACCGTAGTCGAGGTGTAAGTTTTTCCCAGAGTTCGTCGTCGCCCCAGTAGGCGCTGTGCGACTGGGGAAAAGGCTGGCCACTCTTTACCTCATAGTCTAGGGCACGACCTTCAAAAACTTTTCCCGCATAGTAGCTGAGCAGATCATTGCGGTCGAAGAAATTCAGCCACTGCCCAGGAAAGTGCGCCGGCAATGGCTTCGGGAACGGTAAGCTCGTGAGCGCTCCAATTTCATAGAGGAATCCCGCCTGCGAACCCACTGTAACAAGTAGTTTGACTTGAGGTAGGGGTTGCTCGACGAGTAGGTCTACGCAAGCTATTCCACCTAGGCTATGCGCGATTATGCCTAAGCCATCACCACAATCCTGAATTCTCTGCTCGATGAACCGGCGAATGTTCTCACCTCGTGCTTGATAAAGCAGGATGTCGCCGGCCGCCGGATAGGCTGCGTTGAACAGGGCATCACGATTTCGGCACGCCTTTGCTGTAGCCCAGTGCAAACCGAAGCCAACGAGACGATTGGTAATCCAGTCTCTCAGCCCAAGTTCACGACCGCCGAGCATGTTGATGGCCTGTTCAACAATTCGGTCGCGCAATTCACGCGTGGGGGTCGGGAAATTGTCAGCCATCAGGTGCTGCAACGTCGTTGCGACCACAGCGCGAACTGTTGCAACGCGCAATGGAGTATCAACCTTGGCTGTGGCGGCGATTGCGGCCGCCAGGGGATCTGATCGGGCCACACTCTCCGTTGCATCCGTCCACCAAGTTATGGGCACGCAACCTTTGAGCAAGGTGGCTATGGCTGGATCTGCCTTCAATGCCCGGACCTTGGCCGTGAACTGGCGCTTGCGCTCCTGCTCAACGGGTGGCACGAAGGTCTGCAATGGGGGGGTGCTGGCCAACTCGCGCAACTCAAAAAGCGGATCACGGTCGAGCAATTCCCACAGAGCGACCTCGTGATCGTCGCTCGGCACTGCCGCGGAAGGGCCAGAGAAATCGGGGATGGAAGCGCCCTTAAGCTGCAGCGTTGCCCCGAGCAGATCTCCCCAAAGGCATGGCTCCAGCGCGACAGACCCTTTGAGCCGTGACGCAATTTGCGCAGCCGTGTGCTCATATGCGGCCTTTCGCACGCCAGTTCCATGAACAAAAAGTAACTTCTTGATCATTTGGTTCCTCCAATGTCAGAAACAAACTCTCTGCCCATAAGCCTATATCTATCTGGGACTTTGCCTAAGTTCATGATCGGGCATCCGACTTTTAGCCGCTAAAGTCGGCTCACCGGGACACGCCACGGCTCAAGGCATGCGAGACGGTCGAAGCTACGGCTTTGCCCTGGTCATAAGTGATCCTGGATTGGCTGCCGATTGCAGGTGCTTTAACGAAATCCACCCGATCATGCTTGACGACATTCTTGCCCACCTGCTGAAAAACGTTGTCTCGGTCAACGTGCAGGATCAAGCCATCATGGGTCTTGGTCTTGTCGGCTTGGCTGGCTAGATACAGGTTGTAGATGCCGGGCTTCACGAGACCGGCTTTCTCCACCTTGTCGTTCAGCCACCGGCCTTCCTGCTCGTGTTGAACGATCTTCTGGCCGTTCATCACAAGGAGGCGTTGTTTCATGCGTTGCTCCCGTCCAAAAGTACCTTCATATCCAGTTCCGATATCGCAGCAGCGAATTCAAGGAAGTCCATTGCGTTGTCGCGTAGGGTAGAAAGGCAGCAAAGTTTATCGCAAGGAATTTCGGTTTATCAGTCTTTTTCGGACATCACTCCCCTGCCCTACCCGGCTTCGTGCCGGTTTTGATCGCTGCCAGCAAGCTGCGCTGTTGCTCCTTCAGCGCCTCGACTTGACCACGCCAATGGGCGGTTTCCTCGCGGGCTTTGGCAGCTTCCTTGCGAGCCTCGTCGCGCTCTGCCTGGGTGGCGGTGAGGCGTTCGGCGGCGCGGAGAGCCTCCTGGGCGGCGGTCTTGCGTTGGTCTTGTTGCGCCTGACGGACGTCAGCCAGTTCCGTGCGGGTCTGGACAGCATCCTGGTGGGCTCGATCAAGTTCGGCCCGCAAGTCGGCTGCGCGGCGTTCGATCTCCACGGCACGCTGCTCGGCAATGGCGGCCCGGTTTTCGGCAACCAGCGTGGCTTTCTGCGCTTGCTCAATCTGTTGCGCGAGTTCGGTGGTTCGCTGCTGCTCTGCCTGGTACTTGGCGGTCAGCTCATCGATTTGGCGATTGGCGGCATCCAGTTCGACCGCCTGAGCGTCGTAGGCGTCGCCCAGTTGCTTGTTGATGGTTTCTGCCTCGGCACGTTCGGCTTCCCAGCCCGCTTGTGCGGCGCGCAGTGACTCATTGGCGGTGTTCTGGGCGGACTGCCACAAGGCGGCCAAGGCCTGGCTGTGAAGTTGATGGACGGCTTCCGGGACGGTGATGGCTACCGGCGCCGCCTGCGCAGTCTGCGCACGTCGCCATTCCTTCATGGTGGCGGCGGCATCGTTCATGTTGACTTTGGCCAGCTTGCGAACAGAGTCTACCGTCGGAAAAGAGGCCCGGGCGGCCTGCTCGTAGAGCGCATCGGCTGCGGCGAGAATGCGGTCGCGAATGTCCTTGTTGAGTTCCATGTTCGCGACTCCCGCGGCAAATGGTAGGAAGAAGAATAATAATATTGCTAGTATGCATCAATCGTTGTCTCGGCGTGACCGCTGCCTGCCGGCGCCAAGAAGAAAACCCGCACAAGACGGGTTCCTGGGGTGACGCTCGCGAGGCTGGCCGGTCAGCCTTCCAGAAGGGCCACAAGCTGGACCTGAGCGAGATCGGCAGCGAGCTCGTGGCCGTCATCGTCGTACTTCAACCAGGCATGGCCTTGGAGCGGTGGGCGGCGATTGAGGATCAGGCGGGCAGGACGGCCGTCATGCTGCACGTGAACGATCGCCCTTCTCAACCTGTCCGGGTCGGCTTCCTTTGGTTGTCTCCTGGAGTGGGTGGCTTCCTCGCCCTCCCCTGCTGCTGCGCGGGCGCTTGCGGTACTTTCGACCGTGCCGGAATTGCGCTCGTCGTCCTCGTGTTGGCGCTTGTCGTCGAGGTATTCGCGCAGCAGCTTGACCGATCCGCGGGTGATCTCCTGGGTATCGTCGGCCAAC
>ERZ761602.6095-NODE-6095-length-13766-cov-25.712785_pt1 | contig 13766 bp, 11 predicted proteins | sample MGYA00512165_ERZ761602 | MGnify/ENA primary metagenome ERZ761602 (study PRJEB28899, sample SAMN02445085) | bioreactor sludge metagenome | biome: EBPR sludge; isolation source: Thorneside wastewater treatment plant | place: Australia: Brisbane, Thorneside...
CTCGGCCACCCGGTCGGCGACCTGCTGCTGAAGGGCGTGGTCGAGCGGCTGAAGACCTGTGTTCGCGAATCCGACACGATCAGCCGACAGGGCGGCGACGAGTTCGTGATCGTCCTGCGCGACGCACGTGACAGCGAAGCGGTTTCGCGGCTGGCCGACAAGATCCAGCAGCGGATGGCCGAACCCTTCCTGATCGACAAGCACGCCCTGTCGACTTCGTTCTCGATCGGCATCGCCCTTTTCCCGGACGACGATGCCGATTTCGACGGTCTGACGCAAAAGGCCGACACGGCGATGTATCACGCCAAGCACGCCGGCCGCAACGCCTACCGCTTCTTTGCCGAACAGATGAACGTGCAGGCAGTCGAGCACATGCATCTCGAAACGCGTCTGCGACAGGCGCTGGAGCGGGGCGAGTTCGTCCTCTACTACCAGCCGCAGGCTGACCTGAACTCGGGAGAGATTACCGGCGTCGAGGCCCTGGTGCGCTGGCAGACTCCCGATGACGGGCTGGTCGCACCGGCGAAGTTCATTCCGATTGCCGAGGAAACGGGTCTCATCGTGCCACTCGGCAAGTGGGTCATGGGCGAGGCCTGCCGGCAGGCGCGCGCCTGGCAGGATGCCGGACTGCCACCATTTACCGTGGCGGTCAACCTTTCGGGCCTGCAGTTCCGCCGTGGCGACCTGCTCGAAACGGTGATCAATTCGCTGGTCCTCGCCGACCTGGATTCGGAATGGCTGGAACTCGAACTGACCGAGTCGATCATGATCCAGGACGCCGAGCTTACGCTGGAAACCGCGCGCCGCCTGAAGGCCATCGGCGTCAGGCTGTCGGTCGACGATTTCGGTACCGGCTATTCCAGCCTCGCCTACCTGAAACGCTTCGCCGTGGACAAGCTGAAGATCGCCCGGCCCTTCGTCCGCGACCTGCTCAGCGATCCAAGCGACGCCGCGATCGTTGGCGCGATCATCCAGATGGCGCATGGTCTCAAGCTGCGAACCATTGCCGAGGGCGTCGAGGATGCGGCGGTCGCCGAACAGCTGCGCCTCTGCGGCTGCGACGAACTGCAAGGGTACTGGTTGGCGCGCCCAATGCCGGCTGATCAGCTGGCGGACTTCGTTCGTGGCCGCCAGGCACCCTAGCGCGAAGGACGGAAGATGCCGGCCTCGGTGACCATCACGTCGAGCGGCTGGTCGTGCGCCTCGGGGCGGATGCTGTCCAGTCGGGCCACTTCGAAGCCGACCCCAACCACCAGCGGTCGCGGTGCAAGGCCGGGCAGCGTGCGGTCAAAATAGCCGCCGCCGTAACCGATGCGGTAGCCAGCGGCGTCGAAACCGTTAACCGGCAGTAGCAGCGCCTGCGGGACCAGGAAGTCGCCGCTGGCCGGCGTCGGGATGCCATGGCGGTCGGCCCGCATCGGCGTCGCGGGCGACCAGGCACGAAAGCGCAGCGCGCTGCTCTCGTCAATCACCACCGGCAGCAGCGCCGTGAACCCCGGATGCTGCTCGCTGGCCCACTGGGCGATCACCGGCCGGAGGTCGGGTTCCTTGTTCACCGGCCAGCAGAACGCCACGCGCATTCCGGAAAATCGCCGAAAGCCGTCCCGCAAGCGCGTGCAGACGATCGCCGAAAGACGCTCCCACTCGTCGTTCGGCAGCGCCAGCCGGCGCTCGAGCAGCGCTCGGCGAAGCGCGCGTCGTCCGGCGAAGCTGCTGCTGGCGAGACTTTCGGCGGTGATTCCCGGCATCATCCCGGCGGCCATGTGATATGCTCAAGACAAGTTTTCCCGGAAGTCCAGCTTATCATGAAGTTCCGTCACAGCATCCTTTTTGCCCTCGCCGCCTGGTTTCTCGTGCCCATCAGCGCCTTCTCGGTGACTGCAGACGACCAGTTCCTGGCCGCCCGGGACGCTGCTCGCGCTGGCGACAAGGTCAAGCTCGAACGACTGGCGTCAGCGCTGCAGGGCTACGAACTCGAGGGCTACGTCGACTACTGGCGGCTGCTCCTCGACCTCAAGGAAACCGATCCGGCAACGGTCGGCGCCTTCCTCGAACGGAACCAGAACACCTACGTCGCCGAGAAATTGCGCATCGACTGGCTCCGGCAGGTGGGCAAGCAGCAGCGCTGGGCGGAGTTCGACGCCGATTACGCAAGGCTGGCACAGCCTGAGCAGAGCCTGGCCTGCTACGCGCTGCAAAGCAGGTTGGCGCGTGGCGACGCAAGCGCGCTTGACGACGCCTTGCCGCTCTGGCTGGCCCTGCTCGAACCGCCGGAACCCTGCTACCCGGTGCTGGAAGCGCTGATCGTCGAAAAGCGCGTGCTGGCGAATGCCGTCTGGGCGCGGATCCGCAGCCAGTTTGAAGCCAACAAGATCGCGGCGGCGATGTACAGCATGAACTACCTGCCAGCGAGCCAGACACCGGACAAAAAGGTCGCACAAAGCATCGCCGACAAGCCGCTGCCCTGGCTGATCAGACTGCCGGGCGATTTCTCGGGCAACCGCCTGCAGCGCGAACTGGCCGTGCTGGCGATCCAGCGCATTGCGCGCAACGACCCGCGCATGGCGGCCGAGCAGCTGCAGCGGATTTCCGGTTCGCTGCAGGCCGGCGAGAAAGGCTGGGCGTGGACGCAGATTGGCCGACAGGCCGCGCAAGGCCACCTGCCGGAGGCAATGGCGTGGTACCGGCAAGCCGGCGACGCGCCGCTTTCCGACGATGCCGCCGAATGGAAGGTGCGGGCGGCTCTGCGGGCGCAGGACTGGGGCGCTGTCCGGTCGACCATCGAGAAGATGCCGCCGGCGCTTGCCGAGCAGTCGGCCTGGGTCTACTGGTTGGGGCGGGCGTATCGCGCCGGCGGCAGGCTTGCCGAAGCGGATGCGCTGTTCGCCCGGATCGCCGGACAGCCAGACTTCTACGGCAATCTGGCGAGCGATGATCTCGGGCGGCCGATCACCACCCCGCCGAAAGCGGCGCCGCCGAGCAAGGCCGAGCTGGCACAGACTCGTGCCAACCCGGGCGTCCAGAGGGCACTGGCCTTCTTTCGCCTCAACCTGCGTTCGGAGGGCGTCCGCGAGTGGAACTTCGCCTTGCGTGGGATGAGCGACCGGGAACTGCTGGCAGCATCGGAGATCGCCCTGCGCGCCGACATCTACGACCGCGCGATTGCCGCCGCCGACCGCACCCGCCAGGAGCACGACTACTCTTTGCGCTACCTGGCGCCGTTTGGCGATCAGGTCCGCCCGGCGGCGCGCGAGCAGGCGCTGGACGATGCCTGGGTCTATGGCCTGATGCGTCAGGAAAGCCGCTTCATCACCAGCGCCAGATCGCACGTCGGCGCTTCCGGTCTGATGCAGCTGATGCCGGCCACCGCCAAGTGGGTAGCCGGCAAGATCGGCCTCAAGGACTTCAACCAGGCCCGGGTCAACGATACCGAAATCAATTTGCTGCTGGGTACCAGCTACATGCGGCTGGTCCTCGAAAGCCTCGACAATCACCCGGTGCTGGCCTCCGCGGCGTACAACGCAGGGCCCGGCCGGGCACGCAAGTGGCGTGCCGAAGCGCCGCTCGAAGGCGCGATCTATACGGAAACCATCCCCTTCAGCGAAACACGCGACTACGTCAAGAAGGTGATGAGCAATTCGGTCTATTACTCGGCGCTGTTCGACGGCAAGCCGCAGACGCTCAAGAGCCGGCTGGGGGTCATCGCTCCGCGTACCGGTGGCGAAGCCAAGGGCGACGATTTGCCTTAAAATGTCTATTTTCAGACACTTTTTACACCGGTAGGACGCCATGGAACTCAAGAACGTACTGTTGATCGGCGGCAGTGGTTTTGTCGGCGGCTGGATTGCCAGCTGCCTCTCGCAACGCGGCATCGGGGTGACCATCGCTACCCGCCACCGCGACAACACCAAGAAACTGATCATGCTGCCGACGGTGAGCATGGTCGAAGCCAACGTTCATGATCCACAGGTCCTCACCGAGCTGATGCGCGGCCATGACGCCGTGATCAATCTGGTCGGCGTCCTCCACGACAAGGATTCGCGCCTGCCCTACGGCAAGGGTTTCGCTGCCGCACACGTCGATCTGCCGAGAACGATCGTTGGGGCAATGAAGGAAAGCGGCGTCACTCGTCTGCTGCACATGAGTGCGCTCAACGCCGCCCTCGATGGGCCGTCCGAATACCTGTGTTCCAAAGGCGAAGGCGAAGCGGTCGTGCGGGCCGCCATGGATCAGCTGGAGATCACGATCTTTCGCCCGTCCGTGATCTTCGGGCCCGACGATGCGTTCCTCAACACCTTTGCCAAATTGCTCAGGACTTTCCCGATTCTGCCGCTTGGCGGTGGCGCGGCGCGCTTCCAGCCGGTCTATGTTGGCGACGTGGCCAGGGTATTCGTCGACTGCCTGACGGTACGCGCCACTTTCGGGCAGACCTACGAGCTGTGCGGTCCGCAAGTCTACACGCTGCGCGAACTGGTCGAGTACACCGCGCAACTGCTCGGCAAGTCGCGGCGGATCATCGACCTCGGCGACGGTGGCTGGGCCTACCTGCAGGCCGGCCTGCTGTGGCTGCTGCCGAACCCGCCGATGTCGCCGGACAACCTGCGCTCGATGGAAGTTGCCAGCGTCACCGACGGATCGCACAACTATCCGGACTGGCGACCGACGGCGCTCGAGGCGATTGCTCCCACGTATCTGTCGCCGGCCGGGATCGGACAGCTGCGCTTGAACCGTTATCGGCTCCGTGCTGGCCGCTGAGCGAACGCCCAAGCGGCTGGGCGCGGAGCCGTCGCGCTGCCGGTGATGCAGGTCTTTGCGGTCGGCGGCGCGGTCCGCGACGAGTTGCTGGGCTTGCCGGTCAAGGACCGCGATTATGTCGTCGTCGGCGCTTCACCCGACGAGATGCTGGCGCGCGGTTTCCGGCCGGTCGGCAGGGGCTTCCCGGTATTTCTGCACCCGCAGTCGCACGAAGAGTACGCACTGGCGCGCACCGAGCGCAAGACCGCGCCTGGCTACAAGGGATTCGCCTTCAGCGCCACGCCCGAGGTCAGCCTGAGCGACGATCTGGCGCGCCGCGATCTGACAATCAACGCCATTGCGCGCGCTGCCGATGGCTCGCTGATCGATCCCTACCAGGGGGTCGCGGATCTGACCGCCGGCATGCTGCGCCACGTTGGCCCGGCTTTTGTCGAGGATCCGGTGCGCGTTCTGCGCCTGGCGCGGTTCGCGGCGCGCTTCACCAGCTTCACGGTGGCGCCGGAGACGATGGCCCTGATGCGTACGATGGTCGCCAGCGGCGAAGTCGATCACCTGGTCGCCGAACGCGTCTGGCAGGAACTCGCCAAGGGGCTGATGGAACAACGACCGTCGCGGATGTTCGCCATTCTCCGGGAGAGCGGCGCGCTGGCCCGGCTGCTACCCGAGCTGGACCGTCTGTACGGCGTACCACAGCGCGCGGACTACCACCCGGAAATCGATACCGGGGTGCATGTGATGATGGTCGTCGACCAGTCTGCGCAGCGCGACTGCCCGCTGCCGGTTCGCTTCGCCGCCCTGCTTCACGACCTCGGCAAGGGGACCACGCCGGACGCCGACCTGCCGCGTCATCCCGGTCACGAGGAGCGCAGCGTCGAGCTGGTCCGCAAGGTCTGTGCGCGCCTCAAGGTCCCGGTCGACTGCCGTGAACTGGCGATCCTGGTGGCGCGTCATCACGGCAACATTCATCGCGGCCCGCAGCTGACCGCGGCGACGATCGTCCGCCTGCTGGAGAGCACCGACGCGCTGCGCCGGCCCGGCCGCTTCGACCAATTGCTGCAGGCCTGCGCATGCGACTTCCATGGTCGTCTCGGCTGGCAGAACGTTCCCTATCCGGCAGCGCCACTTTTTCGCCAGGCTCTTGCGGAGATCCGCCGCGTCGACGTGGCGGCGATAGCGCGCAGCTGCGCCGAACCGGCGAAGATCAGCGCATGCGCGCACCAGGCGCGGGTAGCGGCAGTGGCCAGGATGCTGGACGGGCCGGCGAGTCAAACTTCGTAGCGCGGCGACAACCGATCCCCGCGCCAAAGCCAGCGCTGCGCCCGCTCTGAGTTCTGGTCCCGGAGCGTGCCCCCAGCGAACTCCTGCGAGCCGTCGATGGCGAAGGTGCTTGCCGCGGATCAGGCGGCGCAGCAGGTCGACATGGGCATGTTCGAGGCGCGCGCCATCGATCTCGCGCAGAAACCGCAAGTTGGCCTCGAACGGCGGGCGGGTCATTTCGCGACTCACCTCGCGCCCGGACGCGGATCTGTCCGCTGACGATGTGCTCGCGGGCCTCCCTGTCTTCAGGCACGTTTGCGAGGTACGCGAGATGCGCCAGCTCTGTAACAGCAATGGCCCACCTGCTTAGCGCTATTCTTCAGCCGCTCACCCGTCGGGCTCATCATATGCGCCCGACGGAGGTTAATCTGATTGCTAGTCAGGATGGCCCAAGGCACGAGATTCCCTGTCCACTCCAGTCGCAGAAACGGTGTATGCCAGAACGATTTATTGTATTCTTCTCCCGGTGCTGGACATTCTGACCTTTATATTGCGTTGAAACACCGACCTTTAGTGATTTGTCCTGCGCGCCAGTGCTGATCGCGTCGATTGCGTGGCGACCCGATCGACGGTGCGAGCCCGAGGCTCGCTCTCGCGGAACGTCCACAGCGCTGCCCCGGCTATCCGGCAGTCGCTGCAACAAAGGAGGATTTGCCGATGGTTGACAAGAACAAGGCAGCCGGGTCGCACGACCCAGGTCGCGGACCGATCCTGGTTCCGATCGATTTTTCCCCGTATTCGGAGGCCGCTCTGCTGCTGGCGAGCGACTTCGCGCACGGCCTGGGGACGAAGCTGCTCGTCCTGCATGTGGTGCACGACCCCCAGAACATGCCCGGCTACTACGCACGGATGGCAACCAGGAAGACGCTTACCCGCATCGCCGACGTTGCCGGCGAAATGCTCGACGAGTTCATGGCGAAGTTGCAGAAACGTCATCCCGAGCGCGAGGCGCTGCACAGCGCCGAAGTGCTGCTGGTCAAGGGGATCCCGGTGACGCGCATCCTGCAGGTGGCGGTCAAGGAAAAGGCCAGCCTGCTGGTGATGGGCAGCAAGGGGGCGACCGGGATGCGGCACCTGTTGCTCGGTTCGGTTGCCGAGCAGGTCCTGGCCCTGGCCAAGCTGCCGGTGACCATCGTCAAGGACCATTCGAAACACTGAGCAAGAAACCACCGGAGGCCCGATCCATGCGCAAAACGTATCTGAAACTCCCTACGCGAACTGCCCCTCTGATCGCACTTTGTGCCTTGGCGTCGGTCCTCGGCGGCGTGGCCTGGCCGGCGCTGGCCGCTACCGCTGAAGGCGGTGCGCCTAGCTGGGGCATGATGACCGTCGAGCTACTGGGTGGTCTGGCGATCTTCCTCTACGGCATGATGCAGATGGAAGAAGCGCTCAAGGCCGTCGCCGGCGAGCGGATGAAAAACATCCTCGCCAAGCTGACGGTAAACCGCTTCATGGGCGTTGGCACCGGCGCGCTGGTGACCGCGGTGATCCAGTCGTCGTCGGTGACCACCGTGCTGGTGGTCGGTTTCATTTCGGCGGGGCTGATGTCGCTGTCGCAGTCGGTCGGGGTGATCATGGGCGCCAACATCGGCACCACGATCACCGCCCAGATCGTCGCCTTCAAGATCACCAAGGCGGCGCTGGGGATGATCGCGATCGGCTTCGCCATGCTGTTCATCGCCAAGAACGAAAGGACCAGGCACTACGGCGGCATGCTGATGGGTCTGGGCATGGTCTTCTTCGGGATGCACGTGATGAGCGAGGCGATGGGGCCACTGCGCAGCTACCAGCCCTTCCTCGACCTGATGCAGACGATGGACAACCCGATTGTCGGCGTCCTGATCGCGACCGCCTTTACGGCCCTGATCCAGTCCTCGTCGGCCTCGACGGGAATCGTCATCGTCATGGCTGGGCAAGGCTTCATCAGCTTGCAGGCGGGCATCGCGCTGGCCTTCGGCGCCAACATCGGCACCTGCGCCACGGCGCTGCTGGCAGTCATCGGCAAACCGCGCGAGGCAGTCCGTGCGGCGCTGGTGCACCTGACCTTCAACGTCGTCGGGGTGATCATCTGGCTCCCTTTCATCGGCTTCATCGCCGACCTGGTGACGGCGATTTCGCCGACCTACCCGAACCTCACCGGTATGGCCCGGGTAGCCGCCGAAACACCACGCCAGATCGCCAACGCGCACACCTTCTTCAACGTCGCCAACACGCTGATCTTCATCTGGTTCACGACGCAGTTCGCGCGGTTGGTCGAGTGGCTGGTACCCGACAAGCCGCTCGAAGAGGAAGCGATAATCGTGCGTACCAGGTTCCTGCAGGATGAGCTGCTGAGCACGCCGTCGCTGGCGCTGGACCAGGTGCGGATGGAGATCATGCACATGGGGGAGACGGTCAACGCGATGCTGCACGGGATCATCCCGGCGATCATCAAAGGCGATCGAGCGGCGCTGGAAAGCATCCGCCAGATGGACGACACGGTCGATATCCTGCACGCCGGAATCATCGATTATCTCCGCAAGATCAGCAAACAGGCGATGGGCGACGAGCAGACCCGCGAGTTGCTGCAGCTGATGGAGGCGGCCAGCAATCTGGAGAACATCGGCGACATCGTCGAAACCAATCTGGTGGTGCTCGGGCACGACCGCATCCGCGACCAGATCCAGGTCAGCGCAGTCACCCAGCAGGTGCTCGGTGACTTCCAGGCAGCGGTCAGCAAGGCGGTGGCGGCAGCCATCGAGGCCGTCGGTCAGCGTAACGAGCGGTCGGCGCAGGTGGTGACCGGTATGAAGGACGAGATCAACCGCATCGCCGACTCGGCGGCGGCGCACGAGGCACGCCGGCTGGTCGCCGAGGAGCCCAATCGCATCGCCGCCTATACGCTGGAAATCGAGATCATCGAAAAGCAGAAGCGCATTTACTACTTCGCCAAGCGGATGGCCAAGACCGTCCTGCCGGCAGTGCTGCAGGAGCGCGGCTAGTGGTCGTGATGGCGTGATGGCGACAGCAGGCCCCTGGCCGGTCGCCACCGATCGGCCAAGGGCCCGGCTTCGACCAAGACCGAGGGCGCCAGTCTGCCGATCCGCATGGCGGTCAGCGCCGGCCGGGGTAAAATGCCGCGATGCTGGTTCTCGGAATTGAATCGTCCTGCGACGAAACGGGTATGGCGCTGTACTGCACCTCCGCTGGCGGTGCCTTGCTCGCCCATGCCCTGCATTCACAGGTACGCATGCATCAGGACTATGGCGGGGTGGTGCCGGAACTCGCCTCGCGTGACCACATCCGGCGTGTCGTGCCCTTGCTGCGCCAGGTCCTTGCCGACAGCGGGCGCTCGCTTGCCGATCTGGATGCCGTCGCTTACACGCAAGGTCCGGGTCTCGCAGGCGCGCTGCTGGTCGGTGCCGCCTTCGCCGAGGCTTTGGCGACGGCCCTCGAGGTGCCCAGCGTACCGGTCCACCATCTCGAAGGTCACCTGCTGTCGCCGCTGCTGTCGCGCCGGCCACCGCGCTTTCCCTTTGTCGCCTTGCTGGTCTCGGGTGGCCACAGCCAGCTAATGCGCGTGACTGGTGTCGGCGAGTATGAACTGCTCGGTGAAACGCTCGACGACGCCGCTGGCGAAGCCTTTGACAAGACAGCCAAACTGCTCGGCCTCGACTATCCGGGCGGCCCGGCCCTCGCCGCACTGGCCGAAGAGGGGCGTCCGGAACAGGCCAAGCTGCCGCGCCCGATGCTCAGGTCGGGTGACCTCAATTTCAGCTTCAGCGGCCTGAAGACTGCCGTGCTGACCCGCGTACGCGAGTTGGCGCCGATCAGCGAGCAGCAGCGCGCGGATATTGCGCGTGCCTTCCAGGATGCAATCGTCGAAGTGCTGGTTAGCAAAGCCCTGCGTGCGGTGGCTTTGAGCGGGCTGAAGCAACTGGTCATCGCCGGTGGTGTCGGCGCCAACCGTGAACTACGGCGCCAACTCGACGCCAGCGCGGTTAAGGCGCGGATTGCGGTCTTCTACCCGGAACTCGAATTCTGCACCGACAACGGCGCGATGATCGCCCTGGCTGGCGCCTTGCGCCTGCAGGCGGGGCTTTCCGGCAAGCCGGCCGGCGCCTTCGCTGTTCGCCCGCGCTGGCCTCTGACTTGCTGAGCGCCGACGTCTAGCGGGGTCTTGCGGGTCTGGAGGTGCTTTCCTGCCCCTTCTTCCTGGACCCCAGTTTCGGCTCGCTGCCGGCCATCAGGCGCTGCAGGTTTTGCCAGTGTTTTCCGATCAGCGCCATCGAAATGATGCTGATGGCCACCACCATGCCGTCCTTCCCCCAGGCCAGCAGCGCGAAAACGGGTGCGGCGGTCGCCGCCACCAGCGCCGCCAGCGACGAATAGCGCAAGGTGAAGGCGACGAACAGCCAGGTCGCCAGCGTCGCCAGGCCCAGCCACAGGTTGATCGCCAGCAGGACGCCGGCAGCCGTAGCCACGCCCTTGCCACCCTTGAAGTTGAGAAAAACCGGGTACAAGTGACCGAAAAAGACCGCCAGCGCGACCAGCCCGACGGTGTAGTCGGGCAGTCCCCATGGTGCCGCATAGCGCGTGGCCAGAAAGACCGCCAGCCAGCCCTTGGCGGCGTCGCCGAGCAAGGTGAATAGCGCGGCGCCCTTGTGGCCGCTGCGCAGCACGTTGGTCGCCCCAGGGTTTTTCGAACCGTAGCTGCGCGGGTCGGCAAGGCCGAAGAGCCGACTGGCAAGCAGCGCGAACGACACCGAGCCCAGCAGGTAGGCAGCCAGGACGCCAAGGAGGGTGAGCAGGGAGGGCGGCATTGACGGGGCGGGGAGTCGGGGGTGGGGCGGCTCTGGGTTAGAATGCGTGAACTTCCGTCGCGCCGTTGGCGCCACGACCCGCAGCGCATTCTACACCGACCTGGCGCACTGCCGCATGGACATCATCTTCATAGACGGGCTTCGCGCTTCGACGCTGATCGGCATCTACCCGCGCGAAAAGGCCATGCCCCAGACGATTGAAATCTCGCTGCAGATTGGCACGTCGACCGCCAGCGCCGGTGCCAGCGACGACATAGGCGACACCATCGATTACGCGATGGTCGCCGAACGTCTGCGCAGCGAGCTCGCCGCGCGGCACTTCAATCTCCTCGAGCGGCTCGCCGAATTCGTGGCGACGCTATTGCTCGAAGATTTCGGTGCCGCCTGGGTGCGCGTTTCGATCGCCAAGCTGGGCATGATGCGCGGCGTCCAGCGCGTCGGCGTGGTCATCGAACGCGGTGCCGCCGCCTGATTCGTTGGCAGCAGGCCCGTACCGCGCGGTGGCTATGCGCCGGTTCGCGGCTGGCCCTCAGAAGCGCAGGTTCAGCCCGGCATAGATCGAGCGCCCCGTGCCCGGAACGGCGGTGCCATAGACCATCGGCCGCTGCCCGAGATAGGCGCCGCCCAGCGGTGATTCGTAGAAGCGGTCGAAGACGTTCTCGACCCCGAGATCGATGCGCAGCTGCTTCCATTCGTAGCTGCTGCGCAGGTTGAGCAAGCCGTAGCCGCTGGTTGCCAGTTCGTTGCGAACTTGCGAAACCTCGCTCTTGGCACCGACCAGCACGCCTTCGACCGTATTGGTCCAGTTCCCCGATCGCTGAACCAGCGCCAGCTTGGCGTTCAGGGGCATGATGTGGTAAAGATTGTCGTCGGTCTCGGTGTTCGTGCCGCGGACGTAGCTCACCACCGCGGTCATCCGGACGCTGCCGACAGCGCCATCCTGAAGAAGAGGGAAGTGCCCGGAAACGTCGGCACCGTACAGGCGAGCGGACTGATTGACGAACTGCAGATAAACGAAGCCGTCACTGCGCGTCAGGTTGCTTCCCTGGCACGGCGACATACCGGTTCCACCCGAGCAACGCAGGGCATCGACATAATCCTCGACGTGCGTGTAGTACGGGCTGACCGTGACCCCCCACCGCTCACCCGTGGCATCGTGCCAACTGGCGCTTGCGCTGACGGTGTGGGCGACTTCCGGCTTGAGCTCGAGGTTGCCGACGTAGCCGTTGCCATCGCCAAACCAGTTCACCATGCTCATCGCCATCGGGTTGTTGGTCGACCAGGCGTAGCGTTCGTACAGGTTGGGGGAACGTGTCTTGCGCGCCAGGCCGGCCTCGAAGGTCTGTTCGGCACTCGGGGTGAAGCGCAGCAAGGCCGCCAGATCGACGTTGTGATCGGTCTTCTGATGATCCTGGTAGTTGAAAGCGCCAGGGATCGACGACGGATTCGCTGGATTGCCGTAGTAGGGGGTGTTGTAGCCCTGCACATTGCCGGTATCCATGGCCACCGTGCTGCTGCGCAGGCCGAGTTGCGACAGCCATTGCTCGCTCCAGCGCGCTTCCCACTCGCCATAGACGTCGAACCGATTGCGCTGTCCGTCGTTGATGTTCCAGAAGGTCGAACCCTTCATCCCGGCCATCGGCATCGCCACCACCGGCGAGATCGGCTCCCACCAGTCGTCCAGGTGATACTTCAGCACCTCGCTCCCGACCCTGAACAGATCACGTTCCGAGAAAACGATCTCCGCCTTGAGCGTGGCACCGGTCGTCGTCCCCTTGGTTTCCATCGGCATCCCCGCCGGATTCCTCATCGTCCCGATGGTCTGCAGTTTGTCTTCGAGGAAGTTCATCTTGTGCCGCGTCTGGTCGTGATAGGCCCGTGCTTCCAGCGAGCCCCAGGGATACTGGCCCAGATAGCGCAGATTGACCTGCTGGCTGTCGTTGAGTGTCATGTCCATGCGCTGATTCGGGAAGCCTTGGTAGGGAATGTGCTGGTAGCCGAACTTGAGCTCGAGCAGATGCTCGGCGTGACGCAGGGCGAAGCTCAGCGACTGATTCTCCGACTTGTACGACGACGAGCCGACCTCGTCGCCTGCGAGCCAGACCGTCGTGCCGTCCGACGGTCCGGCTGCTTTGAAGTGGTCGCCTGCCGAGTAGTTGCCGGCCTGCGCCGTGGAGCCCGAGTAATTGGCGCTGAACATCTCGTTAGCGACCGTCGCCGACAGGTTGGCTCCCCTCGCACTACCGTTGCTGCGATAGAAGGCGCCGGCCTGGCCTTGCCGGAGCGTCCCTTCTCCCGTCTTGGCGAAAGCTGGCGGCGGCGCGCCGACCAGAATCGTTCCAGCGATACTGTCGCCTCCAGCGCTGACCGGCGTCACGCCGGCAAACAGGCTGACGCTGCCGACGTGGGTCGGGTCGATGTACGACAGCGGCGGATTCATGTGGTTGGCGCACGAGGAGACCAGGTCCATGCCGTCGACCTGGATCCGGATGCGGTCGTCGGCCAGGCCGCGAATCACCGGCAGGCTGGAGACACCGCCGGCACCGTAGAGGCTGACTCCGGGCAGTCCATCGAGCAGTCTGGCGCTATCGCTGGTCGCCGCACGGTAGGGCGTCAGACTGGCCGCGCCCAGTCGCCTGCTGTCCAAGGGCTCGCTGGCGTCGATTCGCGACGCACTGACGACGACTTCGTGCATCGTCGCGGTCGCTGCGTCTTCCTGCGCGACGGCCGCTCGCCAAACCGCAGGCACGGCCAAGACCACTGCCGCGACGATCCGTTTCTCGGCCAACTTCATGCTTCAAAGCTCCCTGGGTGCTTTCTTGTAGGCGGCATTCTAGGGAGTGATGTTGCGGTGCGGAATGTGGCAAATCGCCGCACAAGGTTCTAGCAGCC
>ERZ761602.6096-NODE-6096-length-13766-cov-12.569834_pt1 | contig 13766 bp, 10 predicted proteins | sample MGYA00512165_ERZ761602 | MGnify/ENA primary metagenome ERZ761602 (study PRJEB28899, sample SAMN02445085) | bioreactor sludge metagenome | biome: EBPR sludge; isolation source: Thorneside wastewater treatment plant | place: Australia: Brisbane, Thorneside...
GGCGACTACTGGGTCGACGAAAAAGGCCACCAGATTCTGATGACCGAGGCCGGCCACGAGAACGCCGAGCGCGTTCTTGAGGAAGCAGGCCTGCTTCCCGCCAGCGGTAGCCTCTACGACGCCAGCAACATCCTCCTGATCCACCACCTGTATGCCGCCTTGCGCGCCAACAACCTGTTCCTCAAGGATCAGCAGTATGTGGTGCAGAACGGCGAAGTGGTGATCGTCGACGAATTCACCGGTCGCCTGATGACCGGCCGGCGCTGGTCCGAGGGCCTGCACCAGGCAGTCGAGGCCAAGGAGGGCGTCAAGATCCAGAACGAGAACCAGACCCTGGCCTCGATCACCTTCCAGAACTACTTCCGGATGTACGGCAAGCTGTCGGGAATGACCGGCACGGCCGACACCGAAGCCTACGAGTTCCAGCAAATCTACGGCCTGGAAACGGTGGTCATCCCGCCCAACAAGCCGATGCGGCGGACCGACAACAACGATCAGGTCTTCCGCACCGCTCAGGAGAAGCACGCAGCCATCGTCGCCGACATTCGCAGCTGTCGCGAGCGCGGACAGCCAGTGCTGGTCGGCACGACATCGATCGAGAATTCGGAGCTGCTGTCGGCATTGCTCGACCACGAGAAGCTGCCGCACCAGGTGCTCAACGCCAAGCAACACGCGCGCGAGGCCGATATCGTCATCCAGGCCGGTCGGCCGGGGATCATCACCATTGCCACCAACATGGCTGGTCGTGGAACCGACATTGTGCTTGGTGGCAGCATCGAAAAGCTGATCAGCGAGGTCCGCGACGACGAAACGCTCCCCGCCGAGGCACGCGATCAGCGCATTGCCGAGATCCGCGCCCAGTGGCAGATCCTGCACGACCAGGTGGTGGCCTCCGGAGGCTTGCACATCATTGGCTCCGAACGGCACGAGTCGCGCCGCATCGACAACCAGCTGCGCGGCCGTTCGGGCCGCCAGGGCGATCCGGGTTCCTCACGCTTCTACCTGGCGCTCGACGATTCGCTGCTGCGCATCTTTGCGGGAGATCGCCTGAAAGCGATCATGGAGCGACTGAAGATGCCCGAAGGCGAACCGATCGAGCATCCGCTGGTCTCGCGCTCACTTGAATCGGCGCAGCGCAAGGTCGAAGCGCGCAACTTTGACATTCGTAAACAACTGCTCGAATACGACGATGTCTCCAACGATCAGCGTCGAGTGATCTACGCGCAGCGTAACGAGTTGCTCGAAAGCGACGACATCTCGGAAACGGTCACCGCGATGCGCACTGCCGTGTTGCACGAGACCTTCCGCCTGCACGTACCGGCCGATAGCGTCGAAGAGCAATGGGACCTGCCCGGGCTGGAAAACACGCTGGCCGCCGACCTGCAGCTGCCCTTGCCGATTGTCAGCTGGTCGACCGACGAGCCGAATCTACGCGACGAAGAGATGCTGGAGCGGATCGTCGAGCACGCGACGGCGGCCTACTCGGCCAAGGTCGATCTGGTCGGCGCCGAGATGTTTCACCAGTTCGAACGCAACGTCATGCTGCAGAGCCTGGACACGCACTGGCGCGAGCACCTGGCAGCACTCGACCACCTGCGTCAGGGAATTCACCTGCGTGGCTACGCACAGAAGAATCCCAAGCAGGAGTACAAGCGTGAAGCTTTCGAACTCTTCGAGCGCCTGCTCGACAGCGTGCGCGCCGACGTGACACGAATGTTGATGACCGTTCAGGTTCGCCCTCAGGATGTCGAGGAAAGCGCGCCGCACGCCGGCGTGCAGAATGTCCAGTATCACCACACGGGCTATGACGAAGTGCTGGGAAGCGGCGACGAAACGCCGCCTGCAGAGGACATGAAGCCTCTGCAGGCCGGGCCAAAAGTCGGCCGCAACGAACCCTGCCCCTGCGGCTCGGGAAAAAAATACAAATTCTGTCACGGCAAGCTGTCCTAAACGCAGCGCTCACGCGTACCACCAACGCCATCACCGTGCCCTAACGGTCATGACACGAAGGGACACCCCAAATCATGAAAGTCATGACCGCCCCCCTCTTCTCCCGGCCCTTCTCCCGCAGAGGGGAGAAGGGAGTTTCGTGAGTCGCATGCGCGACTTTCACGGTAATCACCTGACGGTGGATGGCCAGTGGCGCCGGCACCGGCTGCCGAGGCTGTAGTCCACCAGGCCTGCGCTTCCCGCCGCACGGCCTCTGCCCTTCCCCGTTCGTGAGGTTGCAATGCCCGTCAATTACCATACTCCTGCCGCCACAGACCTCTGGCCGGTTGCCGGCGTTCGTCTCGGCGTCGCCGCGGCGGCCATCCGCAAGCCGGATCGCCACGACCTGACCGTGCTGGCACTCGACCCCGGGTGCCGCGTCGCCGGCGTGTTTACCGGCAACCGCTTTTGCGCCGCACCGGTGCACGTCTGCCGCCGCCATCTGGCACTTGGCAGCGATATCCGTGCACTGGTCATCAATACCGGCATTGCCAACGCCGGGACGGGCGAGCAAGGCTGGCAGGCAGCGACCAAAACCTGCGCCGCACTCAGCCAGCTGCTGGCTATCGATGATCGTCAGGTGCTGCCCTTCTCGACCGGCGTAATCCTCGAAGCCTTGCCGGTCGAGCGCCTGATCGCCGGCCTGCCAGCCTGCCTCGCCGACCTGCGCATCGACAACTGGCATGCTGCCGCGCACGCCATCATGACCACCGACACGGTCGCCAAGGCCGCCTCGCGGCGCTTCGTGATCGACGGCCGAAACGTCACCGTCACCGGCATCAGCAAAGGTGCCGGCATGATCCGGCCAAACATGGCGACCATGCTCGGCTTCATCGCCACCGATGCCGGAATCGCAGCCCCCCTACTCCAGCAATTGCTGCGCGAAGCGGCCGACGAATCCTTCAATTGCATCAGCGTCGACGGCGACACATCGACCAATGACTCCTTGATCCTGATCGCCAGCGGTCAGGCCGACGTCGAAATCGCGGACCCGTCAACCGCGGCCTACGCGAAGCTGCGTGAGGCAGTGATCGGCGTAGCCCTGGAATTGGCACAGGCGATCATTCGCGACGGCGAAGGGGCAAGCAAATTCATCACCGTCGCCGTCGAAGGCGGCCACGACCGCGAGGAATGCAAGCGTGTCGGCTACGCCGTCGCCCATTCGCCGCTGGTCAAGACGGCTTTCTTTGCGTCGGACCCCAATCTGGGCCGCATCCTGGCCGCCATCGGTTACGCCGAAATCGACCAGCTCGACGTCGACCGCGTGCGAGTCTGGCTAGCGAGCGGCGGCAAGGAGATTCTGGTCGCCGAAAAAGGCGGCCGCGCCGCTTCCTATCGCGAAGAGGACGGTGCGCGCGCGATGAGTGAAGCCGAGATTGCCGTCCGCGTCGACCTGGGACGCGGCAGCGCGCACGCCGCGGTATATACCTGCGATCTCTCTTACGAGTACGTACGAATCAACGCCGACTACCGCAGTTGATGGGCAAGTCGCCTGCGCGATTTTCACATCAACGTCAGCGACGCTGCAGGCGAATCAACCTGAACCAGCCAGCCGCCAAGGCGGGCTGGTCACTGATCAGCTGCAACTGCGGAGTGGCGTCCAACAGCTCTTCAAAAACGACATCGAGCCGTGTCGCGACGCGGCGTAGCAGCGGGTTCGCCAGACGTCGCAAGGGAGCGTGCTGCCCCGGCCGCAGGAACTTGTCGAAAATCAGCGCGCGGCCTCCCGGCTTCAGGACGCGTGCGGTCTCGCGCAGGCAGGCGACGGGATCGGGCAGCACGGCGAGGATCAGGTGCAGAATGGCGAGGTCGAAACTATGGTCGCTAAAGGGCAGGCGCTGACAGTCACCCTGCAAGCAACGGAAATCGAGTTGCGCCGCTCGCGGCACGGCGCGCTGCAGCATGGCGTGGGTCAGGTCGATTCCGGTATAGGAATGCTGCGCCGGCAGGAGCGGCAGGTCGAGGCCGGTGCCGATGCCACTCAGCAGCACCTGCGCTGGCTCCGCCGGCAGGAAAGTCAGGCTCTGCAGGCGCGCGGCGCGGGTCGCGGCAGCGACCACCAGATCATAAAACGGCGAGATCAGCGTGTAGCTGTGCCTGAGGCTCAACGATAGAGGCTGGCGGCTGAATCAGTGCAGAACACGCGGCACGGCCAGGGTGAACTCCGGAATAGCCGCTTCGAACTGCTTGCCGTCTACGGCCGTCATCTGGTAACTGCCACGCATCGTACCCACCGGCGTTTCGAGCTGGCAGCCGCTGGTATATTCAAATTTCTCGCCCGGCTGCAGCAGCGGCTGCCGGCCGACGACGCCCAGACCGCGCACCTCCTGCACCTCGCCAACGGCATCGGTGATGATCCAGTGCCGCGCAATCAATTGCGCCGGCACGGTGCCGACGTTCTCGATGGTGATAGCATAGGCAAAGACATAGCTGTCATTGGCGGGGTCCGACTGCTCGGCGATGTATTGCGGGACCGCGCTTACGGCAACCTCGTATTTCTTGCTTTCGGCCATGTTTGCTCAATGTCGGGACGATCAGAACCGGCATTGCACACCAAAGCGCGCACGCTGACAAGCCCGGCGACCCCGCCCGACACCGCGCGAGGCCGAAGGAAGCCGTTTCGCGTTAGAATATGACCTCATCTTCTCCCCGGTTTTTTTCTCCATGCACGTCATAGCACCGAGCATTCTTAGCGCCGATTTCGCCAGACTTGGCGAGGAAGTGATCAACGTCCTCGCCGCCGGCGCCGACTGGATTCACTTCGACGTCATGGACAACCACTACGTACCCAACCTGACCATCGGCCCGCTGGTCTGCGCCGCCATCCGCCCGCTGACCAAGGCGCCGATCGACGTGCACCTGATGGTCAAACCCGTCGATCGGATCATTCCCGACTTTGCCAAGGCCGGCGCCAACATCATCACCTTCCACCCCGAAGCCAGCGAGCATGTCGACCGCTCACTGGCCCTGATCCGTGAATGCGGCTGCCAGGCCGGCCTGGTGTTCAATCCGGCAACGCCGCTGGACTTCATGGAGCACGTCATGGACAAGCTGGATATCGTCCTGCTGATGAGCGTAAACCCCGGCTTCGGCGGGCAGAAGTTCATCCCCTCGACGCTGGCCAAGCTGCGCGCCGCACGTGCCCGCATCGAGGCCCACGAACGAGAAAGCGGCCGCCGCATCCGGCTCGAGGTCGACGGCGGGGTGAAGGTGGACAACATTGCCCAGATCGCCGCCGCCGGCGCCGACGCTTTCGTCGCCGGTTCCGCCGTCTTCGGCGCCGGCCGCGATGACGATGCCAATCGCTACGACACGGTCATCGCGGCGCTTCGCGCCGAACTGGCGGGCGCATGATGTCACCGCCACTAGCCGTGCGCGCCGTGCTCTTCGACCTCGATGGCACGCTGATCGACACCGTTCTCGACCTGCACGCCGCGGCCAACGCCATGCTGGGCGACCTTGATCGCCCGGAAATCGCCGTCGCCGCAATCCGCAGCTATGTCGGGCGCGGCATCCCCAATCTGGTCAAACGCGTTCTCGCCGGCAACATGGTCGCCGCCGACGACCCAGCGCCACCGCCCAAGGAAGCGCTAGACAGCTTCCGGCACCACTACGGCATCGCCAACGGACGCCACGCCATCCTTTTCCCGGGCGTCCGCGAAGGCCTCGAAAGCTTCCGGGAGCTGGGCCTGCCCCTCGGAGTGATTACCAACAAGGCCGAGGCCTTTTCCTTACCACTGCTCGAGCATGTCGGCCTGGCGCCCTTTTTCCAGGTCGTCGTCAGCGGCGACACTCTGCCGCGGCCGAAACCCGACCCGATGCCTCTGGTGTGGGCCAGCGGCCGCCTCGGCGCTTCGCCCGCCGAGGTCTTGATGATCGGCGATTCGGTGCACGATTTTCACGCCGGGCGGGCCGCTTGCTGTCACGTGTTTCTGGTGCCCTACGGCTACAACGAAGGGCGCGAAGTCAGCGATCTCGATTGCGATGCTATAGTCCCGACCCTCGCCGAAGCGGCCCAGCGCGTCAGCCACGCATGAGCGCACACGCCCCCGACCACAAATTGCACGCACCGCCTGCCTGCCGGGCGGAGGCTTGGCCCTGGCGCCCGCGGCGCCTGTAAGCTCGGCCGGCAGCGTCGCCGCTGCCCCGCCCCGCGGCGTGCAAGCAGCCCGGGGCACACCTCTTCCAGCAGTGTTTTTTTGTGGAGTTCCCATGAGCGCAGCGTATTTCAATCGGCTGGCCGCCGAAGGCTACAACCGTATCCCGGTGACGCTGGAAACTTTCGCCGATCTCGACACCCCCTTGTCGATCTATCTGAAGTTGGCCAATGAGCCATATACCTACCTTCTCGAATCGGTGCAGGGGGGTGAGCGCTTCGGGCGTTACTCGATCATCGGCCTGGCCAGTCCAACGCGAATCGTGGTCAACGCGCATCAGGTGCTGGTGCTCAATGGCAATCGCATCGCCGAACGCGAAGACGACACCAATCCTCTCGACTTCATCGCCAAGTACATGCAGCGCTTTCGGGCCGCGCCGACCACCGGTCTGCCACGCTTCTGTGGTGGTCTGGTGGGTTGCTTCGGCTACGATACCGTACGCTATATCGAGACCCGCCTGACGCGCTCGCAGAAGGCCGACGACCTCGGCATTCCGGACATCATCCTCCTGCTCTCGGAAGAAATTGCCGTGGTCGACAACGTCTCGGGGAAGCTGACCCTGGTGGTCTACGCCGAGCCGGGTGTTCCTGGCGCCTACCAGAAAGCGCAGGCCAGGCTACGGGAGCTGCTTGCCAAGCTGCGCGAACCGGTGCGCATTCCCGCTGAAAAGCCGCAGCCGTCGCAGCCCGCGACGTCGATGTTCGGTGAAGCACAGTTCAAGAAGGCGGTGGTCAAGGCCAAGCGCTACATCACCGAAGGCGACATCATGCAGGTCGTCCTGTCGCAACGCATGAGCAAACCACTCGCCGCCAGCCCGATGGCCTTGTATCGCTCGCTACGTTCGCTCAATCCGTCGCCGTACATGTTCTATTTCGACTTCGAGGACTTCCACGTCGTTGGCGCCTCGCCGGAGATCCTGGTCCGCCTCGAGGGCGACACGGTGACCGTTCGGCCCATCGCCGGCACCCGCCGGCGCGGCGTTTCCTTCGCGGAAGATCAGGCCCTGGCCGACGAGTTGCTGGCCGACGAGAAGGAACGCGCCGAACACGTGCAACTGCTCGACCTCGGCCGCAACGACGCCGGTCGAGTCGCCCGTGTCGGCAGCATCAAGCTTACCGAGAACATGATCGTCGAGCGCTACTCGCACGTGATGCACATCGTCTCGAACGTAGAAGCCAGGCTGCGCCCCGAGCTCAACGCCTTCGACGTCCTCAAGGCCACTTTCCCGGCGGGAACGGTCTCCGGTGCCGCCAAGGTGCGGGCGATGGAGATCATCGACGAGTTGGAACCGGTCAAGCGCGGCATCTACGCCGGCGCCGTCGGCCACCTGGGTTTCAACGGCGACATGGACCTGGCCATCGCCATCCGTACGGGAGTCATCAAGGACGGCCAGCTGCACGTGCAGGCCGGTGCCGGCATCGTTGCCGATTCGGACCCGGCCTCGGAATGGCAGGAGACGCAGAACAAGGCGCTGGCCGTGCTGCGCGCCGCCGAGCTCGCCGAGCACGGTCTCGACACGCGCTTGTGAATCACGCCCGGCCGGGCGAATGAGGGACGGCGGCGCACTGCATTGTCCCCACCGACACCTCCGGCAAATGCCCGGTCTTCACCCAAATCACCGTTTCAACTTCCGTATACGGGCAGTGCGCGCTGAGGTGCGGGCTGCGCAACCAGCTGCCGGCCGGATAGCGGCCGTGTTCATCGATGAACTCGCCGCTGAGCACGAGGATTTCCTCGCCGCCCCAATGGCGATGCGGCACGAAGCGTTCGCCGGCCGGCCATTTGACGAGCGCCACGTGCTCAACAGCGTACGAATGCAGCGGCATCACCTGCAATCCACCCTGCCCGCGCAACCAGGCCGCGCTGGCGGTGTCGATGCGCACCCTGGCGGTGTCCTCGGGGGCGAACTGATGCAACTTCACGAACAACACACAGCCTTCCTCGCTGAACGGTGCGTGGCCGCTACCGGGAGGATTGCGCAGATAGCTTCCGGGTCCGTAATCGCCGCCTTCGTCCGAGAAGACGCCGTCGAGCACCAGGATTTCTTCGCCCCCGGGATGCCGATGGCGGGCGAAGCGGGCGCCGGCGTCGTAGCGCACGATGCTCGTCGCGTGCCCGCGCTCGCCATCCTCGCGGGCCAAAGGTTTGCGCCACACGCCGGGCATCGGGCTGGCCTGCCAGGGCGCGGTGGCGGTGTAGACGCGTACGACTTCGGCGAAATTCATGTTCAGCATGGCCACCAGTCGAGAGGCCTACGCTTGCTTTCTGGGGGCCCGGGCAGCAGCCTGATCCAGCCAGGCCAACCACTTGCCAACCGCCGACTGCCGCAGCTCCGCCTCGGCCCGCCAGTGATAGTTGCCGTTTTCATGCCACAGAAGAGCCCAGTCAGCACCCCAGGTATCGGCAACCACATCGCGGCTGACTCCTTCTAGCACCCGCTGGGCACGCAGACGGGTCAGCTCATCCGGCGACAGCAGCAGCGGCAGGACTGCCCGGGCTGCGGGCAGGCCAATGCGTACCAGCGCGCGCACCTCGTTGGTGAAGTCGGCGTGCAGCGGCTCGGGAGAACGATTGATGTGCTCCACCAGGAAGGCGACTTCATCGCTCACGGCATCACGATCGGGTGGTTGGAAACCGTGTGCGAGAAAGTGACCACCACGCGCCGATTGGCGCGCAAGCGTCCCGCGTCGCGCGGCTGGCGTGCACCAGGCGCCGTGCCATGCTCGGAGAAGATGTCCGTTTCGCCAAAGCCAAAGGAGAAGGCGATGCGCGTCGCATCGACACCGGCCAGCAGCAACAGGTTGTGCACAGCATCGGCGCGGCGTTGCGAGAGATCGGCGTTGGCAATCTCACCGCCGCGCACGTCGGCATTGCCTTCGATGCCGACCGTGACATCCGGGTAGCGATCCAGGTAATCCGGGATATCCGCCAGCTTGACCTCCTCGCCGGCCATCGGTACGTCCTGATTGGTATCGAAATAGAGCACCACCGGCTCGTGCACGTAGTAGCCGCGGAAGCGCTCGAGAGCCTCGTCGAAGACCGCCGACGCGCTGTCCTGCACGCTGGCGTATTCGTTCTGCACGACGCCGCTGCGGATCTGGAAGCCCCACGAAATGGCGCCATAGACCGTCTGGTTGTCGGTGCCCTTGGCCACGGTCTCGAAATCGAGATCGCTGTCGAAAGACAGACTGGGGAAATCGAACAGCGAGGCCGGCCCGAAATCCGTCGGCGAGCGCAACCAGCCGTACTGGTTGTCACCGCCAATACCGAAGTGTTCAATGTAGTTGGGCGAGCCGGCGTCACCGCGCGGGGTGGCCGACGGCAGGTTGTCGATCATCCAGCCGGCCGGGGCGCCGCCTGGCGTGCCTGGCGTCATCTGCTCCATGCGCCCGGCCTCGGTCCCCTGCACACCGGTATTGCTGTCGGTCATGTTGCGCCAGTCGACCGGCGCACCGGAAGCGGGTGTCGTCGTTCCCGAAACGTCGGTGGCGTTGACGGCCTGAACGAGACCGATCTCCGCCGAGTAAGGCCCGTTTGGATCCGGCTGAAAGGCAATCGTGCCGGACAGGCCGGGCGGCGTCGTCTGGGTCGCCATGCCGATCTCGAAAACGCCGAGCGTAACCGGCATGCTTTGCATCAGATCGCACTGCAGTGCGCGCGGCTCGCCGCCCTGCTGGGCTACGTGCGCCAGTTCGTGCGCCAGCAGGCGATCGCCGCCCGGCGTGCCCGGCGCATAGCGACCGGGTGCGAAGAAGATGTCCTTGCCGACGGTGACCGCGTTGGCGCCCAGCGAGCTCGCAATCCGCCCGGCGCGGGAACCGGAATGGATGCGCACATCGTGCGCGGATGACCATTCGGGGGGCAGCCGCTCGCCGGCGCTTGCCTGCCGCGCCAGCCAGCCATCGAGCCGATCGGCCCCCGGACGCTTGCTGATCGGTGTCACGGCCGGCGCATTGTGGGCGCCTCCCTCGCGCATACGTGCGCCGGCACGCTCGGCATCGCGTTCGGATTGTTGGTCGAGCGCCGGGCGCACACTCATCTTTCCCCGGGCAGTCAGGAATCGAGGCACGCCGGGCGTAAGCGGCGAAGCACCGCGAGAAGAGGACGCCGCCTCGGCAGCCTTGCCTCGCGACGAGGTTTTCTTGCTCTGATAAGTCATCTTCGCTCTCCTTCCTTGCGCTCAGCGCGGGAACAGCACTTCGCCATTCCCGACAATCAAGAAGCGTTGCGCGCCGCCGGCGTCGTTCCAGGTAATGCGGATGGTCAGGCCCGGGTAGCGGGTACTCAAATCCTGCAAGGGCCCCGCCATCGCCGGAGAACCGGAAAGACCCGCCTTGCACGCGCTGCACACACCTGTCGGCTCCGAAATGTGCATGGCCAGCGTGCGCCCTTCCAGGTCCGCCGGCCGCAAGCCAGCCGACTCGACGGCATCGATGAACTGGTTGGCAATGCCTTCCTCCGCGTGCTCGATGAACTGCAGATTGTTGCGTGGCGAAAAGACGTGTGGCGTCGCCTCCGGTAAGGGGTGGGCGGCGCCGGCACGGACGCCGCGCGAACCCGATGCGAAGACGGTGCCTTCCAGTCCCGGCACGTCGGTTCTCCCCGCAGCGACGGTGTTGACGTCTCCGGCAAGCCCGTAGGTCTCGCGCAGGCGAGCCAGATCCTCGGCGCCGACGGCGACCCGACCACCGGGGCCCAGGGCCGGTTCGACACCGGGAATATCGGTTCCGCACAAACTTGGTCCTCCGGAAAAACGGCACCAGGTCCCGTCGCTGCGCCGGCGCCAGGTGTGACCATTCTCCAGCTGCACCTCGTCCACGTAGCCGGCGACCGACGAGGGCTGCGCCTCTCGCGCCTGAACCGCCTCGATTTCTGCCGTGCGCTGACTGGGGCTCAGCTGTGGGCCCTCCAGTGGCGCTGTTTCGTCGAGCACCGTGCGCCGTGCCGCAGGCGCGCCGTGCTCAGGCGGCGGCGCATGCCCCCCTTCGCCCGAACGCGCCGCCGCGTCCGCGTCGACAGGGCGCTCGTGACCGCCGCCAGTCGCGTCCGAGACGTCCCTGCGCCCGCCACTCTCGATATCCGGCGGCCGGTCAGCCGCTGCCAGTGCGCCACGCCCGGCACCGCGCAATTCGCTGGCCAAGACGCCGATATCGGCAGCCGTCAGTATCACCTGTGCGGCAGCCATCGCATAATCGAAGGCGCCGGGTGCCGCGGCGCCGAGCATTTCACCCTCCGGGTTGATCGACGCCTGGGCCAGATCCACCCGGTCCATGAGGTTTTCCAGGTCGATGGCGGTGCTCGCCACGCCGATGCCGACGGCGATCGCCGGGCCAACGACGGGGATGAATACCGCCGCAACCTGCGCCAGGGTCAGGCCCATCGTCGTCCAGAAACGGGTCACCTCGTGATCCTGGCGGATACGTGCAAACTCGCTGCGCACATTCTCCGGCAGAGAGGTCTCCGTCGCACGCACCGCCTGCGGAAGGTCGAAGGGATGGATGTCGGCACTACCGATCGCGACGATCGCCTCGTCCACATCGTTGAGCAGTTCCGCGTAGGCCTCCGCCGCCCGCCGCGATAGCGCCGCATCGTCGGCGAGGGCCGGGTCGCCGGTCACGTCCGCGGCGTCCAGTGTCTTGAACAGCGGGAAGTTCTGATACAGCTCGGAGATCGCACCGCTTACGCCGCCGATCTGCCGATCGCGCCAGGCCACCAGATCGTCGGCCCAGTAGCGGAAGAACAGTCGCATCAAGCCGGATGGCACCGTGCGGTCACGCAGACTCCGGGCCCGCGCACCGTTCATGCGCGCGCTGTTCAGCGTCTCCTGATAGCGCGTCGCGGTGTAGATATCTTCGAGCCAGCTTGAAATGCAATCGCGCATGGACAGGCAGATATCGCCGTGCAGCGCACCGACGCTGACGCCGCGCAGTGTGCTGCGCGAGTCCTGCAGGCGGTCGCGCGTCTCGTTGAGGGTTTGCAGCGCGCGCGCGCCGTCGCGCAGGGAGGCCATCGCCGCCGTGCGATCCGATGCGCCGTCGCGCGCCACCTCCGGCACACGATCGGGATTCAGCAACTGGTCCCGCTTGAGTTCGATGCCGGCGCGGTGGGACGCCATCAGCCCGAGCGCGTTGAGCCGCACCAGGGTTTCCATGCGCGCTGTGAACGCGGCGTCCAGTCGCGCCCTCGAGGCCTCGTCGGTCGGCACGCCCGTGCCACTGCGCAGGCTTTCTTCGATCGCCAGTGACTGCTCCGGCGCGGCGCCGAGAGTCTCGTCGAAGGTGCCTCTGAAGTCGTCACGCCGATGCTGGGCAGAAAACCAGGACCAGGCCATCGTGTTCGATGGATCGAGAGCACGCTGCAGAGGCCCGCCAGCCGTACCCCGCTGCTGCACCACGTGCGCCACCTCGTGCGCCATCAAGGCCAGATCGTCGGGGCGCTCGCGTCCGCCCAGCCAAATGTGCTCGCCCTGCGTGAAGGCGCGCGCGCCGACCTGCCGCACGGCGCGGTCGGCAGCAGAATCATGATGGACCAGTACCCCGCCGAGGTCGGCGCCGGTAGCCCGCTCGAGGCGAGCCCTGACAGCGCCGGGCAGAGCCATCCCGCCGGAGCCGGCCGCCTGGTCGCTGCCGCGCCGCGGCGTGCTGTCGTCATCGTCCGGCGGGTCGGCACGCAAGCTCGCACGGCGGAGCGGGCAGGCCTCACTGGCGGTACTTTCGGCAGCCTCCGCGACGCGTTCTTCTGCACTCCCCGGAGGACACTCTTCCGCACACGGGTCGCCAAGTCGCCGCAGCGGTGCTCTCTGTTCGCGACTCAGAAAACGCGGCAGAGCCCTGCCGGCAGTGACCGCGCTGGAAAAGGCTTCCGCTTCATGCTCCAGCGGATCGTCCGCCGCCCCCACCTCCAGCCAGGGCTGGCCAGCGTCGGGCTTGAGATAGCGCGGCGTTCCGCAATCGACCGCCGCCTGACCCGCGCAATTGCCGGCCGACTCGCGACGACCCCTGCCGGCCTCGGGACGCCGGGCGAGTGAGCAGCTGCAGTTCATGAGCGCGCGCTCGGGCCAGCAGCGGCAGCGGCCGCGACCGCTGCCTCCGGAGTTGCGCCGGCATCTTCCGGGCGGGAGACGCTCATTCCGCGCACCGCACGGAATCGCGGGGTACCGGCGGCCCGTGTTGCCATCGTGCACTCGGCTCTGGCGTGCTCCGCTGAGGAAGCGGCCATGCTGCCTCGTGCCCGTATCGCGAATGTCATCGCCCCTCCTCCAGGAGCTGCCTGCAAGCCAACCAGCGCATCGATCTGCGCGCCGTGCTTCCGCATGGCGGATGGTCGAAGGGTCGCCGGCCATCGAACGCGTCGGCCCGGCGACTGCCGGGCAGAGCAGCATCGGGCTGACGGCGCCGGTCGCGGACAAGCTTCATCCACTGACTCCAACGCCGGCCGGCATCTGCTTGCCGAGCTTGCGGTATTCGCTGGCCAGAGCGGCGCTCAACTCGGCCTCACCGAGGGCAGCGCCCTGCGCACCGGCCAGTGCGGCGGCACTGAGCACCACATTGCGGATATGCCCACCAGGGAGATCACAATTGGCGGCCAGCCGATTGAGCGCCACGGCGTCGAGGGTATTCG
>ERZ761602.6097-NODE-6097-length-13765-cov-44.687309_pt1 | contig 13765 bp, 10 predicted proteins | sample MGYA00512165_ERZ761602 | MGnify/ENA primary metagenome ERZ761602 (study PRJEB28899, sample SAMN02445085) | bioreactor sludge metagenome | biome: EBPR sludge; isolation source: Thorneside wastewater treatment plant | place: Australia: Brisbane, Thorneside...
ATACTTTTATAATCTCGAACACACATAGAACATCAACTATAGATTTCCACTACCGTTTACGTTAATAAACTTGTCATAATCTTTTGGAATTAATAAGCCAAACTTTTCACAAAGGAGTTGTATATCATGGTAATCAATTTCATCAACTTCATAACCTGTATGAAATTTGACCAAATCTTGTAGGGCTATACATTTTACCTCAATTCCATTTATCTTTCCAATGCCCAAAAAATTATCCTTTTGATAAGTAATTCCATAAATACAATTGCCATGGTCGTCAAATAAAAATGAATGAACATCTATTTTATTTCCAACACTATCTGCCATAACAAAATTATAGTCTTTTGAATCATCTCTTGGAAAATCAATAAACCCCTGCTTGGACAATATACTTTTAAATTTTGGAACGTCATTATGGTCAATGGCAATATCTAAGTCTTCATGTTTTCGTGTTTGCTCTCCCAACAAGGCATCAACTGCCCAACCACCATCAATAATGATTTCAATATTGTAACGATTAAGCAATTCGTATATTTCAATAACTTTTTCTGCTTCCATAATTAATTAATAATTGGTTATCATGAACGATAACCCTCAAATATGTAAAAGTTTTATCATATTTCCTGTATTGTTAATTAATGAATTTTTGTTTTTTATTTACTTTAAAGTTTCTTTATCTTGGTTGCACCTAACGTTGAGAATATACGTAGTGAGACCGTTTAGGGAGCATTATCCGCTTATACATTGTTAGCGGTTTGGCCTTCGTTTTATCATTCTGTTTGGGTAAATAATCAACTGAATGAAATTAAATTCTAAGTTATCAAATGATATTTTTTCGTTAGGTGAAATTTTTAAGAACAGATTTGGATACCACCTTAAATTGGTTCTCAATATCCAAGGTTGAATTCTGTTGGGTCTAATATCCCAACCAAATGTGAGCCCATACCCTAATTTTTTATCATTAATATCAAAAGCCCTTTGGCTTTCAAAATCTTCTTTAAAGGATAAATTTTCGTAACTAATTGTTGGGCCAACAAAAGGAACAAAACCGTGATAATCAAAAAGATTTTTTGTAACCTCAAATAAAAACGATTTTCTATTCAATTGCTGAATAGTGCCATACGTGTCGGTTGATGAACTATATCCTCTATATCCAATAGCTGAATTTATATCGGGTTTGTGAATATAATAACCAAGCGTAAAATCGGGCATAATAGAGGTACTATATTTACCAATATAAGGGCGATTAACTTTGTTGTAGCTGCTTTTATTTAACCAAAATGCAGATGAAATACCAGCACCTAAATAAAAGCCGTTTAATCTTCCCTTAGCAGCGAGGATATCGGTTACTTCTTTAGTTCTGCCTGATTCCCAATTCTTTTCAGCACTCAATGTAGTTTCTAGCATATATCTGTATGATAGTGTTGCATAAACTGGTGGAGTGTTTATTTTTTCTTTTTGAGTGCGAGATATATAATAATCCTTTTCGTTTTGATGGTTCCAAGCAACACCAAGTTCAATTAAATGATTTTTAGAATTAAAGGTAAGGCCTCCAAGTAAGGGAAAGTTGGTGTGGTTCAATTCTGGTCCGCTAGGATATTGAAAATTGTTGTTTAGTTGCTCAAAATAAAATGGTGCTAATGAAGTCCCTATGTATGGTCTAATTTTATTGTTTTCAATTCGTAGCGGATAATATTTAAAAACAGTCTCTACTCCTCTAAGAGCGGTAACCTCCTGATTGTTCTTTTTGAGTGTTGAAGAAGATACAGGAATGGCAATATAGAAATCTGCGTGACCCCAAAAATGCGTACCACCAATTAAGAATCTTGGTGAGTAGTTGCTGTTCAAGTTTAAGGATTGTGTATTTCCTTGCTGGTCAAGATATTTGGTTGAACCACCAAAATTAGACTGAAAATCTAGACCAAGATTGAACTGGGCAAATCTGTGTCTAGTTTGCTTCTCGGTATATACCTGCGAATAGCATAAATTCGCTATTCCAACCAAACCTAAAATTGTTAAAATTCTTATCATATTTTACTTCTTTTGTTGACCGCTAACGGTTCGGGTATTAGCGATGTGGCGGACTTTCAGCACGAAAGCTCAACACGAAGCACCAAAGTTGAATTTAAAATAAATGTTTAATCGAAGCACGTCAGCCGCCATATAGCTAATACCTTGTTAGCGGTTCGTGCTTCTCAAAGCAAAGTAAAATGAAGTTATTAAAAAACGAAAAAACAGAAACGCACCACGAAATTGAAGTTGAATACTCTTTTTTATGGATTAAATGGAGAGTTAAATACAGACAAGTTGATAGTAATATTTTTAGGTTTAAATCACCTAATAATTATTACCCAACTGGATTGTCAGAATATATTGATGTAAAAGATTTGTTTAAGGTGTCGGTTTAGCATGACCGCTAACTTATTTATATCCGCCCTTTTCGCGTTTTTTGTCGTACTTTTCGGTAAAAAGAGCGTCGAGGGGCTACGGATATGCTGTATGGTTCGCTGGCTTACGTGTGTATAACGCAACGTCGTTTTGATATCGCGATGCCCTAACAGTTCTTGGATCAGCCGTACATCCGTACCAGACTCCAGTAAGTGGGTGGTATAGCTATGTCGTAGCATATGGAAAGTTACACTGGTGCTTGAGGTTGGTAATCTGCCCAAACAATCGGCTGCCCACAATATAACAGGCTAAAAGGTAAGGCTACAACTTTTTAGGGGGATTTTTTTCAGGAAGTTATTCCAAGGTGTACATTAAGACGGTGCGTTTCAGAAAGAAGGGAATGCAATATGTTATGAAGTTCGACCGTGTGAACATATCTTTCACATTTTATGCCGAGCAGGTGTATTCTCGTATGATGTCGCCCCTACGGAGCTGTTCTCGACAGTAAGTAAAGATTTCACCGAATCTAAGGTCTATTGGTATTCTTGAAATACAGCCGCTTGTAACTCTATTGCCCAACGGCTGCGTAGCATCGGTTATTAATCCCGAAACATACGCATCCAGCACAGTTAATTAAAACGGTAAAACAGTGGTTGAAGTGCGGAATAATACTCAACACCCAACCAATGAAGTATTTCGGGCGATTTTTGGCCCGAATCTGCCGCATCTTCCAGCAACTTAATGGCTGCTACATATTGCCCGTCACCAATCAAAACCCGTGCTTCTACCACCACGGAAGCGGATTGAGCGGGCTCGGCCCAAGAGCACACCCCCAAAAAAAGAACCAAAACAATAAAAAGGCTTTTCATGTTGTGTATGATTATATCCCAAGCCCGGCTTCCCAGATCGGATGAAGTTTGCTATCAATTCTACTTTTCACTTTTTCCCAATGATCCGGATTTAAATGTCGTAAAAAGCCGGATGTTTTTTCCATGTGAAGTTTTTCCCAGTCCCTAAATCCATGCATAAAAGCATATCCCAACAATTCTGCTGCCTGATAGGGCTTAGTAGGGGCCTTATAACAGGCTGCACCAAAATACATATCGGCGTAGTCCTGCTCCTTTTCAAAAGGGCTGTCTATGTCGCGAAAAGACTTGATTAAGTTATTTGCATCCCCGGTTAAGAAGCGCATTAAGTTACTCTCGCGGTGGTCTAATTCATCATATTCAGCCGAAAACAACTGGATTTGACGGCTTACAAAATCGTTAAAGGCTCCTTCAACAGGAATCAAAATTGCCCGTCCGGCCAAAGGTTGTTTACGGTCATTGGCGGATACAAAAGTTCCAAAGATTTTTTTAATATCCGAGCGCGGAGTATTGGTGGCATAAAACAGGAAGTAGCCCGAATACGGCTGGTCTTGTTCGTCTGTACGGGTATGGAACCGAATGGAGAGCAGCATATCGTTTAGTTTAACCGCACGTCCTTTATAAAGCGCCGTAGAGGGAGTGGCCAAACGCATCATCGCAATACCATTGGGCTGAATGCAGACGGGGCGTTCAAATATTGTTTTGCGGTTGCTCGCCAGTGTATAACACAAATAACAACCCACAACGTTCTTAATTTCGGCAACCGGATGGGTCTTTTCGATCAATTCTAACTGTTCAAACAGTGCCACCGACTCCATAAAATCATCCCTATTGCCCGAGAAAAAGGGAATCAGTTCTTTTTTATCCCGGATCTTATCAAAGAAATCGGGATCCTGAAGCGAGATTTCCTTTGGTTCATAAGCCGTAAAATCATCTTGAATACCATCATACTCCTCTTTTATCCGGTATAAACGTATTCTTCCTGCCATTGGGTCCTCGCTACGCTTGCCCTTTCCGGCATAAACCCCCGTAATCACCCCTTTAGACCAAGGCGATTTCACTTCAAAACGATCTCGGAGGACAAAAAAGTATTTGTAATATTTATGCTTCTCAAAATCAGGATCTTTAAGTTCGAACGCCCCCAACAAAATCCGGCTACGAGGTACCAATTCCAAAGTGCCCTTGTAAAAACGGTCAATAGTGGTCATTTTGGAACGAATTTGTACCTTTCCTTCCTTACTCAGGAGCACGACCAATACAGATATGGTGCGGGTTTGGGGTAAGACAATGTATGCCTCGTATAAACCTGCTAATTCTGCAAAGGGATTATCATGGGTGTTTGGGATGTTTGTGATACTTCTTTCTGGTTGAACCGAAGGTAACCGACTGCTATATGATTCTGCAAACGCCTTAAAATCGGCAAAATCGAGGTATTCTGCGAGGGCATTGTATAATATTTCGGTTTCTGGTGTCACAGAAAAATGGCCTTGGGCGTTTTTCTGGCCTTCTAAAACCCGTTTATACAGCCATTCTTTGCCAAATTTGGCACCTGTCTTTTTACGAACCGACGTCGGGATGGTGGGCAACTCCTCTGCAAATGTTCCACGACCATACAACTGGCTTTTGCTTACCTTTTTATCCCCAAATTTCGACTGATACTCCTCTGACGCTTCAAAAGCACGCACCACCTGGTCGTGCAATTCTTTAAACAATGCTTCTGGGTATTTACCATCGGATGCCATAGCGGTGAGTTTTTTGTCGTGAAGCTGATATATAAAATATACCAAAAATCACATAGAAATTAAAAACTTTCGCACGCACTTGGGGCTTACGAAACTTGCGGAACCCAAAATCGTCTATTCACTATTATTTTAATATATCATTATCCTGCATGTGTCATGTGCGCACAAATAATATTTTGAATAGGGTTTGTGCATTAGACAGTGCGCACATTTTTCATCTCTTGATCCCATAATGGGGTCATACTTAGCTTTACAACAACTTCTTTTCACATTTAACCAAAACAACATGTATCACCCTGAAAACCCGTCTGCCGCAACCGAACCCTTTAATCGCCACGCCCTCCAAGACGTGAACCCGCCGATTTCTTTACACAACGATTCTGTAATGGCTTCGCTCGTGACTGTAACCGAACTGTATTGCCACAACCATGATCCGTCACCTTATTAAACAAGAGCTACCATGTTACAGTTTTCCGAAAACCTATATTACGGAAGCCGCGACATCTGGAAATACAAGATCTTTTTAGTTGTTGCAATCATCAGCCTTCCCGTCCTCCTCCCATTGGTTTTAGGATGGCTTCTCATCCAACTAATAAAGTGGGCTTATAAGACGTTCCACCCACTAAAACCCCTTCATCCAGCCTCTAAGGTTATCAAAAAAAATAATGACTTTCGTTCGCAGACTGGTAAAAAACACAAGATTGACGCAAAACCTGTCAATCAAACGACCCAGACTCCTCCATCTACCCGCCCAATAGCAGGCCCTGACGAATCTACTTTAGCGAATAAGACCATCCTCGAACAAGCAGCAACCATTCGCAAGCAAAAAGAGATTATTGAGAACCTATACAAGAACGATCTATTAATTCAAAACTTTAAGAATAAGTACATAATAAAAATTCGAGGGTATCGAGAACTGATTTATAGGCTTGAAAAACGGGTTTCCAAGCTTAGAAAACTGCAACGCAAGCGAGCCAATGCCAAAATTAGGCACCTGAAAGAGCTGCTCGAAAACGAATAGAGAACAATATGAACCTGAAGAAACAGATCGAGAGGTTTGAACGCGAAAACCTACTTGCGAAAGCAAAACAAGGTTATCGGGATGGATCACCGCTTGATCCAACGGATATTCGGATGATTCCTTCCGAAACAGATACCGCCCCCCCAGCGACACCTTAAAGCCTTCTTATTTGCCTTTCAACAGGTTTAAGCACGCCACCTTTTCAGGCTTGGGAAGGTGGCGTTTTTTTCAATGAAATTATCTGGCCTATCTATTTTTAATGTAAGGCACAAATTCCTATCTTGGAGTTAGTACACTTTCACCCTTCGGCGCACACTATCCCGGTGTCGCCACGCACCACAGAAGATCAATGAACGCCCCTCAAAGAAGTTTTTTCCTGCGTCGCCAAATTTTTTTGGTGTACCATCTCCAACATAGTCTGGGAGATCTCCAAGATCTGAATACTGCACGAGTGGTCACGAGTAAACTGAATGCCAACCGCTCGCCAGAGCAATCTATACGTGCCAGCGACCTCAGCGCCGGCGCGCTCATATTGGAATCTCTGGGTGGTATTATTACATGGTACAAACGAAAAGCCGGGCGCGACATCATGTCGGAATCTTATCAGACTCTGCGGAACCGAATAGGAGAAGCGGCCTTGCAAAAAACCTTCTTGGCATTCGTAGAACAATTCCCGCCAGAAATCGTTTTGAATGGCCAAGTAACACCTCGTCAATACATCGAAGGGCGGGAAAATGTCTTATTGGGGGAATTAACCTTATTGCGATTGGCCAACGAAAATCCTGCCTTTGCACCGCTTAAGGAGTTGTTTGACGACACGCACTTGGTCCAACATACCCCATATCTACAGGTTTGGGAAATTCTACAGACCTATTGGGCTTCCAAAGCACCCCGTGTAACCACCGACGATACGTTGGAAGATCTACGCCATGAAGAAACGGATCTATTAGAAATACTTACCCACTTATTCCGGCGTTATCCCCATTCTTTGGCCGAGCAATTGGCATATCTCCGTGGGTATTGGGGGCATCGTCTTGCGGACCTGAACCCCTCTTTTGTGGTTCGCTTCCTTCGTGGAGAAGACTATATCCGCGAAGAAACACGTCCTTTTTTCCCGATGACGCCCGATGCGCCCCCCCCCCCGTTCCCTACAAGCCACGATTGGCAGAAGGGAATGCGGGCCATTATTGAAGAAGACGGGGCAGACGAACCGGAGGCCTTTAGTGAAGACTTAGATTGGATGCCGAATGTGGTGATGATCGCAAAGTCCACATTGGTCTGGCTTTACCAACTCTCACAACAATATGGGCGTGAAATTAGCCGATTAGACCAGATTCCGGATGAAGAACTGAATAAACTCCGATCATGGGGCATTACAACACTCTGGTTTATCGGAATTTGGGAGCGCTCCAAAGCTTCGGAGCGCTTTAAGAAACGCATGGGAAACCCTGAAGCCACAGCCTCGGCATACTCGCTTTATGACTACGAAGTGGCTGCTTCGTTGGGTGGACGCGAAGCCTTTTTAAACCTGAAGGCCCGTGCATGGAAACGAGGTATCCGCATTGCCTCAGACATGGTTCCGAATCATACTGGTTTAGACGGCGACTGGGTCTTACATCACCCCGATCGGTTTATCCAATTGCCTCGATCACCATACCCATCCTATTCGTTTACACACGAAGATTTGTCGGACGACCCCCATATCGGCATTTTTATGGAGGATCATTATTATGACAGAACGGATGCGGCAGTGGTATTTAAGCGGTTAGACCGCAGAACGGGGGAAGAGCGGTATTTATATCATGGAAACGACGGAACAGGGTTGGCCTGGAATGATACTGCACAAATTAACTTTCTGAACCCGGAGGCAAAAGAAGCCGTCATCCAAACTATTTTACGTGTTGCACGGGATTTTCCGGTTATTAGACTGGATGCTGCGATGGTGTTGGCTAAACGTCATATACACCGCTTGTGGTTTCCGGAGCCGGGAAAAGGTGGAGATGTAGCAAGTCGGTCGGAACACGGGCTTACCAAAGCTGAGTTTGAAGAGGCCATGCCCGAAGAGTTCTGGCGCGAGGTGGTGGATCGGGTGGCTGCCGAAGCGCCCGATACCCTCTTGCTGGCCGAGGCCTTTTGGATGCTGGAGGGCTATTTTGTACGAACACTTGGGATGCACCGCGTCTATAACTCTGCTTTTATGCACATGCTTCGGGATGAGCGTAACGATGAGTTTCGACAACAAATTGCTTCCACCCTCGAATACGATCCGGAAATCCTGAAACGATATGTTAACTTTCTAAACAATCCGGACGAAAAAACTGCGGTCGAACAGTTTGGTAAGGGGGATAAATATTTCGGTGTCACTACCCTCATGTTAACCCTTCCCGGCTTGCCTATGATTGGACATGGGCAAATAGAAGGGTTTTCAGAAAAATATGGCATGGAGTACCGACGTTCGTATTATAATGAAACGCCAGACGTACACCTTGTCGCACGCCATGAAAAGGAAATCTTCCCGCTGGCCCATAAACGCTACCTATTCGCCGAAGTTACCAACTTCCGGCTATATGACTTTCTACAGAACGGTGAAGTCAATGAAAGTGTGCTGGCTTTCACAAACCGATCTGAAAAAGAGCGTGCTTTGGTACTCTATAATAATTCGTATCACCGAGCACAGGGGGTTTTTCGTTCATCGGTCAAGTATCGGAATAAACAACGTGAAACATCTCCCGAAAACCCGCACATCGAGACCCAACATGTAGCAGAAGCATTGGGCTTAAAAAAAGGTGCCCACTGGTTTACTATCTTTCGCGACCAAATTAGTGGATTAGAATACCTGCGCTCCAATACAGTGGTCTGGGGACGCGGCTTTCTAATGACCCTCAACGGCTATCAAAGCATGGTGTTTACGGAAATTCGGGAGGTTGAGGATACCATCGGGCTTTATAGAGATTTGCACGACAGCCTTCATGGACACGGTGTCCCCAACGTGGAAGAAGAAATTAAACTCCGACAACTTCGCCCCCTTCACGAACCGTTCGTGGAAGTCCTCAGTTCGCTTTTTGAAGCATTTGAAACCGACTCGCCCCACTATATTGTCCAACCAGAAACCTTTACCAAAACGTATGGCACCTTTATCCGAGAAGCAGCATCCCGAACGGGTGGTGTGGAGGTGGATTTTGATGGATTGGTGCGAGACATTCAGCAGTTTTCAGAATCGGTTATTGCCTATGAACACCGTCGGAACCAAGATTCTACAGTGCCCCTGTTAGACGATGCACCCGGTTGGGGGAATGAAGAGCCGATTGAGCATCCGGAGCCGGAACACCCTTATCTGGACATCAAAAAATTTCGGAATGCCACACTCGCAGGATGGTTATCGGTCAATCAGCTCGGACGCCTCACCAGCAAAAATGGTCGGAATGTGGGACATAAGAGTAGAGGATTTATTGAAGCCTGGCTTTTGGACAAACCCATGTATCGTGTATTTCGGGAGCATGGGCTTAGTGCCGAAGATGCCGGAGTGGCCGTGGTGTATGTTTGTCTGTTAACCAGTCAAAAGAATTGGTATAAGCCCAATAAAACCAACGCTATTATCTGGCAAAATGTGACGACAGATTTATTTAATGATCCGTTGGCGCTGCAATATATGGACGCTCATGAGTGGGGTGGAGTGCGCTATTTCCGCAAAGAACGGTTCGAGGAACTCTTGCATTTGTTGGGCGTTTTAGCACGAAGACAGCACCACCAACAAGGATCGGAAACGACAGCCAGAGTCCATACGCTTTTGTCCGGCTTAAGTGAATTTGCACAAAAAGCTGCCTACCGATGCGATGCAATCCTTGAAACCAACTTCTCCGGTCAAGAACCATTACCTTCCGAGATCACTCCGGACAACTCTGGATTTTCTACGGATTCTTCCATCAAACCAACCAGTACAATGGCCTACAAATTTGAAGTCTATCAAGACAAAAAAGGGGAATACCGTTTCCGATTTAAAGCGTCTAACGGCCAAGTGATGTTTGCCAGTCAAGGCTACGAACAAAAAGCATCTGCACTGAAAAGCATCGAAAGCATTCAGAAAAATGCAGGAGAAGCTGTTGTGGTAGAAGTCGAAGAAAAAAACGAAGCCTAAACTTCTGGCCTATTTTAACTTATTTTGAAAGGGAGACAGTCATCGGCTATCTTCCTTTTTTGCTTTTGTGCAGGGTATTTTTCAAGTATCAATATCCTTATGATGGATTTTTGTATGAGCCTACATCCCGAAACTCTTTTAGCCCATGCCGGAACCATCTCGGATGATGCCTCCGGTGCTCTTTTGCATGCCCCTCACTTTGTAACCACATTCCAACGTGCCGGCGACGGAACGTATCCGGGCGGATATGTTTATACCCGCTCCGGAAATCCAACACGTACACTCTTTGAGGACACCTTGGCCCGGTTAGAGGGCGGGGCGGCGTGCGCCGCCTTTTCAAGTGGTCAAGCTGCTACAATGGCTATTCTGCAAAGTTTGCCGCCTGAAAGTCATGTTTTGATTCCTGAATCTGCATACTTTGGCATTGGGGCCTTGCTGGAAACTGTATTTAGCGGAAAAAGCCTCTCCTATGATCGTGTGGACATGACAAATCTTTTTATAGTAAAAAGTAAGATTCGCTCAGAAACACAGTTAATATGGGTAGAAACACCTTCAAATCCCTTGTGCTTGATTTCAGATATTAATGCGTTGGCACAGCTTGCACACCAGAATAATGCCCTTCTGGTGGTGGACAATACCCTGGCTACGCCTCTGCTCCAAAATCCATTAAAACACGGGGCCGATCTCGTGATGCACTCTGTAACCAAATACCTGAGTGGCCACTCGGACGTTTTGGCTGGGGCAGTAGTCGCCAAAGACGAGGCCCTCTTGAGTGGCATTCGCCAAATTCAAACATTGGGAGGCGCTGTCATGGACCCGTTCAGTGCGTGGCTCGCGATGCGGGGAATGCGATCGCTTGGGGCCAGAATGCGGGTTCATCAAGAAAGTGCCCACCACGTAGCAACATTTCTCGCTGGGCACCACCGTGTTAAATGCGTGCATTATCCGGGGATCACCAGTGCAGACGTTCAAACCCTTATCTCACGCCAAATGTCGGGATATGGCGGCTTGTTCTCGTTCGAGGTTTTCGGAACGGCACAAGACGCCCTTGCCGTTACCGACCGCGTTAAGGTCTTTACCCGTGCCACCAGTTTGGGCGGAACAGAAAGCCTGATCGAGCACCGACATTCCGTTGAAAAACCTCCCACAACCACTCCGCCCACCTTACTTCGGTGCGCCATTGGCCTTGAACATCCTGATGATTTAATAGCAGACTTAGCACAAGCACTGGCAGGCTGACTGTCTATTGAAAGGTACGTATGTCCTAAATAAAGGACAACCACAAGCGCTGTATAAGATGAACAACCCGCAAAATAAGCCTCTCATGGGGCTTTTTTTATGCATGAGCTTATTTGGAATGGTTTTGGTAAAATAATTAGGTAAGCAAGGATGAAAAGGGCATCATCCGGCGTGTTTCCGAAAAACACCCGTTTTGGAAAACAACTTATAATCCGCCTGAAAGCCCGGTTTAAGTTCCTTAACAAAACCAAAAGGAGTTTCTTCAATGAAACACATGCAAAACCGTATGATGCTGTTTGGAACCCTGCTCCTGTGCCTAATGGCTTCCGCCACTCAGATTCAGGCGCAACGAGACCGCGATACACGCGGCCGTGATGACAGGGGGAGAAACGAAAATCCCCGTGACCGATACAACGACCGAAACCGTTATCGCGACCGAGACGACCGCCGTTATGGAGATGTGTATTTTCATAATGGCCGTTGGGTAGGGGAGAGCCGCTACAACCGATCAGACTGGCACGGGCGCTATGATCACTATCGTCATCACCGGAGTTGTACCGCGAGACATTGTGTACGAACCTGTCGGTATTTCGGCTGGAACTACCGGGGACACCACCCCAGTTGCCGCCACCAAAAATGTGTTCGTTCTTGCCGATATTACCGTAAACCGGGACTTCTCTTCCGGATTTTCAACTAAGAACAGCAACCACACGCCGGCAAAATCCGGCAAAATCGGGTATCGGAGGCCACAGGAAAATCATTTGAGCCATGAACCCCTTCCTGAACGGCCTCCGGAACTCCGACCCCAACCCTGAACTTCTAAATCCTAACAGCCATGACAAGCCCCCGTTACGCTTCTCTCCGATGGATACTCGCTCTGATGCTGATCGGTCTAATGGCCATGCCTGATGCCTTCGCGCAACGAGGCCGCCGTACCGATAACAACAACACACCGCGTGAGAATCCGCCTGCGCCACGCACCGAAAACAATGGTTCGCGTGGATCCCGTGGCAATAATTCAACATCCGACAACAATGATAACCGCCGAAACCGCGACGAAGCCCGACCTTCTACACCTCCTGCAACCGTAATCTACCCGCAACGTGGCAAAGATGGGCCGAACTCTAACGCCCGCAATAACGACAACCGCAATAATCGTGGGTCGCAAGATTCGGGCAATCGTGGGAATGACAGTCGTGGAACTCGTGACAACCCAAACTATGGACGGAACAACGACAACCGACCTAATAATGGAGTAGATTGGGGAGATCGTAACCGATACAACTCATCCCGTATCAACCACGATCGAGTACGTCGCCCATGGAATCCGCCGAGGTTTGACCTTTATTTTGGATACGATTACAGTCGTGTTCGTTGGCATCGCCCCATCTGGAACGACCGTAATCGCAGCAGTTGGCGCTCTAACTACGTCTATAAACAATATGTATATGTGGAAGATGGATGGGATTATAACGGTTCGGAGTTAGAAATCCGCACCAGAATTCGTCAAGAAACAGTGCGTTCTGGGTTCAGCTATGCGCGTATCACGTACACCATTACTGGAATTGATCTGTACAGAGATGGCTATCATATCGGTTCTGTACATTCTTTGCCAGGGAATTTTGGCCGCCTTTATGCTACCCTTAGCCCCAGTGGTGACATCCAGTTCGACAACATGACCTACATTATCGGTGACCCATCTTCCGGATTTGAACTGATTAATACACGCTACACCAACAGTTATTACATTGGTGCTGCCCGAAATGCCCGTGCCGCCGTGCTCGACTTCCGCGCCCGACGTGCTTATGAAGTGCAATACAGTCACTTTATTAGTGATCGCTACTATCGCGACTACACCATGGTACCACTTGTACCAGAAGACGATGAATACGGATTTGGTTATACAGTCGCAGGATTTAGCTACAACGACGATTGGTACTATGACGACAATGGCTATCGGGATGACACCCGCTACCGTTCCGACACCCGGAACCGTATTGGAACCCGCGAAAACGTAGCGCCTAGCACCACCAATTCTTTCCGGAATGGCAAAGAAAAATCCATCCGTACAGACGAGGGGACTGAAGTCCGGATGCGTCGTCGGGTAGAGATTGTAAAAGAAAACTAAGCTCCCAGTATCACACCTCCTCCTTGTGATCGCTGAAAGGCCCCCGTACGGATGTGGGAATCCTGCGGGGGCTTTCGCATATACTGAATTTCACCCAAGCCAAGCATTTATACACTTATCTAAATTCTTTCCAAAAACAGACACAATCAATTGCGCTTTGGCAGTGGTTCAATATCACAATTCAATCTGTCCTAAGCACTTCATCATAAAGTGAACGTCACCCACCATGATCTTGAAACAGAGTGT